>Ga0315280_10004484_pt1 | contig 20571 bp, 15 predicted proteins | sample YL17G06_40_MG_FD_203697 | JGI IMG/M metagenome (GOLD analysis project Ga0315280, IMG submission 203697) | Sediment microbial communities from Yellowstone Lake, YNP, Wyoming, USA - YL17G06_40 | ecosystem: Environmental > Aquatic > Freshwater > Lake > Sediment | place: USA: Wyoming | collected... | reverse complement strand
ATCCACGCGCGCGCCATCCCTTGTCGTGTAGCGCTTGCCGGCCTTCCGCAACATGAACACGTCGTCGTTGCCGGTTGACGAGCCGCGAGAGATCCGTGAGGGCAGATCCAGGAGTGGCGGTCCGGATTCGCGCACCTTTTCGATCAGACCACGGGAGCCGCCGTTCAAGAACACCCATGGCGCATCCGACATCGCCCCCGCGTCCACCGAGAATCCGCCCCGCATGCCCTCCGCTATGATCGTCGGCGGCGATGCGACAGCGTACTCGAACGAATCGCGCGGCTCCCGCGACAGGAACAGGAGACAAGTGTAGGTCGTCGCGTGCTGGAATACCTGCTCGTGCCGAAAATCTACGACTTTCGCCAAGGCGCGATCGCGTGAAAGAACGCCGCGGATTGCCCGTCCATAGTCGGTCGCAAAGAACTTACTCGGCAGAATATAACCCAACAATCCGCACGAATTGAGGAGGGATAGCACGCGCTCAACGAAGACCACGTACAGGTCGTAATTGCCTTTGCCGGCGGACGCATAGTGCGCGTTGTAGTACTGCACTTCTTCGGGGCCAAACTCGCTCATCGTCTGAATGGAAACGTACGGAGGGTTGCCGATCACCGCGTCGAAACCGCCGGCCTTGAAGATTCCAGGGAACTCCGCGCGCCAGTCGAAAACGTTCACCCGATAGCGCTCCTCATCGTCCAGGAGACTCATTTGCCGGCCGTTGTAGAAATCGGGCCCAATCAGCGAGTTGCCGCACTTGATGTTCCCGGCCAAATCCGGCAGGGCCCGCTCGTGTAGCAGCCGAAGCTGGTTGTTGACCGTCTCCTTGGACTCACCTTCCAGCACCTTCAAGAGCAGCGAGAGCTTGGTCACCTCGACCGCCTGCCGGTCGATGTCCACGCCGTAAATGTTGTCGAGCAGGATCCGCTTCTTCTCGGCCGTGGTGAGGCGCCAATCCCCGGCCGGCCCGCGATAGAGCTCGGGATTGCGGCCCTTGGCGTGCTTCTCGGGCCCGTCCGCGGTGTACCAGTCGCGGTGCCAGTCCAAGAGGAATTGATACGCGCGGATGAGGAACGAGCCGGAGCCGCAGGCGGGGTCGAGGATGCGGAGCTTGGCGGCTTGGGCGGGCGTCACGGGCCTTGTCCGTTGTGCCGGCCCCCGGACTGCCCCCTGTCGCTCCCCTTCTCCCCTCTCGCCTCGCCCCTCGTCCCTCGTCCCTTCCCGCCCGCTTTCCGCTTTCGGCCTTCCACCCTCTAGCAGGTTCCCCACCGTTTGCCGCACGATGTAATCGACGATGTACGCCGGCGTGTAGTAGACGCCGCCGGCCTTGCGGACCTCGGGCTTGTCCTCGACCTTGGCCTGGTGCCCCGTCGTCAGGCGGATCACCTTGCCCAGGAACTGCTCGTAGACCTGGCCGAGGATTTCCGCGGGGAACACGGAAAACTCGTAGGGGCTCTCGGGGAAATACAGCCTCCGCAGGATGTCTTTGAGCGGCTTGTCGTCCACGTCGAGGCCGAGGGTCAGCTCGTCGGGCGGCTCGGGGCGATCCTTCTCGGCCGTGAAGTGAAACAGGCCGGAGTTGTAACGGTCGTCGGCCCGTTGGAACAGCTCGCCCAATCGCCGGTAGACGTCCGGGGCGTTTTGCAGCGACTCCAGGGTGCCGTAAGGCTCGATCCCTCGGTCCTCGCAGATTCGCAAAAAGATGATGCGGTCGATCGTGCGCTGCACCGCGTAGTTCAGGTCGCGCTGCGAGAGGTCGGGATTGCGCAGGGCCAGGTTGCGGGCCAAGTCGGCGCGCCAGAATTCGATTTCGTCGAGGAATGCCGCATCGACCTCGGCGGTGCCCTTCTTGATCTTCTTGCTGGCGACCAGCCGTTCGAGCGACCCGCGGCGGATGGTCTCGGGCGAGAACAGGGTAACCAGCTCGTCCCAGGCGCCGAGGTACTCGTTGTACTTACGGAAGATGATCCGGGCTGCGGTAGCCTTGTCAGTCCTGTCGGGGCGGATGCGGCAGTCGTAGACCGCGAACTCCTCGAAGTCGGTCAGGATGCTCACCGGAAGCTTGGCCGACCAGGCATAGCGCCGCAATTGATAGGCGGGACCCGCCGCCTCGCTGATATCGACCGAGGGCTTCTTGGCCTCGACGAAGAAGCTCCGCATGCCGCCGCCGGCGCGAAAGCAGTAGTCGGGCGCCTTGGTCCGGCCGCCGATCTTGATGGCGTCCTCGTGGATGACTTCCTTGTAGGGCGCGGCGTAGCCCTTGCGGTTGTGAACGTCCCAACCGAGGGCCTCGAACAGCGGGTTGAGGAATTCCTCGCGGAGCTGGGCCTCGTTGTACTGGGCGGAGCGGTAGGCATCCTTGTGGGCGTCGAAGCGCTCGACCAGTTCGCGCACGACCTCAGGGGCCGGCATGTCGCTACCTCCTCAATCCGGCGGGCGAAGCTTCCGTCTCGGACGAAACGGCATTCTAGCCCGAGGTGAGGGGAGAAGGAAGGTCCCCAAACGAGGGCGGCGTCTGACCGCGAGCCCCCAAGAGGCTCTCACCGCTCGTACACGTCCCGCCGGTGACCGATCCTGAGCACCAGCACTTGCTCCTCGAAGATCGCGAAGATGACCCGATAGCTCCCGACGCGGAGTTTGCGAAGACCCGCGAACTGACCCTTTAGCGGCGGGCAAGCCTCTGGACGGGTCGTCAACTCCGTTTCGATCTTGTCGAGAACCCGCCGGGCCTCGGCCTTGGGGAAGGAAGCCAGGTCCTTTTCGACGCTTCTCTTGTACGAGACTCTATAGGCCAAGGGACTTCCTCAGATCCCTGCCGGAGACGACCGGATCGCTCTGATCGCGCATTCGGTCCAGGGCAATCTGCAAGTCCGCGAACTCGTGGACGTACGTCTCGAGGGCCTTGTGGACGTGAAACGACCGCGGACGCTCCGTCTGGGCGGCGATCTCGTCCAGCTCTTTGGCCAACTCCTCTGGAACGCGAATGGAGAACACCACGCTCATATTGACACCTCCTGTCACCCGCTGTAATACAATGTAGTCGCAACCGGCGCCATGGGCAACCTGTGGCGATGGAATGGGCCGAACTGGGCCCCAGAATGGATGCCCCGAGCCCAAACTTGGATCGTCTGTGTCGGGTCTCCCTGGCATCCGCGGGCGGTATGGACAACCCCTCCCGCGCCCTGGTGTAGTAACAGGGTTCCAGCGTAGGATGGAAGGCTAAGCAGACTTCCGAAGTCTTGGAGACTTCGGAAGTCTTTCGGAACGACTCTCAGCCGGAGCGAACCCAATGGAATACCCGTGGGACATGATCGTTGCCTTCGTGATCGGCCTGGTTGGCGGCGTAGTGGCCTGCCAATTGGGCAAGGCCCTTCGCCGACATAAGCCAGCCGGGCCACTACCCGCCGCAGAGGAGGTCGCCGCCCAGCCAAAGAAGGAGCCCAAGAGGCCCGCCGCCGCCCCGCGTCCGCGAAGCGAAGCCCTGACGCTGCTTTCCACCCTCCAGCGGGAAGCACGCTTCGTAGACTTTGTCCAGGAGCCGCTCGAAGGGTACTCGGACGCCCAGGTGGGGGCCGTCGCCCGGGATGTCCATCGCGATTGCGGCAAGGTCCTGGAGCGGCTCTTCGCCCTGGTGCCGGTCGCCGCCCAGCAAGAGGGCGACGAGATTGAAGTCACCGCGGGCTTTGACCCGGCGCGGTATCGTCTCACGGGGAGCGTCGAGGGCGAGCCGCCCTTCCGCGGCCGGCTCACGCACCACGGCTGGGAGGCCACCCGGTGCGACCTGCCCGTCTGGTCGGGCAAAGAGGCCGCCGCGCGGATCATCGCGCCGGTGGAAGTGGAACTGAAGTGACGCAGACGCGGGTGAAACCCTAATGACGAAGTACGTCATCGGCATCGACCTCGGCACGACCAACAGTGTCGTCGCCTACGCGCCGCTGGACGAAGAGCAGCCGCAGGTGAGCCTCCTGCCGATTCCGCAGTTGGTCGCGGCCGGCACGGTCGAGGAGCGCACGCTCTTGCCCTCGTTCCTGTACCTGGCCAGCCCGCACGAGGCCCGCGGCGGCACGCTCGATCTGCCTTGGACCGCGGACCGCGACTTCGCGGTGGGCGAGATGGCCCGCCGTCAAGCGGCCGAGGTGCCCGACCGCACGCTGAGCGCCGCCAAGTCGTGGCTTGCCCATAGCCGCGTGGACCGCCGCGAAGCGATCCTCCCCTGGAACGCCCCCAAGGAAGTCGCCAAGGTCTCGCCGGTCGAGGCCGCGAAGCGATACTTGGAGCACCTCATCGGCGCGTGGGACGCCGCGTTCCCCGATGTCCCGGCGGCCGAGCAGGTCGTCGTGCTCACCGTGCCGGCCTCGTTCGACGCCAGCGCCCGCGAGCTGACCCGCGAGGCCGCCCTGGCCGCCGGATTGCCCGAGGACATGATCCTCCTGGAAGAGCCGCAGGCGGCGGTTTACGCCTGGCTGGCCGACGTGGGGGACCGCTGGCGGCGGCGATTGAAGCTGGGCGATCGGCTCCTGGTCTGCGACGTGGGCGGCGGCACCACCGACCTGACGCTGGTGGGCGTCACCGCAGAGAAGGGCGACCTGGTGCTGGAGCGGATGGCCGTCGGCAATCACCTGCTGGTGGGCGGCGACAACATGGACCTGGCCATGGCCCATTGGGTCGCGGGGCGACTGGCCGAGCGGGGCGTCAAGCTCGACCCCTGGCAATCGGTCGCCCTGTGGCATTCATGTCGCGCGGCCAAGGAGGCGGTCCTCGCTCCCGGCGGCAAGGAGAAACACACGATCGCCGTCCTTGGCCGCGGCAGCCGGATGATCGGCGGCACGGTCTCACTCGAAGTCGGCCGCAAGGAAGTGGCCGAGCTACTGGTCGACGGCTTCTTCCCTCGCGCGGCGATCGACGATAAGCCCACGCGGCAGCGGGTCTCCGGCTTCCGCGAACTCGGGCTGCCGTTCGAGTCCGACACCGCGGTCACGCGCCACCTGGCCGCCTTCCTGTGCTCGCACGGCGCCGGGCCGGATGAGCCCGTGCGCCCGACCCACGTGCTCTTTAACGGCGGCGTGTTCAAGGCCGAGGTCCTGCGCCAGCGGCTCCTGGAGGTCCTCGGCAGTTGGCTCCCCGAGGGCGAGCCGCCCCGCGAGCTGACGGGATCGCCGGACTTGGATCATGCCGTCGCCCTCGGCGCCGCCTACTACGGCTGGAGCAAGCACCGCGGCGGCATTCGCATCCGTGGCGGCACCGCCCGGGCGTATTACGTCGGCGTCGAGACCGCCGGGCTGGCCGTACCCGGGGCCATGCGGCCGCTGCGGGCCTTGTGCGTGGTGCCCATCGGCATGGAGGAGGGGAGCGAGAGTGACATCCCCTCGGACGAGATCGGCCTGGTGGTCGGCCAACCGGCCCAGTTCCGCTTCTTCAGCTCCTCGACCCGCAAGCAGGACCGCCCCGGCGACCTCTTGACCCAATGGACCGAGGACGATCTGGAGGAGACCGACTTGCTGGAGGCCACGCTGCCGCGCGACGAATCGATCGAGGAAGACTACGTCCCGGTGCGATTCCAATCCCGGATCACGGAACTCGGCATGTTCGAGCTCTGGTGCGTCAGCCCCAAGACCAACCGCCGCTGGAAGCTCGAATTCAGCGTGCGGGAAGATGCAGACTGACGTACTTTCGGCTGGCTATGCTTGACAACCCGCGTGAACATCCGTAGATTTGATTTGGTCGATCACCTCTGCTACGGGTGACGCGAGAAAGGGACTGATACGTGCCCGTGATCGCGCGGTTTTACGGGATTGTCGTCAAGATGTACTTCAGCCAGAGTGAGCACGGCGTGCCGCACTTTCACGCGATTTACGGTGAGTTCAACGCGGTGTATGGCATTGCCCCGCTGGCGATTCTGGAAGGCGACCTGCCGGTGAGGGGGCAGCGGCTTGTGAAGGAGTGGGCTGGGCAACACCAGGCGGACTTGCTCGAAATGTGGAACACTCAGCAGTTCAGACAACTACCCGGATTGGAGTAGATCTGCTGTGGACCGCATTCCCCGAATCAAGTCTGCTACCGCGACCGGCCCGACCCAGCTTCACGTTGTCTTCGAGGATGGGAGCGAGCGGGTCTACGACTGCGCACCGCTTTTGGACCGGCCGCAGTTCCAGTTGCTGCGCACTTCGGGCTTCTTCCGGGCCGTGCGCGTGGACCCGGGCGGCTACGGGATCTCGTGGAACGATGACATCGACCTGAGCGAATACGAACTTTGGACCAACGGGAAGCCCTTTGGCAACGAGTGGCACGCTCCGGCCGCGGGTGGTCGTGAACACCGATGATCGCACCTTCCGGCACACGGCTACGGAGCCCCGCGGAAAGCGCCCGCAACATTGACGAAGGGCTGGCATACGCCTCAGCCACGATGCTCGGCTGAAGGTGCATTCGACCCTGTCGATCGGTCAAACGGGTTTGTCGATTCTTCGTCGCCTTTTCTCCGGGAGGGCGCTGTGTTATACTCGTAATTGGTCGCGCGGACGCACAAAACCCCAGACACTGGGAGAGATGCAATGGCATGGGTTCGGGGCCGAATCCTGGAAGCCAAGACAGTCGTTGTTGAAGATACTGAACTTTGGCTTGAACTAGTCGTCGATTCCGGGGAAATGAAAGAGTGGCACGGCACTTTCGATCCTTCAACTCGTGTTGTCGAGTGTGGTAGGACGTACAGGCTACAATTAGCCGACGGTCGATCGGGCGAGATCATTCTCAACCGGCTTGAAATGGCGGGTCGTCACGGATGGCACGCGACCTTTCAGGGAACCGGCCCACTGGAATGAAAACCGGCGCGCCCGCCCGTTACCATCTTGCGGAGGGCAGCCATGGGTCTCCTAACGCCCCTATTCGCTTCCGTCTTGCCAATTCTCGCGATTCTTCTGGGCGTTGCCTTCGTATGGGGCGTCTTCGGTTTGGTGGCAAGGAGCCGTCGAAGGTCAAGTCGGAGGAAGTACTTTGCCACGGGGGAATGGCGGGATGAACCGCCAACCGACCACCAAAAGGAGTACGCGGACGACCTGGGGATTGTCTACCCGCCGAGTATCACAAGAGGCCAGCTAGCCGACTTAATCAGTAGGAAGACTGGTCAATAGCCCTTTATGGCGGAGGAGGAAACGGTGCCACGGGCCTCGCCGTCACGCCCAGGACGCTCGACTGCTCCTCAGCCGCGGAGGGCCGCCAAGAAATCGTCCGGGTCAACGCCCGCCTGCTTCAGGACGCCGTGCAGCGTACCGGCCTTCAACTCGCGGTGAATCGGAACAACGCACCCCCGGTCACCACGGCGCAAGACCACGTGGCTCCCGCGCTGCCGAACGGAAGCGAAACCCATTCGCTCGAGTGCCGCGATGCACTTTGCGCCGCTAATCCGTGGCAGCTTCGGCACAGGTCACCTCGAACGTGGTCACCCACGCGCGCCCGACAGTGGCGACCGGGAACTCCTCCAGGTACAGCTCCGTCGCCTCCTTCAGGTTGGCAAGCGCCTCAGAGATGGTCTCGCCTTGCGTCGTGGTCCCCGTCTCGGGATTCAGTGCCACGAATCCGCCTTCCGGATCCGGCGTGAGTATTGCGGTCAGCGTCATAGGTCAGTTCCGGAGGCTATCACAAACCGAGGAATCAGGCCAAGACAATTCTATCACGCCCTCCAACGTACCGTCAACCACCTTCCGCATCGGCCGCCGCTTCGCGTACAATGGGACGAGCACCACGGAGACACGGAGGACACGGAGAAGGTTGAAGGACGAACTCGGAAGGAAGAATGCGGAATACTCGGCTCTTCCTGCCGACTACTGTCTGCTGACTACCTTCTCCTCCTCTCCGTGTCCTCCGTGGTGAACTCCCTCCCCTGAACTAACCAATGCCTCCCTCGCGACCTCAACCCAACGAAACGCCCAGCCGCTTCGTGGTCGGCATCGACCTGGGCACGACCAACTCGGCCGTGGCGTACGTGGATACCGCCGAGTCGCCGTGGAGGGTGCGGACCTTCGCCGTGCCGCAGTTGGTCGCCCCGGGTCAGGTCGAGGCTCGGGAGACGCTCCCCTCGTGCCACTATGAGCCGGCTGTGGGCGAGCTGGGCGCGGGGGCGCTGCGAATGCCGTGGCAGAAGACGGACCCCGATCACGTGGTCGGCTTTTTCGCCCGGGATCATGGGGCGATGGTGCCGGGGCGGCTCATCGTATCGGCCAAGTCGTGGCTCTGCCACTCGGGCGTGGACCGGACCGCGCCGCTCCTGCCCTGGCACGGCGCGCCCGACGTCGAGCGCCTTTCGCCGGTCGATGCGAGCGGCCGGTACCTGGCCCACGTGCGCGACGCCTGGGATGCCCAACACCCCGACCACGCGTTGGCCCAGCAAGACATCGTGCTCACGCTCCCCGCCTCGTTCGACGAGATCGCCCGGGAGCTGACCGTGAAAGCCGCCTCGCGGGCGGGCCTGGCCCGGGTCGTGCTCGTCGAAGAGCCGCAGGCCGCGTTCTACGCTTGGATCTACAACCACACGGACGACTGGGAGAAGCTGGTCAGCCCGGGCCAGAAAATCCTGGTCTGCGACATCGGCGGCGGGACCTCGGATTTCACGCTCATCCGCGTGCGTGGCGGTGCGGGGGCCGGAAAAGGGGACAGGCACCTTTTGTGCGAAGCACCCTCCGGGCCTTTCAGGCAAAAGGTGCCTGTCCCCTTTTCCGGGGGCGGCAAGGTGCAGTTCCACCGCGTGGCAGTGGGCGAGCACCTGATCCTCGGCGGCGACAACCTCGACTTGGCCTTGGCCCACGACATCGAGCGCCGCCTGGCCGGCGACGGCAAGCTCGAGCCGCGCCAGTGGGCCGTGCTGGTGCGCAAGTGCCAGATCGTCAAAGAGACCCTGCTGGGCAACGCCGCCCCGGAGCGGCTCACCGTGACCTTGCCCGCCGGCGGATCGCGTCTCATCGGCGGCGGATTGCAGGTAGAACTCACGCGCGAGGACGCCCATGGGCTGCTCCTGGATGGGTTTTTCCCCCGTGTCCGCCTGGACGATAAGCCGGCCAGCCGGCGCTCCGGCTTCCAGGAGTTCGGGCTGCCCTATGCCCCTGACGCGGCGGTCACGCGATACCTGGCGGCGTTCCTAACCGCACACCGGCACGTCGCCTTGGACGAAACAGAAGCGGCCACGGACCACGACCCCGCCCGGCCCGACGTCGTGCTCTGTAACGGCGGGCTGTTTGAATCCGGCGCGATCCGCCAGCGGCTCCTCGACGTGCTCACCGGCTGGTTCCGCCCCGAAGACCCCAAGTGGCAGCCGATCGTCTTGGACAATGACCGGCTCGATCTGGCCGTGGCCCGGGGGGCCGCGTACTACGGCATGGTCCGCCGCGGACAAGGGGTGCGGATCGCGGCCGGCCTGGCGCGGACGTATTACATCGGCGTGGAAGGCCCTCACCCTAGCCCTCTCCCAAAGGGAGAGGGGACCATGACGTTGGCTGTGTGCCTCGTGCCCGCCGGGGTCGAGCCGGGGCACGACGTGGACCTCTCCTCGCGGCGATTCGACCTTTTGGTCTCGCAGCCGGTGGAGTTCCCGCTCTTCGTTTCCAGCACGCGCCTGACCGACAAGCCCGGCGAGCTTGTCACAATCGACCGCGAGCAGATGACGCCGCTCCCGCCGGTCAGCACCGTGCTCCGCACGGGCAAAAAGGGCGAGTCGGGCTCGATCTCGGTCGAGCTGCACGCCCGGCTCACGGAAATCGGCACGCTCGATCTCTGGTGCAGCCAGACCGAGGGCCGCCGCAGTTGGCGCCTCCAGTTCGACGTCCGCTCGGCCACGCAGACCGATCTGGTCGCCCACGAGTCCGCCGCCGAGCGCGAGGGTTTTCTCGACGAGAGCATCTGGCAGCGAACTGAGAAGCTGATTCAAGACACCTTTGGCCCCGATGGCAAGGAGAAACCGGAGGGGCTGGTGAAACGGCTCGCCGAGGCCATCGGCGCCAGCCGCAACGACTGGCCCGCCTCGCTCCTCCGCCGCATCTGGGAGGCCCTCATCGAACTGGAGCCCGGGCGGCGCCGCAGCCCGGTCCACGAGGCCCGCTGGCTGAACCTGTTGGGTTTTGCCCTGCGGCCCGGCTATGGGCTGGCGGTGGACGATTGGCGTGTTGCGGAGACGTGGCGCCGCTTGCAGGGCGGCCTCGTTCATCCGGCGGCCATGTGCCGGGCGGAATGGTGGATCCTCTGGCGGCGGATCGCCGGCGGACTGACCGCCGGGTGGCAGCAAGCCCTGGCCGATCCGCTCCTCGGGCCGATCCGCGGGCTGCACCACCAAACGACCACGGGCCGCGGGCGCGGCGGCGACTTCAGCTTCGGCTCCCACGAGTCGGCCGAGATCTGGCGGTTCCTCGGCTCGCTGGAGTTCTTGAGCGTGCCCATAAAAATCGAGCTGGGCGGCATTCTCTTGGACCTCTTGCCTCGCCGCAAGCTCGAAGCGGTGCGGCCGGCGATTGCCTGGGCGCTCGGGCGGATCGGGGCCCGGCAGCCGCTCTACGGCCCCTTGAACACGGTCGTGCCGCCGGAAGCGGCGGCCGCCTGGCTGAAGAAGCTCATGGAGCTGCGCTATGACGACCCGATGGCCTATCTAGCCATCATGCTCCTCGCGCGGCAGACCGACGACCGCTACCGCGACCTCTCCGAGCGGCTCCGCGCGCAGGTCCTCGCGTGGCTCACGAAGCGTGCCGCCCCGCAGCATTTCCTCCAGCTTATCGAGCACTCCGGCACGCTCGACACCGAAGAGCAGGGGCTCATCTTCGGCGAATCGCTGCCCAAGGGACTGCGAATCCTGTAGCGCGATCATAACCGATGCGGGTCGCATGAGGCCGCATGGTCTTGAAAGCGTGGAGGCGCCGATACCACCTGGGGGCGGAATGAACAATGCAAAATGCAAATTGGCTCTTCAAACGTGCGTTCTTCATTTTGCATTTTTCATTTTACATTTTGCATTTCCCGATTCCTCACTTGGGTTTTGGCCGCGGCCAGACGGCATCCAGCGCCAGCGGCCCCGCCCCGACCAGGAGCAGGAAAAGCGAGCCCAAAATCATCGAGAAGTCGGTGCGGGCCTCGTGGACCATGCTCCAGAACCCGTAGGAATTGAGTTTGGGAAGGCTGAAGATCCAATAGGCACGTCCCAGGAGGACGGGGATCTTCGTCGAGGCGATGGCCACGCACATGTTGACGATCATCGGGATCGCCGCCAGTCGCGTGAGGAAGCCCACGAGGAGACAGGCCCCGCAGCCGATCTCGAACACACCGACAAAGGGCGCCATGACCTCGGGCATCGGAATCCCGATCTTGGTGAAGCGTCCCGCCCCAAGCGCGTCCGGGAAGAGGAACTTCTGGATCCCCTCGGAGAGGAAAACGCCTCCGACGATCAGGCGGATCAGGATCGTTGCGGCCGGGGCGCGGCTGGCGAAGACGAAGGCGGGGATTCGCATGGCGGGGCTCCTGGGATCGGTTGGGGGAATTGTATACAAGCGCGGGTGGGCGGCAAGCAGTGGCACACGGGTCAAGTCAGGACCCCGGCGGCCCGTCCCGGCCATCTTGGTTCTTCTGCCCGGAGAAGACCCGAATCATGCGGAGGATATCGAAGCCGCCCTTGATCCCCAGGTAGAAGAGTAAGAAGCTGTACCAGCCAATCGAAGTGGCGATCATCGCGGTCCAGAACCAGGCCAGCGGATCGTTCATGGTCGAGTCTCCTCAGTCTTCGCGGCAGCCGGTGCCGGATCGGCGTTCCCGCGGCCATACGCCCGGCCCACCAGGGACCCGATGATCAGTCCGGCAAAGGCAAACCCGAAGGCGGCCAGGCCGCTGACTGCCGCCGGGACCAGCTCTCGGCCGGCCACGCCGTTGATGACCAGGAAGGCGATGGGGCCGGCGGCGCCGAGGATGATCGCGGCCATGGCGCCCCAGCGGTTCGCCCCGGGCCAATAGAGCGCGCCCACCAGGAGCGCGAAGAGGCTCGCCAGGTAGATGTTTCCGGTGACGACGAGGTAGTCCCAGACGCTTCCGGGCGGGTTGTACCAGAGGCCCCAGAACACGAGGAAAACGCCGATCGCCAGGACTAGCAGTCGGACGGTCAAGAGCCTGGCCCGCTCGGACATGGGCCGCCGCAGGCAAGGGTTGATCAGATCGTTGTAGATGACGGTCGCCCAGGTCAGGAGGTAGCCGCTGTCGGTGGACATTTCCGCGGCGAGCATGGCCGCAATCATCAAACCGAGGAAGCCGGTGATGGGCCGCAGGAGATGACCGAGGTACCGGGGCATGGCGGTCAAGCTGGAGAGCCCCTCGGGTAGACCGCCCTGGTTGAGGAAGTAAAGGAAGGCGGCCGCCCCCCAGAGTCCCGGCAGGCACCAGCGGCCCACCCAATAAAACCACGCCCCGCGGTAGACCCGCTTGGCCGTCTGGGCGTCGCGTGCGGCGAGCACCCGGGCGATCGTGGTTTGCCACGTCGTCACCACCGCGAGCCCGGTGATCGCCTGCCACACGACCCACGCCAGCCCGTGGCTCTGGACCGGGTCAAAGGGCTGCTTCATGGTGGCTGCCTTGGCGGGCTCGCCCTTCTTCCCAACGTCCACGAGGACGCCTTGCCCGGTCAGTTCCGTGGCCCGAGCCTGCAGCGACTGGCCGTACTCTCGGCGCTGCCGCTGGCTAAGTTCTTCGGCGGCCTTCGGGTCTTGGCTCTGGCGCACCGCGGCGACCTCTTTGTTCCATTTTTCTTCCAGCGGCTTCTCTTGTTTGTCCCGGTACGCTGCGCCGTCGCGGTGGACCTTGTCCAGACCGCCGAGAAAGTCCAACCCACCGATGTTCCAAACCACAAGCACCGACGTGACGACGATCCCCAGCCCCATGACCAGAAACTGAAGATAGTCGGTGATGAGCACGGAGAGCATCCCGCCGAGCACGGTGTAGACCAGCACGATGGCCAGCAGGCCCGTCATGATGATTTCCAGGTAACCGACTTCGCGCGTCATCCCGAGGAAGCTGAGCGTGAAGGTTTGGTCCGAGTCCATGCCGGTGATGTTGAGGAGGAAATCGCCTCCGGCGCGGAGGAAGACGCCCATGTTCAATACGCCCCCGATGATGATCACCATGCCGGCCAGCCAGCGGACGCGCTTGCCGAAGCGGTTCTCAAACAGCTCGGGGATGGTCATGACGCCGGCGTTGCGCAGGGGAACGATCACGAACCCGGTGATCCCCACCACGAGCATGGCGGTGGCCGTGAGGATGCCGGGCACCGCCCCTGCCAGGCCGTGCTCGAAGCCCATTTGGGCCGTGTACATGACCGTGACGATGCCCACCTCGGTGGCTGCCAGCGAGGCCACGCCCAGGCTGACCTCCATTTCGCGCCCGGCGACCGCGAAGTCGGCCACGTTGCGCACGTAGCGCTGCATCCACAGGCCCGCGACCGTGCAGCCGAGCATGTAGACCGCGATGATGATCCAGTCGATTGGAGTGAGGGTCATCCGACGAGCCCTTGGTGCGAGACTTGGGCAAACCACGACGCCATCTCAGGCGCCGCCTACTTCCCCCGCGCGCCGACGATCAAGGCCGCCAATCGCGCCCTCGCTTCCTGGTACTTCCCCGGATCGGAGTCCCAGCGGAAGAAGGAGTCGCAAAGCGGCAGCACGATCTTCTCCGCCTCGGCGGCCAGACCCTTGCGCTGCAAGATAGCCAGATACTCGTAGTCCTGGATCGAATCCCGCAGGGCCTTCAAGCGCAGGCTGGAGACGATCCCGGCGTAGCCGACGGGCCCGGCGGGATAGACGATCGTCCCTTCCCCGTTGTAGATCGGTCCCTTCTCGCCCTTCTTGCGCCCGTAGGTCCGCCCGTCGGTCCACGGGTCCTCCACCCGGTCCCAATACGACATCCCGCCCCAATAGAGCAACCCGGTCATGCGGTACCGCCATGCCATCCAGGCGGGCACGCGGTAGTGCAACAGCGGAAAGTCGATGTGCCACCAAGGGGTCTTCTGATTGCCTTGGCACAGGGCCGTATAGGTCCAGATCGACTCCCCGAGGGCCAGGCGCTCGGCGCCGGTCTTGGGGTCATGGAGCGGAAAGAGCGGGCACCAGATGTCCACCGCCCCGTAGAGGTCGCCCCAGGCCGGATCTTGCGTCTTCGTCTGCTCGACCACCATGACCTTGAGCGCGGACTTCGCCTCGCGGATCGCCCGGCCCCATTTCTGCACGTAGCGGTAGGCCTCCTGCTTGTTCGGCTCGTCAAGCAGATAGGTATAGAAGAGGACGGGCCGCTCCAATTCCTTGGCGGCCCGGTCCCATGCCTTGAGCCAGGCATGGAGCTTCTCCCGCTCTTTCTCCGGGTCCTTCACGGCGCTGCGTGGATGAACGGTCTCGATGGCGTTGACGTGGTAGCGGTCGACGAACTCGCAAAGCTGCCGGATCTGCTCCGCTGGGATGCGAAAGCTCCCGTCGGGCTGCCGCTCGGGGGCGAGCCTGCTCGAAGGCGTGGCGTTGAAGCGATGCTCGCTGAGCAACAGGCTGCACTGGGCGTCCACCGCCGCCCAATCCGCGGGTTCCTTCTCTTTGCCCTCCTGGGCCCGCTTGCGGTAGTAGCTTGGCATCCTATGGGCCGGCGAGCCGAACGAAGTCACCAGCGTCGGAACCTGCGGCAGCGCGAAATCCCACACCTCGACGCTCACCCGAACCTCACGGGCCTGCCGCCCGTCCGCCCCGGCCGACGTGACGCGATACGCGCCGCGGTAGACGCCCGGCTTGGCATCCGCGGGGATAAACAGATCGACCCAGAACCCGTGCGTCTGGTTCGCCGGCAGATCGAACGGCATGGCGGTCAGCCGCGCCCCGGAAAGCGGCTTGCCGGTGAGGGGGTCAGCGGCCGGGATCAGCGGGTCGGGATACCAGCCCGGCTTGAACTGGTCGTTGCGATAGGTCGGCTCGGTGAGGTGGATTTGATGCTGGCGGTACAACCGGGCGTCGCCCGCACGGAGCACGGCCCCGTTGGGCCCCGCAAGATCGGCGGGCTCGACGCGGACTGCCTGAACCGGGGCATCCGACCGCACCAACACTTGGAAGCCCTCCCACTGGTTCTTCGCTGCCGCGAGCCGGACTTCCAGACGGCTTTCCGCCGGGTCTTCCCGGAGAACCCGCCGAGTGTCGGCCACCGTCCAGACTTGCAGGTCGGCCGATGCCGCGCGGGCCGCGACGCCGCAGAACGCCCAACAGGTCAAGAGCATCATTCGGGCCGGTTTCATCTTGCGTCTCCTGGTTCAATGCCCTACCAGCAGTGGCGGCGGAAAGGGGACTGGCTCCGTCGCCTCGGTCATGCTCGCCCTTCAAAAACGGGTTGCGGCGACGGTGCCTGTCCCCTTTCCGCGTCTTCCGTCGGGCGTACATCTTAACCCCATCGGCTGTCGGCAGGCAACCGGCGACGCGCGGCGAAAAGACTCGGTCCGGCCTCCCCGCATACCCTCGGCAGCGAGGAGGACTTAGAATAGGTCGTAGGGCCGAACGACGATTGAAAACCCCCCAGGTAAGGGTTGAACTGCCCATGAGCCGTGCTGAATCGGGTTTCACGATTCCGGGAGGGCGAGGCTTCTGCCGAGCCAAGATTCTGGTCGCGATGTACGGCACTTCAGCCGGCTCGGCAGGAGCCTCGCCCTCCCGGAATAACGCAAGGCTATTTACGGCGCGGCATCTCGTGCGATGGATCATAGCCACCCTGGCCGTTGTCCCGCTCGTTTGCGGAAGCGGCCGGATGACCCTTTGCGCCGCCGAAATCCGGAAGCTCCCGGGCAAGCACATCACGCTGTATACCGACCTCGGCGCGTCGCCGGCGGTGGATGCCTTGCCGGAGATGTTCGACCAGGCGTTTCCCCAATGGTGCCGGTATTTTCGCATCGATCCGGCCCGGCACGCCGACTGGCACGTCACGGGCTGCGTGATGAAGGACCGCGAGCCGTTTCGCCAGTCAGGGCTCTTCCCCGACGGACTGCCCCTTTTTTCCAACGGCTATTCGGTGGGCACGAAACTATGGGTTTACGAGCAGGCGAGCGACTATTACCGGGCCCACTTGGTGCTCCACGAAGGGACGCACGCCTTCATGAACACCATCTTTGGCCGCGGCGCGCCCCCATGGTACATGGAGGGGATGTCGGAAATGCTGGGGACCCATCGCTGGCAGGACGGCCGCCTGACGCTCGGCTACGTGCCGGCCAGCCGCGAGGAGGTGCCCATGTGGGGCCGGATCAAGATCATCCGCGACGATTTTGCCGCCCGCCGCGCCAAGACGCTCCGCGGCGTCTTCGAGTACGGCCCCCAGGCCCACCGCGAGATCGAGCCTTACGGGTGGTGCTGGGCGGCGGCAATCTTTCTCGACCGCCATCCCCGCTACCAACAGCGGTTCCGGCAGCTCACCCAGTGGGTCCGCGACCCCGGTCTGACCAACCGCTTCGTGAAGCTCGTCGGCGCGGACTGGGACGATGTGGCTGAGGAGTGGCAGGTCTTTGTGGCCGATCTGGAATATGGCTACGATTTCCAGCGCACCGCGATCGACTTTTCGCCCGGCCGAAATCTGCCCGAGGGCGGCGCCGCAATCACCGTCGCCGCCGACCGCGGATGGCAGAACAGCGGCGTCCGGCTCCAATCGGGCGTCACGTATCGCCTGCGCGCGAAGGGCCGGTACCAGGTGGCCGATCAGCCGCAGATCTGGTGGTGCGAGCCCAGCGGAGTCTCGATCCGCTACTACCGCGGGCAGCCGCTGGGCATCCTGCTGGCCGCGGTGCGGCCCGACCGGCCCGAGGCCAACGCTCCCAGCGCCCTGATCCGCCCGAGTGTCATCGGCCTTGGCGCCCCGTTGACCGCGAAGCAATCCGGCACCCTGTTTTTGCGGATCAACGATTCGTCGGGCGAGCTGTCGGACAACGCGGGGACGCTGAGGGTGGAGGTGAGGGGCGAGGGGTGACGAACTGAGGATGAATGACCAAGGACCAAGGTTCAATGACCAAGGAACGATGTGGCGCGGCCCTTTGGTCATTGGGTCTTGGTCATTGGGTCTTGGTCATTGGGTCTTGGTCATTGGGTCTTGGTCATTGGGTCTTGGTCATTGGGTCTTGGTCATTCCCCCCGCTCCCCTAGCCCCTGACCCCTAGCCCCTCTTATAATCGCCGTTTGGCGTCTCTTTCAGGGAAAAGTCGCTGCGGGGTTCCGCCATGCCCAGGAGCAAAATCCTCATCGCCGACGACAACGCGACTAACGTCGAGCTGCTGGAGGTCTACCTGAACGAAGTAGACTGCAAGATCGCCACCGCGGTCGACGGTCGCGATACCCTGGAGAAGGTCGCCAGGTTCAAGCCCGACTTGATCCTCCTGGACATCATGATGCCCAAGCTCAGCGGCTTCGAGGTCTGCAAGACGCTCAAGAACGACCCGGCCACCGAGGACATCATGATCCTCATGGTCACGGCGCTGAATGAGCCGGGCGACATCGAGCGCGCCGTGTTGGCCGGCTGCGACGATTTCTTGAGCAAGCCGATCAACAAGCTGGAGTTGCTCAAGCGGGTCGAGAACATGCTAAAGCTGCGGCACGTCACCGACGAGTTGGAGCGGCTGCGCCGCTACATCGACAGCATCGAAGAGGCCAGCGGGCCGGCGTAGCAGTCCTCTGGCACGGCGGCCCTCGGCTGTGCAACTGTGCTACTCCTTGGCGGCTTTCGGCTCCTCTGCGGCCGGCTGGGCCTCCTCTTCGGTCTTGGCCGGATCGTTGACCTCGACGGCGAGGATCTCGACCACCAGGTCCGCAGGCTCATTTTTCTCCCGGTCAGGCCGCTGGTTGGGTTGCCCGCCGTAACGCGGCGAGTCCGAATCGCCCGGTCGCGCCCCCGGGCCATACGGACTGTAGCCCGGCCTGGGTCCTGCCCCCGGCGGACCAGACCCCGGGGGACCATAGCCCTGCGGACCGTAGCCCGGTCCGGCGGTTCCCCGTCCCGTGTCGGCCGCCCGGCTCATGTCGGCGGCCCTCGTGATCAGCACGTCCACCGAGAATCTCCGGCCGGTCTCCTTCACCAGGCGGAGGCTCTCGATCCACATCCCCGTCGCCACCGCGTGCTCCACCGGACGGACCAGCTTCCGGCGGTAGAACGAGGTGACATTGTTGATCGTGCTCTTTCGTTGGAAGCGGACATAGTGGATCGTCATCGGGTCGAGGGGCACTCCCGAGAGCTTGTCCTTGTCGGCCAGGTCCTCGGGCCACTCGAGGTGATACTCGGAGACGATCCTCATGTCGCTGCCGCCGGGCACCTCGATCGGGCGCTTCTCCGCGACCGCCGAAGAGTCCCTTCCCGCCCTACCGGCCGTCGCCAGGCGCTCAGAAATGGCGCGGACCAGCCGCTCGGCAGTCGCCGTCCATTCCTCGGCCGGCGTGGGCTGCTGGGGCTGCTCGGGCGATTGTCCGGGGGACGGGTATTGTCCACCGCGAGACCCACCGGGGTACGAGGGTCCCCCCGGATACGACGGCCCCCCGGAGGGATTCCCCCCCTGGGTCCCCCTTCGCTCGCGCAGCCGGGAAAGATTGGGAACATTCGGTTGGCGGGGCTTGGCGTCCTTCCGCGGAAGCATCTTCATCGTGACCAACAGACCGGGGTCGCTCAGCGAGTCTCCCGCCAGACCGGCCGCGTCCAGGCCCCGGGACCCATGATCGAAGTGGCCCTCCAACAAGCGATAAAGCTTAGCCCGCATCGCATCGGTCGGGATCGTGCTGGCCAAGACAATGGTTCCTGCGTCGGAGTCGAGCGACTCCAATGCGTCCAGGCGGGTCTCAAGTACTTTGGTGAACTCCAGCGTCCAAAGCGGCGCGGCGAATCCGCAGATCGCGTCGCGGGTGAATCCGGGGACCTCGGAGAGCGGTCCGACGATGCCGGCGGTGGCGCTATACGACGTGCCCGACGAGGGCTGGCCAGGGTAGGGATAGCCAGGTGGCCCTGATGGTCGCATTCCGGGCATTCCTTGTGGCATAACTGTACGACCAGGAGGGGCCGTGGGCGGACCGGGGTATGGCCTGCCGCCCGGAGGCGCCCCTGGCGGCGGGCCGGCTGGCGGCATGTCATTATCCGCCGGACCTTGTACCGCAAACAGCGCCAATCCATCGCGCGGACGGCTCATTCCAGCGGCCCCGGATGGCCCCGGGCGCCCGTCGGGCATGTTGAGTCCCATGCCAGGGGGCCGTATTCCGCCGGGAGGTCGCGTCCCGCCCGGCGGTCCCATTCGCCCGGGCAAGTTCGGCCCCCGCAACATCGGATTCGAGCCCGGCACGCTCCCCGGCCCGTACGGCCCGTAAGGCGTCCGCGGAGCTGTCTCACTGGTCCTTCGCGACGCCGATTCCTCCGGCAGCTCCATGAGCATGGCCAAGGCCGCAGAACTGTACTTGACGAGATAGCCCTCCAGAAGGGCCCTATCCCCCTTGTCGAGGGACTCGCTGCGGTAAAGGATAGACTGAGCGGCCACGTTCTGTGGCTGCACCGAGGCCAACGTAGGGAAGATGATCTGGCGAGCGTCGCTGGAAGTGGTTGGGCTGGCAATGTGGCCGGCCAGCTTGATCCGGAACGCCTCGGACCCAAACTGACCCACCAGCTCCAGGGCCTTCGACTGCATGTCGGCACCAGTCATTTTCCCCTGATTCCCCTGACCCGGCCTGGGATACCCACCATAGGATGGACCATACGGCGCCGGATAGCCCGGCGGTGACCCCGAGGGGCGCGAATAGCCCGGCGGCATCGTCGGATAGCCTGCCGGCTGCGCGGTACCCGTTCGGCCCGGTTGCGATTGATCCGCCGGCGTCGGACGGACCAGCTCAGGACTGGTCAGCACGCGGAACAAGGTCTCCTCGTGCTCCGGTGAAGGCATCAGCACCAGGGTCTCCAGCAACCCCTCGGTCGCAGCCCGATCGTCGTCGCTCTTGAATGTGCCTTGAAGGACTTCGCTGAGCGATTGCCTCGCCGTTTTGCTGCCGTTGACCGTCAAGGCCTGGATGATCGCCTTGATTGTGGCCGCATCCAGCGGCACGGAACGCGCCGGTGTCCGCGGCTGTCCCGAATAGCCGCCGGGCGCGGGATATCCACCCGATGGCCCCCCGGGACGATACCCGCCGGGCGGTCCCGACGGGTAACCTGGCGGAGATCCTGACGGGTAACCCGGCGGCGATGAGGACGGGCCGGGGTACCCTGGCGGCCCACCCGGCCTTGCCCCGCCCGGTCCAGGGTAGGAACCGCTGGGATATCCGGGCGGGTACGGCGATGCCGCGGACGGGCTCGCCGACGTGCCGCTGGGGGCCGCACTGACCAAGTCCTCGGCCCTCAAGAGATTTGTCAACAGCTTGCCCGCTTTTTCGTTCCTGTTCTGGCTTGTCACGGCCGCGAACCGTTTGCCCACGTGTTCCACGACCGCTGTTTTCAGGCGGGAATCGCCTTCGCGTCGCGCCTGGTAGTAGTGCTCTCTGACCCACTCGGCCACATTCTCAGGCAGTGGAGGTTCCTTGGGAGCGGATGGCCCGCCCATGTCCGGCGATC
>Ga0315280_10004483_pt1 | contig 20571 bp, 23 predicted proteins | sample YL17G06_40_MG_FD_203697 | JGI IMG/M metagenome (GOLD analysis project Ga0315280, IMG submission 203697) | Sediment microbial communities from Yellowstone Lake, YNP, Wyoming, USA - YL17G06_40 | ecosystem: Environmental > Aquatic > Freshwater > Lake > Sediment | place: USA: Wyoming | collected... | reverse complement strand
TAGAGAAGAGGGGGAGCCTTGAGGGCGACGGGAGACCGAACTTATCCATGACCGGGGCAGAGCTCGTGGAGATGGTCTCAGATCTGGGGGAGGATTGCATGGTTATCCCGGCGCATATCTGGACGCCCTGGTTCTCGCTCTTTGGCGACAGGGGCGGCGTGGATTGCATTGAGGAGTGCTACGTCGATCAGACCCCGCACATATACGCGCTGGAGACAGGGCTATCGTCTGACCCGCCAATGAACTGGAGAGTCAGCGCGCTTGACAGATTCACCTTAGTCTCCAACAGCGACAGCCACAGTCCAAGCCCGTGGCGGATAGGAAGAGAGGCGAACATCCTAGAGGTTCCGCGGCTGAGTTACAAGGACGTCGTGGAAACCATAATGCGCAGAAAGGGGGACGTCACCACGATAGAAGTTGACCCTGCCTACGGGAAGTACCACTGGACAGGGCATAGAAGTTGCAACGTCTCAGTTCCGCCCGATGAGGCGATCAGGCTGAGAGGGATCTGCCCGGTATGCGGGAAGAGGATGACGAAGGGCGTGGCGGAGAGAGTGGAGGAGCTAGCGGACCGGAAGGAAGGGGTCATCCCAAAGGGGGCTCAGAGGTTCATCAGGCTATTGCCCCTCAGCGAGGTCATCGCTACGGTTTTAGGAAAGGACGTCTTCTCGGGAGAGGTGCAGAAAAAGTACTGGGAGGTGGTTGGCAAGTTCAGCAACGAGCTTGAGGTGCTTACAAAGACGCCGGAAGAGAGGCTGGTGGAGGTGTGCGGCAAGGAGATCGCAGAGATGGTCCTCATGAACAGGGAGGGCAAACTGGTCATAGCACCGGGATACGACGGCGTCTACGGCAGGCCAGAGGTAGAAGGAGCGGGGGGCGGGAGGCATCAGGCAGAGGGTCGCTCCGCTGGCGAAGGGGAGAGATTTTTAAGAAGGACAAAGAATCTAGATGATTATATCAACGCTGGTAGGTAGATGGAGATGCCTAAGAGCCCGGAGAGGAAGGTCTGGTCCGAGAATTACAGCGAATGGTTCCATAAGGTTATCGCAGAGGCCCCGGTCTACGACACAAGGTACCCGGTGAAGGGTACTGGTGTTTGGACATCCTTCGGTTTCAAGCTCAGGAAGGGCGTCACGCAGATCATAAGGGAGGAGTTGGAGAAGAAGGGGCACGAGGAGGTCCTCTTCCCCCTGCTGATCCCCGACTACATGCTGAACAAGGAGGGCGAGCACATAAAGAGCTTCGAGGAGGAGGTCTTCTGGGTCACGCACGGAGGCAAATCCCCCCTCGACGTCAAGCTGGCGCTCAGGCCCACCAGTGAGACGGCCATTTATCCCATGTTCCAGCTCTGGATCAACGCCTACTCTGACCTGCCGATCAAGATCTTTCAGATAGTAAATATTTTCAGGTATGAGACCAAGGCCACGAGGCCCATGATAAGGGTGAGGGAGGTCAGCACCTTCAAGGAGGCGCATACTGCGCACGCCACAAAAGAGGAGGCGGAGGGGCAGGTGCGCGAGGGCGTGGAGATCTACAGCAGGATCTTTGAGAGGTTGAGGATCCCCTTCCTGAGGACTGTGAGGCCTGACTGGGACAAGTTCCCCGGCGCCGAGTACTCCGTGGCGTTCGATACCGTCCTCTCCGACGGCAAGGTGCTTCAGATAGGCACGGTGCACTTCTTGGGGCAGGGCTTCGCGAAGGCCTTCGATATCAAGTACATGAAGTCGGACGGCGAGTACGAGTACGTATGGCAGACCTGCTACGGCATATCCGAGAGGGTAATAGCCGCCCTTATATCGGTCCACGGCGACGACCAAGGTCTGGTCCTGCCGAGCGAGGTCGCGCCAGTTCAGGTGGCAATAATACCGATCGTTTACAAGGGGAAGGAGGAGAAAGTCGTCAAGAGGTGCCACGAGGTGAAGGATGAACTCGCGAGAAGCGGGTTCAGGACCGTTGTGGACGACAGGAAGGAGGTAACGCCGGGCAACAAGTACTTCACCTGGGAGCTGAGGGGAGCACCAGTGCGGATAGAGCTGGGGCCGAGAGATCTGGAGGGGGGCACAGCTGTGCTGGTCAGAAGGGACACGCTGCAGAAGACGGTGGTTAAGACCACTTCGTTAGTCCAAGAGATAAAGAAGCTGCTGGCATCAATTGACGCGAACCTCGGAGATAGAGAAGAGACGTGGATGGGTGAGAGGATCTCGCGAGCCTCCACTGTGGAGGACGTAAGGAAGGCCCTAGAAGGGAAGGGAGGGATAGTCGAGGTGCCGTGGTGCGGCAGCAGGGGATGCGGCGAGGAGCTGGAGGTCAAGCTGGACGCGAGGATACTAGGAGTGCCGTACAACGAAGGATCCGCAGGTAAGGGGCAAACCTGCATAAACTGCGACGGCAAGGCGGACAAGACGATAAGGATCGCGAGGTCGTACTAGAACCTGAATTAGAGGTAGAACTAGAAGAAGAAGCGAAGCGCTTCCTTACCGCTCATACCCACCCTTGCCCCCAAGGTCTCTGCCTTCTTTGTGCAGTAAGAGGCTGGTTTAGCAAGGGCCTCATCTATGGAATTCACGCCGCGCACTATTACCGCGGCGAGGCCGAACTTCTCAGCAGATTCGGGGTTCAGGTAGCCGCAGAAGACAACCCCTTTGTCGCCCCTTATCATTATGAGGGGAGGGGTGTCGGGCATCTGAACCTTGATGCCGATGGCCACCTTACCGTCAACTTTTACCTCCACCAGCTCGATCATTCACCTATTCCCCTGAAGAAAGGGGGCAAAGTTGACCTTTAAGCATTATGAAGAACGGTCGGAGAACGAGTGCTTCAGAGTTACAAAAATAAAAAACAGATCAAAAAATTGGGGACTTATTCGCTCGATCTGTCGGCGAAGTGTTTTATGACGTGTTTCGGTTTCAGCTGGGAGACTATATAGTCAAAGGCCAGCATCGGATCGCTTTTATCACCGCAGGTAAAGACGTCTACTGTTGCATACCTGAACTCGTTCCACGTGTGGATCGCGATGTGGCTCTCAAGAATCAGGGCCAGAGCAGAAACGCCGCCCTTTGCTCCGCCGAACTTCCAGGCCTTCGTATCCCAGACAGTCATCTTTGCTACTTTGGCCGCCTCGATAACTAGGTTCTTGAGCGCGGATTCATTATTTATAAAAGACGTATCACACCCGTAAAGGTTTCCGTAGATGTGCTTTCCGATTATCTGCCTTTCCCCTTGTATGCAGGAAGTTTTCACTTTTGTTTCGAGATCCTCCTCGCCCATTGGAAATTTTTCTTTTACAATTCTGCACAGAATTAAAAGTTGTATTTAAGGTTAATCCTAAAAATAGCGCTTACTGTAATATTCAGAAAGTTGAGAAGAGGTTACCGTCTACCTCTCCTTCTGGTCTCGCCCTCTGGCGGGGCGTGAATCACGCGCTTTATGAAATTTTTCCTGTTCCTGTGCAGAGGAGTTAAGCCCGTCCTTTCTTTTGCCGGTACCTTTGGTGTCTGAGACCTGACCTTTCCTGCTTTTGTCAGCGAACCGTGTGATGGCATAACTTACACGCTCGGGACTATCCATTACGCTGTAGAATAAAAAGCTTTGCCTAGAAACGAGCAGTAACGGGGGTGGAACACACCACGTATCGTTTTTCATCAAGTTTGAGGGGCGGACCGTGATTTGCTGACGGCCTCCATGAGCACACCCAAGGGCGCCGCGGTCTTTACGGCCTTGGGGTGGAAGTGCGTGAGCGAACTCTCGTACCCCGTATCGATCAGCCTCTCGAGCACCTTTGCCACTGGAGGAACGTCCCTCTTCAGCCTGCTGGAGATCCTGTCGATGATATAGAACGTCGGCGGTTTGTCGCACTCTAGGATCAGGAGCTTCAGCAGCTTCTCTATCCGCTTCTTTGTATTCAGGCCAGACCGATCCTGTTCGACCAGACTCTCCGTGAAAGCCCTGTCCGCGAGCTTTCCACACCAGAGCGGGCCTGCTCTTTTGAGCGGCTTGCCGCACATGCCGCATTTGCAGGGCCACTCGCCGCCTAATTTAACGGCGCTCCTCCAGCCACACGACGGGCAGTAGAATATGTAGCCCATATCGGATGCCGATGCGTCAGCCTTTGTGGCGCCGAGGGATCCCCTGAGGTAGGCTCGAAGGTAGTGATCCACGCTGTAGGAGAGCAGCGCCTCCAGTCCGAAGTCGTACTTAAGGGCCTCTCTAACTGCGGCCCCTATCACTATCCTAAGACCGACTTCGTGGCAGAACTCTGCCCTCAGTGGGACGGCGCCATACTTCCTAAGGCAGGCCTTACTGTAGACCCCGCAGAGGGGCGCGGTGTCGGTTGCGGTAATTGCGAGGAGCCCACCGTTCTTCAGTGCCCTGATCGCGGAGTCGAGGAAGGGGGCAGGCGTCCCGAAGGGGTCTATGTCTATGTAGTCGAACCTCTTGCCGGGCTCGGAGTGCTCCGCCAGCAACAGGTTCGCGTCCTTGTGCTCGACCTCGACGAGCCCCTCCACACCGTTGATTCTTGCGTTCTCGCGTATCAGCGGAATCGCGTCGTCGTTGAGGTCCCCGATCACAGACTTGTTTAGCCCGCCGACTTCCTTCGCGTACCTGATGCCCCTAGCACCCAGCCCGGCGAGTGGATCGCAGACATCGATCTCGCGCTTCCTCGTCTTTGAGAAGACGTTGAGGACCAGCACCGCTATGTCCCTGCTGAACTCCATCTTGGGGTTGTAGAATACGGGCGCCCTTGTCGGCTCGTACCTGCCTTGGAAGGTGTAAGACGCCGGATCAGGGACTATCAGGTCGGTCTTCCCTTCCCTCACCCTTGTGAGCCTCAAGGTTTTTTAACGCTCCCTTCAAATAAACTTACAACTTCTTCCACAACGAAATCCCTACTATCCAACGTTACTTCGAATACTCTGGCATCCTTATATTCTGATGAGAACCTAAGGACCATAGTCCAATGAACGACCGCGATCATATTCTTTGTGCTGCGGAAGGCCTCCCTGATGCAGTCCTGAAAGGCACGGCTCTTCATCTCCATGGGTCCGACCTCGTCGATCACTATGAGGTCTGCCCGATCTAGAGCACGCCTGACGGCACGGACGCCAACCCCCTCGAGGTCGTTAATGTTCACGTAGTATTTCCCTATCGGGGGTCCGCTCGAGGGCTCTACCCCCGCAAGGGTTCCCCTCTCCCCAGTCATGAGGTCTATTATCTCGAAACCCACCCTCTCTCCTTGCACCCTGACCTCAGGGCAGACGACACCGCCAATCCTCCATCCCCTTCTCTGTAGCTCGTCGCACGCCCTGCTGACGACGGTCGATTTCCCAGATCCTGGTCTCCCTGTTACTATCGCCTTCAAGTGGATCACTTTTTTAAATCCTTAATTCATCATATAAATGAACCTTATGAAATTTGTAGCGGGAATAGACGAGGCCGGGAGGGGCCCCGTGATAGGCCCTATGGTCATCGCAGGGGTACTCGTGGAGGAGAGCAGGATCCCCGAACTTGTGGGTATGGGAGCCAGGGACTCGAAGAGACTTACGCCGAGGAGGAGGGAGACCCTTCGCGGCGCGATCCTGGAGACGGTAAAGGTCCACCGCATAGAGATCCTTGATGCTGCCGTGATAGACGACACGCGGAGGGTTAAGAGCCTGAACCGGCTGGAGGCGGACGTGATGGCAAAGATCCTCGATGACCTCCGACCAGACCTCGCGCAGATAGGCAGCGTGGACGTGATACCCTCCAGGTTCAAGGAGATGGTCCTCTCGGGGATGAGATCCCCGACGGAGATCCAGTCTGCGCACCACGCAGAGGACCTCTTTCCAGCAGTGGCGGCTGCCTCGATAATCGCGAAGACCACCAGAGACAGGATAGTCGCGTCGATGCGCCAGGAGTTTGGCGACTTCGGCTCTGGTTATCCGAGCGACCCCAAGACGAGGGCGTTCATATCAGAATGGTACGTCAGTAAAAGGTCGTTGCCACATATAGTCAGGAAGAGCTGGAAGACCGTCGAGTCGATAACTAAAGGGATAGATTCTGAGAGGCATACCCTCAGGGAGCGGATCGGCCGCCCTTTCTTGAGGTGAGCAAACAGCAGAAGGCATGAATGGAGCTCAGTTGTTCACGTTATTTATTGCGTCTAGGCTGAGAAGGCGCTCCAGATCCCTCAACTTCTCCAGCTTACGGATATCGTCAATCCTGAGGATCGTTATGTTCAGACCCTTTGGCCGCACGCCGCCAGTGATCAAAACGGGCTCGGTCTCCAAGACCTTGCCGACCTCGAGGGCGTCCTCAACCTTCCTGTCGAGTGCTCTCTCGCCTAATCGCCCCTCATCCGCCAGAAAACTTACCCCGACGTTCCTCACGTGTACATCGATTGGCGCGTAATTGAATCCGATCGCCTTGCAACCTATCTTCTTGAGCTTGTTGTGCAGTTGCTGCGCGACCGCCCCGGCTGGGCTTTTGTCCGGGGGCTCTTCGTCGCACCGCCAGTCGAATATGTTTATGTCCATCGTCACCCCGGCATCCAGTACCTCTTCCATCCTTGCCGCGGTCTTGAGGGTGGCGCCCATCTGTGCATTTTCGTAATCGTAGACGGCCTTCCTGCTCACCCCGATCTTGTTCGCCAGGTCGCCAAGCGACATGCCCCTCTCCTTCCGGAGACTCCGCAGGACTTCGCCGTCGATCCTGAAGTACAGCCCACCCCTCTTAGAGTAAACCGGTGGGAACTTCCCTCTGAGGGCGGCGTCCATGAACGTCCTCGGGCTTATCACGTTTACCCCAAACCTCTCGTAGAGGGCGCCCTCTTCGATCACTCCCTTCTGAACCCTAGAACCGATTATCAGCGGTGATGCCGAGAAGGTCGCAGCCAGCGATCGGAGGTCCTCCGCAGACGCCTTCCGCTCGTTGTCCACATTCTCGAGAGTCTTTATCAGGAGCTTAACGTTGCCTTTCTTTGCCACGATCTCTAGGCAGTAATCCGAGTCGACCTCGGAAACGGTGAAGCCTGCTTTATGTAAAATTCTCAGTATGCGGACCAAGATCTCGTTGGATTCGTCCTTCATTTTTGCTCTAAAATAAGATAGATTACGAGGAATATAAATTAATTCTATTCCGGGAGAGCGGCAGATGTCGGAGATGCCGCCCGATGGGGTGAATCAAGGGGCGGAGAGAAGCACCTAAAATTGAAATCCAAAGACGATCAAGGACGGGTATTTTTTGGAGAGTTCGAGAATCTCGGGAAGGTATATGAACCGGTTATCCTGCGCCCTCTTCAGCACCGAGTTTATGACCTTCCTCTCGGTCTCGTTCCCCTGGATAAGGTAGACCCCTCTCTTGGAGCCTGACTCCTTGATTATTACGAAGGGCAGACTGACCTCGCCCATCTTCTCCCGCGGAACCAGCCGGGCGATCTCCATGAGCTCCTTTTTGTCCAAGGAGACATCCTCATTGTTGAGGTTCTTGTAGGACGGGTGCTCCTCGCGGAGGAGGGCGGCGAGGGACCTCTTAGCCTTGGGCAGCCCGTCGTTGAGCTTCCTCATCTCCACTTCCCAGAAGGTCTTGCTGAGCCGCTCCTCATCCTCTTGCGCCATCTACATCAGCTCACCCACTACCATTGCGTGATCCTTGTCGAAGGGCTCCAACTTCTTCACGTCGATTATCTTAAAGCCTCGCCCCTCAAGCACTTTTATCTCATGCTTGAAGATGTCAATGGGGTCCTTCGTAACGTCGACGCTCCTCGCCTTTATCGCTATCATGACCTTGCCGTGCCCCCTCAGGAACATGTCGGCGTTGTCTGCGAGCAGCTTTGCCTGTTCGGGCTGGGCCACGTCGCAGTAGATGGAGTCCACGACCTCCACCAAAGACCGGTACGACGAAGGCATCCTCGCGTCGCAAAGTATGGGAACCATGTTGCCGCGCGGTGCGGAAATCTCGATGAGCTCCCGCATCACCCTGGGAGCGAACTCAACGCAGAAGACCCTTCCCTTCCTTCCGAGGATGTCGGATACGTGGCTCGAGGTCGTCCCGCTCGCAGCTCCTAGGTACAGCACCTTGGACCCTTCGGTGATGGGGATGTCCTTGATCCCCTTTTCTATAGAGGCGGCAAGCTTGCTCCTGAAGGCGTCCCATATCCTGTACTCTGTTTTACCGATACGGTAGAGATCCTCGCCGTATACCTTGGTCCCCGGAACCAGGTTCTCGGTCGCCAGTCTCTTTCCCTGATAATCCTCTATTATGTAGACCCCTCTAAACTTCGGGTGCTCTCTCAGCGTCGCCATCGCCTTTCTCTGCCCCACTTCTTGCCACATTTATCGCGTCCACCGAAGCTGTCGCGCCCGCCGAATCTCTCGCGCCTCTCGAACTTCTCTGGACGCCTCTCCCTCACAGGCGGCTTGCTGTACTTCTTCTGTATGTCCTCTACCCTCTTCTCCAAGCTCTTCTTGAGCGAATCCGCGAAGAACTCGCCCCCGAAGGCGTCGACGCGGGCGGCTATCGCGAGCTTGCCCGCCAGCGCCCTCGCGAGCTTGCCCCTCTGCCACCTCGGTGCGTTGTGGATATACTGGTGCTGGAATATTATCCCGTGTTTTGGCGGCCTCGCGCCGGTCTTGAGCGACCTAAAGAGGGCCTTTTCAGCCCCCAGCACCTGGATGGTGCTGGCCGGCTTCTTGGCAAGACCCTCAAGGCTGCCGGTAAGCGCTATTAGCCTTGCCCCCAAGCTCGATCCGACGAGCTCCCTCATGTTAGGGGCGACCTCTTTCATCGTGTCGTCGATATACGTCTCGAGCTCGTCCCTCAGGGCGTACATCTTCAGGTTGACCTCTGCGAGCTCCTTGATCTGCTTCAGGTCCACCCCGCCGATCTCCGCCCCCATGGAGGTCTTCGCGGTGTCGCATATCGCTTTGGCCTTGTTCTCGTTCTGGACGATCTTGTTGACCCCCTCCAGATCCAGGTTAGACCTATTACCAAACTTGCTCAGGATTGCCATGTACTGCTTGTGATCCTGCACCAGACCATCCAGTTCAGGGAAGTGAAGTCCGTACCACTCCCTCACCCTCGAGACGCCTATGTTGACGTTCTTGTCAATCTCGTCCAGCCCTGCTACCGCCTCTGCCACCAGTCTGTCCCGCTTCTCGGAGGCCACTCGGACCTTGCTCTTTGCCAGCGCCTCGGAGACTCCCTTTTGCATCTTCTCGACCACATTTGGCTTGAGCCCGACCGATACGTACGCGCTGTTAACGGAGGATCGGAACGCCCTGCCTCCGTCGCTGGGGGAGACTGCCTGGGATTCGACATTGAACTTGGCCCTGATCGCCTTGGCCTCTTGCTCGCCCTCAAAGACGAAGGTGTCAAAACCCATCTTGACCAGATCATCGACAAGTTCCTCTAAAACTGGGCAGGTCCCATTCTTCTCTAGGTCTAGAAGCTGGACCGCGGCAGCCTCGGCGCCATCGAAGGTCTTAGCGCTGATGAGCTTCAGGTCTTCGTCGTACACGAAGAACCCGATGAAACTGTCAACAATATAACACTTCACGTCCTACACCTACCCTCTTCTATCTTCATCGCCTATTTATAAATAGTAGATGTGGGGCGGCTGTCCATTAATAGCGATGTTGGGAAAGGTGTCTCGGGTAAGATCGCCATCAAGTAGGGCCTGTCACACCCGAAGGGGGCCGGTCAGGCGACCCTCTGAACCCCCTGCAGATGAGGTAGATCTCTGAGCTGCTCTCCCTGGAGGCCTTTGGCTTAAAGACCTTCACTTGCGCAAAGCTCCTCTCGACGTCCTTCAGGAAGGCATTGAATTCAGAACCCATCAGAACCTTGATCACCATGCTCCCGCCCCTCCTCAGGATCTTCGATGCGCTGGCAAGTGCGACCCTTGCGAGCGCAATCTGCTTGGCGTGGTCCAGGTCGTGGATGCCCGAGAACTTCGGGGCCAGGTCTGATACCACAACGTCCATCTGCCTACCCGAGATCTTTTGCAGCTCCTCAAGGACGGCCGGATCGGAGATGTCCCCCTTGATCAGCCTGACGTTTTCGTATGGCAGAGGCTTGATGAGGCTGAGGTCTATGCCCACAACGAGGCCCTGATCCCCTATGAGGTCGCGCTCCACCTGGAGCCACCCTCCCGGCGCCGCGCCGAGGTCGGCCACGTAATCGCCCCTCCTGAGGAGCCCGTAGTGGACAGCTATCTCCTTGAGCTTCAGGGCAGACCTGGACCTGAAGCCCTCCCTCTTTGCCTCCTTGTAGTAAAAGTCTCCGAGGACCTGACGTTTAGTGGGCATCTTTGATCTCCCTGAGGGTGAGGAGCCTGCTGTACTCCGCCCTCACAGCCGCCGTCAGTTTACTGCACGTCTCGGGGGATATGGGCTGCCCCTTCCCGCACCTTTCCAGATCCGGGCAGATCAGGCAGGAGGTCCACGTCACGTCCTTGAGGTCGACCTTCGGCTTCTTCTTCAGCAGGATGATCTTGTAGGTCTTCTTGCCACCGTCTTTGAACGGCTGCTTCTTGACAATGCCGCGCTTCTCCAGCCTGGCTAGAGATCTTGTCAACTCCTTGATGCCGAGGTCCAATGCCTTCGAGAGGGCGCTCTGGAGCATGGAACCCCCCTCCGAGTTCTGCAACAGGGACAAGATCTTCTCATCTAGCGCTTCAGGCAATCGGCGGCACTCTCGTAATTAAAATGGGGAGGAGAAACTATAAACATATCTCAAGATTGAGCTTCTCGAGCAGCTCCTTGTACCTGTTTCTCACCGTGACCTCGGTGACGCCGGCAGCGTTGGCGATGTCCCGCTGGGTCCTCTTCCTCTCCAACAGGACACTCGCGATGTAGACGGCCGCCGCCGCGACCCCTGTTGGACCGCGGCCTGAGGTCAAGCCCTCGCTGCTCGCGAACTTTATGATCTCAACGGACTTTCGCTGGACCGTGCCATCGAGATCCAGCTTTGTGATGAGGCGGGGCACGTAGTTGACGGGATCGGTTGGAAGGACCCTGATCGTCAGCTCGTTGGATATGAACCGGTAGCTCCTGGCTATCTCCTTCTTGTTGGCCCTAGAGACGCCGGCCACCTCGTCGAGCGTGAGTGGGACGTTGTACTTCCGGCACGCGGCATAGAGCGCAGCCCCAGTCATGCTCTCTATCGACCGGCCCCTTATCAGTTGGCTCTCCACCGCCTTCCTGTAGAGAAGGGCTGACGCCTCCCGTATGTTCCTCGAGAGGCCTATCTGCGATGCCATCCTCTCCAGCTCGGAGAGGGCGAACGCCAGGTTCCGCTCAGACGCGTCGGAGACCCTTATCCTCCTCTGCCACTTTCTGAGGCGGTAGATCTGGGCCCTCTTCTTCGAGGTGAGGGACTTGCCGTAGCTGTCCTTGTCCCGCCAGTCGATCATGGTCGAGAGGCCCTTGTCGTGGATCGTCAGCGTGACCGGCGCGCCTGCCCTCGACCTCTTGTCCCTCTGGTCGTTGTCGAAAGCCCTCCACTCCGGTCCCGGGTCGAGTATCTTGTCGCTTATGACAAGCCCGCACTCCGTGCAGGTAACTTCTGCCCTTTCATAGTCTCTTACTAAGGACTTGCCCCCGCATTCGGGGCAGATTATATCGTCCAGATGCTCGTGGAGATCAGTAAGGTCTCTTTGCATAAAACCTTCTTCCTCGATTCCTATCCCTATCCCTATCTCTTCCTCGTCCTCTTCCCCTTCGGAATTCTCGCTCTTCCCAAGATACCTCGACGTTCCTGACCTGCGATGGGTCCAACGGTTGCCTCAGCTTCACTGACACGTAGGGGGAGGCAACGGGACCGAAGACGTCTATCACCGTTCCTATAGGCCCGCTTCCCCTGAGAAATGCGGTTGAGCCGATCCTTGGGGGGTTCGTTGCTTTGACGGTTAGGAGCCCGCTTTTAGAAATATGTAGTGTGAATCCCAGTGGCTTCAAGAAACCATCTCCGTTAGATGGAGGTTAGGATAGAAAATGCTATGGTTAATTATATTCTTTGCTTGTTCTATTACCCGATTGTAAACGCAGTTAAATTGGTCATAGCTTCCTGGCGGCTCTCTTTCTCTGGAGGACTTTGGATATCTCCTTGAGCATCTTGAGCTTTTTGTCCTTCTTCGCCACAAGGACGCGCCCAGACCTCTCCCACGAAGAACGAGGCAGCCTCTTGGCGCTCTCGAGGACCGGCTCATAGCTGAGTTCCCTGCACGCCTCGTATATCTCGTCGGCCGTCGGGGACTCCACGGCGAGGCTCTTGGCAACCATCCTGCCCTCGAGACGGCTCCTCTGCGCGTCGAGGTACGCAGGCCAGACGACGATTAACCCTCCCTTCTTGCTCATCCGGAGACACGCTCAAGGTAACTATTATTAGGGTGCTTAAATTTTTTAACTGTGAAGATGACCACCGATGCACGAGCTCTCCCTTGCCGCAAGCGTCGTCGATTTCTTGCAGAGGCTCTCGAAGGAGCAGGGGATGAGCAGGATTGATGCGATATTCCTAGAGATCGGGGAGATGACGCACGTGGATCCTAGGCAGCTTAGGTACTCCCTGAAGATGGTCAGCCAAGGGACCGTGGCGGAGAAGAGCAAGGTCTACATCAGGAGGAGCGGGATCGTGCTCAGGTGCAGGAAGTGCGGTAAGGAGAGTAGGCTGAAGTTGATGGATGCAATCACCGATTACACCCTGAAGTGCGCTGCCTGTGGGAGCTCGGACGTTGATATCGACAAGGGTAGGGAGCTCGTCCTGAAGAGGATAAGGGGTTCAAAATAGGGAAGAAAGAGCCGTCAAGCGAAGGAGAAGCATCAGGTTTACAGGAACGCAGAAAATTCTACTTTAGTAGTATAGCGTTCAGAAGGCCATCTTGACCCGGCCTGGAGGTGACCCTAGCGTCGCCAATCTCGGTCTCGATCAGAGCGCCCTTGGTTATGATGCCCCTTCTCTCGTAGTCAACGTTGGATGGGTTCTTCTTGACCTTCAGTAACTTGACCTTCTTGGTCGTGTTTGTTTTGGGGTCCGTGACGTTAACGAACGCCCCTTCGTCCAGACGAATCTTGATATTCCCGCCATAGCCCCTAGTGACCTTCTTTAACTCCTCCTTGGTTGCCATTGCGGTCTCGGTAGGGGCTGAGCCCAACTCGAACCTTCTCTTCTCCTTGCGCGTGTGGAGCCTCCCGCCTGTCGGTTTCTTCTTGTCACGGCCTTGGTAATAGCTCATCAATATCCCTCGATCGAACACCCTACATAAAATAAATACAGATATAAGTTTTTTGAGAGAATTGGACTCCTGTTGATTAATAATTGACCAAGTCTATCAGGAGTGGAGAAGAGTGACGGATAGGATACAGCTGAGCCATGGTGCCGGCGGAACCATGATGAACGACCTCATCAGATCAGTCATAATATCCAACATCAGCAAGAGGAAGGTGGCAGGTGGCGCCGGGCTGGACGAGTTCGACGACGGCGCGACCATACCGGTGGACGGGACAGAGGTCGTCGTGTCTTCAGACGCCCACACGGTGGATCCCATATTCTTCCCGGGCGGGGACATAGGCAAGCTCTCGGTATGTGGGGCTGTGAACGACCTGGCAATGATGGGGGCCAGACCGGTCGCACTCACTGACACCATCGTGGTGGAGGAGGGTTTCCCCATAAGGGATCTGAAGAAGATCATACTGTCCATGAACAAAACCATCGAGGGGGTAGGGATGGCGCTGATCCACGGCGACTTTAAGGCGATGCCCAAGGGCAAGCTCGACAAGATAATAATCTCCACCACAGGGATCGGCCTTCTAGACGGTAGAAAGCCAATCCTTGACTCTGGCCTGAAGGACGGTGACCAGATCATAGTCACGGGGCCGATCGGCGATCATGGCATCGCGGTGGCTTCGCTGAGGGGGGGCATCTCCTTCAGAACGTCTATAATCTCAGACGTTGCACCCCTCTGGCGGCTTATGGATGCAGCCATGCGCGCCGGCGAGGTGACCGCCGCAAAGGATCCGACCAGGGGAGGGCTGTCGATGGCGTTGAACGAGATGGCAGGGAGGTCTGGCGCAAGTGTCTGGATCAGGGAGGATGATATCCCAATAAGGGAGGAGGTAAGGGGGGCATGCGAGATGCTCGGCCTGGACCCGCTCGAGTTGGTATGCGAGGGCAGGGCCGTCTTCGGGGCGAGGAAGGAGGACGCGAATGGAATCCTGAAGGCGGTACGTGGGACTCCGGAGGGGAGGGATGCTAGGATCATAGGATCTGTCAGGGCCGAGAAGCCAGGCTACGTGATAATGGAGACGGTCGTGGGTGGAAAGAGGGTGGTGAACCCGCCGCTAGGAGAGCCTACCCCGCGGATCTGCTGATTTCATCCTCGGCATGGCGAGCATCTCCATTATAATGAAGCATTTAGGATCGAGCACGAGGGTTCTGCTGGGGAGGGTCAATCCAGCAAGCGGGTCGCGCCTAACCGCAGACTGGTCACGTGCGATCCTGAGCGAAGTACATCCCCTCGTTCAGCCGAGGTATAAGGGCCATCAGTACAGCATATCCGGTGAGGCGCGTTCTGTCAAGGTGCCCCTTAGAGAAGAAGCCTATGGCGCCCTGCTTCTGGCCCAGTTCATGTATCCCGGTCAGTTCGTCCATGGCCGTACCCACCTCGATCCCTTCTCCGAGCACCCGAGCAACCAGTGAACGAGGGTACTCGAAGGTGGGACCGCCCCCCACCGTCACCCTCCCTTTACTGTCGACTATGGCAGCGAACTGCTGATCCATGTAGCCCGAGATGGTGCCGGGGACGGGTATGAGGCCGGCCTCTATGCCTACGCCCAGCTCGGCCCCACTCTCCGCATTCAGGGCATTCCTCGCCCTCGAGATGGCGCCCCTTATAGTTGCCTCCAAGCCTACTGGCTGGGGCGGAGCGTCTGATGGGACCTCTCTCATGACAACGGAGATCTTGAAGAATTTCGATAGTATGTTCTCGACTGCCCTGACCTTGATGGGATTAGACGTGCCAACTACAACCAGCAATTTAGACACACCGCAGATAGTATAATATGACTGCAGATAAGATTATTCCACATCGAGGGATTCGGCTTGCAGTACGAAAGAAGGGTCAAGGAACTTCACGGGCTGATTGAGAAGAAAGGGTTTGACGGGATACTCGTAGTAAACCCGGAGAACATATACTACCTGACTGGAGCACCCTTCGTGATCGGGGGAGTCGGTAAGCTCCTCTATTTGGGAAAGGAGGGCACCGCCTCTTTGATAGTCACGGACCTAGACTACGAGGAGGCGAGGGAGAGGGCGGTTGGCGTCGACCTTGTAAGGACGAAATTCGGCGAGCGTCCTCTGGAACGCCTCAAGAAGATCGCAGGAAAGAAGCTGGGGGTCGAGGAGACTTTCCTGAGTCAGAAATTTTACGAGGGTCTGAAGAAGGGATTCACGCCCATGCCCCTTAACGGAGCGATAGAGAAGATGAGGGAGGTGAAGGACGAGGAGGAGGTCGCGAGCATTGAGAGGTCCCAGAGGGCAACCGAGAGGGCGTTAACGAAGGCCTCCCGCAGCTTCAAAGAGGGCATGAGGGAGCGTGAGATCGTGTCAGAGATCGAGTATCACATGAGGAAGGAGGGGGCTGAGGCTTATGCCTTCGAGAACTTGGTCGCCTCCGGACCGAGGGCGGTCTACCCACACGGCATGCCGACCGCGAAGAAAGTTGGTGGGGGGGAGGCTGTCGTGCTGGATCTCGGCGTGAAGGTGAGCGGTTACTGCTCGGACATGACCAGGACGGTATTCTTCGGGAGACCGAAGGAGGAGATGGTTCAGATATACGAGGCGGTGCTGGAGTCCCAGAAGGCGGCGCTCCGGGCGGCGAGGCCAGGGATGACCGGGAAGGAGCTGGACGGGGTCGCGCGTGAGATCCTCAACGAGAAGGGGTACGGGAAGTACTTCGGGCACGGCCTCGGTCACGGCGTGGGGATCGCCATCCACGAGGGACCGTCCGTGAGCGTCAGGGTGGAGGAGAAGCTCGTCCCCGGAAATGTGATAACCATAGAACCGGGCGTCTACATCCCCAAGTTGGGCGGGGTAAGGATCGAGGACATGATCGTAATGACAGAGGAGGGAAGCAGAAACCTGACCAAGTTCAAGAAGGATCTGCTGGTGTTTTGAGCCTCCTTGGGAAAAACATTTAAGCCGAGCTAATTCACCCCTAATTTGACCTTGAAGATGGTTCGATAGCGTGAACGGCAGGTCCCTGACATTGAGGCTACAACAGTTGACGAATTACGTGAAAGCGGGCATCATGAAACCGATCTACAAGTACTATGAGAGGAGGCTGGAGGCTCAGGTAAGACGAGGAGAGATGCCGCAACACGTTGGTCTTATTTTGGACGGGAACAGGCGCTGGGCAGCAGAGGTTGGCATGACGATAACGTCGGGACATCAATACGGGTTTGAGAAGCTCAAGGAGGTCCTGAGGTGGTGCTGGGCGCTGGGGATCAATACGGTCACCGTATATGCGCTGTCTACTGAGAACCTGCAGAGGGACCCGCCCGAGGTGCGGGAGCTCTTGGAGCTCGCGGAGAGGGGGTTCACTGAGGTCCTCGACAGTCCAGACATCCACGATAACAAGGTCCAGATCAAGGCGATAGGGAGGCTGGACCTCCTTGATGAAAGGTTGAGGGCGATCATAAGGAACGCCGTCGAGAAGACCAAGGATTACGACAGGAACAGGATCTACGTGGCCATAGCGTACGGGGGAAGGGCGGAGATAATAGATGCTACAAAGGACATGTTCGCCTCTGTGATGGAGGGCAGGCTGAAGGCCGAGGAGATCAATGAGGAGACCTTCGCCAAGTATCTGTACACGGCTGGAGACAAGGACCCGGACCTGATAATAAGGACGTCGGGGGAGGAGAGGCTGAGCGGGTTCCTGCTCTGGCAGAGCGCCTACTCAGAGTTCTATTTCATGGACGTGTTCTGGCCGGAGCTGAGGAGGATAGACCTTCTCAGGGCGATAAGGACATACCAGAAGAGGAAGAGAAGGTTCGGGAAGTAGCAACCGGACTGCGGACAGGAGTTCAATGGGAATGGCAGCCATATCACGAACTTATTTCTGCGAGGTCTTGACCTGAACCCGTTTTCTGAACCGTGGGGTGAGGGTGAATATGATGACGAGAAAACCGCAGACGAGGGCACCGAGACCCGCGATCAAGAGGAACGGGATCAGGTTTGCCATGGGATTCGCCACAATAGGGGCTGCCTCTATGACCATCTGCCTCACGAAGATCAAGGCCACGAGGCCTACGATCTCATGCCAGAGCTTCAGGGACTCATTGAGGTACTTGACGACCAACCTACCGCCGATATAGACAGCCACGCCTATCGCGAAAAGGTCTATGGTGTTGATCAAAGCCAGGCTGGCGAATAGCGCGGCCTGATCTGGGAGCTTTGCGCCTATGAGGGCGATGCCTATCCCCCTGTAGATAGCGACCGCGGAGATTATGAGGCCTATGAGGTACGATATCAGCTTGATTGGAGACTCCTCCCACTCAGACTTCAGGAAGTGGTCCACGTAGAAGCCCTTCAGGATCAGTACTACCCCGACGATTATGCCCAGAGAGATCAGCGCGTAGTTGAGAAGGTTGGCGAAATAGAGCGCGATTGTTGCCAGTATTATTATCCCTGGTACCCCCAATGCCACCTTGGAGTACTCCGGATCGCCCAGTTTCTTGAGGTAGCGGTAGAAGAGGACGTACGTCTCCTCGACGCTCTTCGCCTGCTGGACGAAGACCCTCTTCACGGAGATCACGGGGATCTTTGCCTGTATCGTCGGGATCACCTGCTCATCGGCGACGCCGTCACTGACGAATATAACCCCTTCGGCCTTGAAGTTGTTGAGTATGTAGTCGAGCTCGGAGGAGATCTTGAGGTCAGCCTTGAAGCCACCCTCCTCAGAGCCGGCGACGACCGCCACCTCACAGATGAAGCCCTCGTCGATCAGGGAGTCGTAGGTATTGATCGAGGCGAAGATGGAGTTGGTGTCCGAGTCTTCGGGGCTCTTGATGGCAAAGAGCGTCGCTATTGAGGAGACCTTGTCCCGCCCCATTATGGGTGTAGCTACACCAGTAACGCGACCGATATCGTTGTCCTTATCGACGCTAAGGACGAGGACCCTCTTGCTCCTGAGGCTCATTCTTTACACTAATAAAGAATAAAGGGTTTTATGAGTTAAATATTTCTGTGTAAAATAGAAAGCTTTAAATAATCAACTGGAGGTGCCCTTCACTTCTAACATCGCGGCGAACTCCTCGAACGTGAGGCGCCCCCCGTTCTTCAGCTTCTCGTTTGCCTTCTCTGCAAGCTCGGACCGCCTATTGATTATGAACTTTGCCTGCTCCGCGAGTATCTCGGCCTTCTGCTTTATGGCAAGGTTCCTGACGACTTTGAACTGAACCTGCGTGGCGAAGAGTTCGTCCTTGGACTTATTTATTTCGTCCCTGAGCTTGTCCATCTCCGCCTTGATCTGGTTGAGCTCCGTAACGAGTGTAGCCCGATCCTCATAGCACTTCATGAGGGCCTCGTGGTACTTCTTGGACTCCTCGGCCAAGGCGAGAATCTCGCTGTGGACGGTGTTGGCCTTCGCCTTCAGTTCGTCGAACATGGCTCGATGATGCTCTATATCTTGGTCGATGTCCTTTGCTTTCTTGAAGATGACGAGCCTCTTTTCCAGCTCGGAGATCTTCTGGACGGCTTTGCGGTCTTCGTCGAGCGTGAGCGTGGTCGTCTGGTACCTCCAGCTGATCTCCTTCAGCTGCCAAAGCAGCTCATTCTCGTTGTCGTTCACGGATGAGAGGACGGCCCTCTTCTTCGCGATCAGTTCATTGATCTTTTCGGAGATCGCCGCCTTATCCTTGTGGAGCTGGTCTCGAACCGCCTTCTTCTCGGCAATGATCTTGTTCCTCTCATCCCTAGACGCCTTGTTGGTTGCAGCGCTCTCCCGCAGCTCATTCAGTTTGTCGAGTATCTCGAACTTCCTTTTGTGAAGGCGGTCTAGTTTTTGGTAATCAGCATCTATCTGATCCCGGATGACATTCATCTGTCTTGATACAGCACCAAGTTCGGACTGCCGATTCTCCATTGGCTATCACCATTATGCGCTAGCGGTCTTCTCCGCCAGTATGTATGCGTTGCATTTGGGCATACAGATCGTCCAGTCCTTCTCCAGTATTTGAGGACGTAAATATAAACTCTCCTAAGGCGCCGATATCGATGAGCATGTCCAACATTCTCTCGGACGTCTCCGTCTTAAGGTCATAGGACTCGGCCAAAAAAGCTTCCCTTAGTAGTTCTGGGTCGGAGATCCACAACAACCCACGGTCGTAGAGCTCCTTTGGCAGGAGATCCACCTTGGAGATGCAGTTTATCTGCGGTGCCTTGAATCGCGCGTTGATGGAGTGCGAGAGGAGGAGGACGGCAACATAATCCGAGGCCCTGTTGAGGAAGATGGAGTCCGCCAAGAACATAACGGAGAAGTTGTTGTCCGACAGGGCGGAGGCTATGAACATGCCGGAGTCACGGTAGGCAAAGAGTTCCATCTGCCCGGGCGTGTCCACCAAGACGTAATCTGGGCGGAGCTTCTGGAGCTCCTCCTTCATCTCGTCCACGTGGTTCACGGCGGCGTCGACACACGCCACCAGCGCGCCGTTCGGACCCAGCTTGTAGTCCTCGATCATCCTCTCGTAGTTGACGTAGTCGCGGATGTCCACGTCTGGCGCGTAGGGCAGCCACAGGACTCCAGGGTCAAGGTTCACGATGGCGACATCCACTTCGGAACTGCGGAGTCGTCCCTCTAAAGAGAGGGCAAGCGTGGACTTTCCGGAGCCAGCGGTACCCGTTATGAATGTGAAGTTCAACTCTCCTGCCTCCTCACCTTACCACCAGCTTTCAGCACGAGTTTTGAAAAAGATTCCTCCGCCCTTAAAAGCACGTCGTCCAGCTCCGTTGCGTCGCTGCCCGCCACGGAGAGGTGGATCGTTATGGTTGGTACAGATTCCGTGCCCCCGGGGTGGGACTTGAGGTAGACCCTCCTGTTCGAGGAGACCCATCCATCGATGATAGGGGCCAGCGAGGACTCCGGCATCCCCTCGATTATGAAGGACCTCTCCCTGAAGGTCCGGGAGGGAACCCTCTGCAGGATCGCCTTCAAGACCTGAGACGTGAACATCGCCATCATCTCGCGGGGAACGCCAGGGAGGGAGAAGATCATGGTTCCCCTGTACTCTACAAAGACCCCTGGTGCGGATCCGTATTCGTTGACCAACGGGCGGGCCCCCACAGGCATCATCGCCAGCTTGTGCCTCGACGGGGTCATCTCCAATTTCATTGTGCGGTACTTCGCCTGGACGAGCCGCAGGGCCTCCTTATTGACCTCCTTCGGAGCGTTCAGCGCAGCGGCAAGGCCATCTACTGTCAGGTCATCGTATGTGGGCCCAAGTCCTCCAGTCGTTATGAGAATTGAGGGCCTCCTCCCAAGGGACTCCGCGATGGCAGAGGATATTTCGCCAACCGTGTCTCCCGCCACGTTTATCCTAG
>Ga0315280_10004482_pt1 | contig 20574 bp, 11 predicted proteins | sample YL17G06_40_MG_FD_203697 | JGI IMG/M metagenome (GOLD analysis project Ga0315280, IMG submission 203697) | Sediment microbial communities from Yellowstone Lake, YNP, Wyoming, USA - YL17G06_40 | ecosystem: Environmental > Aquatic > Freshwater > Lake > Sediment | place: USA: Wyoming | collected... | reverse complement strand
CTTGCCCGCGCCGCTGATGCCGCCGCTCAAGGTCAGCGTGCCGGCGTCGCAGGAGATAATCGAATCGCCGTCAAGGGTGATAGCGCCGGTCCACGTGTTGGCGCCGCCGATGTTACGCAGCGCGCCGGCATAGCCGCTGCCGCTGAGCGCGAGAGTCTCGCCCGCGATGGTCATGCCTGTGGCGTGCTGGAGTTCCAGGGACCCGCCCTCGACGGTCGTGCCCCGGTTGGTCGTGCCGAGGGCCGTGGCGTTCTGGATCCTCAAGGCGCCGTTCTGGATGGTGGTCAGGTTGTCATAGGAGTTGGCGCCGGTGAGGGTCTGGCGGCCGGAGCCTTTCTTGACGAGGCCGCCGAGGCCGCTTATAGCGCCGGAGAAGGTGGCGCTTCCGCCGGCGCCGCCGAGGGTCAGCACGGCGCCGCCGAGCGTCACGTTGCCGCCGCCAGCCAGGGTATCGATCGTGGCGCTGACGCCGTTGAGGTCAAAGGCGCCGCTGGTGTTGACCGTCACGTCGGCGCCGTCGGACAACTGGCCCGAGGAGACCAGTTTAAGTGTGGCGCCAGAGGAGATGCTGACGGGCGAGGAGTTGGCCAGTTGTCCGCCCACCTCGAGGGTTCCGTTCTGGACGGCGGTGGTGCCGGAAAAATCGCTCGTGCCGTCGAGCCGCTGGGTGCCGCTGCCGGTCTTCGTGAACCCGCCCGAGCCGGAGATCGCACCCTTGTACGTTCCCCCGCCGCCGGCGAAACCGACCGTCAGGGCCCCGGCGCCCAGGTCCACGACGCCGCCGGCGCCGCCGAAAAGTGCGTTGACCGTCTCGGTATGGCCCTGAAGTTTGAACGTGCCGTCGACCCCAAGGTCGGCGCCATCGGCCAGGCGCTCGCTGACGCCGATCTGAAGGATGCCGGCGCCGACGACCGTCGAGCCGGTGTACCCGTTGGCGGCATTGAGGGTCAGCGTACCGGCGCCGACCTTCTTCATCCCCCACGTGCCGCCCGACTGGCCGATGGCGCTGGTGATGGTCAGGTCCGAGCCGCTGTCGACGCCGATGCAGGCATTCCCGGCGAGGGTGATGGTGCCGGACCAGGTGTTGGAACCGCCGGCACTGCGGAGGGCGCCGCCGTCGGAGGCGCCCGTGCCGGCCAGGGCGAGCGGCTCGCCGACCGCGATGCTGCCGGCCACTTCGAGAGTCGCGCCGTCGCTGACCGTGGTCCCCATGCCGAGGCTGCCCAGTGCCGAGGCGTGTTCGATTCTCAGGCGGCCGCCGGTCACGTAGGTGGTTCCCTGGTAACCATTCTGGCTGGCGAAGGTCTGAGTTCCAGTGCCGGTCTTCTCAAGGTCGCCAAGGCCGCTGATATTGCCGGAGAAGGAGCCCGAGCCGCCGCCGGCGCCGAGTGTGAGTCTCGTGCCGGCCCCGCCGAGGGCGACGGCGCCATCGCCCGAAAGTGCGCCGACGGTCTCGCTGAACCCGGCGAGGTCGAACTTGCCGCCGGAGGCCACCGCCACGGCGGCAGCATCGCGCAGGCGGTCGGCCGCACCAAGCAGGAGCGTGCCGCCGCTGCCGATCGTCACGCCCGAGGTGCCGGTCAGTTGCGAGTTCACCAGGAGCGTGCCGCCGCTGACGATCGTCTCGCCGCTGTAGGCGAGGTCGCTGTCGAGGGTCTCGGTGCCCGTGCCGGTCTTGGAGAGTCCGCCCGCGCCGGTCATGGTGCCGCGGTAGGTGCCGGAGCCGTTATCGGCGCCGACCACGAGCCGGCCGCCACCAGTGACGATGGCCGCGGCCGCACTGGACTCAAGGGCATCGACCGTCTCGGTGTAGCCCCGAAGGTCGAAGGTGGCGGAGTTGATCTGGAGGTCGCTCTTGTCGCTGATGCACTCGCCGGCGGCCAGTTTGAGGGTGCCATGCTCGATGAGGGTCTTGCCGGTGTAGGTGTTGTTGGCGGCAAGCGCCAGGGTGCCTGTGCCGAGTTTCGTCAGTTGCCGCGCGCCGCCTTCCTCGCTAATGGCGCCCTTGATGGTAAGCGACGTGCCCGCGGCCACGCCGATGCCGCTGTCTCCCTGGAGGGTGACGGGTTTGGTCAGGGTGTTGTCGCCGGCGGAATTGGTCAGGGCCCCCGCGTCGACCGGGCCAAGGCCGACCATGCCCAGGGACTCGCAGATGTCGGTCATCTGGGCGGCCAGGTCCAGGCCGGCCTTGTCCTCGATGTAGGTGCCCGCCTCCGACGAGCCCAGGCCCGTGGCGAAGTTGATGGCCAGGGTGCCGGCGTTAATCCAGCAGTCGCCGGCGAACTCGTTGGCATGATTGAGGTCCCACTTGCCGTCGCCGACCTTCTTTACGTCCCGGATGCCGCCGCCGATCTTGCCGCCGACGGTGCCGACAGCGCCTGTGGCAGCGTCCAACGTCAGGGTCTTGTCAAGGCCGTCTATAGCGGCCAGAACGAGTTTCTCGTATTGGACTGTGAGCATCGCTGCCATCTTGAGCCAGACACTGCCGGTCCACTCGTTGCTGCCGCCGCTGGACCGCACCGCGGCGCCATCGTCGGCCGTCCCTTCGCTGTTGAGTTCCAAGGTCTTGTCTTCAACCTTGATGCCGCCGTTCAACTCCAGGCACGATTTGCCTTCAACGGAGACGGTCGAGGCGACGCCCAGGGCGTCGGCGTGTGCGATGGCCAGCGTCCCCTCGGTGACCTTGGCCTCGGCGAGGTCATTGGCGGCGGTAAGCACCCACCGGCCCGGGCCGGTCTTCTTCATCGTGCCCCCGGCGTTGCTGATCTTCCCGAGGGCCTTGCCCGTGGCACCGAGGGCGGCGTTGAGTTCCAGTTCGTAGCCGTTGCCGGTAACCTGGCCGCTGACCTTGAGGAGTTCGGCGGCCGCGGAGACGATGGCAGCGGCATCGAGGACGACCTCGCCGGCCCACTCGTTGGTCCCGCCGACGCTCCGCAACGCGCCCGGGGCATCGGTGGAGACGCCGCTGCCGCTGAGGTGGACCTTGCCGGAGGGGATGCAGATGCCGCCATCCAGTTCGATGGCCCCGCCGGCGCCGACGGTTCTCTCCGTGTCAGCGCCGCCGAGGGCCTCGCCGTGACCCGCCCGAAGTGCGCCTTGCTCGACGGAGATTTTGCCGGCTTCGCAGCGGGCGTCCATTTGCCACTCGCCCTGGCCGGCCTTGACCAACGCGCCGCTGCCGAGGCGGACCTCGCCGGTGATTCTGCCCTTGGCCTTCGTAGCAGCCTGCAGACTCAGGCTCTTGTTGGCGCCCTCGACGGCCACGGGCGCGCCGGTCAGTTTCATCTCGTTGGCCGCACAGGCGATGGCCGCGTTGTCGGCGAGCGAAATCTTGCCTCCCATTTCATTGCTGCCGGAGACGCTGCGCAGGGCGCCTTCGCCGGCGGCGCCGCTGCCGCTGACCGTCACCGGCTTGGCGCCGATGTTGATGTCGCCGGACAGTTCCAGCATCGCGCCGCTCTCGATGGTCACGGTGCCGCTCAGGTCGCCCAGGGCCTTTGCGCCGTCGATCTTGAGGACGCCCGAGGCGATGTGCGTTCCGCCGGTGTAGGTGTTGTCGCCCGACAGCCTCAAGGTGCCCGTTCCGAGTTTCTTGACGGAGCCGGCGCCCTTGATATCGCCGCTGAAGTCGGAGTTGCCGTTGCCATAGCCGATGGCGAGGGTGGCGGAGCCGAGGTCGACCGTTCCGCCGGTGCCGTTCAGGCTCGCGATGGTCTGAGTGCCGGTCATGAGGAGTTTCAGCGCCCCGGCGGTGATGGCTACGTCGGAGGCGCTGGCGAGGCAATTCTCGGCGTCCAACTCCAGGTACCCGCCCTGGAGCGTCGTCGTGCCGGTGTACGTGTTGGACCCCTTGAGCGTGAACGTGCCCACGCCGACCTTGGTCAGATTGCCCGCCCCGCTGATCGTGCCCGAGAAGGTGCTTATGAGGTTGCCGTTTCCGACGGTCAGGGTGCCGACGCCCAGTTCGACCGTGCCGGCGGACCCCGACAGTTTGCCGAGCGTCTGGTTGACGTTCTTTAGTTCGAACGTGCCGCCGTCGACGATCACCTCCGAGTAAGTCCCCAGACAGTCCGTGACGTCGATCCGCAATCTGCCGGCCAGGACCTTTGTCGGTCCCCAGTAGGTCTGGGCGGCGGTGAGGACTTGCGTGCCCGATCCTTTCTTGGCGAGGCTGCCGCTGCCGCTGATGGTTCCCGAGAAGGTGCCGTCGCTGTTGTCGGCGCCGACGGTCAGGGTTCCGCTGCCGAGTTTGACGGCGCTGGCGGCGTCGCCGTCGAGGGCGTCGATGGTCTCGTCGACGTCGCTGAGTTCGAGGGTGGCCCCCTGAAGGCGGACCCGCGTTCTGTCGTCGAGCGCCCCGGCGGCCCCGACGACCAGTTTGCCGGCCTTGACGAGGGTGTCGCCTCTGTAGGTGTTGGCGCCGGTGATCGTCAGGTCGCCGCTGCCGGTCTTGGTCAGGCCGCCCGTGCCGCTGATGACGCCGCCGAACGTGCAGGCGCCCGCGTTGTTGACGGTGAGTCCCGTGGACCCGAGCGCCACCTGACCCGTGCCGGTCAAGCGCGAAACCGTGGTGGCGATGCCGTGCAGGTCAAACTTGGCGCCGCTGTTAACCATCAGTTCGACCGAACTGTCCAGTTGGCCGCTCGACCCCAATTGCAGCACGCCGCCCCAGACCGTGGCCTTGCCCGTGAAGGTGTTGTCCGCGTTGAGGATTAGCGTGCCGCCGCCGAGTTTCACCAGTGCCCGGGCGCCGCCCGACTCGCCGATCACGCCGTCGATCCTCAGCGACGCGCCGGCGGCCACGTCGATCTCAGAGTCGGAGGCCAGCGTGACGGTTCCGTTCCATAGGTTGTCTCCGGACAGGGCCCGCAGGGCCCCCTCGCCGGCGATGCCAGTGCCGTTCAGGGTGAGGGCCTCGCTGCCGACGTGGATGCCGCCGGCCAGGTGCAGCGAAGCCCCGCTGGAGACCGTGGTGCCCGCGCTGGTGTCGCCCAGCGCCTGGCCGTGCTCGATCCGCAGCGCCCCCGCACCGACCGTCGTGGCGCCGTCGTACCCGTTGTCCTGGGTGAGCGTGAGGGTGCCGGAGCCGTACTTCTCGAGCGCGCCGCTCCCGACGACGCTTCCGTTGACGGTGATGTCGCTGGACCCCTGGAAGCGTCCGGTCACGTCGAGCCGGACATCGCCGTCGAGCGTAAGGCTGCCGGCGGCGGCGTCGATGGTCTTGGTCCCCGTGCCCTTGAGGTGCAGTATGTTGGCGATCTTCTGCGTGTTGGCGGAGTTGTTCACGACGGCCGTGCCCGCCGAAGTCCCTTCGAACGACAACTCGTAGCCGCTCAGCGAGAAACTGCTCGCGGTGGAGTTGAAGGTGAGGGAGTTGAGAATCCAGGGATCATGCGTGTCGACGACAGGCGACAGACGGAGCGTGCCGTCCATCTGGAGGTCGACCGTGTTGCCGGTCGAGGGCGCCACGTCGCCCACCCAGTTGGCGGCCGTCGTCCAGTTGCTGTCTACGGTCGAGCCGCCGTCCCAAACGGATGGGGCAGGCAGGGCAGGGGCGGTCCCCAGGAGAATCAGGATCGCAGCGAGTGCCGACGTCGGGGCGTACGTCCTCATGGCCAGTCTCCCCATCACGATGTTCCGCGCAGCCGAAAAAAGAGCGACCCCCGGCAGGATCGCTCCCCCGGGAGTCGCTCCGGAAAGTCCGCTCAGATTGCCGCCGCGCGCAACCCAACCGCCCAGCCCCCGCGAAAGCGGCAGGCCGCCCGTCGGCTCCAAGGGCAACTATACACCAGGAATCCAGGAAACGCAACCCGCAGAGGTCTCCAGCGGCCGGAATCTGGGCCCAGGCCTCACTGAATATGCCCGGCTCGCCTGTTGGCCGGAGATTCCAGTTGGCGTTTGTGGACGATAAGCGATGGGTGCCGAAGCCCGGTCGCCTGGGCCTGGGCCGGCCGCCGTTCATCTTCCCGCTTGCCGCCACGTCACGCCGCGGTATGCCTTGACCGTCTCGGCCACCTTGTGGATGTAGTAGAGGTCGCCGGCCGGCAGCCACGGCACGTCGACGTAGCGCTGGAGGGTCTCCGGCTTTTCGCGCAGGACCCACGCCCGCGTCATGAATTGCCCGTATGCGTCGCATGGCAAGTTGAAGGAAATCTCGGAACTTAAGATCGCTTCGGCATACGTGATATACCAGTGCGGCTGGTTCTCGACGACGCGTGCGGCATAGGCCTCCATTTCCGGCCGCAGGTGTTCGGCCAGGAATCGCCCGAGTTCCGGCGTCATGTCGCGCCACGGCAGCAGGTGCGGCGCCAGGCGCATGTACCAGTAGTCCTTCGAGCGGTCCGCGTCGCGTTTCTGGCCGGTGCCGCGGCAATCGGTGCCGCACCATTCCCATACGTCCACGCCGGCCTCATCGAGCCGGTGCACCTGGCGGACGTTGTCGATGGGCCTCGACCAGTTCCACGTGACCAATTCCCCCATCCAGTCGCCGCGGCGCTGCTTGACCCACCACGCGGGGTCCCTGGGGAGCGTGTAGCGGGCCGGGTCGGTCTCGACCTTGATGACAAGGTCCGCGGGCGTCTTCGTTCTCATGTTGCGGTCGGGTTGCAGGTCATAGTTGATGTTGAAGAGGTGCGCGTCGTGCATGTACTGCGTGTACTTGCCCATGGCGACCCGAAGCGCCGCCGCCCGGGCCAGTAGGCCCCAGCCGAGCGCCTCGGCGTCCTTGTCGCCCGCCGCCCGGGCCAGGCGGATGTGCCCCACGAGGCCCGCGAACATCCGGTTCACGCCATGGACTGCGTTGAACTCCGGCGTGTGGCCGCGGAGCCAGTACAGCGTCGCCCAGTCGCGGTGCTCCATGGACTGCGCGACAATCTCGCTCGCCTTGGCTATGAGTTCCTTGTCGGGCTTCTCGCCCGTGATCTCCAGGGCGCGGGCGAGCCCGTACAGGTTCCAGATGCCCGGCGGCCGCTTTGCGCGCCAGCCCAGCACATTCTCCTCCCAGCGCTTAAGCAGGCCGGCGTCGGGGCAGAAGATCTCTGGCCGCGCCCCTGCGGCAAACGGCATGGTGCCGCGCGCCTCGGGCGGCTGGTTCGTCCGCTCCGCCTCAATGTGCCGCTTGAGCGATGCCGCTGTCTCCGGCCGCAGGACCGGCGCGAGTTCAGCCAGCAGGTACAGGACCTCGCCGGGATTGTCCCAGTACACGTCGCCGCGGCCGTCGGGGTCGCTCCCGGGAACGTTCACGAGGACAAGCCACGGGGCGACGTGGCCTTTTGCCAGGACCTTCGCGACCTCGGCCTCGAGCGTATCCTCGAGTTCCTTCGGCGTTTTGCCGTTGCCGAGTGCCGGCCGCGTCAGGACGTACTTGCCGAGGCCCTTGACTTTCCACGTGTAGCCGTCGGCGGCGTCGAAGCCCATGAGCGGCCCCAGCGCGCCGGCGGCGCCGGTTTCGGCGGGCCTTGCGGCGAACTCGATGGCGAAGCCGTACTTCACGGCGATGCCCAGCATCGGCGGCAGCGGCGCAAAACCTTTCCGGTCGAACTTGGCGGTTACCGTGACCGTGTCCGAGGCTTCGTCGTAGGCATACGTCTCCTCAACGGTGGTGGGCACGGAGTCTGCCTTGTCGCCCCGCCAGTTGATCTTGTCGACGATGTCGAACTTGAGCGAGGCCGCGTCCGCGAAGTCCGCGCGCGCCGCCATCGCACAGGCCGCTGCCGCCACGGCAATGACGCCGAGGGAAGTCCGCCTGGTGTTCACCGGGCGCCCTCCTTGTCTTCGGTGGTCGAGGCCGTGCGGGCATTGAGTGTGTTCCAACTCGTGTGGAAGATCACTGCGTCGGCGATGGCGGGCGGGTTGCCGCCGCCGCCCTGCGTGTTGCTGACGAAGTACCCGTCGGCGTGATACCCGCCGACGGGCGTCCACTCGCGGCGGTCGAGGTTCCAGACGCCCGTGAACTGGGCGTTGCCTTCCTCGGCGTGAAACACGAGCACCAGCCGTCCGGCCGCCGAGACGTTCAGGTTCTCATCCGAGTTGCCCATGCCGCGCCGGCGCCCTTCCTTGTCGAGGTACTCGTCGCACAGGACCTCGACCACGCGGCGCTTCGCAAGGTCCAGCCGTCCCCATCCGCCGCGCCAGTCGTGCAGCGTGACGGGGATGATCAACCGGCCGTCGCCATCCTGGCACGGCGGGGTCGTGGCCCCGTTCATCGTGCAGTTGATCCAGTGCGGGACGGTCATGGCCTCCTTGCCGGTGGCGGCATCGAGGACAAAGAGGTTCCGCGAGGCGGGGTTTCTGTCGAAGGAGTCGACCATGGAATCCTGTTTGGCCAACTCCGCCTCGGGCATGGGTCCGCGGAGCCACTCGACAGGTTTGCCCGACGCGCCGCCCGAAACCTTGACCGGCCGCACCAGGACGTAGTCCTTGTAGACAACCGGCCAGTAGTCCTTGAAGGCCGCGCCGGGCAGCGGCTCGCTCTTCCAAGCGATGCGGCCGGACCCGGAGTCGAGGGCGTAGACCCGCATGTCCATCGCGGCGAAGTAGACTCTCGCATCGTCGGCCGCCGAGGACATGAGGATCGGCGTGCCGATTGTCTGTTTCCAGGCGACCGCGCCGTCCTTCTGCGAGAGGGCGAAGCAAGTGCCGCCGCGATTGGCCATGAAGACTCTCCCTTGGGCCAGGAGCACGGCGGTCGAGAATCCGGTCCGCAGGCCGCTGTCGAACTTCCACGCGAGGCCCCCGTCGGCCGCGTGGAGCGCGTAGACGCAGCCGTCCATGCATCCGAAGAAGACCTTGCCGCCCTCGACGCCGGCGGTGTGGAGGATGGGGCCGCCGGCCGCGAACTTCCACAGCCGCTCGCCCTTCTTGACGTCGAAGGCGTGGAACGTGCCCATGGCCGTGCCGATGAAGACCTTGCCGCCCGCGACCACCGGCTGGGCCTGCGGATGCAGTCGCTCGGGCGCCAGGCCGACCGCCCAGGCGTTCTTGAGGGGCAGGTCGAGTTTCTCCGGCGAGTACCCCAGCCGCGCGGGGCCGTTCTGGAGTTGCGGCCAATCGGCGCCGGCGGCCGCACCTGCCAGTGCGCTTATCGCGAGCAGCAGGGCCGGTGGCACGCCAGCGGCATGGGGCCATCGAGAGGTCATGCCACATCCTCCTTGCACAGCGGTGTGATCCAGCGTTGTAGAACCAGGCCGCGGCAACGCCCCAGCACTGTTCGAGAGCGGGTTTGGTCGAAGCCGCAGCGTTGCCGCGGCCTGCATTGTCAAAAGGGCAGCGGCTCGTCGGCCTTGGCGCGGCCGGGGGCGGCATAGTCGCGGCCGAACTGTTTTTCGAGGTCCGACCTGCGCAGCACCAGGGCCATCGGCCGGCCGTGGGGGCACGTGGCGGCCATCTGGGCGGCCTCGCGGTGCGCAAGGAGCGCCTCGATCTCCTCGGCCTTGAGCGGATCGCCGGCCTTGACCGCCGCCCGACATGCGGCCACGTGGGCGAGGTTCTCGAGGACCTGCCGCGCGGTCGGGGCCGACTCGGTCGCCAGGACCCACGCCAGGAAATCGCGCAGTGTTCCCGCCGGGTCGGCGCGCTCCAGCAGGAGCGGGAATGCGTGGATGCCTGCGTCGCGCGGGCCCATTCGCTCCACGTCGATGCCCAACCGCGCCAGCGCGTCGCGGTGGGCCTCGGCGGCAGCCATCTCGCGGTCAGACAGGGCCACGACGATGGGCATGAGCAGGCGCTGGCTTTCGAGCGGCCCGGCCTCCAATCGCGCCATGATCTCCTCAAAGAGGACCCGCTCGTGCAGGGCGTGCTGGTCGACGATGAGGATGCCGTCGGGCGTCTCGGCCACCAGGTACGTGTTGTGGATCTGAATGACCCGTGCGGTCGGCCGTGGTTCCTCCTGTAAGGACGCGGCATGCCGCGCCCCTGCCGGCGGGGTTTCGGGCGTGTAGGGTGGGTGCTTCGCACCCACGGGTTCATAGCCTCCTGCACCTGCGCGCTCGGGCGGCTCCGGCCCGATGCGGTCAGGCGCGAGGCCTGCGTGTTCCGCGGCCGGGCCGTGGCCTGCCAAACCGAGCCGCGCCTGGGCGGCCTGCGGGCTTCGCAAGAAGTCCGCCACCGCTTGGCGGACGCGGGCGTCGCGCTGGAAAGGTTCCCGGCCGTGCTCCTGCGATTCGGCAGGCAGTGCCAGGGCCGAGGCGTCGGCGGCCGGTGCAGCCGATGCGGGCGTCACGTGCGGCGTCAGGCCCGGCCCCAGGAGCCTTTCGCGCACGGTCGCCAGCACTTGGCCGTACAGCAGGTGCGCATCGCGCAGGCGGACCTCGATCTTCGTCGGGTGCACGTTCACGTCCACGCGGTCGGGCGGCACGGTCAGAAACAGCAGCGCCACGGGCTGCCGCGAGCCTTCCAGAAGGCCCCGGTACGCCTCGCGCAGGGCGTGCAGGAGTCCGCGGTCACGGACGTACCGCCCGTTGAGGAAGAGGTACTGGGTGGCGCTGGTGGCGCGGGCCAGGTGCGGCGGTCCGATGAGGCCCCACAGGCGGCCGGCCGGCTCTTCGGAGGCCACCTCGACGAGCGCATCGGCCAGGTCCGCTCCCAAGAATGCCGCCACCCGGCTGCGGACCGAATCGCTCGCCGGCAACTCGTAGACCGACCGGCCGTTGTGCGTCACCGTGAGGTGCACCGCAGGGTATGCCAGGGCCACGCGGGCCACCTGCTCGGTGATGTGGCCCATCTCGGTGGCGTCGGTCTTGAGGAACTTGCGGCGGGCCGGGACGTAGCGGAAGAGGTTGCGGACCTCGACGGTTGTGCCGACGGGCCCGCTGGCGGGTCGCGGCGGGGCGGCCTGCCCGCCCTGGACACTCGCCTCGGTGGCTTCAGGGGCGTCGGCCGTCCGGGTGACCAGGCGGACATCGGCCACGGAGGCGACGGAAGCAAGCGCCTCGCCGCGAAAGCCCAGCGTGGTGATGCGACCCAGGTCCTCGCTCGTGGCGATCTTGCTGGTGGCGTGGCTCGCGAGGGCGAGCGGCGCTTCCGCGGCCGGGATGCCGCTGCCGTCGTCGCTTACGCGGATGAGTTTCTTGCCGGCCTCCTCCAGGTCCAGCGTAATGCGCGTGGCCTCAGCGTCGATGGCGTTCTCGAGGAGTTCCTTGACGACGCTCGCAGGGCGCTCGATCACTTCGCCGGCGGCGATCTGGTTGACCAGTTGCTCCGCAAGCATGTGGATCGCAGGCATCGCCGGGCCGTCCTTGAAGCCGCCCGGCCGCATTATAGAGCCGCCCCGCGGCCGGTCGCAAGGAGCAATGTTGCGAAGCCCCGGCCGCCGTCATAGAATGACTCCGGGCCGCGGAGGTCCGTCATGGGTTGGCTGATCCATCCCAAGACCAGACAGTTGCCCTGGTACGCGGGAGGCCTGCGCTTCGGATGCCAGGCCTGCGGCCGGTGCTGCGGGGGGGCACCGGGGTACGTTTGGCTCGATGAGGAGGAAGTTGCCGAGATAGCCGCGAGCCTGGGCCTGGAGGCGGGGGAGTTCCAGCGGCGGTACGTCCGGCGCCTGTGGCGCGGCCTCAGCCTGCGCGAGAAGGAGAACTACGACTGTGTGCTCCTCGACGGCGCGGGCCGCTGCACGGCCTACGAGGTACGGCCGCTCCAGTGCCGAATCTGGCCCTTCTGGCCCAGCAATCTCAAGAGCCCGGAGGCCTGGGACGAAGCCGCCCGCCGATGCCCCGGCATCGGCACGGGCCCTACGTATGCCTTCGAGCAGATCGAGGCCCAACGCATGGAGATGGTCGTCTGAAAAAGACGGGAACCGGCAGCAGGGACTCGGGACCAGGGGTGGAATAAGGACTACTTCGGTAACGGCGCGACGGCATTACGGCATGATACAAGAGATGTGCAGGTCTTGGTTCGCCGCCGCGCTTGTCGAAGACCCGCCGTGGCGGCCGACCGCGTGAATTGCGGGAGGACAAACGCAAGACTTGGCAGCAGAGAGTGGCGAAACTCGACGTGACCACCCGGCCGCCCCGCCTGCCGCGGCGGCTCTTAGACCTGCGGGGCGCGATCCCTCGGATGCGCCCTCGCCCTGGGGCGCCCCGCCTTCGTTTTGGCCTCCGACGCCGTCGCAGCGGGCGGCGCTGGCGGGCGTTTACCTGCGCGTCGACGCGGCCTTGGCCGACGTGGCCGACCGCTGCCGCGCGTGCGGCCGATGCTGCCGGTTCGAGGCCGGCGGCATCGTCCTTTTCGCGAGCGTCCTGGAGATGGCTCACCTGGTGTCGGAGGCCGGGCCGCCGCGCGCCGATAGTCTGCCTCCGGGTGGCATGCCCATGGCGCCTGTGGCGCAGCCGCCCTCGGCTGTGGTGGGGCCGCAGCATGCCGCGCCCCTACAGGATGCTGGACGTGCTCAGCCGAGGGCGTCTGAGCCAAAACCGGGGCGCGGGCAGGCCGCCTGCTCTATTGATGAGCCCTGGCGGTGCCCGTACCAGGAAGGCGATCTATGCGCTGCCCGCGACGGTCGGCCGCTGGGGTGCCGCACGTACTTCTGCGATGCCCAGGCACGCCAGGTGGGCCAGGATGTCTACGCCGAAGCCCTGCCCGAAATCCAGCAGATCGCCGAGACCGGCGGCAGCCGATGGTGGTACGGCCCCGCGCGGGCGTGCCTTGCAGCATGGGCGAGGCGGGGGGAGTAGGCCTGAAACGCCACTTTGCGCGATGGGTCTCCTGACCTGCCGCGCGAGCAGCAGCAGACGCCCAAACACGTAGGGTGGGTCCTATGGACCCACGCGTTCATTGTACATCGTCGGTCATCCGCGTGGGTGCTGAGCACCCACCCTACTCCTTGCGCGTGGGTGCAGAGCACCCACCGTACTCGTTGCGCGTGGGTGCAAAGCACCCACCCTACTCCTTGCGCGTGGGTGCAAAGCACCCACCCTACGCCTGAGGGCTACGCCAACCTACTTTTTTTCTTGTTGACACGAAAGGGCTTACGTTCTAGCATGCGCGTTGTCGATAGGCTGTGTGACCCTGGCCGTCTTAAGGAGAGACGATCCATGAAGCGCCTGTGCCTGATAGTGGCTGGGCTTGTGGTGTTGTCTGTGATGGCGATCGGGTGTGAGCCTTCGGCCCACTCGCGCTATCGCGACCTGACGTATCGGCGGGCAGTTGACACGGATGTCCTGGGCTTCCAGGACGATTTCGACTCTACCGTCCTTCTGTCGGACCGGCCCAACCACCTGTCGGAATGGTACAACAACTGAGTCCGGTATGATATAGGCGAACTCTCCGGAGCCCCCTCTTGGCGAGGGGGTTCTTCTTTGCGGGGGCAGGAGAAGCCAGGTGTCAGGCCGACACGCTTCGCTGAACCGTCGGGAGTTTCTGGCCATGTTGGGTGGGGGCGTAGCGGCTGCCGGGGCCGCCCGGTGGCTTGCCGCCGCCGAGGCGCCCCACGAAGGCGAGCGGCCCAACTTAGTCATCATCCTCTGCGACGACCTCGGCTACGCCGACCTGGGTTGCTTCGGCTCGAAGACGATCCGCACACCGCGCCTGGACCGCATGGCCGCCGAGGGGATGAGGTTCACCGATTTCTACGCGGCCGGGCCGGTCTGTACGCCCTCGCGGGCTGCCCTGCTGACGGGACGGTACCCCAAACGCGTCGGCCTCACGGGCGTCATATTCCCGGACTCGAAGTCCGGCATCAAGCCCGAGCACAAGACGATTGCCGAGGTCCTCAGGACGCGCCTCTACGTGTCGGCCTGCCTGGGCAAGTGGCACGTGGGATGCCGGCCCGAGTTCATGCCCCTGCGCAAAGGCTTCGACTACTTCTTCGGTATGCCGCACTCCAACGACATGAAGCCATACCCGCTGATGCGCCAGGACCAGGTGATCGAACAACCGGCCGACCAGGACACCCTCGTCGAACGGTACACCGAAGAGGCGGTCCGGTTCATGACCGAGAACGGAGACCGCCCGTTCTTCCTGTACTTCTGCCACAACATGCCGCATATTCCGTTGCGCATCACCGCGCGGTTCAAGGGGAAGTCGAAGGCGGGGTTGTACGGCGACGTGGTGGAGGCCATCGACTGGAGCGTCGGCGAGGTGCTCGACGCGATCGTCAACCTCGGCCTCGACAGGAAGACCCTGGTCGTCTTCGCGTCCGACAACGGGCCGTGGTTGACGATGGGCAAGAAGGGCGGCTCGGCGCTGCCCCTGCGCGACGGCAAGTCGACGACCTGGGAAGGCGGCATGCGCGAGCCGTGCATCCTGTGGTGGCCGGGGCGGGTGCCTGCGGGCCGCTCTTGCGCCGAGATGGCCCTGATGATGGATTTCTTCCCGACGTTCGCGGGGCTCGCCGGTGCCCGACTGCCCGACGGCTACCTGCTCGATGGCCGCGACATCACGCCCCTGCTCAGGGGGGCCGAAGGCGCCAAGACGCCGCACGAGGCGTTTTTCTATTACAGCGACAACCGGCTGGAGGCGGTGCGGTCGGGGCCGTGGAAACTCATCCTCTTCGCGCCGCCGGCGAAGGAAGCCGCCGACGATCCCGCTTTCAAGCCCCGCGGGCCGGAGTTGTACAATCTGGTCCAAGACATCGGCGAGAAGAAGAACCTGGCCGCCGACAACCCCCAGATCGTCGACCGCCTCAGGGCCCTGGCCGAAAAGGGCGTCAAGGACATCGGCGGCACGCTCGGGCGCAACCAGCCCTATAAGCGCAAGCCGAAGTCCGATACCGGGGCGCTCAAGCCCGGGACGCCCAAGTCCGAGGCGGCGCCGGCGAAGTGATGCGGCGGCCGTTCAGCACCTTGCGGGGCTTAGCGCCCCCGCAGAAACGCCGGCGGCTCTGTTGCGGGCCTGACGCGCGTGGCCTCCGAGCGCCATATCGGCCTTACTTCATCGCCTTGATGACCTTGGCGCCCTTGGCGGCGTCGGCCTCGCTGTCGAACGCCCAGTACACTACGCAGCGCTTGCCGATGGCCGCAGCCGAAAGGCCCCGCAGGTTGAGGCCCGCGCAAGCGATCGCCCTGGTCATCTTGGCGCCGAGGCCGGGCTTGTCGGGGCCCTCGCACCTCACGGTGTGCAGCGTTTCGGCCTTGGCGAAGCCGGCCTGCGCGGCCGCGCGGGTCGCCTTGGCGCCTTTGACGGGCGCGACGAACACCACGCCGGTGCCGGGCCTGTCGGGCGAGCGGCGCGCGACGACGAACTCCAGGTTCGCGCCCGCCTTGGCCAGGGCGTCCAGTTTTCCGGCCAGGCCGCCTGGCCGGTCCTGGATGGTGGCCGCCCACGTGTCTACGCGAGTGACTTTCAGCGCCATGATGTGCCCTCCTTAAGAGTTGCCCCTGCCGCAGGAACGACGTCTTGCGTCTATATGGTACCATCCGCAGTGAACCAGCGGTATCGAATTCCGGGGCATGCTTGAATCGCCCCCCGGCCGGGTCGCACGGGCGGGTCATACGAGCGCCGCCGCCTTCGGCATCACTCGAGGGCGCAGAGGTCAGGTCGGTTGCACGAGAGTTCCGACGGCTCGAGTTCCCTGCCCGGCTCCGCCGACTGGATCAGCACCTGCCGGGACCGGCTGCGGTTGCGGAACACCGTGATGCCTTTGCAGCCCACGTCGTAGGCCATGCGGTAGACCTCGTCGACGTTCTCGGGCGTGGCCTCGTAGGGCAGGTTCACGGTTTTCGAGACGGCGTTGTCGACGTGCTTCTGAAACGCCGCCTGGACCCGGACGTGCCACTTCGGATCGATCTGGAGGGCCGTCACGAAGAGGTCCGCGACGTCCTGCGGAACGCCCCTGACCTTGTCGAGCGAGGTGGCGGCGGCAATCCGGTCCACCATCGCCCGAGACCAGAAGCCGCGATGCCTGGCGACTTCCTCGAAGATCGGGTGGACCTCGAACAGCCGCGCACCGTCCAGCACGTGCCGCTCCAGCGCCAAGGCGAAGATCGGCTCGATCCCCGACGAGCACCCGGCCAGAAGCGAGAGCGTGCCCGTCGGGGCCACGGTCGTGCGGGTCGCATTGCGGTACGCGGGCGACTCCGGCCGGTCGTAGATGCTTCCGTGGATGTTCGGGAACGGCCCGCGCTGCTGGGCGAGGGCGGCGCTGGCACGGTCGGCCTCGCCCCGGATAAAGCCCATGATCTCGGCCGCCAGGTCGAGGGCCTTGGCCGAATCGTACCGCACGCCGAGCCTCAGCAGAAGGTCCGCAAAGCCCATCACGCCCAGGCCGATCTTGCGGTTCCCAAGGACCATGTCGGTGATCTGGGGCAGGGGGTAGCGGCTCATCTGGATGCAGTCGTCCAGGAAGCGGACCGCCAGGCGGACGATCGAGCCCAGGTAGTCCCAGTTGATCGTGCCGTCATGGTAGGCCTTGTTGAGGTTGACGGACCCCAGGTTGCAGGCCTCGTAGGGCAGGAGTGGCTGCTCGCCGCACGGGTTGGTGCACTCGATCTGACCGAGTTGCGGCGTGGGGTTGTCGGCGTTGATGCGGTCGAGAAAGATCGCGCCGGGGTCGCCGCCGGCGTGGGCCTGGGCGATGAGGGTCTCCCAGATGCGCATGGCGGGGACCCTGGCCGCGACGCGCCCGCCGTGCGGGTTGACGAGGTCGACGTTCTTGCCTTCGCGCAGGGCGTCCATGAACGTCCGAGTGCAGGCCACCGAGATGTTGAAGTTCTCGAGTTCGCCTTCCTGTGTCTTGGCGCGGGCGAAGGCCTCGACGTCGGGGTGGTCGCACCGCAGGATGCCCATGTTGGCCCCGCGCCGGAAGCCCCCCTGGTTTATGGCCCCCGTGGCATAGTTGAAAACCTTCATGAAACTGATGGGGCCGGATGCGCGGCCGCGGCTGGACTCGACCAGGTCGCCGGCGGGCCGGATGCGGCTGAAGGAGAAGCCCGTCCCGCCGCCAGACTTGTGGATGATGGCCGCATACTTGATGGCGTCGAAGATCTTCTCGATGTCGTCGGGCACCGGCAGGACGAAGCAGGCCGCCAGTTGCTGGAGCCGGCGGCCCGCGTTCATCAGCGTCGGAGAGTTCGGCAGGAACTCCAGCCGCGCCATTATCCCGTAGAACTCTTCCTCGGCGATGTGGACCTCGCGAGTGCTTCCCCAGGTCATCTCGGCCTGGGCGATGTTGGCCGCCACCCGGCGGAACATGTCTTCCGGGGTCTCGATCGGCTCGCCGCGCTCATCCTTCTTCAAGTAACGCTTCGAGAGGACCAGGCGGGCATTTTCCGTCAGGTCCATCTTGGCCGGAATATCCGAATCGACGATTGGGAATCTCATGGCGGCCCCCAACCAATTGCCCTCATCGCTCGTCTATTATACGAGGGATGGTAGGCGGCGTCCAGCGAATCTAAGTCCCTCGCCGGACGGCACTTAGCGTCATGGTCCATGGCCCTGCGCAACGGCCCTCTTCGGACGCAGGGGCGCCGCACGGCGTGCCCCTACGACTCATTGCTCCGCCGCCGGCGATTCGTCCTTGCCCGCATCTGGTGAGTCCGGAGGCGGCTGCACCGCGTTGTCGGAAGTCGGCTCCTGCCCGCCCTGCTCGGCGCCGGGCGCAGGGGCATCGGCCGCCGGCGCGCCCGCCGGCGCCGGCGATTCTCCCTCGGCCTGCTCCTTGCGGCCCATGATCTCGTCATCGGTGTAAGCGGGCGCCAGCGGCTCGACCTCGGGAATCTTGATCGACTCGAGGATTTCGTCGAACTCCGTTTTCTCGAGGTCCGAATCCTCCATCATCTCGCGCATGCTCTCGACCTGCCGGGCGGAGGGGCGCCGCGGATGCCGCCGCTGGAGGGCGTCGCGAGATGGCCGCGCGCCCTTGGGCGTCACCGGCTTGGGCGGCGGCTCGGCTGACGGATCCCGGACGAACACACGGAAATCCTTGAAGTCCGCGTCCTGCTCCACGCCGATCTTCCGCTGCCGAATGAGTTCAAGGATGGCCAGAAACATCGTGATGCAGTAGTCCAGGCTGCGGCCGCCGCCAAAGAGTTGCGTGAACAGGACCGACCGCTCTTTCCGGAGTTGCTCCAGCAGTTCATTGCCGGCCTCTTCGACGGGCACGTCGTCGTAGATGACCTCGCCGGGGCGCGAGTACCCCAGCGTCCGGATGAGGCGGGTGAACGCGTCGATGAGGTCCCAGACCTCGACGCCCTGGAAGAAATCGGCCGGCGGCCCGGGATCGGCCTCGCTGCCGAACTCGTCGAGCCGGTGCTCGTCGAATTGGCGCGGGAACCGGCGGCCCATGTCGCGGCCGCGATCGTCCAGCAGGGCCGCCGCGTCCTTGAATCGCCGGTACTCGATCAGTTGCCGGATCAGCGTCTCGCGCGGGTCCTGGAGGTCCGCCTCTTCGCCCTCCTCGATCTCGGGCGGCCGGGGCAGGAGGGCGCGGCTCTTCAGTTCCAGCAGCGTGGCGGCCATGACCACGAAGTCGCCGGCGAGTTCCATGTCGAGGCCCTTGAGCATGTCGAGGTACGCCATGTACTGGTCGGCGATCCGGGCGATGGGGATGTCGCGCACGTCGACCTCCTCGCGCCGGATGAGGTACAACAGCAGGTCCATCGGACCGTTGTAGATCTCCAGGTCGACTTTGTATGCCATGTGGCTCAGCCTGCCCTCAAGGTTATGCAGACCAACTCCGTTTGATTCGTCATTCGGGCCTCGTCATTCGTCATTGGCCGATGCTCAAGACGACCATCGGCGTTTGCCCACGTTAGAACTCGCCGAGCCCCGTGAGTTGCTTGATTTCGGCCAGCGTCACGCGCGCCACGGCCCGGGCCCTGTCGGCGCCGTCGGCCAGGATTTCCTTCAGGCGCTCCGGATGCGCCTCGAGTTCGGCCCGCTTTTCGCGCGGTTCGGCCAGGAACGTGACCAGGATCTCGGCCAGGTAACGCTTGCAGTCGGTGCAGCCCCACTTGGCGTTGCGGCACTTGTCGGCCACGGTTTCGTAGTCCGTCGGGCAGAAGACCTTGAAGTACTGGCAGACGTTGCAGTCTTCCGGGTGGCCGGGGTCGTTGAGTCTGATGCGCAGCGGGTCGGTGATCATCGACATGACTTTCTTGCGCACGAGGTCGGGCGCGTCGGCGACGTCGATCTGGTTGCCGTAACTCTTGGACATCTTCCGCCGGTCGGTGCCGAGGAGGCGGGGGCTGGCGGTCAGTTTGGCCTGCGGTTCGACGAGGACCTCGCGGCCCGCCAGCGCGTTGAACCGCCGGACCACCTCGCGCGTCAGTTCCAGGTGCGGCAACTGGTCCTCGCCCACCGGCACCAGGTTGGCCTTGTAGATCACGATGTCGGCCGCCTGGAGGACCGGGTAGCCCAGGAAGGCGTAGTTGTGGATATCTCTGGATGTTAGTTGCTGCACCTGTTCCTTGTAGGTGGGGTTGCGTTCGAGCCACGAGATGGGCGTGTAGCAAGAGAGGATCAAATGCAGTTCGGCGTGTTCGGGCACGTCGCTTTGGCGGAACAGGACGCTCCGCGCCGGGTCAAGGCCGCACGAGATGAAGTCCAGCAGCACCTCGCGCGAGTCGGCCAGGATGCCCGACGGGTCCTCGTACTCGCTCATCAGGGCGTGGTAGTCGGCGATCATGAAGAAGCACTCGTAGGCGTCCTGGAGCATCCGCCAGTTCCAGAGGGCGCCGACCAGGTTGCCCAGGTGGAGCCGCCCCGTGGGGCGCATGCCGCTCAGGATGCGCTGGCGGCGGGTCGTCGGACTGCCGGCCATAGTAGTCTCCGTGCTCGCGCCTCAGCCTCCGAACACCGCATGGGTGATGGACGGGCCGGCGAAAACGTGCATCAAGGCGACCAGCGGCACGTCCAGCGGCGACAGGTGCGGGTAGCCGAGCAACTCGAAATGGATCCTGCGTTCCAGCAGGACCACACCAACCAGGATGAACACGCCGTAGCGGCCGAGTTGCGCAAACTCTGCGGCCAGCCGACCCGGCAGAAACTCGCGCAGAATGTGCGATCCGTCCAGCGGCGGGATCGGCAGCAGGTTGAACGCAAACAGGCTGAAGTTCACGATTATCGCCTGGAAGAACACCATGAACAGGATCCTGCCGACGTCGTTGTCCACGATAATGCGCTCGGCCAGCATCGCACGAAGCGCCATGCTCAGGAAGACGGCCGCGACGAAGTTCGCGGCTACGCCGGCGCCGCTGACCAGTATCTCATCTCGCCGCGGGTGCCCGAAGTTGTAGGGGTTCACCGGCACAGGCTTGGCCCAGCCGATCGGCGCAAACAGGAGGCAGAGCGTTCCCACAAGGTCCAGGTGCGCCAGCGGATTGAGCGTCAGGCGGCCCTGAAGCCGCGCCGTGTCGTCGCCGCACTTCCAGGCCGTCCACGCATGCATGAATTCGTGGATCGTCAGGCTGAAAAGGACGACCGGCAGGCGCAGAACCAACTCCTGAATGCGCGGGTCCACATCCGTTCTCCGGTGGAAGCGGCACGAAAGCCTGCACCACCGATGCCGCAATCGCCACACTTTACCGGCGGGCGGGCGGCAATTCAAGTGCCTGCGCCGCTCCTTCGCTCGGGGTGACACCCATGTAAGGCCACGCTAAAGAAGTACGGATCAGGAGACCCGCCGCGCCAAGTGGCGTT
>Ga0315280_10004481_pt1 | contig 20577 bp, 16 predicted proteins | sample YL17G06_40_MG_FD_203697 | JGI IMG/M metagenome (GOLD analysis project Ga0315280, IMG submission 203697) | Sediment microbial communities from Yellowstone Lake, YNP, Wyoming, USA - YL17G06_40 | ecosystem: Environmental > Aquatic > Freshwater > Lake > Sediment | place: USA: Wyoming | collected... | reverse complement strand
AAGTGCACGGGAGCCATGGTGGGCGCGCATCCCTTCGGCGGCTTCAATATGTCAGGGACTGACTCGAAATCCGGCGGCCGCGACTACCTGCTGCTCTTCACCCAGGCCAAAACCGTCAGCGAAAAGACCGCGTCCTAATCGCGGGCTGGTCACTATCGTGGCGCGGATCGGCCCTAGTGAGTCAGGCTAAGGGTATTACCACGCGAGCGTTGGCTTTGTTTTCCGTCGGGCCCTCCCGTATAATGCCGCCGGCTCTTTGAGGGACAGCGTCTTCTTTGCTTGTCCGGAGGGCGGACTGCCGAGAAAAATTGATGCAGGATCAAAATAGACTACTCGAGAGGATCGGGCCGCAAGCGCGCCTGCAGGCCGAGCTCGCCAGACTCGAATCCCACAACCGCGACGTCTGGATTCTGGTCGTTTTTGCGGCTGCGGTATTGCTCCTCGGCGCGCTCTCGCTGCTTTCTCCCGGGAGTTTCTGGGAGCAGAACTCCCTGGAAATCAAGATTCCGCCCCAGGTACTGTTCATCCTCATGATGGTGGTGATGGTGCTGGCGCTCTATATGGGGCGCCGCGAGGTGGAAGTGCGGAAGCTGCGCCTACTGAACGTCCAGCATACGCTCGCCGCGCAGACCGAACTAGCGGCGAGCATGGTGGACTCTCTCACCAACGTTTTCAGCCGGAGCTTCCTGCGCGAACTGGTGCAGGGCGAGATCTCGCGCGCCGAGCGGAACAACCGCCCGCTGGGGCTCATCATGAGTGATGTGGACAACTTCAAATCGGTCAACGACCGCTACGGTCACCTGATGGGGGACTACGTGCTCGCGCAGATCGCCGGCATCCTGAAGTCCTGTGTGCGCGGGTCCGACTACGTGGTCCGGTATGGCGGCGATGAATTCCTCATCGTCCTCTCCGAAACCGATGCTCCCGGGTCACAGATCGTCATGAACCGCATCCGTCAGAAAGTGACCGAGTGGGACCGCGCGAATCGCCTGGGAGATTTCTCCATCGGCGTCAGCATGGGCCTTCACCAGCACGTCGCGGGTCAGTCGGTCGAGCAGGCGGTCTCGCAGGCGGACGCCCGCATGTACGCGGGAAAACAGGCCGCGCGCGAAAAGAACGGCGTCGCCACCCAGCGTCCCACATAATCCCACCCCATGTTCCCCCGCGACTCATCTTCACTACAGATTATCGGCGAGCGTCGGCATGGCACGGTCGAATGCGGCATCGAGGCGGGAGGCCGCGTCCCGCGCCCGCTCAAGATCGTGCACCTCGAGCGCCTCGCGCAGGCCGGGCAGCGATTCCGCCTCGTAGCTGGGCAAGGGAGCATAAATCAAGTGGCGAAACCAGGGGCGGCCGGGGATGCCTCGATCATCGAGCAGGGCGCGCTCTTGTGCCATCAGAGCGGCATTGATCCGCCTCTGGGCGGCGCTGGGCAGTGCCGGCGACCCTGCGCGCCAGGCTTCCAGCACGGCGGTGGCCTTCCCGGCGGCGTCCTGCCAACGGCGGCACTTCGCGATGAGCGGCCGGATAGTGTCGGAATAGAAGTCGGCCGGGGTGGACTTCTCCAAGCCCTCCAGGTAGGCGGCGACTTCCGCTGCGTAGATGGAGTAGTCAAAGGGCAGCAGGTCGGCGTTGGCGAAGCGCAGCGCCAGCAAACCCCACAGCCGGCTCATGGTCGCGTGGTAGTAGAACCCCGGGTCGCCGAAGCGGTCCATCCAGCGGAAGTCGTCGTACACAGAATGGTACACGCCGTACGGCCCATCGAAGAGCATGTCGAGTGAGGGCACGCCGTTGTGCTGCAGGAAGACCATGTAATCCGAGCCCCCGCCGAGCAACCCGAACGGCACGGGCGCGGCCCCGGAGGCCGGGACCGCGTAGCTCCGCACGCTGCTCGCGCCGCGCTGCTCGCGCCAGCGGTCATAAACCGTGCGGCCGGTCGCGGGGTCTTTTACAATCTGCGCAGCCTCAATAATGGCGGGGAGCAACGACGGAACGGTGCTCACCGTGAAATCCTTGCCGCTGGTGGAGGCATCCACGTTCAGGCAGACGACGGCATTCTTCCGGAGCTCCTCCGCGAATTGCTCGCCCCATTCGGTTGAGCCTGTCAGCGTGTATTCTTCCGCATCCCAGTTCCCGAGCACGATGGTGCGCCGCGGCCGAAATCCCTCCTTGAGCAATTGCCCGAGCGCGCGGGCGAGTTCGAGCATCGAGGCCGTGCCACTGGCCGGATCGACGGCGCCATAAACCCAGGCGTCGTGATGGTTGCTGAGGATAACGAGCTTGTCGGGCTCTTCGCGGCCGGGGATTTGCGCGATGACGTTCCAGATCGGCGTCACGCGGGGTTGCATTTCGAGCGCCAAGTGGACCTTCACGGCGCCGTCGCCAAGGCGATAGGTGACCGGGAGCCCGCCCTGCCAACCAGTGGGAACCTCCGGGCCGTCGAGGCGTTTCAGGATTTCCTCCGCATCTGCGGCGGAGAGTGGGACCATGGGGATCTTAGGGAGGATCTTGGCTTCTTCCATTGGCAGGCGGCGAGCGGATTCGGTTGAGGCCCATCCTGGGGTGAGCGGGTCACCGGGCACCAGGAAGTCGTACACCACCGCGCCGCGCTGGAAGTGTCCGGGCGGGCCGTAGGAACCGTCGGGATAGACGGGCCCGCGCGTTGCGCCGTCCTCCGCCGGGTCTGAGTAGACGATGATGCCCGCCGCGCCCCGCCGCTCTGCCTCCAGGCTTTTGCCTCCACGATAGCCTTGGAAATAGCGAGCCATCACGATCTTACCCTTGACGCTCACGCCGAGCTTCTCGAGTTGGTCGTAATCCTCAGGGCGCCCGAAATTCACGTACACGACAGGACGAGTGAGATCCGCGGATGGCGAATAGCCGTTCCACGGCATGTTCGTCATGGGGTCCTTCAGCCGCGTGTCTTTGTCGCCGGCGATTTCCGGTTCGGGATTGGCGAGTTTGACGTGCGCGGGTTCGGTGAGTTCGACTTCGACCTTCTTGGGGTAGGAAAGGAGCACGCGGTATTCGACGATCTCGGGGTTTAATCCTGCGCGCTTGAATTCGTCAAAGATGAATTGTGTGACGCGGCGATCGCCCGGCGTGCCCGCCACGTGCGGCTCGCGAGTAAGCCGGCGAAGATACTTACGGCATCGTCCCGCAGCAGGAATCTCCAGGAAGCGCTTCTCCCATTTCCGTTGCGCTTCGTAACTTTGGGGGCTGAAGCCCAGAGGGACCCCAGGGCTTTCCGCAGCCAGGACGCGCCTGGGTGCGCTGGCAAACCATTGCGCAGCCCAAGGCCAAACGAACAATGTCGCTGTAAGAATGGAGAGACGCAAGCGCATCCAGTGCTCGCGAAATGAATTTCGAGGTGCCGCCGGATTATGGGGGGAGCAAAGTGGTAAGTCAATTCTCGGGCGGGGTGCTGGTCCGGCGGATGGTGGGCCGACCCTCATCGCCGGTTTTCCTGCTCGCTGGCGCACCTTCGATGCCGAAGTCCCACAACTCCAGGTTCAGCTTGGCTTGAATGAGTTCACCCAGCGCATATTCACCCAGCTCGAGAGGCTTGGCGGGAGTCAATTTGAACAGCCCCGGCGCGAGCTCGGTGCGCTCAAGAGGAATGGCGGCGCGCAGCTCGGCAGGCTTGGTGATGCCACCCCGCCACTCGACTTTCTCAACCTCGCGAGCATCCTTGCGGGGCTTCACGGTGACGAGCTCGAGCTTGGCGCCGAGGCCGTCGGCCGACCGCACGTAGAATGCCGGCTGTACCGCCAAGATCCGCACCGCGGCCTTGGCGCCCGGCAGCACGACGTAGGCTCGATTCTTGAGCAAGGGGCCGGGCAAGGCCAGTAGCAGTGCGGCGCGCTTCTTGTCGGTCACTACTTCGCCCGAGGATTGAATCATGCGAATGACTCGCAGGCCGTCGTAGGCGTACACGCCTTCGTCCTGCGGGAGGTGGACGCCCGGAGCGATTTCGAATCCCTGGCCCTCCGGCCGCTCCAGACGCTCCTTATCAATGGCGCGCACCTCCTCGAGTTCCTCCTGACGTTTCTCCTTTTCTTCGTGCTGTGCGCGTTCGGTCGCCTCGAAGTCAACCATGGTGCGGGGAACTTCCTCCCACGCGGAGCGCTCCAGGCTGTAGTACTTGACGCGCTCGCCCTGGATTTCATAGCTCTTCACGAGCTGGTAGCTGCCGTCCTTCAAGTAGAGTTTGGTCTGTGCCCTCGCGTCCTGAGGGACGGCGAGCAGTGCAATGCCCACCGCGGCAACAAGGTAGAGGATGGGTCTAGGGATGGTTGGCCTCACGACGGATCCTCGACTTCGTTAGATGCTAATCCCAGCTTCCGGGCCGGTTCAATCCGAAAAGCGCGCAGCGCGGACTAGCTTTCACGTATGATGAGGCCGATGGCCGTTGCATGGAAACCTCGCAAGAAGGTTCGCCAAATTGGACAGGACACGCCGCCCCGAAGGGTTTCAATCGCGGGAATATTCGCCCTGCTCAGTCTCATCGTCCTGGCCGCGCCGAGGGCGGGGATGGCTCAGGTCTCGTATGTGGCGCGATTCACTCTGGAAAGGCAGACCTTTCTCTTTGGCGAACCCATCTTCTGCACGTTTACGATTCAGAATACAGGGTCAGACGTTTTCTCCTTTTCCTACCGCCCTCCGTTCCGACTTCTCAATCCGGAATTGGAGTCGGAGCCGCGCTTCTCAGTCCGCGACGACGCCGGCCGCCCAGTGGACGATCCCGCGCCCCGACCATGCGGAGGAGCCAAGGGCAGCGCGGTCTACGGCTCCGTCCGGCTGCCCGCCGGGCAGACGCACACAGAGCGCTGGCTGCTCAACCAGTGGGCGCGTTTCTCCCGACCAGGGCGATACTCTGTCCGCGCGGAGCGCAGGTTGCCGCTCTTTGCCCTTGACTCCACTCGGCAGAATTTCTCGGACCGACCGGCGGCCTTCGCTCTGGCGATTAACGAACTGACGCTCGAGTTGACGGACGCCACTGAAGCGCAGCTCGAAGCCAGCTTCGAGCCCTACTTCAGAATCCTCGATAAGCCGGGGTCGCCAGCTTTTCCCGAGGCGGCGCTGGCCGTCACGACGCTGCCCCGACCGTTCATGCTGGACAAACTGGTGAAGCTCGCCGGCGTTCCGGCGCAGGCGCGGCAATGGGACCGCGGGCAGGCACTTGAAGGCTTGGCACGACTGGGCACGCCGGCGGCCTGGGAGGCGATCCTGAAGATTGCGCTCGGCGAGGGGGCGCCCACGTCCACCCCTGCGGGCTCGCCGAAAGACGATGCCGTGCGCGCCTATGCGATCTTGCTGCTCGGAGAAAAGGGCGACGCGGCCTTCCTCGCACCCCTTCTGGAATTGCTTTCCCAGGGTCCGCAAGACCTGCGCGGGGAGATCCTCCGCGCCCTCGGGCTGTTTCACCTCCCGCGCGCGAACCAGGTTCTGTTTGAAAAGCTCCGCTCGCCGGATGGCAGTGACCGCGTAAGCGCCATCCTGGGTCTGAGGAACCTGGAGAGCAAGGACTCGATCCCGGCCCTCATCGCCATGTTGAACGATTCTGACGCAGAGGTGCGGCAGGTGGCGCACTTTGCCCTGCAACGGCTGACCGGGCAGACGATTAGACTTTCGTCTCAGGCTTCGGCGGCGGAGGCTGGCCGCGTGGCGGGCGAGTGGCACGCCTGGTGGCGCGAACATGGTGGCAGCTTTGTTCCCGTGCACCAAACTCCCTGCCACGACTGGTGACGAAGCGGGGGCTCGACCCGACTGGCGCCCTGGATGTCGGCGGGGGCCGAAGACGGGGGTTCCAGAATCCTGTTGCACTGACGCCCGGCGTCGGGGAGAATAGAAGCTGCCCCTTGCAGATGATGGGATTGTAGGACTCGGGGGCGGAAGGTCCCCCTGCGGCGAGGTGGCGTGGCTTCGGGGCGTGCGAGGAGAGGCCAAACCCGAAGACAATTCGCGGCGCGTTTCGAACAGGGTACCTGACGCATCTAATCAACTGTTCCCCATATTGACGGGTGGAGAAGCTTCTTTGCAGCCTGCTTCGCAGCTCTTTCCCATCGTTTCCCTTCCTGACGACAAGTTCCACGACCATTGCGGCGTCTTTGCGGTCTATGGGCACCCGGAGGCCGCAAAGCTCACGTACCTGGGCCTTTACGCGCTCCAGCACCGCGGCCAGGAAAGCGCCGGCATCGCTGTTTCGAACGGCGACACGGTCACCTGTCACAAAGGCATGGGCCACGTCGCGGAGGTTTTCACGAAGCCGGTCCTGGCAGGACTTACGGGATCCTACGCCATCGGCCACACGCGGTACTCCACGGCCGGCGACACGGATCTGAAGAACGCCCAGCCGCTCATGGTGAGCTGCCAGAAGGGGCAGGTGGCGCTCGCCCACAACGGCAACCTCGTGAACGCCTCAAGCATCCGGCGCGACCTGGAAGGCCGCGGCGACATTTTCCAAACCACCAGCGATACGGAAGTGATCCTCCACTACCTGGCGCGTTCCAAGCACAACGGCATTCCGGAGTCGCTGGCCGACGCGCTCGACCGCGTGGAAGGCGCGTACTCGATCGTGGCGCTCTTCAAGGACAGCGTTTACGGCATCCGCGACCCGCGTGGGTTCCGCCCGTTGACGCTGGGGCAGCTGGATGGCGGCTACGTCATCGCTTCCGAAACCTGTGCGTTCGATCTGATCAGCGCCAAGCCCATCCGCGACATCGAGCCCGGCGAAATGGTCATTCTCGACAAGGGCGGCGTGACCTCACTGCGTTTTGCCCCGCCGGCCCGGGTGGCGCAGTGCATCTTCGAGCAGGTCTATTTCTCGCGGCCGGACAGCGTCGTCTTTGGGCGCTCCGTCCAAACCAGCCGCGAGATGTTAGGCCGCTTCCTGGCGCGCGAGCATCCGGTCGAGGCGGACATGGTGGTCCCGGTGCCCGATTCCGGCGTCCCGGCGGCCACCGGCTTCTCCGAGGAGTCCGGCATCCCGATGAAGATCGCGCTCATCCGCAACCACTACATCGGTCGGACGTTTATCGAGCCCAGCCAGGCCATCCGCGACTTCGGCGTGAAGCTCAAGCTCAACCCGGTCCGCAGCTTGCTGGAAGGGAAGCGCGTGGTCCTGGTCGACGATTCCATCATCCGCGGAACAACCAGCCGCAAGATTGTACGCATCGTACGGGAAGGCGGAGCGTGCGAGGTCCACATGCGGATCAGTTGCCCGCCGACCGTCTCGCCGTGCTACTACGGCATTGACACTCCGACCAAGAAGGAGCTGATCGCAGCGACACACAGTGTGGAGGAGATCCGGCAGTACATCGGTGCGGACACGCTGGGCTATGTCTCCCTGGCGAGCCTGCGGCAGGCTGTCGGTGACACCGAGGGCCACTTCTGCATGGCCTGCTATACGGCCAACTACCCCACCGCCGTCCAGGAGACGCTGATCGCGCTGCGTCAACGAGACTGACCTTAATGGACCCGCTCAGATCCAAGCCTGAAGCCACTCGACCCGCGCCGGAGCCTGCGCGGCCCTCCGAGACTACTCCGCCCGAAAAACGCGCGCGGCGCGAAAGCGCCTGGGAAACCGTCCGCTCGCTCTGCGTGGTCCTGATCGCGGTCTTCTTCATCCGGACTTTCGTCGCCGAGGCCACGGTGATCCCCACCGGCTCTATGGAGAAGACGATTCTCATTGGTGACCACGTCTTCCTGAACAAGCTGCTCTATGGGCCGCGGTTGCCTTTCACGTCGCTGCGGGTTCCGCCGGTCAGGACGGTGGGAAGGCAGGAGATCGCGGCATTCCGCTATCCGCGCAACCCTTCGGTGATGTTTGTGAAACGGGTCATCGGCGTGGGCGGCGACCTGATCAGCATCAAGAACAAGAGGGTCTTCGTCAACGGCCAGGTGCTCGACGAGCCCTACGTACAGTACCAGTTCACCAGCATGTTCCCGCTGCGGGACAACTTCCCGCCTCCTGTGGATCAGATCGCCACGCTACCGGCGGCCTGGGGGCTCGACCCTGGCTGGGCTCGTGAGATGGCGCATTTCATCGAGAAGGATGGGTTGCGCGTGCCGCCGGGATACCTTTTCATGATGGGCGACAACCGCGACAACTCGCTGGACAGCCGCTTCTGGGGCTTCGTCCCGCAGGAGTACGTGGTGGGTGAACCGCTGTTCGTCTACTGGTCGTATGACGCGCCCAGCAAGGACTGGACGGCGGAAGATATCGCCGACCGGGTGAAGTTCAACCTCTCCATCGCCTGGAATTTTCTTCGCAGGACGCGCTGGTCGAGGACTGGGAAGATCTTCTGATTGCACCGTAAGGCCGGCGTCCTCGCCGGCTGAAGTACACGGTTCTGCCTGCCATGCGCTATCGAGATGCGGGCGTCGATATCGACGCCGCCAGCCGCGCCAAATCCCGAATCAAGCGCCTTGCCCGCCGGACGTTCAACACCCGTGTGCTGAAAGACGTCGGCGCCTTCGGCGGGTTCTTTTCACTCCAGGGCCTGCCCCGCGACGCCGTGCTCATCTCGAGCGTGGATGGCGTGGGCACCAAACTTAAGATCGCCTTCGCGCTCGACCGGCACTCGACGGTCGGCGAGGACATCGTCAACCACTGCGTGAACGACATCGCCGTGCACGGAGCGGCGCCACTTTTCTTTCTCGACTACCTGGCGACGGGCAAGATGCGCCCGCGCGTGGTGGTGGAGATTGTCGAGGGCCTGGCGCGCGCCTGCCGCGCCGTCGGCTGCGCGCTCGTCGGCGGCGAGACGGCGGAGATGCCGGGATTCTATCCCCCCAACGAATACGATTTGGCGGGATGCATCGTGGGCTGGGTTCGCCGCAACCGGATTGTGGACGGCAGCCGCATCCGGCCCGGCGATGTCATCCTCGGGCTCGCCTCTTCGGGGCTGCACACGAACGGCTATTCGCTGGCGCGCAAGGTGCTGCTCGAACAGGAGGGCATGAAGCTTACTGCGCGCGTGGCGGAGCTGGGCCGGACGCTCGGCGACGTCTTGCTCGCGCCGCACCGCTGCTATTGGCCTGTTGTGAAGCCATTGCTCGAGAAGGCTTGGCTGAATGGCATCGTCCATGTTACCGGCGGCGGGCTGACGGACAACACCCCGCGCATTCTTCCTCGCGGATGCCGGGCAGAAATTCGCTGGGGCTCGTGGCCCGTGCCACCCATCTTCGAACTGATTGCGCGCCGGGGGCGTGTCCCACAGGACGACATGCTGCGCACCTTCAACATGGGAATCGGCCTGGCGCTGGTCGTGGCCGAGCGCGATCTCGCGCGGCTCACGGCGGCGCTCAAGAAGGTACGGGAAAGGTTCTGGATCATCGGCCGTGTCGTCCGCGGCCGTCCCGGCGTAAAATACGTCGAAGCCTAGCCGGACACCCTCGCGACGAATCGTGAGATTCGTCATCCCAGATGCACTCCTCGGTGAGAAGGAATCATGAAAAAACTCGGCATCCTGCTTTCCGGTCGCGGTTCGAATTTTGAGGCCATCGCCCGCAATGTCCAGGCGGGCAAAATCCCGGCGGAAATCGGCGTCGTCATCAGCAACAAGGAAGAAGCTGGAGGTCTGGCCATCGCCCGCCAGATGGGTTTGCGGGCTATGTACATCCCATCAAAGGGTAAGGAGCGCGAGGCCTTCGAGCGCGAACTGGTCGCCGCGTTGCGCGAGCACGAGGTGGATTTGGTGTGCCTCGCCGGCTTCATGCGTGTGCTCACTCCTTACTTTATCCGCGAATTTCGCGGGCGCATTCTGAACATTCATCCCGCGTTGCTGCCGTCGTTTCCGGGCGTGGAGGCGCAGAAGCAGGCGCTCGACTACGGCGCAAAGTGGACGGGCTGCACCGTGCACTTTGTGGACGAAGGCGTGGACACCGGCCCCGTGGTCTGCCAGGCCGCCGTGCCCGTGCTCGACGAGGACACGCCGGAGACGCTCGCGGCGCGCATCCTCAAAGAGGAGCACCGGATCTATACCGAGGCGATCTGCCTGGTCGTCGAAGAAAAGATCCGCATCGAGGGCCGCCGCGTGCTCCTCAAGAAGTGAGAGGGGGCTGGAGTTACCACGTTAGGCGGCGCGCTCGAATCCCGGGAGGGCTTTCGGGCGCGGGAACCATCGGTGAACGATTCCCCCGCTTTCCGGGATTGCGGCAAACAAGTTTTCTGCTCGTGCTCCGCGGGGAGCGGGTATGATTCTTCTTTGGTTCCACCCTTCATGAGGCAGGGATTCGTCCAACAACATGACGCTCGATGAACAACTCGCATATCTGACCAAGGGCGCGGAGGAAACCATCCGCGTCGAAGAGCTGCGCGCCAAGCTCGAGCGTTCGGCGAAGACCGGCAAGCCCCTGCGCGTCAAGGCGGGCTTCGACCCCACGGCGCCGGACATTCACCTGGGCCACACCGTTCTCATCCGCAAGCTGAAACACTTTCAAGACCTCGGCCACACGGTGATTTTCCTGATCGGAGATTTCACCGGTCTGATCGGCGACCCTTCGGGGCAGAACGTGACCCGCAAGCCGATGACTCCCGAAGAAGTGGCGGCGAACGCCGAGACGTACAAGAAGCAGGTCTTCAAGATTCTCGATCCCGAGAAAACCGTCGTGGACTTCAACAACCGCTGGCTGGGGAAACTGACCAGCCGCGACTGGGTTGCGCTCTGCTCCAAGTACACGGTGGCGCGCTTGCTCGAGCGCGACGATTTCTCGAAGCGCCTGCGCGAGCAGCGGCCCGTTTCAGTCCACGAGCTCCTCTATCCACTCGCGCAGGCTTACGATTCAGTGGCGCTGGAAGCCGATGTCGAACTTGGCGGGACCGACCAGAAATTCAATCTGCTCGTCGGCCGCGCGATTCAGGCCGAATACGGCCAGGAATCGCAGGTCATCATGACGATGCCCATCCTCGAAGGCCTCGACGGCGTGCAGAAAATGTCCAAGTCGCTCAGCAATTACGTGGGCATCGCCGAGCCACCCGCGGAAATGTTCGGTAAAGTCATGTCCATTTCCGACGATCTGATGTGGCGGTACTCTCTGCTGCTGACGGACTTGACGCCGCCGGACATCGCGCAAAAGCGGGAGGCCGTCATGTCAGGGCGCGAGCATGCGATGGATGTGAAGAAGGCGCTCGCGCTTCGCATCGTTACCGACTTCTATGGCGAGGCGGCTGCGGCAAAGGCGCAGGCAGACTTTGCCGCGCAGTTTCAGGAGAAAGCGGTTGCCTCTGAGCTTGCTGCCCTGATCTATCCATTGAACGCTCCCCAAAAGCTTTTCCGAGTCCTCGCCGCAACCGGCATCGCCCCGTCAGGTACGGAGGCGCAGCGTCAAATAAAGGGTGGCGCTGTGGATTTGAGTTTTGGAGACTTCGATCCGGCCGGGTGGCAGACGGTAACTGACCCGACGTTTGAGATCGATCCCGACAGCCACCCGGTGGTTGTCGTCCGGTACGGAAAGCGTCGGCAGTTCAAGGTCTCCTTCAAGCCACAATAGGGGGAAGGAAGAACGTGCTGTGGGTAGCAGTGGGTCGCGAAGCTGTCATAGTCGAAAAGCACCGCGCGCACTTCGGGTGATCGTGCCGCTGTGATAGGCGCAAGGCCCGCCGAGCTTATTCCTCTTCTTTGGGGGGAGGAATCCGCAGGTTCAGAACGATGCGGTTGCGGGGGTCGATCGCGCTGATCCTGCGAACCCGGGAAGAGACTCCCTTGAAGGTGGCTTGCACGTCGTAGTCGCGCGTGATTTGCAGTTCGGAGAATTGATAGCTGCCGCTCTGGCCTGTGTAGGTGGCGGTCTTCTTGCCGTCCTGGAGGTCGGTCAGCGTCACCACCGCGCCGGGGAGGGGATTCTCGGCCGCGTCGGAGACCACGCCGCTCACGACGCGGGTGGGCCTCTGTTCCTTCGCAGCCAGAGCGGACAATTGCCCGACGAGGATTCCTGCGAAAGCCCATACCACGAGCTGACCAGCGGGGCTGGTGTGGTGGGGACGGCCGACGGAACCCCCGGGGAGGCGGCGCGGTCCGCGAGCCTCGCCGACCATTTGGCTACCAGCGTCACTCTTCATCTTCTTCCTCTCCTGTTGAGATGACGTCAAGTTCCAAGGGGTTGGTATTCACCACCTCGAGTTCGGCGCCGCATTCGGGGCAATCGAGTTTCTGGCCTTCCTCGACGTCGTCATCTTCCACGTCGATGGTGGCCTCGCACTCCGGGCAATAGGCCATAACACACCCCCGATGACTCCTCTCGCTCCGATACCCCCATCTCTAGTCATTTCTCCCCAGGAAGTCAAGCGCCTCTTGGATCTTGAACGGAAATTGTGCTTGACGCCACGCGGGTTCGTCTGGCAACAGCCGGGGGTCATCAGGGCGGGCGCGCTCGGACCCGGTTTGGCTCTCGCTCCCGCATTGGAACTGGCTCTTTTCCCCTGGGCAAGGGAGGGATACTCTACAAGTTCGAGACAAGGACTCCAGAAACTCCGCCCTCGAGGTGCCGCATGAAAGATGCCCATCGCTTCGCCACGCTCGCCGTCCACGCCGGCGAATCGCCCTGCCCGGCGACTGGCGCGCTCGACACGCCGATCTATCAATCCACGACCTTCGTCTCTGCCGACTCGGACGACATGGCCGCCGTCTACGGCGAAGAGAAATTCGGTTACATGTACACGCGCTACGGCAATCCCACCATCCGCGCGCTGGAGGAGAAAGTCGCGGCGCTCGAGGGCGGCGAGGCGGCACTGGCGTTTGCGACCGGCATGGCGGCGATCTCCTCGGCGATTCTCGGTTACGTCCAAGCCGGCGACCACGTGGTGGCGGCGCGGTCGCTCTACGGCGCGGCATACAATTTCCTGAGCACCAAGCTGCCGCGCATGGGAGCCTCGACGACCTTCGTACCGTCGTCGCGCGTCGAGGATTTCGACAAGGCCCTCCAACCCAACACCCGCCTGATCTATTTCGAGACGCCCAGCAATCCCGTGCTCGAGATCGTGGATATCGCGGTGCTCGCGCAGATGGCGAATGCCCGTGGCATCCCGACGATTATCGACAACACCTTCGCCTCGCCCGCGCTGCAGCGACCGATTGCGCTCGGAGTCACGGTTTCGGTCCATTCCGCCACGAAGTATCTGTGTGGCCACGGCGACGCCATGGGCGGCATGGTGATCGGGCCGAAGGATTACATCTCCGCGCTCATCCACGAAGTGATCCGCGATTTCGGCGGCGTCCTCAGCCCCTTCAACGCCTGGCTGATATTGCGCGGCATCCGCACCCTGCACCTGCGCATGCCCGCGCACTGCTCGAACGCGCAGAAGATCGCCGAGTTTCTTGCCCAACACCCCAAAGTTGAGCGCGTGAACTATCCCGGCCTGCCGACCCACCCCGGCCACGAAATTGCCCGGAAGCAAATGAGCGCCTTCGGCGCCATGATAAGCTTCGAGGTGAAAGGTGGGTACGAGGGCGGCAAGAAGGTGATGGACCGCGTGAAGATCTTCGCCCGCGCCGCGAGCCTGGGCGACACGCGCTCTCTCATCGTCCACTCGGCTTCCACGAGCCATCGCGCCGTGCCGCGCGACCAGCGCCTGGCAATCGGCATTACGGACGGCTTGGTGCGGCTGTCCGTCGGTGTCGAAGCTGTAGAAGATTTGATCGCCGACCTCGACCAGGCACTGGCGTTCTGATTCCCGCTCGGCGGCAAGCGGGCCGGGGCACGGCCGCAGGCGTCTTATTCCGTTGTTTCAACTTCGGCGCGCAGCGCGTCGAGGTTGGGGATGACGACGGTTTTGCCCTCGAGCTTGAAGAGGCCCTCAGCCTGCATGCGGCTGAGATTCCGCGAGACCAGCTCGCGCACCGTCCCGATGTGCGCGGCCAGTTCCTGATTGCTGCCTTTCAGCGTGAACTCTACGCCGCGCGGGGTGCGTTTGCTCCGAAGTTTTGCCAGGCGCAGCAGCAGCGCTGCCAGCCGGTGGCGCACCGTCGTGAAGGAAAGTTCCTCGATGATGTCCACCAGTCGCCGCAGCCGCGAGCCAACCACCTTCAGAACCTTGAGCGCCACTTCCGGATGTTCCAGGCAGAGCGCCTGGAAATCGCGCTTGCTGACGAACAGCAGCGAAGCCTCGCTCAGCGCCGCCGCTGAAGCGGGGTAATCGCCGCCGTCGAAGACGGGCAACTCGGCGATCGAGCCTCCCGCGCCCTCGATGGTCAGTACTTGCTCGCGTCCGCCGGCCGAAGTTTTGAAGACTTTGACGGCGCCCGACTCGACCACGTAAAGGCCCTCGCACGGCTCGCCTTCGGAGAAGATCAACTGGCCCGGCTTGCAGTGGTGAGGAACCGCCCGCTCGGCAAGGAAACTCAATTCCTTGTCCGAAAGGTCCGCGAAAAGGGGAACCTTTTTCAAAGCGAGGGCGCGACTGGCTTTGGTGTTAGACATCAGTATCCAGTGTACTCGCAAACTTCCCGGGAGGAACAAACTGAGGCATTCACACAGACTCCCAAGGCTTCCGCCCACGGTTGCTCAGAGACCCTACGGCCCAATGTCCATCAGCGGATCTTGTCGATGACCGCCGCGGCGAATTCCCCCGTCGTGCTTTTGCCTCCGAGGTCGGGCGTCCGCACGCGCCCTTCGCCGGTGACGGCGCGCAGGGCGCCCATGATGGGCGCGGCGGCGGCCGGCTCGCCGAGGTGTTCCATCATGAGCGCGGCGGCCCAGATGGCGGCGATGGGATTGGCGATGCCGCGTCCCTCGATATCCGGTGCGCTGCCGTGGACCGGCTCGAACATGGGCGGGCCGAGGCGCGCCGTGGGATTGATGTTGGCGCTCGCCGCGAGTCCCAGGCTGCCTTGCAGCGCCCCGCCGAGGTCGGTAAGGATGTCGGCGAAGAGGTTCGAGCCCACAACCACGTCGAGCGTCTCCGGGTGTGTGATCATGCGCGCCGCAAGCGCATCGACGTGGTAGTTGGCGACCTTGACGTCGGGGTAATCGCGCCCCACCTCGCGCAGGACTTCGTCCCACAGCACCATCGTGTACTGCATGGCGTTGGATTTCGTGGCGCTCGCCAGGCGCTTGCGCGGGCGGCGGCGTGCCTGCTCGAAAGCGTAGCGCATCACGCGCTCCGTCCCCCGCCGCGTGAAGACCACATGCTGAATCGCCACTTCTTCCGTCGTGCCACGCTTGAACCGCCCGCCCAGCCCGCAGTACTCGCCCTCGGTATTCTCGCGGACGAAGAGCATATTGATCTCGGCCGCGGTTTTCCCGCGCAACGGCGACTTGAGCCCGGGCAGAATCTCCACCGGCCGCAGGTTCACGTAAAGGTCGAACCCGAAGCGGATCCGGAGCAACAGCTCGCGCAACGAGATGTGGTCCGGCACCGTGGGGTGACCGATCGCGCCGAGATAGATGGCGTCGAAGGGCCGCAGTTGCTCGAGGCCGTCTTCCGGCATCAATCGCCCTGTGCGCAGGTAGTATTCGCAGCCCCAGTCGAACGGCTCGAAGCTCAGCGTGAATCCGCCCGCCGCGCCCGTCGCCGTGTCCCTCGCCCTCGCTGCGGCAGCTTCGAGCACCTTCACGCCCGCGGGAATCACTTCCTTGCCGATCCCGTCTCCGGGAATGAGTGCAATCCGATAGGTTTTCATGGCTTCGGCTCACCTTCTGTCGTGACTCTTTTGTCCTGCCAAGAACGGGCAATCGATTGTACACGCAAACAGTCCGTGAGAGACTTCTGCGCATGAATGTGTATTTGCAGCATCGTTGTTGACCGCGAAGGGAGCGCCTCAATTCCCCCTTAACAGCAGCCGATTTGTTTTGGCCAGAGCGGCAGTGCGCGACAGCGCCGGTTCACGGGGGCCGACAATAGTAGGGCGATCGACGATGCGTCGGAAGATAATGGTCGGATTTGTATCAGGCGAGGCGCGATTTGTCGGCTACCTTGTGGCTCTCAGCAGGAACGGCCTCATTATGCGCTGCGCAGAAAACATAGAGCCGGGCACCATCGGACGATTGGGAATCGTCATGGGCACCGAAATCTTCCGCGTCGTGGCGGTGGCCCGCCGCCGCATCGCCCGCGTGGGGCTGCACTTCAAGTTCCTTCGGATGTCTTCTCACGATCGAACGCTCCTCCGGCGGCTCCTCCAGCAGACCGGCCGCAACTAGGGCTTTCCTTTCTTGAAGATATCCCTCCCTCAGGGTTCGCGGGTGGCGCATCCATCGCGTTCTTCGCAGTGTGTGCGATCACGGCAAGCGATCTATCACCAGCACTCAGGCGTCTTCGAGATAATAGAACCTGAAGCTCGACCGCGGCCGGTGATTGCGGGTTGGCGAGCGGCTTGCACCTGCAACTGATGTACAATCCTCGGGCTCGAAACCGGGGAGGATGGAATGAAGGGCCAATTCAAGGGATTCATACGAGTGACGGCACTCATCGCCAGTGTGGCGTGGACGTGTGCGGGGCAGACGCCCGCGACGCCCACTGCTGCAACCGACAAGGAAACTCGATGGACCGTCGAAGACATGGTCGCGGTGGAGCGTGGGGAGCAGTTCCGCATCGCGCCGGACGGCAAGTGGGCCGTCTGGGTGAAGGTTCATCCCGACGCGGACAAGGACGAGATGGTCTTGAATCTGTTCTTGAGCAGCCTTGTCGACAAGCAGGAAATTCAGCTCACCCGCGGGCCGAACAAGGATGAGAATCCGCGCTGGTCGCGCGATGGGCGACTAATCGCTTTTCTGAGCGAGCGCGCGCTGCCCAAGCCGCCCGGCAAGGATGCCGAACCCGACAAGGAGCCGCCGAAGACCCAACTCTGGCTCATCAATCCCTTCGGCGGCGAGCCGTGGCCCCTCACGCGCCTGGAGCGCAGCGTTAAGGATTTCGACTGGATTGACGCCGAGAACATCTTGATGGCCGCGGAGGAAGATCTGACCCTCTACGAACGCGAGTTGAAGGAGAAGAAGGATGACTCGCGCGCCATCGACGACGCGCTGCATACGCCGCCCGTGCGGCTGTTCAAGGTCAATGTGAAGAGCGGCGAGATCACGCGCCTTTCCCACAACGACGACTGGATTCAGTCCGTCGCGGTGTCTCCGGATGGCCAACACGCGGTGGCTGTTCACCAGCGCAGCCTGAGCTACATGTTCGACGAGAGAGTGAAGCCCGCGACTTACCTGTACGGTCTTGCCGGCGGCGCGGGCAAGAAAATCTTCGCCGACGACACGATCATCCCTTCGCAGATTCACTGGACGCCCGACAGCCGCGGCTTTTACGCGCTGGCACCATATTCGACGGACCCTGTTTATCACATGGCCGTCGTCAACCGGCTCTACTACTACGACGTCGCCGCGGGGCGGCTCGCGAAAGTCGACCTGGGGTGGGCGAACGAGCTCCCCGTGGATTCGTCTGCCGTTTACGCCGTCACGCCCGACGGTTTCGTCGCGCTCCTGGCCGCGGGCGCGCGCTACAAGCCCGCGCGGTACACACGTCGCGGCGACCGATGGGACCGCGAATGGTTGCAGGGCGAGGACGTGGATAACCTCTTCAGCCTGGAAGCGAGCCGCGACGGCCAAACGCTCGTCTACCTTTCGAGCAGCGCCAGCCGGCCAGAGCAATGGTTTCGGGCGGCACTCGATGGCGCCAAGCTCACCGGGCGCACGCAGTTCACCGCGCTGAATCCGAAGTTCGAAAAGAAATCTCCCGCCCGTAGCGAAGTCGTCCGTTGGAAGGGGGCGCTGGACGAGGAAGTCGAGGGGATTCTCTACTACCCGCAGAATTACGAGGCCGGAAAGAGGTATCCCCTCGTCCTGATGATTCATGGCGGTCCGCTCGGCGCGGACATGGATTCCTGGGACCAGGACTACGCGTATCCGGTGAACCTTTTCACCGATCGCGACGCCTTCGTGCTCAAGCCGAACTATCACGGCAGCAGCAATTACGGCCTCAAATTCGCCGAGTCGATTGGCGGCGGGGAATACTACGATTTGGAAGTTCCCGACATCGAGAAGGGCGTTGACAGTCTGATCGCGCGTGGCCTGGTCGATGCGGAGCGCCTCGCAACGATGGGCTGGTCGAACGGGGCCATTCTCACCATTGCCCTGACGGTTCACACCACGCGCTACAAAGTGGCCTCCGCGGGCGCGGGCGACGTCGAGCAGCCGAGCGACTGGGCCTATGCGGACTTTGGCGCGGCCTTCGACAACTATTACCTTGGCAAACCGCCTATCGACGATCCCGAACTCTACATCCGCAAGTCTCCGATGTACCAATTCAAGAAGGTCCGCACCCCGACGATCATCTACTCGGGCACCGAAGACCGCGCCGTGGGCCACGTTCAGGCGTGGGAACACTTCCGCACGCTGCAGCAACTCGGCCAGACTGACGTGCGCTTTGTCGTGTTCCCCGGCGAGCCGCACGGCTTGAAGAAGATTTCCCATCGGCGGCGCAAGGTGGTGGAAGATCTGGCCTGGTTCGACAAGTACCTCTTCAAGGCTGGGCCGCCCGCGAATGAAGCGCTCAAAGACGACTCGCCGCTCGCGCAGGCCCTCAAGCGCCGGAACGTCCAGCGGGTCGGAACCAACTACGGTGTCCTGGTCAAATCCACGCTGATTCCGGAGGTGGTCGTGTACCAAGGCTTGCAGCTCGGGCGGTTCGAAGTGACGCGCGCTCAATACGCGGCCTTCGATCCGGGCTACAGGTTCGCGCCGGGCACTGAGAATTATCCCGCGAGCGGTATTCCCTTCGACCAGGCGAAGGCCTACTGCGATTGGCTGAGCAAGCTGACAGGAGAAACGTATCGGCTCGGGAAGATTGAAGAGCTGGAGCCGATCTATAAAGCTGCGAAAGATAACGAGAACACGCTGGATTATTGGGCAGGGTACGCCGCCAACCCCGATGACGCCGAGCGCCTCGCTGGCAAGATCAAGGAATTGAGTGGCGCGGCGCCACTGCTCAAAGAAATCGGCAGCTTCAAGGGGCGCGGCGAGGATCAGTTGGTTTTCGATCTGGGCGGCAACGTCGCCGAGTGGGCGGTCGACAAGGACGGCGGCGGGAAGCCGCTCGGTGGCAGTGCCGACCAGCCCGCTGACCAGAAAACGCGCGAGTCTGCTTCCGATGCGGCGTATTTCGGGTTGCGCGTCGTGAAAGGAGCCAGGTAGCACCGGCCAGGACTCCGGGTGGTCCCGGCATGATCGCCGGCCCGCTTGAGCCGCGGCGGAGTTCCCTTGAAACCCTCGATGCTCAAAGCCATTCTCTCCGACAGCCATTTCTGGGTACCGGTCGTAGTGCTGGCCTTGGGGATTGCGCTCCTGATCGCTTTGAAATAAGACGGCGCGGCAGGATCCGGCCGCGGCCATATCGCCTCGAGGTTTTCGCCCTGACCGCACATCCTGACATGAACCAACGGGCTTCCGCGACCTCACTTCACCTGCTGGGCGTGATGTGTGGCCTCGCGGCGGGCGCGTGGTTGGGCGCGGCGGAAGCGCCCACGAAGCTCGTCACTCTCGGGCTCTCTCCCTTCCTGATTTCGCTTGCCATGGTTTCCGGCGTCTTTGTGGCGCGGTGGACGCTGCCCACCGTGATGAAAGGCACGGGCTACGTCTTCATGGACCTGCGCGAGAAATCGCACCTCATCGTTTGGGCCATTCTGGCCGGTGCGCTCTGGGCGGTGGCCAACACGCTGACTGTCTTTGCGATTCGTGACGTGGGGCTTTCCATTGCCTTTCCCCTCTGGAACACCAACAGCTTGGTGGGTGTTTTCTGGGGATGGTTCTTCTTCCGGGAGTTGCGGGGCGCGGGACGGCAGGCCTGGCTAAAAGTCGTCGGCGGTGCGTTCGCAATTGTTTTCGGCGCGACGGTTCTCGGCATGGCCTCCTCGCATCAGGCAGCTGCGACGTCGGCGCATGCCACGACGGGAATCCTCGCCGCGCTGGGAGCGGGGCTGCTCTGGGGCACGATGTACGTTCCGTACCGCAAGGCCTATTTAAGCGGGATGAATCCGCTTTCATTCGTCACCGTCTTCACAATCGGCGAACTCGCCACCATCACGACGCTGGCGGTAGTTTTTCGCGGCGGCCTTGGGCCGCTTCTCGAGGAAGTGGCGCGGGTGCGGCCCGCACTGTTCTGGCTGTTCCTGGGCGGATTCTGCTGGGTGCTGGGCGATCTCTTCCAGCAATACGCGGCCAAATATATCGGCATCGGGCGCGGCATCCCGCTCTCGAATACCAATCAGTTGTGGGGCCTCGCCTGGGGCGCGCTGGTCTTCGGCGAACTCGCCAACCTGAGCGGCTCGGCAAAAGCCCTGATCATTGCGGGCTCTCTGGTCATGATCGTGGGCGCGCTCGGCATCAGCACCGCCGTCGCTCCGGCGGCCGAGCAGGATTCGCGGCGCCAGGCCATGGCACGCGAGTGTGACCGCTACGGGCTCAGCCTGACAGACCTCGACGCGGCACAGGCCGGCGACGACCCGCTTGCCAGACGCGTCGCCTCCCGCCGTTGGTGGGACAGCCTCATCGTGGCGGCTGCGGTGGCGGTTTTCATTTGGTTGGCCTGGGGGGCCGAGCGACCACCGATCGCCATGGACCTCCGCTGGGCGGCAGGACTGCTGG
>Ga0315280_10004480_pt1 | contig 20577 bp, 14 predicted proteins | sample YL17G06_40_MG_FD_203697 | JGI IMG/M metagenome (GOLD analysis project Ga0315280, IMG submission 203697) | Sediment microbial communities from Yellowstone Lake, YNP, Wyoming, USA - YL17G06_40 | ecosystem: Environmental > Aquatic > Freshwater > Lake > Sediment | place: USA: Wyoming | collected... | reverse complement strand
GTGGCCCGCACCTGTGTCATACAACGTCGAAACACCCTTGAGTTTCTCTCCGACTCCGTGCGGCGACACCGCACTGGTCAGCCGGCCCTCTCGCTGCTCCAGCGGTAGAGGGGCCTGAACGGTTACGTTTTCGTCGACTCCGATGGCACCGAAATCCGCGGCAAAGAGCGGATGTGCGCCGCCTGGGCACAGTACTTTCAAATGTTCCCGGACTACAGGATCAAACTTCAGGAGACCTACTCGCGAGGTCAGGCGGTGGTCCTGATAGGCGCCGCCGAAGGCACGTATGCCGTTGATGGTGAGTTGCTGGCTGAGAATCACTGGAGCGTCCCTGCTGTGTGGCGCGCCGTAGCCAGCGATGACGCGCTCCTGGAGTGGCGTGTCTATGTCAATGTTGAGCCCATTGTGAAGATCATGGCGAAACATCAGAAGTGACTGTTGCCGCGCTGGAACACCAAGGGCGCCCATCGGGCCGGTCTTCGGTCCAGTGTGCGCGGTCGCCGGTGCATTTGAACCACCACCGTCAAATCAGAGCCAGGATCCGGCGAAGCAACACCCAGGATGCCGAACTCCAGATCGTCGCCCTCGTCGAGCGGCGTAGGCCGGAGGGTCGGGCGGACCGGTTCGCCGTCGGCGTGGTTCCCGGTCACGACGGCAAAAAAAGTGAACCGCTGCCCCGATGCAGGAGACTTAACAAATACAGATGACCGACCTCCGCGAACAACTGGTTGATGAGGTGCTGGTAATGGACTGCCAGCGGGGCCACGTTAAAGCCCTGGAAACGCTGATTTCGCGGTGGCAGAAACGCCTGTGGCGGTACGTATATCGGCTGACGGGCAGCTCGGAAGCAGCCTGGGAGGTGACGCAAGACAGTTGGCTGGGCATCGTCCAGAGCATCGGCCGGCTGCACGATCCCGCCAAGTTCAAAGCCTGGGCCTACCGAATCACGACAAACAAGGCCAACGACTGGAAGCGGAACAACCTGCACCGGCATACCGTCCCGGCTGCTGGATCGCAAGAGCAGACAACGGATGCCGCCGAGAGGAGCGGCCATGACGCAGTGCAACGCCTTGATGCATCCATCGACGTGCACACCATTCTGCGCCGGCTCCCGGAGCCGGCCAGGGCCGTCCTGACTCTCTACTACCTTGAGGAATTCGGAGTGGCCGATCTGGCGACAGTTCTTCGTATCCCAATAGGGACCGTAAAGTCACGCCTCCACACCGCCAGGGGCGAATTCCGGGCCCTCTGGCGATCCATGTGTCAGGCCGGAGAGCCGGAGGAAGCTTCACAAACAAAGGAGCACTAGAATGGCGGACGAGACAATCAAGAAGATACTCGACGATATTGACTACGATTCCGAGCGCGAAGACACGCTGCGGGGTCTGGTGGTCAGCTTTTTTGAAAAGAGAGCACTCTGGATGTCTATCTGGGTAGCGGCCTGGGGCGTGGGCGCCGCTCTCTTGACCGTCTGGGCAGCGTACATGTTTTTCAACAGCCAGGAAACGCGCGACCACATCATGTACGCCACGATCTTCACTGCCTGCCTTGTGATTCTCAGCATCTCGAAGATTGTGTCATGGCAGATCGCGTACCACAAGAGCAGCAGGCGTGAAATGAAGAGACTGGTGCTGCTCATCTCCGAGTTGGCCAGGTCGCTGGACACCGGCTCCCGCCGAGGGTAGTAAAAGGGGACGACCGAACCAGGCGTTGCAGCCGCCGGCGCCGGTGATCAGTGAGCGCCACGGCCCGGGGTGCGAACGTTGGCCTTGGGCGTCGGGGAGCAGCCGTACCGCCTGCCTGCGAGGACCCGCATTCTCCCTGGCGGCCAGTTCGATCGTCCCGCACGGCCTGATGCAGGGTCAGAGCGAGAACCAAGACGATGCTTGGCAAGCTACTTCCCGCCGGAAGAGGTGGGGCGAGGCAGGCAGCGGCCGCAGCCGGCGTCTCTATCGAAGGCCTGCCGGCGGCGCCGATCATGACCACCTTCACCTTCCAAACCATCTGGCGCCAATAGCGCGGGCCCACCTCCGCAGGCTCCTCGGAAAAAGCGACATGCCCGGCATCACCTACCTCCGCGGCCGCGTCATCGCACAATCTCACGGCAAACGGGGCCGGCAGCCGATCCAGCGTGATCCGGCCCCAGTGCCGGGCAGGCCGTAGACAACCTCTGGCGTTGCGGCTTACTGTGGGAAGTTCATGCGGCGAACCAAGTCTTGGAAGCGGGCATCGCGCCACAGCGGGTGCTGCGCGTCATACAGCCGCAACCAGACCATGCGCGGGTCCCGTGCCTCATAAGCCTTCTGCCACCAGTGGATGGCCTGTTCTTTCTCTCCGAGGCTCACGTAAAGCTGTGCGATGGCGGCCTGGCCGACGTCCGGGGTGGCCAGGAGTCTGTCCAGCACCGCGCGCGCGTCGGCAGTCCTTCCGGCCTGGGCGTAGGCGACACCCAGGGCGGGCAGGGCCAGCCGGTCGCGGCGTGTGGTGGCGACCGCTTTTTCCATGAATTCGATCGCTTTGTCCAGTCTCCCCTCACTGGCGTGGAGTTGCCCCAGTCCCAAGAGAGTGGCGCGCGAGTCAGGCGCGGTGTCCAGTACGCGCGCGGCCAACTGCTCCGCCCTTTTCAAGTCACCCAGGCCCATGAACACGCGAGCGGCCTCGGTGACTTCCAGCGGTGCTAAAGGGTCAATCTCCAGGCAGCGCTCGATCTCGCGGCGGGCTTCCTCCAGCCGCCTCATCCGGCGCAGGAAGTTTGCGTAGGAGCTATGGCCATCTCGGGAATTCGGGCTCAGCTCGATGCCGCGCTTGAACTCGGCCTCCGCCTTCGCCCAGTCCCAGTCGTACACAAAGAGGATCCAGCCGAGCGAGCAATGGGCGTCGCCGAGCGTGGGGTCCAGTTGAAGGGCGCGCGCGCCCGCCTCTTTTGCGAGCGGGAAGGCCTTGTGTGGCGGCCAGTCGCCCCACCAGGAGCTCAGGTGCCGGTAGGAGTCTGAGAGGCCCAGCCAAGCGCTGGCGAAGCCGGGATCGAGCTCCACGGCGCGCCGGAAATGGCCGGCTGCGGCCTCGAGGTCCTCGGGCGTGAGCCTGTGCCAGTGATGCCTGCCCATCAAGTATGCCAGGTATGCCTCGGGCTGAACGGAGGGCGGCGGACCGGGCGCGCCGGCTTGTTCTCCGCTGAGCCGCAGCCCCACCTGCAGGGCGACGGCCCGGGCCACCTCGGCCTGCACGGCCAGGATGCCGCTCAGTTGACGGTCATAGGTCTCCGCCCAGAGGTGAGCGCGGTCGCCTGCCTTTACGAGTTGCGCTGTGATTCGCACCCGTTCCTGTTCCCGGCGCACGGCGCCTTCCACCACGTAGTCAACGCCCAACTCGCGGCCGATCTGCTCGATCGCCTTCGACGTGCGCTTGTACTGCATGGCGGAGGTGCGGGCGATGACCCCCAGGCGGTCGGGCTGAAGTCGCGCCAACTGCGTGATCATCTCGTCCGTCAAGCCGTCGCTGAAGTATTCCTGTTCGGGGTCGCCGCTCAGGTTCTGGAAAGGCAGGACCACCAATCTCACTTTGCTGCCAGATGGGGCGGGCGGAGGCCGGAACCAACGCCAGCCCAGATAGCCGCCGGCGGACAGAAAAGCCAAAACAATGAACGCCGCGGCCAGCACCAGCGGGCGTCGCGACGTCGCCGCAACCGGAACACCCCGCTTCGGCGTGTCCGCTTCCTCCGCCGGCTCGATTTGGGCGATCAGCCGGTAGCCCCCTTTGACAATGGTCTGGATGAAGCGCGGTTCCCGCGCGTCGTCCTCCAGCGCCCTGCGCAGCTCCGAGATGCAGCGGGCCAGCGCGTCGTCGGTCACAAACACGTCGGGCCACACCGCTTTGATCAGCTGCTCCTTCGGAACCACCTCACCGGCATGCTCAGCCAGGTAGACGAGCACCTGCATCACCTTGGGCTCAAGGCGTCTGTCTTGCTGTCTGGATCTGTCGGAGATGCTGTTGAGCTGGGGCTGGACAAGCCAAGGGCCGAGCCGGAAACCATCCTTCACGCTTTTTTCCTTCCAGCAGAGTCGCCCGCATTCTAGCACGTGCGGTCGCTCACTGCTCGCTCACGAGGGGTGGCCAGCCACCGCTTCGCTTCAACAACGAGCATCAGAACAACATCAGCGAAAGCCAAGCGAATCCCCGAAACTTTACCGCCCGTCGACCGTCTCATCCGTGACGTATCAAAACGGTATCCGTACGAAGAACTTGAACTACCATTAGGACGAGTCGTGGAGACTGTCAAGAGCTAGGGCGGCCATGTCGCGGCCTCCTTCAATGGGTACTCGGTGGGAATCGGCCTCGCCTTGGCGATGGACACCGTTGCAAGCAGGGCCAGGACTGGGAGATTTGGTTGACGTGAGCGAACCGCTCTTCGAACAATGAAAAGGAGAGACATCGTGAAAACCGGAATCGGGAGCATGTGTGTGTGCGCCATAGCCGTCATGTGCTGTGCTTATGTTTCGATCGCGCAGACTGTAAATTTCGACCTAAAGTCCGTGCCCGCAGGGAAGGGATGGAAAGGCAGCATCGGCGCTACGAGACTCGTTGAGAAAGATGGTGGAGCGGCCATTGAGTTCAACAAGCCGGGACAGAACGTCGTCTGGCTCGACGGATTCGAGTTCACGACCGGCGCCATCGAGTTCGACGCGAAGGGGAAGAGCGCGCCGCCGCAGAGCAGCTTCGTCGGCGTGGCCTTTCGAGTGGCGGATGGCACGACTCACGATGCGGTCTACTTCCGCCCGTTCAACTTCCGTGCCGCCGGCGCCGACCAGAGATCGCACGCTGTGCAGTACGTCTCTGAGCCAGCTTGGCCTTGGAGCCGATTGCGGCAAGAAAAGCCTGGCCAGTTCGAGAAGCCAATCGAACCCGCACCTGATGGTGATGCCTGGTTCCACGCAAAAATCGTAATCGAGGGGCGGCAGGTAAAAGTGTTTGTCAACGGCGCCGCGGAGCCTGCCTTGCAAGTGACCGAGCTCAGCGATCGGCGCGGCGGCTCTGTCGGTTTGTGGTGCAATGGCTATGGAGTCATTTCCAACCTCCGGATCGCGCCGGGGAAGTGAAATTCATTCAGCAAATGAGGCGTCGGCCCCAACCCGACGGCGAACGGCATGGCGATAAGAATCGCGCGGAGAGCCATCAAGACTTGAAGCCGGCGTGATCCCTGCGCGGCGGCAAGGCCGGCGATTCGTGTCGCTGTGGCGGCCCGTGGCTGCTGCCTGCTGCAACTTTGTGTCTCCCGGTCCGTCTTATCGCCGACGCCAAACCCGGCATGGGCAGAAGGAGGCGCCGGGATCGAGCGAACTCAGTGGACCGCGCTTGCCTGTGGATAGCGGCAGGAGTGTGCACATGTTCCGAGTGCTGCGATTCGTTGTTTGGGTGGCTTTTCTGACGCCGTACGGCGCGCTCGCCGATTCGGGCGCGGCGAGGCTGTTCGACTCCACCCTCTTGTGGTCCGGCCCTGAGTCTTCGGCGGACAGCCGTGAGGTCAGGTCCAAGTGGCTGGCGACGGCCCTGGACGCCCATGGGCACCTGTTCGCGGTGGGGACCGTGGAGCGGGACAACTTCGCCGTGCCGCCGCGCGCCTTCCAGAGGTCCCGCAAGGGCAAGCGCGACGTCGTGGTGGCGAAGTTCGACCGCCGACTGTCCAGACTGCTGGCGGCAACTTACTTGGGCGGCAGCGAGAACGACAACGGCCTTGACGTGGCCGTGGACCGCCGGGGAGACGTTTATGTCGCCGGCCTGACCGAGTCGCGCGACTTCCCGGTGACTCCGGGAACGCTGGGGACCTCCTACCGCGGCGGCGGCGACGTTTTTGTCGCCGTCCTCGACAGCGATCTGCGCACGATGCGCCGTGCGACCTTCCTGGGCGGCGCTCGCGAGGATGGCCTCAGAAGCCGCGTGAAGTTGCTTATCGAGGGGAACGACATCCTGGTGGCCGGGGCCACCGCTTCGCCCGATTTCCCGGTGACTGCCGGGGCGTTCTCGACCACCCATAAGGGCGGCAACGACGTGTTCGTGGCTCGTTTGGATCGGGCGCTCATCCGCCTGAAGGCGGCGACGCTGGTGGGCGGAACCGATTCTGAAAACGTGATGGACCTGGCCGGATCGCCGGCAGGAAAGCTGTACATTGGCGGGTACACCATGTCGCGGGACTTTCCCTTTGCGGCAGGAGGTTTCCTGTCCAAGGGCGGAGGAACGCCCCGCAGCTACGTGGTCAGGCTCGACCCTGAACTGCGGGTGCTGGAGGCCAGCGCTGGCATCGACACCCCGCAGCACACTTTCCTATATGGCATCGCTCTGGACGCCCAGGACAACGTCTATATCACCGGCCACGCCCGCGCCGGCTTCCCGACTACGCCCGGCGCTTTTCGGGAGCGCCTCGAGGGCTGGCCCGACGGCGCTTATGTGGCCCGGCTCACGGCGGACCTGACGCGCATCGCCGCGGCGACCTTCATCCACGGTGGGGGCGAGGGCGCCGACGCGGGCGACGCCGCCGGCTGGGACATCGCAGTTGATCGCCGGGGCCGGGTGGTGGTCGCAGGAAACGTGAAGCGGTACGATTTCCCAGTCACGCGCGGCGGCTATGACGAATTCAACGCAGGCGGCGTGGACGTCTTTCTCGCCATCTTCGATCGCGGGCTGCGCCGGATCGAGGCCGCGACCCTGTTGGGCGGCGGCGACTTCGAGAAGGCGCTGGCCCTGCTGGCCGCTCCCGACGGAAGCCTGTACTGCGCCGGTGTGACCGGCTCGGCGGATTTCCCCGTTTCCGCCCGCGCCTACGGCCGAACGTTGGATCAGCGGCACAGTTGTTTCATCACCCGCTTGGGCGCGGATCTGTCCGCCCCAGAGCGCTCCCCCCTGGCGGTGGCGCTGGCCAAGGATGACGCGCCGGGCATCAAAGAGCTCGCGGTGCGAAAGCCGGGACTGGTGAATCACGCCGACGCTTCGGGCACCACTCCGCTGCACCTGGCGGCGCGGGGCGGCCAGCGGGAGGCCGCTCGTCTCCTGATCGAGCACGGTGCCGCGGTGGAGGCTGCGGACAAGGCCGGCAATACTCCTTTGCACTGGGCCGCGGTTTACAACCACGCCGAGTTGGTGGAATGGATGGTCGGCCGAGGCGCCCAGCCGAACCCAGCGAACCAGGCCGGCCACACTCCCCTGCATCTTGCCGCGCGTTACGGCGGCGCCGCCACGGTGGCCGCATTGTTGCAGCGCGGCGCCAACTTGGAGGCTCGCGACCAGGACGGGAATACTCCCCTGCACTTGGCGGTCACTCATCACGACGGCGGCATGGTCAAGCAACTGCTCCGGGCGGGGGCGGAAGTCACCGCCCGCAATGCCAGGCAACAGACGCCGCTCCACCTCGCGGTCTTTCCGGTGGACAACCAGGAAGTCTGCGGGCTGCTGATTGACGCCGGCGCGGACAAGAATGCGCTGGATGCAAACCACCGCATCGCGCTGCAGGATGCCGTCCGGGGCTGGGGCAACTGCGGCCCCGTTCTGCTCGAAAAAGGGGCTGACCCGAACATCGGCGACAAGGAAGGCAAGACGGTCCTGCACCACGCCGTGGCCTACGGCAATGCGGCCAAGGGATTGGTCGGCTGGCTGCTGGCCCGGGGCGCGGACCCGAACCGACCGGACCACGCCGGCCAGTCGCCGCTGGCGGTGGCCAAGGAGAAGGGCTTCGACCAGCTCGTGGCCCTCATGGAGAGGCGATAGGCGGAGCGGTTCGGCAGCGTCCGGGCGCGGCGCCCGTGCCGCGGCTCACCGGGGGAAGTTCATCCGACGAAGCAGGTCCTGGAAGCGGGGTTCGTTGCGCAGCAAGTTGAACCGCGGGTCCGCCTTCAGGACGCGCATGGCGCGCTCCCGGCGCTCATAGGACTGCTGCAGGTAGCCGAGAGCCGCATCCCTTTCTCCGAGGTAGGCATGCGCCATGGCGATGTAGTAGCGGTGATTGTATTCCGAGGAGGTGTCCTTAACCTGCCGCAACAGCGCTCGCGCCTGCTGGGGCCTGCCGGCCATGGCGTGGAGGCGGGCGAGCTGCGATTTGGAGTCGGGCGGCGCGTCGAGTCTCATGGCCGTTTCGGTTTCCGCGATGGCCTCCGCCAGCTTGCCCTGCTCGGCATAGGCCCAGCTCAGGTAGAGGTGGGGCAGAGCGGCGCCGGGGGCGAGCTCCACAGCCCGGCGCGCCCGTTCCACCGCTGTGTGGTAGCGGCCGGCCATGAAGTGAACGTACGCTGACCCGGCGGCCACCACGGAGGACAACGGGTCGAGCGCTTCAGCCGCCAGGACCTGGGCGAGAGCTTCCTCATGCCGTCCCATGCAGCTCAGGTACTCACTGTATCGCCACCGGCTGACGACTGAGTTGGGGTCGAGATCGAGAGCGCGCTTGAACTCCAGTTCGGCCACCGACCAGTTCCACTGGAACTCGCTCGCCACCGCCCCGAACGCCAGGTGCGATTCGGCGAGTCCGCGATCGAGTTCCAAAGCCCGCAACGCCGCCGCCCGGGCTTCTTCGTAGCCCTCTCCCGGCCGGACCATGTGCAAGGCATGCCGAATGGCGTAAGCCATCGATAGTTCAGCGTACCCCTGAGCATAGAGAGGATCGGCCTGAACCGCCTGCCCGTAGTACTGAATCGCCAGGCTTATGGCCTCCCTGGTTCTCAGGTTCCTGTGGTAACGGGCGCGCAGCAGAAACTCGTATGCAACCGGATCGACCAGCCGGGCGCCTCGCAGGCGCGCCTGTTCCTCAGCCGTCAGCCGCAGGCGAATCTGCGGTGCGATGGCCTGCGCGATCTCGGTCTGGACGGCAAGGATGCCGCTCAGCTCACGGTCGTAGCTCTGCGCCCACAGGTGGGCCTGATCCCTCACCTGGATCAACTGGGCCGTTATCCGCACACGGTTGTTTTCCCGCCGGACCGAGCCCTCGATCACGTAGTCGACACCTAACTCGCGGCCGATTTGGTCGATCCTCTTGCCCGCCCTCTTGTAGTGCATCGCCGTCGTCAGGGCGATCACACCAAGGCGGCCGGGCTGGATCCCCGCAAGCTGCATAATCAGCTCCTCGGTGAGCGCGTCGCTGAAGTATTCCTGTTCAAGGTCGCCGCTCAGGTTCTGGAAAGGCAGGACCATCAACATCACCCTGCCGCGTGAGGGAGCGGGCGGTGACCGGAACCAGCGCCAGCCCAGATAGCCGGCGGCGGACAGCAGAGCCAGGACAGCCAACCCCGCCGCCAGCGCCAGCCGGCGTCGCGGGATAGCTCGGGCTGGAGCGTTCCGGTTCGGCGCCTCCGTTTCCTCCACCGGCTTGACTTCGGCGATCAGCCTGTAGCCCCCCTTGACAATGGTCTGGATGAAGCGCGGTTCCCGCGTGTCGTCCTCCAGCGCCCTGCGCAACTCCGAGATGCAGCGGGTCAGCGCGTCGTCGGTGACAAACACGTCGGGCCACACCGCCTTGATTAGTCCCTCCTTCGGAACCACCTCGCCCGCATGCTCGGCTAGGTAGACGAGCACCTGCATCACCTTGGGCTCCAGGCGTCTCTCGTCGCTTCGGTCTTTGTCCGAGATGCTGTTGAGCTGGGGCTGGACAAGCCAGGGACCGAGCCGGAAATCGTCCTTCACGGTCTTTTTCCCCTCCACCGAAATCGCCCGCATTGTAGCATGTGCTGTCGCTCACTGCTCGCCCGCGACCGGCCGGCCAGTCTTTCGTTTCATCAACAAGTCATCAGAACAACATCAGCCAAGGCGCAGCCCCTGCCCGGAACCTTCCCGCACCTGGGGCGTATTGTTTGTCGGAGATCGAAAGGCCCCGCAGCGACACACGGCAGGCCCAGCCGGGCGTCACGATCCCGGTGGCTGGCGGGAACTGAGAAGCTCGAAAAGGGAGAACATTCATGAAAACGCTGTTTGTATTTCTGTTCGTCTCGTTGGCGGCGTTCCAGGCGGCTGCGCAACCGGCCGTCAATCCGGGAGGGGTGGTGAATGCCGCCAGCTATGTCCGCGGCGGATTTCCGAACTCCGGTATTGCGCAGGGATCGCTGTTTGTCATCTTCGGCCGGAATCTCGGCCCCGCCGAGCTACAGACGTTTCCGGGCCTGCCCAAGCCAAAAAGCCTGGCGGGAACGTCGGTCCGCGTTTCCGTGGCTGGAACGACAGTGGATGCGCCCCTGTACTACACATCGTCCAGTCAGGTCGCAGGCATCCTGCCGTCGAACTGCCCGGTGGGCGAAGGTACCGTGGTAGTGACTTACAACGGCCAGGCTAGCCCCCCGGTGTCGATTCTCGTGACGCGAAGCGCGCCTGGGATCTTCACCCGCAACCAGGCAGGACACGGCCAGGCCATCCTGCAAAACTGGGTCTCCCCAACCGCCTGGCCTCTCAACGAGGTGACCGAGGCAGCCCGCCCCGGCCAGGCGGTGGTTCTGTGGGGCACAGGGCTGGGGCCCATCGCCACCGATGACGCCGGCGCGCCGCCGGTGGGCAATGTGTCCGCCAGCGTCGAGGTGCTTCTTGGCAGCCGGTCCGTCCAGCCCTTTTACTACGGGCGCTCAGGTGGTTTCCCAGGAATCGATCAGGTGAATTTCCATGTGCCCGCCGGCGTGGAGGGTTGCCGTGTCCCGGTCGCGCTCAAGGTCGATGGAATAGTCAGCAACTATGCCACCATGGCGATTGCCTCTTCCGGGAAAACCTGTTCCGATCCCGTGAGCCTCCAGGCGACCGATTTGGAGCGGTTGCGTGAGAAACGGGACGGGAAGGTGGCCTCGATCCTGCTCAGCCGGCTCAGCGGCACCCTCGGTTCCGTGTCCGTGCGGCAGGATGAGGGCTCAGCGGAGATCGTCCGGGGAGATCTTTCCGCCATGCTGGCCAATGGAGCGCTCGCCGGCCAGGGAAGCGGGCCCGCACTGGGAACCTGCACGGTCTACGCCTTGCCCGAGCCGGGACCGCACCTGGTTCTGGAGCCGGAGCAACCCGACTACCGCCAACCTCTGGATGCTGACCCGGCGCTCAGCGTGAACGGCCCACAGGGGCAGAAGTACCTGTTCCGCGGGTCGAATGGGGGATACCAAGCCATCCTGGGCGGCGGGACGCCCCCGCAGGTGTTGCCGGAGTTTCTAGTGCCGGGGGCGTACAGCGTGGACAACGGCAGCGGGGGGACAGGCCTTGGTCCGTTTCAAGCCAAGCTCAACTTGCCACCTCCGCTGACCTGGACGAATGAGGCCCAGATCAGCGATGTTCCGCGAACCGCGGACTTGACCGTGACCTGGACCGGCGGAGACCCGGACCGGGAGTTCGTCCTGATCGCGGGCGTCTCGGTGAACACAGTCTCCAAGGCGCAGGCGTCTTTCCTGTGCCGGGAGCGGGTGACGGCCGGTCGTTTCGTCGTTCCGGCCACAGTCCTGTCAAGCCTGCCGGCTAGCAGCGAGTGGACCGGTGCGGCAGCGCCGTCGGTTCTGGCCGTAGGCACCCAGCCACTCGCGGCGGGTGCGACGTTCACCGCTCCGGGGCTGGACCTGGGGCTGTTCTACTACCTGAACGCTCGCGTCAAGAACGTTCAGTACCGTTAGTCCGAACGCCCGTTGCCACCGATGCAACCGCGACGGGAGCTTGGCTTGGCCGGGCACTACATGGAATCGCGTGGAGTCGCTGGGGAAGGCCGGCTGGTCCCGCGAGAGGCTCAATATCGCCCGGGCGCTTGGCGAGTTGGGATTTCAGCGCACCGACCGGTATCCGGGAGGGGTATGATCCCGGCGATGATCCGGATAACCTGCCCGAGCCTTCGGACGATGAAATCCGGAAGAGCGTGGCCGCGGCCATCTATAGCATGTGGCGCGGGCGGATACTGACGGACACGGTATACGCAACGCTTACCCGCCTGGGGCTCGGCAGTTGCCAGGGATGTGGGCCGAACAGTGTGATGGTTCAGCGTGAAATGGAAATCGGGCGCTCTCTATTAGCGAGTATAACGCCATTTTCGGCGGGTCAGTCTGCACCGCCCAAGGCAGGGGGCTGGTAGAAGGGGCCGCGGCCGAAACTGCAACTGGTTTCAAGAAGGAGATCAGGCTGGGTGCCCATGCACCAGTGGGCACGCTGGTCAAGCAGCCATCGACTGTGTACCGCGGCTTGTGGGCTCGGCTTTAAGCAGGGGCTGATACTCCTATGGGAAAACCACGCGGCTATGAAAAGAACCTTCGAATCCACACGTCGTCAAGCACTTCAACAAGCGCGCAGGCCAAGATATCAGGTAGGTTAAGTAGATCCTTCGAACCGTGTCTGGTGGACTGAACCCGGTTTCAACTTCCGGACGGGCCGTCAATCATACCCAACTGGTTGGATTACGCACAATCCGGCAGAACCAGATCTCGTCTAATGCGCCGCGACACAATTGAAGTCGTCAAACGACACAGCGACGGCCTTGCCGAAATTGCCCCAGCCGTTCAGCTGGACGTAGAGTTTCCAGCGTCCACCAAATGGTGGAATGTGCGTGAAACGGTAAGTGCGCCACTCGTCCGTTCTCTCCAATGTCTGATCCACCGGACCGTACCAAGTGCGGGAGCCCTCGTGCCAGATGCCGTAGTTGACGATAGGCGGGGGTGTGTCTGGCTCGTAATTGTCCCAGCGCATGCGGCAGCTCACCTCGTATCGAATTCCCTCCTGAAGATCGAGCATCTGCCACAACTGCGCGGACTCGTAGTTCGTCGTGCTCTTGTTCATCCGCATGGCGAAGAACCGCTCACCTTGGGCTTCTAGGATCCCCCCCCGGATGCTGTCTCCGCCGGTGGCGGCGAAACTCCACGGGGCGACGACTGTGCCCGGCTTCTGTCGGTGGAAGCGCCCATCAGCGACAACAGAGCCTGACACCACTTGGGGCACAGCGGTGGGAACCGTGTGTGCATTGAGTTCGAAGTCGTCCACTAGTACGGTGGTGTCAATAGGCTTTTGATTCGGCAGCAGCGAGACGTATACTAACGTGGGCCGAGTAGGATCTAGGCACGGAAAGCGAAACGATAGCCGCTTCCAGCGGTCGTCGAACAGCCACTCGTCCCGACCGGCAAATTCGCCCTTGGCGTCGCGGTGTCGCGCCCAGAAAGACACGATGGCGGAAGGATGTCCGGAAACCGGGCTCGCAGAGGCCGGAGCCGACTTCGGTCCTCCGGTCCACCGCACCCAGACCGACGCCTCATATACGCTGTCCGGGCGGAGCTGAACCCTTCTCCCGACGGTCACGAACTCGAAGCCTACTGTGTCCCGAGGAATCGACAACAAGAGGCATTGCTTGCCTGAGTGCGCGAACAGGGCATCCCGCAGGCAGACAACACTCAAGCGGGGCAAGATTGACTCGCGCCCTTGCCGTTGTACTTCCCAGCCTTCTGCAGCACTCGTACCGGCCAGTGGCCCGGGGGAAAGCCGCTCAAAGCCGGGGTCACTCCAGACGCCCTTGGTCGAAGCCAAAGCGATGGCGAGGAGACCGTAGCCCATCGCCAAGACTTGCACGTGAGACCTTTTCACAACGAGCATAGTATCTCTCATCTCCGACCGCTTCATCCGGCCTGCGAACCACCAACGCGCTGCCTGAAGATTCAGCCTCACGCGAGGCGCCGATTCGGGCAGGGTTTGAAAGTCCCGTTACCGGAATGTGCCCCTCTGAGCGTGTGGGCAAACAGGAAGTTGAGCCTCCGCGCCCCGGCGGCGGGGCGAGATCGGATCGCGCCAATCCTCGGCAATCGACTCCCGTAACTTGGCCCTTTTCTGCACCTCATGCGGCTTGCTGGCGGCGATCCTTCCTCATTTTCCTGGCCGCCTCCAACTTGCGATCACGTTCCGCGTGGATCTCCTGTTGCCGCCCCGCCAGCATGTCCTTCGGCGTGATGTAGCCGACCGCGCTGTTCAGGCGGACGTTGTTATAGTGGTCCACGTATCCCTGCACCAGACGCCGTGCATCGTCGAGCGATAACGGCGTGCCCGGCCGGATGCACTCCCCTTTGAGCGATTTGTGCCACCGTTCGATCTTGCCGTTCGATTGCGGGTAGAAGGGCGAGGTTCGGACATGCGTCATACCTGAGATCCGAATGAACTCCTTGAAGTCTTTGGCGATGAACTGAGGCCCGTTGTCCGAGATGATGCGGGGCCGCGCTTCCGGGTGCTTCTCCTTCGCTCCCTGCAGGATGATCTCGATGTCCGCCTCGGTCATCGCCTCCCGGATCTCCCAGTTCACGATGTACCGGCTGTAGCCGTCCAGGATGCTGCACAGGTAGTAGAACGTCCCGCTGATGTTGAGGTAGGAAACATCGATGTGCCAGTGCTCATGGGCCGCCAGCGGCTGCGCGAAGCCCGTGCCCTTCTTCGACGGCTTCCGGTTCCACTTCGATAGGAGTCCCGCCTGGTTGAGCACTCGCCACACACTAGACGGGCTGACCGCCACGACGTCGACATCAAGCATCATGAACGTCAGCCGCCGGTAGCCTTCCAGCGGGTTCTTCAGGTGAAACCCGATGATGGCCTGCTTATCCCACTCCTCCAGCCAGAAATCGCGGGGAACCCAGCCGTTGTGCTCGTTCAGCTTGCCGTAGCGTTCCCGCCAGTCGTAGAACCTGCTGGCGGTGATTTCGAGCCACTCGACGAACCGGCCGGCGCCGATCTCGGTCTTCTCCGACCAGCGCCGGACGAAATCGACGATCTGGTCCCGCGTATCGTGCGGAACCCAGACCCCGGTCAGAGTTCCCCAAGCGTTTTTTTAGGGCCACATGCTCGGCCATCAGCTCCGCCAGAACCTCGTCCTTGGTCTGGATCTTCTTCTCCAGGTAGGCGATCCGCTCCTGGTCGGCGGAGTGGTTCGGTCGGGCTTTCTGCTCGAAGGCTGCCGCGCCGTTCTCGAAAAACTCCTTCTGCCAGCGGTAGAAGACCGTGGGTTGCAAGCCGAGCTCATCGCAGAGCTTCGAAATAAGCTCCTTCTCCAGCAGATGTCGCCTCAGGATGGCGACCTTCTCTTCCGGCGAGTAGTGCTTCCGTTGCTTCTTCATACGTTCTCTCCTTTACCTTACTGGGAGAACGCCTTCTCCATTTCCAACTGAACCGGAACAACAGCAGGCAGGCGGTGGCGGCTTTGAGGAACCTGCTGGACAGCTTTCCCACGCGGCGCGGCAATGGCGCCTCTGGTGTGAACTTCTTCGAGGTGGAAGGTGCGCCTAGCCCCGAAGCGGCGCGCGACATTCTCGTTCTGCGTGGCCTGCAACGAGCACTCGACCTGCTCGCCGGAGACCAGTTCGCTGCCGCCTATGGGCGTTCGACAAACCAGAACGACTATCGCTGGGGCAAGCTCCATCGGATCACTCTCCAGCATCCACTCCTCGGCGACCCGTACACAATTCCTGCTGCCGGGGGATTCGCTCACCTCACGCCGGCGCTCCCTGGCATCGCCAGAGCGGGCGGTTGGGAAGTCGTGGATGCCTCCAACCACGCCGGACTGCCGGGATCCCCACAGGACGGCACCTTCCAGGACGGCGCCGCCCGGCGCTTTGTCGGCGAGTTGATGCCCGGTGGCGTTCGAGGCTTTCAGATCATCCCAGGCGGCCAGAGCGGTGTCCTGGGGAACCCCTTTATGCCAGCATGCTGGGGCGCTGGCTGACGAATCGGTATCGCCCGATGCTTCTCATGCCGTCCGAGGTGGAGGCCAGTGCGGCGGCTGAGGTGAGATTCGAGCCGTGACTGCTTGTCGGGATTCCTGAGGAAACCACCCCTGACCAAGCCGGACAAGGCCAGGCGACACATTTGCCTAACCCCTTTGCCAGCAGCATCTTAATCGCCATCGGCCGCTCCTCATCCGTACCTAAGCGCAAACTCATTCCAACTGCACCCCATCCTCGGGACATTTCCTGCTGGCTCGCCGTATACCTGGCTGACATGAAGCAAACAAGAAAGTTCCAAAAGGAGCCACTGACATGTTGAACCAGACCGTTGAGGAGCGGGCCACCCAGGAGATAGCACGCGGGCTTCGCAATCGCGACCCGGAGCTGCTCTCCCGCTTGATCGAGGAGCACAAACAGCGCTTGTTTGCCTTCCTGGTCTCCCTGACCTGGAATCGCGACACCGCTGAGGATCTGTTCCAGGAAACCTGGCTGCGGGTGCTGGAGCGGGGACACCAGTACAGGGGCGAGTGGAAGTTCGAGACCTGGCTGCTGAGCATCGCAAAGAACCTGGCGATCGACCACATGAGACGCAAGACTCCGGTCAGCCTGGACACGCTGGCCGAGTGGGGGGAAAGCCCGCCCATCGAACTGTCAGCACCTGCCTCGCCGACGCCGCTGGATGTGCTCCGTCAAAGCGAGCAGCGGCGGTGGTTTCACCGCCATTTCCGGCGCCTGCCGGCAAGCTGTAAGGAAGTGTACGCACTGCGTGCCCGCGGCTTGCCATTGCACGGCATAGCGGCGGTGTTGCGGGTCCCGCTGCCTACTGCAAAATCGCGCCTGTATCGCACTGTTGCCATCCTCGCGCGGCAGATGGAGGCCTGTGGCGCATGAGCCGGCAGCGGCTTCCTGTGCATGACCGAAAGACCAGGCCGCCGGTTGGACTGAAAGGAGTAGGGGAAATGAAGAAAGCGCTGTTTGTCATGTTGTTGGCCTGGACACTCGCTGTCGCTTGTCGCGCTCAGGGCCAGGCTGATGTCGAGAGGGAGAAAGCGGCCATCCGGGAGGCCGTCCTCAACTACATCGAGGGATGGTATGAGGCCAATCCCGCGCGCATGGAAAAGGCGCTCGATGCCGAGTTGGTCAAGAGGTACGTGGAGAAGTCACCCACCGGGAAGAGCATCCTGATCTCGATCGGGGCGCGGGCCATGGTTGATTACACGCGGGCTGGCGGCGGTTCCAAGACGCCGAAGGAAAAACGGCAGATCGAAGTGACCATCCTGGATGCGACCGGCGGCATAGCAACCGCCAAAGCGCTCTCCGCCGACTACACCGATTACGCGCACTTGGCCAAAATCGATGGCGAGTGGAAGATCGTGAACGTGCTTTGGGAGCGCAGACACCCGCGTTAGGAATCGGCTGGCAGCACACTGCGTAGTCGTGGTCCCGTGCCGGTGTCGTGCCGCCTTCAACAGAAACCACTTTAGAAATTCAGCCTCAGCACGATCTGCCCGCTGCGCGGCGTTCCCACCTGCGCCTGGTTCGGGTCAATGCGGCCGAAGCCCTGGCTGAGCGCGCCCGTGATGGGATTGTACAGGGTCGTCAACTTGGCGTTGGAGCCGACCGGGTTGGGAGTCACCGTGCGGTTGAAGATGTTGAAGAACTCCGCCCGGAAGTCTAGACGGTAGCGTTCCTTGATCCTCATGGTCTTGGCCAGGCTGGCCGATTCCTTGGGACGGCGCTGGTAACGGTAGTCGTTGAAGTAGGGGCTGGAAGCGCCGTACTGGCCGGTGGGCGGATCCACCCAGGCCTTGGGGTTCAGTACAAGCTGCTTGTTCGGGTCGAAGCACTTGCAGTTCAGGTCCTGCAGGAACAGAGGCTCGCCGGAGACGCGGTTAGCAGTCGTATTGCGCCAGAGATAGGCGTTCAGGTTGCTCTGCGCCGTCGGGACCGGAATCGGTATGCCGCTCGCGTATCGGAAGACGCCGCGCAACGACCATCCTTTGATGGCGGCGCCCAGTAGGCGGTTCTTGCGGCCCAGGCCGAACGTGGGGAACTGGTAGCCGAAGCCGGCGGCCAGCACCTTCGGCTGATCGAAGGGCGAGAAGCTCTTGTGATTGGCGCGATTGAACGGATCGTTGATGAAGATCGAGCTGCCCTGCTCGTCGTAGGTGTTGCTCAGGTTCTTCGACCACGTATAAGCAAGGGAGGCGTCGATGCCTTTCGACCAGCGCCTTACGAGGTTGATCTGCAGGGCGTCGTAGTAGGAGTTGCCGACGGGCGACCAGAGGGTGGTGATGGTGCCGAACTGCGGGAACGGCCGCAGCGATTGGCTGACCGTGGAATTTGACGGGAAGCCCACGTAGGGCGCCTTGAAACCGCGGTTGATAGCGGTGGCCGAGCCGATCTGCGAGGTCATCAGCGAGCGGTCGGCGGCGATGTTCAGGTCGATGCCGAAGCTCGCGAGCCGCTGCGGGCGGAGGGCGTTCAGGTCCGTCATCGAGTCGTTCTGCAGGCGCACGGCGCGGTTGCCGACGTAAGCTGCCTGGAGGACGAGGTTCTTGGTGAGTTCCCGCTGCAGGGTCAGATTCCACTGGACGATTCGCGGCGCGCGCGCGGCGTTGGGATCGACCCAGGGAAGGTCGAGCGTGGCCGGCGCGGCAGTCGGATTCAGCGGCCTCAGGCCCGGAACCTGGGTATTGGCAAAGAGGTCGGTCAGGTTGTACGGGATGCCGTCCTGCAGCAGGAAGGCTGCCTTTCCGGAGCCGGGGTTGGCGTAACTGAGGGTATTGAACCCGAATCCGGCCGAGTAGGCGGAGTTGGCCTGCTCGTTGGCGCCGCGCCCGTAGCTGACGCCGAGTCCGGCTCGGACCACGGTCCTCTTCATCACCTGCCAGGCGATGCCGAGACGCGGCCCGATCTGGTAGGGGTAGGTCTTGATGAAGTAGCAGTTGCAGCGCCCGGGTCCGAAGCCTTCGAACTTGATGCCGCCCATCAGGCCGCCGACCGTGGGGTTCGCGATATGGGGATCGAAAGACGCGGTCCGGTTATACACTTCGCGCTGCGGCTTTTCGAGGTCGTAACGGAGCCCGTAATCCACGGTCACCTTGCGCGTGACCTTCCAGGTGTCCTGGGCGAAGAAGGCCAACACCTGCCGGCGGTAGCCCACCCCGCCGAGCGGTCCCATGGTAGCGTTGTTCACCAGCCCCAGCAGGAAGGATGCGTACCCGTTACCGATGTAGCCCCCGCTCAGGTTGTAGCTGACGGGGTAACCGGTCGCGGCCGACGCGAAGGTGTAGCTGCCCACGCCGCCGGCGAAGCTGTAGCGGGTGCCGGCTTCAAGCGCCCACTCGCCGCCGAACTTGTAGGTGTGATTGCCGCGGAGCCGGGTGAGCGATTCGGTGACGGTCGGCTTGCTCGACGTGAAGACGTTCATGCCGGTGCCCATGCGCAGGTTGCCCGTCGGCGAGATGTTGTTAATGGTGAATGTGGGGAAGCCCAGGTTCAGGATGCCCTTCAGCCCCAGTTGCTTGGAATCGTAATCCTTCCCGATCTCTTGGTCCGGATTGCGGTACCAGAACATGCCGATGCCGAAGTGGTTGAAAATCGACGGCCTCAGGGTGTGATCGTAGTTGAGCCGGGTGGTGTTGCTCGATATCTCCTGGTAGCGCTGCACCGAGATCGGATACGGCCAACCGTCGGGGCTGTTGTCCTTGTCCACGCGCTGGTGCGAAAAGTAGAACGAGATGCGGGCATTGCCGATCATCCGGTCGATCTTGACGCTGGGGATGGACATGATTTTTCGCGTCGGGATGTACGCCCAGTAGTTGTTGATCGGTTGAAAATTGGGGATCTGCGATTTCGGGATCAGGTCCTGAATCGCGAGCGCGACCTTGTCCATGCGGGCCTTCGGGATGATGTTGCCCGGGAAGGGATCGCGCACCGGGTTGTTGTTGACGGTGCGGTCGGTGGCGATATCGTAGATGACGCCTTCGAGCACCGGGCGGCTGAGGTTGTCGGTGGCCAGGCCGCGGCCGGTCAGCATGGCCGAAAAATCGCCGTTGCGGAAGCCCTCGGTGGGGTTGCCGAGCAGTCCGCTGTAGCGTCGCTCGATCTTGCGGAACATCTCATAGTTGACGAAGAAGAACGTCTTGTTCTTGCCGTTGTAAAGCTTGGGGAACCAGACGGGGCCGCCGAGCGAAAACCCGAAGTCCTGCTGCCGGTCGCGGCCGCGCACCAGGTGTCCGGCGCCATCGTTGGTGTAGGGCAACCCGGCGCCCAGCGCTTCGTTGCGGACGTGGTCGTAGGTGCTGCCGTGCCACTGGTTGGTGCCGCTCTTGGTGGTGAAGTTGACAACGCCGCCGCCGGCGCGTCCGAACTCGGCTGCGTAGTTGCTGCTCTGCAACGTGAATCCCTGAACGGCTTCGTTCGAGGGCTGGCTCTCTTCGCCCAACTGCGCGCGATACGGATTGGTCGCGTCCTGCCCGTCCACGAGTGTTTTGAAGGAGTTGTTGGGCATCCCGTTGACCTTGATGTCGATGCCCCAGCCGCCCGATTGCTGCACGTCCACCGTCGAGTTCGAAGCGCCGGGCATCAGCTCGATGAAGCCGTACGGGCTGCGGATGGCGCCGGGTCCGACGGCAAAGTTCAGCGGCAGGTCATTCATGCGCTCGCCGCTCATCGACATGCTGTAGTCCGAGGAATCCTGCTGCAGCATGGAGGCATCGGCCGAAACCGTAATCGACTCGGACACGTTGCCGAGTTGCAGGGTTACGTCCAGGCGCGCGGTCTGAGCCACGTCGATGCGGATCGGCGATTGAGTGAACTTCTTGAAGCCGGGGTGCTCCACCGTCAGCGAGTAATCGCCATACGGGAGCGAAGGCAGCGTGAACGCGCCGGTATCGGTCGCGGTGCCGCGGAA
>Ga0315280_10004479_pt1 | contig 20586 bp, 14 predicted proteins | sample YL17G06_40_MG_FD_203697 | JGI IMG/M metagenome (GOLD analysis project Ga0315280, IMG submission 203697) | Sediment microbial communities from Yellowstone Lake, YNP, Wyoming, USA - YL17G06_40 | ecosystem: Environmental > Aquatic > Freshwater > Lake > Sediment | place: USA: Wyoming | collected... | reverse complement strand
GCCGTGACGGCGATCGCCATCCTGATGCTCCAGCGGATTCTGAGGGACATGGATCACATTGAGACGCACGCCAGCGTTCTGGTGGAAGATACCTTTGATCTGGGCAAGACCGTGACGATGATCGAAGTCGAACTCTATGATCTCGAGGTGGGCCAGCAGCGGCACCTGGACAACCTCATCGAGGGGGTCGAGTCGCTACGGGCGCTCGTGCAGCGCATCGGAGAAAGTTACATCATGCAGGGGGAGGAAACCAAGCCCGGCTACGGCCGCATCCAGGCGCTGCTGCCGGAGTTCGAGGCCCACATCGGGGCGATCGCGACCACGCGCGACGCGGGGCTTGCCCGGTACCACACGCAGGAGGCGCTGAAGACGTCCATCGCCATCCGTCGCGAGGCGCTGACGCTGAGCCAGGTGGCCCGCGACCACGCGCACGAAGAGCGGCAGGCCCTCGTCAGCGAGTTCCGGTGGCTCGTGCTGGGCATGTCGCTCCTGTTTCTGCTGGTGATCGACGTGGCCGTGATGATGCTCTGGCGGACGGCGTCGATGATCGTCCGGCCGGTCGACCGGCTGATCCAGGCCAGCCGCCACCTGGCCGACCAGCATTTCGATTACCGCGTTGCGCTGGACGAGAAAGACGAGTTTGACGAACTCGGCCGCGCGTATAATCAACTGGCCGAGCAACTCCAGGCCCACCAGCAGCGACGCATGGAGGTTTTGGTGCAGGCCTCGCGGGCGCTCAACCACGAACTGAACAACGCGATTGCCATCATCGAACTCCAGTTGACGCTGATGCAGGACAAGACCCGTGGCCCCGAAAGCGTCGAAAAATGCCTCCGCCAGATATGGGAAAACCTGGACCGCATGACGCGCACGGTGCAGTCCCTCAAAGAGGTCCGCCGTGTGGTCCTGACCGACTACATGGGCGGCGAGAAGATGCTGGACCTGGAGCAATCGACCCGGGAAGAGCCGCCCGCGCAGCCGTCGCCGGCGGACGCCGAGACGTAGTGCCGCGTGGTGAGGAAAAGGGGGCTGCACCCGTTTCCGGCTGCTCGGAAACGGGGGCTGTCCCCTTTTCCGGCGTGGCAAAGGGGACAGTCCCCTTTTCGCAAAGGCGCGAAAAGGGTACAGCCCCCTTTGCCGGTCCCCGCGCGACGGTGAGTTTTAGCAAGGCATGAACTCTTGAAACGCGAAACCCGAAGTCATCGCCTCAGCCCGCTTCTGGCGCAGTTGCGCTGGTTCATCCGCTTGCGCTGGATCGCGGGCGCGGCGGTCATTCTCGGCGCGGCGGCCGACCTTCAATGGCTGCACTGGTATCCGCAGACGGGCCGGTTTGCGATGGTGGGCGGGGCCATTCTGGCCTACAACGCGCTCTTGTTCGTGCTGATGCGGTGGCCGCCGAAGCGGCTGGCCGGGCCGCCGGCGTCGCCGTCGATGGCCTGGCTGGTGACCGTCTCGTGGATGCAGATCCTGCTGGACCTGGCGTGCCTGACGCTCCTGACGATCTGGAGCCGCGGCGTCCACAGCCCGCTGCTGGGGTTCTACGTTTTCCACATGGTGTTCGCCAGCCTGCTCCTGCCGCGCCGCATGGCCTACGGCGGGGCCAGCGCCGCCCTGCTGATGATCTTCGTCGGCCTGGGCCTGACGGACCAGTGGCCCGAGGTCCTGCACGCCTGGCTCATCCTGGGCGGCTGGATGGTGACGCTCCTCCTGACGGTCTACCTGACGAACCAGATCACGCAGAGCCTGCGTCGGCAGCGGCGGCGTCTGGCGCGGCAGAACCGGCGCATCTCGGTCATGTCGCGGCGTTTGCGGGACCAGCAGCAGGCGATGATCCAGCACGAGAAGATGGTGGCCCTGGGTCAGATGGCCGCCGGCATTGCCCACGAGATCGCCAACCCGCTGGCCAGCATGGACAGCCTTCTGGAGGTCATGCAGCGGCACCCGGAGCGGGACCGGCCGGAGAAGATCGAGTCGCTGCGTCAGCAGGCGATGCGCATCAAGCAGATCATCCAGCAGATGACGGCCTTTGCGCATCCGTCGCAGGTGCGCGGGGCCTCGGTGGGCGTCAACGCCGTCGTCGAGGCCGCGATGGGCATGATCGGCTTCGACCCGCGCCTCCGCCAGGTGAAGATCGAGCGGCGCCTGGCGCCGGCGGCCGATGCCATCCAGGTCGAGTCGCACAGCATGGAGCAGGTGATCGTCAACCTCGTCTTGAACGCCCTCGATGCCTTGGACGGCGCGCCTGAGCCGCGCTTGGCGATCCGAACCGATTGCGACGGCGACTGGTGCCTCATCGAGGTTTCCGACAACGGGCACGGCATCGACCGCCGGCACGTGGACCATTTGTTTGAACCGTTCTTTACGACGAAGCCGGTGGGGAAGGGAACGGGTTTGGGACTGGCCATCAGTTACAGCCTGGTGCGCCGGCTGGGCGGCCGGATCGACGTCCAGACGGAAGTGGGGAAGGGGTCGACGTTCACCATTCGCTGGCCGATAGCCGCCGTTGTCTCTTACCCGCGAGAGCCCAGCGCCCTGTAATTCTCCGGTTTCCGAGAATCCCGACCGTACCAGTAGGCATTTCCGGCGGAAGCGGGGGCTTCACTGAGTGGCATGCGGTTTGCAAGTTTGTGCGCGGGCCATTATCGACGGAGTTCGGCGTGAGAACCCTTGTTAAACGCATGTGGTCGCGGCGGAAGACCCGGTGGGTCATGATTCTGGCCCTGCCGGCGATGATGGTCTTTTCCGTCGTCAGCGTGGAACTCACGAGCACGAGCACCTTCTGCAACTCCTGCCACATCATGAACAGTTACCATGACAGTTGGGCCGTCAGCAAGCACAAGGACGTCGAGTGCATCCAGTGCCACATTCCGCCGGGCGTCACGAACCTCGTGTCGGCCAAACTGAACGGCCTCGGCCAGGCCGTCGACGACATCCTGGAGCGCACCGGCACGCAGCCGTCGGCGAACGTCAGCGACGCCTCGTGCACCCGCGAAGGGTGCCACGACGTGGCGACGGTCCTGGCCCTTCCGAAGTTGGAGAAGCCCTTCTTCTTCGTTCACTCGAAGCACATCGGCCGCGAGTACCAGGGGATCAAGATCCACTGCACCACGTGCCACTCGCATATCAAGGGCGATAAACACTTTGAAGTCAACACGGGCGTATGCGTCACGTGCCACCTGCTGAAGACCGCGCCGGGCGCGGCGCCGGCGCAGTTGGCGGCGGGCGCCCTCCCCGCGCCGCTTCAGACCGCCGACCAGAAGATTGCCGCGCCGCAGCCGCCGGCCGCCGCAATGCCGGCCATTCCGACGGCCCCCACGGTGGCGTCCGAGCCTGCCGGGACGCCCGTCACGCGCTGCCGCGAGTGCCACCAGCCGCCCGCCGAGCCGGTCATGTACCGCGGCATGAAGGTCGTTCACGCGGAGTACGTGTCGTACGGCGCGGCGTGCGAGTCGTGCCATCGCGGCGTGACGGCGGCGCCCGGGCCGATGTCGGATGACCGGTGCCTCGGCTGCCACGACTTCGGCCGCGAACGCATCAAGTCGGTCACCCAGTTGCACGAGGAACATTCCGGCGGCCAGCACAAGGTCGAGTGCTTCGCCTGTCACGGGCTGATCCGGCACGGCCCCAGCGCGCAGACGATGCGCCTGGACCAGATCGACTGCCGCGCCTGCCACCTCGGCCAGCACCAGGTCCAGCAGCAGACGTACCGGTACACGGGCCCGGCGTCCGATGCGCATCAGCAGCCGGCCGACAGCCAGGCCGTGACGCCGATGTTCATGGCCCACGTCGATTGCACCGGCTGCCACACGCAGAGCCGGGCCGTCACGGACAAGCGAGCGGCCGGCGCCACGGTGGCCGTGGCCTCGGCGAAGGCCTGCGATGCCTGTCACAAGCCCGGCCTGGGCGACCAGATGATCCCGCTGTGGCAGAAGAACACGCGGACGCTTTATGACGCCGTGGAGCGGATGCTGCCCGATGCGGCCAAGCCGCTCGCATCGCCGCGGGCGGAGCAGTTGATCCAGGACGCGCGGCAACTCTTGACGCTGGTGCGGCTGGACGGCAGTTGGGGCGTGCACAATCCGACTTACACGCAGAAACTCATTGAACAGGCGCGCGACAGAATCCTGGAGGCGATGCCGGGGACGTCCGTTTCGCCGGCTCCGGCCTCGCCCGCGCCGTCATCGACGCCGGCCCGGTGAGACGCCGGGCTCTGGAACCAGCGCGAGGGGTTACCGCGAGAATCATGGCTCAATCGAACGGGTTTATGCGAAGCGTGGGCCGATGCCTTGGCGCCATCGGCTTGGCGTCGGCGGCGGGGCTTGCGCTGGCGTCCGGCTTGTACGCGGAGACCGCGCCCGCGGCGGCGCCGGCCGTCCAGCGTCCCACCGAACGCAAGATGAACTGCACGGAAGGCCAGTGCCACGCCAAGGAGCGGGACTTCAAGTTCCTCCACGGCCCCAACGCCGTCGGCGCCTGCGACGCCTGCCACGCGTACGCCGACGAAAAGAAGCACACCTTCCAACTGAAGCGCCCCGAACGCGAACTCTGCGGCTTCTGTCACGTCGGCAAGCAGGTCGGCAAGGTCATTCACAAGCCCGTCACGGAAGGCCTGTGCCTCGGATGCCACAACCCGCACGGCGCGCCCAACCGCGAGATGCTGCGGTCCACGAACATGGGCGAACTGTGCAAGTCCTGCCACGGCGACGTGACCAAGGGCCGCACGCACATGCACGGCCCGGTGATCTCGGGCAACTGCTCCGCGTGCCACAACGCCCACGTCTCGGAGTTCCCGAAACTGCTGGTGGCCGAGGGCCGGACGCTGTGCCTGGGCTGCCATAAAGAGATGTCGCAGCAGATGCAGAAGGTCAAGTTCGTCCACAAGCCCGTCGAGGGCGATTGCCTCCAGTGCCACGAGCCGCACGCCTCCAACCACATGATGCAACTCAAGGAGGAGCCGCTGGACCTGTGCCTCTCGTGCCACGCGCAGGTGAAGCAGGCCGCCCAGAACGCCAAGTACAAGCATTCCGCCGTCATCGAGGGCAATGCCTGCCTCAACTGCCACACGCCGCACGGCAGCGACCTGGCGCGCCTTATGAAGGGCGACACGATCAAGGCCTGCCTGACGTGCCACGATAAGCCGGTCCAGCGAAAGACGGGCGGCACGGTGAAGTCCGTCGCCGAACTGGCCGACCCGGCCCTCATCAAGCACGGCCCGATCCGCGACGGCAACTGCTCCGGCTGCCACCTGCTTCACGGGAGCGACTACTCGCGGCTGCTGGCCAAGCCGTACCCCGAGACGTTTTACGAGCCGTTCAGCGTGGAGGCGTACGCCCTGTGCTTCACTTGCCACGACAAGCAACTGGTCATGACGAAGAACACCGAGGGGCTGACGCGCTTCCGCAACGGCGCGCAGAACCTGCACTTCCTGCACGTGGACAAGCCGGACCGCGGCCGCAGTTGTTACGCCTGCCACATGACGCACGCCAGCACGCATCCGGCGCACATCCGCGACAGCGTGCCGTACGGCAACTGGGAGGTGCCGATCAACTTCAAGCCCACCGAGACGGGCGGCAGTTGCGCGCCGGGCTGCCACCGCGAGGCGAAGTACGACCGCGTGCATCCGGTTCCGCCGCCAGAGCCCACGCCGCCGGAAACGGAAAAGAAAGAGGGCACGCCGGAGCCGACACCGGGGGCCCCAACGCCTGCACCCAAGACGGGGCCGGCGGGGGCGTGGACGGCGCCTGCCGCTGCGCCCGCCCCGGAGCCCGCCCCGAAGGCCGCCCCGCCCGCCGCATTGCCGAAGAAGGAGGAGAAGAAACCATGATCCCTGAACGCCCCAACCGGGTCCGCTGCCGGGTGCTCGGTCACTCATCAAGCGATGGATTGCCGGGTGGCACGGCCACGCTGTTGCGTGGCCGTGTTCGACCCCCGGGGCCTTGCACGGCCACGCAACAGCGTGGCCGTGCCACCCCTCGATTGATACGTAACACAATACTGGCCGCCGCCCTGACCCTGGCGGCTGTTGGCCTGGGGGCAGTTACCCTTACCGCAGCCGAGCCCGCCCTGCCCAAGCGGGAACTGTCAATCACCGACGTCGACGGCAAGCCGGTCGAGGTGCCCCAGTCGGACAAGCCGTGCCTTCTGGTGTTCCTCATGGCCGATCAGGAGCAGAGCCGGAAGGAGGCGGACGCGATCGCCGCCGCCATGGGCGCTTATCCCAAGGTCCAGGTGGTGACGCTGGTCAGCGGCGATCAGGCCGAGACGGCCGCCAAGTCGCTGAAGGGGAAACTCCCCGGCGCGATCGTGATCGATAAGGACTACGCCCTGGCCGGCAAGATGTCGGTCACCGCCTGGCCGACCACCCTGTTGATCCAGCCCGACGGGCAGGAACTGGCCCACCTGGCCGGCTATGCGAAGTCGTTCGCCAAGGACCTGGAATCGTACCTGGATTTCGCGGCCGGCAAGATTGACCGCGAAAAACTGACCCATCGCCTCGCCGGCACCCAGATAATCGAGGACGACCCGCATCAGATGGCGCGGCGGCACCTGGAGATGGCCGAGCGGCAACTGGCCAAGGGGCTCCTGTCCGCGGCCCGCCTGGAGTTGGATCTCGGGTTGCATCTGGACCCGAAGAACGCGGACCTGCAACTGGCCGACGCCAACCTCACGCTTCTCCAGGGAGACGCCGCCAAGGCCCTTGCGCTGCTGAACAAGATCGACGCGGTATCCGTGCCGCCGTGGAAGGTCGATACGGTTCGCGGGCGGATCCTTGTTTCCATGAAGCAATGGGAGGCCGCCGCCGCGGTCCTGGAGAAGGCGGTCCGGCTGAATCCCGAGCCGGGAGAAGCCTGGTATGCCCTGGGTCTGATGCACGAGGCCAAAGGGCAGTGGCAGCAGGCGGCCCAGGCCTATCGGTCGGCGTTTGAGGGCACGCCGTCCGGCCGCTTGCTGAAGGCGGTTGAGCCGGCCGCCCCCGCGGCTGCGCCGGCTGCGCCCGCGAAGCCGTAGGCCTGGCCGCACTACGGACGCAATACCTGAGCCCGACGCGGAAGCGTCGGGTGGGCTCGAACGTCGGCGCGATTCGTACATCTCCCGACGCTTCCGCGTCGGGCTCACGGGTAAGGCGGAGGAAAAGCCCGGAAATACCCTTGTCCGGCCCTTCTTGGTGGCATAAAGTAGGCCCCGTTTGTAGGCATTCACGGCTCGTGGACCGCGCGGTCGCCGTGACCGCCCAGGGGACCTGTGCCCGAGCAGAGCCACAAGGAGAAGTGATGGGCGTGGTTTCCGCCAGAGCGCCCGGCCGCCCCGGAACTCGCCGTCGCCGCGCCCGGAGAGTCCTCCGGGCCGCGGCAACCCTCGGCCTGGTGGCCCTGGCTTCCTTCTGCTACCTCGGATGCAGCCCCGATACGCGGTACAAGGTCCTGAGTTTCTTCTTCGACGGTGTTCCCAAGCCGGGGGAAGAAGCGGGGAAGACGTCGGATGGGGAGCCCGGCCGCGAGGGGGCAGGCGGCGCGGCGGCGGTCGTGGCCCCGCCGGCGCCCGCCAGCGAACACGCGCCGTGGAAGAACCACGAGTGCTTTGCGTGTCACGAGAGCGAATCGTCGCTGGTGGTGGCCCCGAGCGGTCCCGGCCTTTGCTCGAAGTGCCACGCCGAGTATGCTCGGCCGAACCCGGCGGACTGGGTCCACGGGCCGGTGGCCCTCGGCCAGTGCAAGATGTGCCACCTGCCGCATAAGTCGGACTACCTGTGGCTTCTGACGGCCCCCGAACTGGACCTGTGCCGGCGTTGTCACACGGAGCCCGACCTGATGCAGTGGCCGTTCCACCGGGCGGGCGCCGGCAAGCCCTGCCATGTCTGCCACGACCCGCACATGGCCGGGAACCGCCTGCTCCTGGTGGATTCCGGAAGTTATCGCCGCCGCCACATCGACCGCGTGGCGACCGTCGAGCATCCGCCCTGGAAAGAGAGGAAGTGCACCCTCTGCCACGTCCCGGAGCAGTCCAACGCGCTGGTGGAGAAACTCGACGAGGTGTGCCTCACGTGCCATGCGAAGGTGCTTGAAGTTCCCGCGCAGCAGAAACTCCACAAGGCCGTCACTGAGCACAAGTGCTCGACGTGCCACATGCCCCACCGGTCGCCGCTGGCGCACCTGGTGCGCCCGACGGCCGAGCAGATGTGCATGGCCTGCCACAAGCCGGAGGAGATCCGCAAGCCGGATCACCCGCCGGTCGAGCGCGCGGATTGCCTGCTGTGCCACAAGGGCCACGTGTCGGAGCGGGCGCACCTCTTGAAGAGCGGGATTCCGATACCGGGAGAGCCGCTGCCTCCCGTGGCCGCACCGGCGGCGCCGTCGCCGGAGGAGAAGAAGCCGTCGCCTGAAGTTGACGAGGAAGGGATGGAATCCGAACCGTGATTCGCCGAGCGGGGATGGGGCTGACGTGGGTCGCGATGGCGGCGGCGCTTCTGGCGCCGGGCGCCGCGGCCCGCGCCGCGGGCACCACGCCCATCCAGCCCCTCGGCATCACGCAATTCGGCGGAGACCTCCTGATCGACGGGAACATGCAGAAGCAGAGCCAGACGGCGCCCGACAAGACCGTGACCACCGAGAGCGAGAACTTCTTCGAGGAGACCCTTTCGATACGCGGCGCCGGCTATGTCTATCACCCGAACCTGCTGGAATGGTACGGCGACGTCCGCGGGGGCCTCGTGCAGGAAAGCATCACGACCAACAACCAGACGTCCGCCGGCCCCGGCACCATCAAGGGATACAATATCTCGGGCATGTTCCTCCGCGAGAAGCCGGTGACGCTCACGCTGTTCAGTTCCGACACGAGTTCGATCATCAGCCGCGATTTCGCCAGCAGCACGAACCTGAAGAGCACGCGCAACGGCGGGCAGGTCATGACGAAGGGCGACGTGCCGATGACCCTGATGTTCGAGAAAGTCACGGTCGACGAAATCAGCGGACTGCGGACCGACCAGCGGACCACCAAGCACACGCGGTTCACGGCGACCCAGACGAAGTTCAAAGATGCCCACATCGAGTTGTCTTACGACCACGAGGAAACCGACGAGACCGTCACCTTCAGGCCCTCCCAGGGCGGGGACCAGACCACCGACCGCTTGCCCTACCGGCGCGATGCGGCGGACCTGAACGGGCTTATCAAGTTCGGCGACGTCGAGACCCCCAGCCAACTCGCCTTCAACGCCCGGACGCTGAACCGGGTCAAGACCTTCCCCGAGCGGATGCTGGGCGGCGACGTCCACCTCGACCTGGCCCACACCAAGAGTTTCTCCACGTTCTACGGCGCGCAGTACATCAAGGACCAGACGGACGTGGACCAGGACCAGGATACCCAGGGCGAAGTCGGGTTCCGCCAGAAGGTCTACGACAGCCTCAGCATCACCGGCCGCCTCGAAGGCGTGAAGCACACGTTCTCGGACGGTACGCGCACCGATAAGAGCAGGTTCCTGGACATGCAGTATCGCAAGAAGACCCCGATCGGAGACTACAACTCGTCGATGACGCTGGGCGTGCGGGACACCAGCGAGCAGACCGCCCACGGCGAGCAGCGCATCATCGGCGAGTCGGTGACCTTTGCCGGGTTCCTGGTCTTCGTTCCGCTGGCGCAGCCGAACATCATCGGCCCGATCACCGTCACGAACGTGGCGCGGACCATCACGTACATCAAGGGCGTCGACTACGACCTCCAGACGGTCGGGGCCGTCACCTCGATCGAACCGCTCCCCGGCGGCGCCATCGGTGCGGCCGACACCGTCCTCGTCAACTACACAATCGGCGCGCCCCACAAGGCGACCTGGACGACCGACTTCTCCACCTGGAACAACCGCCTCCAGTTGCCCAACGACATCCCGGTCGCCGTTTACTACAACTTCAACCGCCAGGCCGACCACCTGACCTCCGGCGACGACCCCGGCAACCTCGACATCAACACGGACCGCCTGGGCGGCGCCCAGTTCGAGAAGTGGGGCTTCACCCTTGTGGGCGAGCACGAAACCCGCGACCAGAACATCTCGCCCTCCTGGTTCGCCAACCGCGCGCGCGGCCAGTACCTGGCCCACATCGCGCGGGACGTCGACCTGACCCTGGGCGCATCGGGAGAAAACCTGAAGTACCGCAACGGCCAGCAGTTCGGGCTGGCGCCCGGCCGCGACCTGCTCAACTCGCGCGACGCTTTCGCACGGGCCACCGTCAGGGTCATGCGCAATATCCTCCTCCACGCGGGCGCGGAACTCGATCAGACCAAGGGGATGCAAAACCGCAATTTCAAGCGGTTTACCGTCGGCGTGGAGTGGAGTTACCGCGACCTGGAAGTCACCGTGGAGGTGCGGCAAACCAACTATACCCAGGAACGCACGAGCGGCCAGGAACAATCCCTCTTGTTTACCATAAGGCGGCGGTTCTAAAATGATACAGATGAAATGGCTTATCGGATGGGCAGTGAGCGCGGCCGCAGGGGCCTTCCTTCTGGCGACGGGCGCCGGGTGCGCGCAGGAGGAAGCCAAGGTGGAGGTGCTGCGCGCCTGGCCGTCGCCCCCGCAGGAGCCGCGCATCGTCTTGCGCCGCATGATCCACAGCGCCAAGGAGTTCGAGCGGGCCGATTTCTTCTCGGGCCTCGGGCGGCTGCTCACCGGCGGGCAGCAGCAGACGCTCCTCAGGCCGCAGGCCGTCGCCCTCGACGACCAGCAGCGCCTTTACATTGCCGACCAGGAGCACCAGGGCGTCCACGTCTTCGACCTGAAGGAGGGCAAGGCGCGGTTCTTCGACCGGGCGGGCAAGGAGTTCTTCGTTTCCCCGGCCGGCGTCGCCTGGTGCGAGGGGAGCCTCCTGGTGTCCGACAGTTCCCTGAATCGCGTCTTCGTGCTCTCGCCCGACGGCAAACTGCTGCGTACGATTGACAGGCCGGGGGGGTTCCGGCGGCCCACGGGTATGGCCTACGACGCCCTGCGGCGGCTGCTCTACATCGTCGACACGATGGCCCACCAGGTGTGCGTCTTCAAGGCCAACGGCGAGTTTCTGCACCGCTTCGGCGCGCCCGGCACGGGGGAGGGGCTGTTCAACTTCCCCACCTACGTGGCGGTGGACAAAGAGGGGGACATTTACGTGACGGACTCGCTGAACTTCCGCATCCAGATCTTCGACCCGCAGGAGAAGTTCGTGCGCGAGATCGGCCAACTCGGCGATGCCACCGGCTTCATGGCGGTGCCCAAGGGCATCGCCGTCGACAGCCAGGGGCACTTGTACGTGGCCGACTCCTCCCTGGCGACGGTCCAGATCTTCGACCGCGAGGGGCGGTTCCTCCTGGCCGTCGGCGAGCGCGGCGACGGGCCGGGGTCCTTCCAGATTCCCACCGGCCTGGCCATCGGGCCGGATGACCGCATTTACGTGTGCGATGCGTTTGGCAGGCGGTTGCAGATCTTCCAACTCATGGAACCCCCCAATGAAACGTCTGATGAAACGTCTGACGATTAGCCTTCTGGTGTTGGCGGCGGCGGGCCTCTCGGCGGCCACGGTGCTGGCCCAGGCCTCCAACGTGGCCCAGACCAAGCACAACCTGTCGGCCTCCGGCCCCGGGCCGGTTCGCGTGGCCGGGACGCAGGGCGTCTGCATCTTCTGCCACACCCCCCACGCCGCCAACCCCATCGGCCCCCTCTGGAACCGCGCGGACCCCGGCACGTACTACCAGGTCTACCGCAGTTCGACGCTGCAGGCCACGGTCGGCCAGCCGACCGGCACGTCGCGTATGTGCCTGAGTTGCCACGACGGCACGATCGCGCTCGCGCAGACGTACAACTCGAATAACGCCCTCGGGAGCGCCGTCTACATCACCCCGCAGGACCGCGGCTACATCGGGACGGACCTGACGGACGACCACCCGATTTCGTTCACCTTCGATTCCGCCCTGGCGGCCAAGAACACGCAGTTGCGCGATCCGGCCACGATTCCCGCGGCGCTGCAACTGGACTCCAACAAACAACTCCAGTGCACCACCTGTCATGATGCGCACAGCAATACCTTCGGCTACTTCCTGCGCATGGACAACCGCGCCTCGGCCATGTGCACGAGTTGCCACAACATGACCGGCTGGCCGCAGAGCGGCCATTCCCGTTCGAGCGCCTCGATCACCGCCATCAAGACGGGCCACTGGGACAACCTGACCGCCGACAACACGGTCGCCGACCTCGGCTGCGAGGCGTGCCACAGGCCCCATACCGCCGGCGGGCGCGAACGGCTTATGCGGTACGACGCCGAAGAGGATAACTGTCTCGTCTGCCACAACGGCACCGTCGGCAAGGACGTCAGCACGGACCTGACGAAACTCTCGCGGCACGACGTCCGCGCGACGATGCACGTTCACACGCCGTTCGAGAATCCGCTCTCGATGGCGGCGCACGTCGAGTGTGCCGACTGCCACAGCGCGCACGAAGCCCTGGCCGGCACGGCCCCGGGGGCGCCGCGCATCAAGCCGGCCATGAAGGGGGCCACGGGGGTCAGCGCCTACGGCCTGGGCGCCGCCGAGGCCGTCAACGAATACGAGGTCTGCTACAAGTGCCACGCCTCGCGCAACCCCGCCCAGGCGGTCGTCAACCGGGTCATCCCCGACAACGATATTTCATGGGCCTTCAACCCCGCCAACCCCGGATACCACCCGGTCCAGGCCGCCGGCAAGAACACTGCCGTTCCGAGCCTCATCCAGGGGCTCTTCACCACCTCGCTCATCTACTGCACCGACTGCCACGGCTCCGATACCCCCACGCGTGCGGCCGGTCCGCACGGGTCCATGTATAAGCCGCTCCTGGTCCTCAACTACGCCACGACCGACCGCACGAGCGAGAGCACGACGGCTTACGCCCTCTGCTACGCCTGCCACAACCGCACCAGCATTCTTGGCGACCAGAGTTTCAAGGAACACAAGAAACACATTTCCGAGGAGCGGGCCCCGTGCTCGATTTGCCACGACCCGCATGGGGTCCAGCAGCAGCCGCACCTCATCAACTTTGACCGCATTATCGTCACCGGCCGCGTGACGGGCCAGAACCCCACGTACACCAGCACCGGTGTCCGACACGGCTCGTGCACGCTCCGCTGCCACGGCAAGGACCACAACAACAGGTCGTACTGACCTTGGCGGGGCGTAGGGGCCTGAGTTGAGCGCGGGTGCCACGGCTGCGCTGTTTGCAGCCGTGCTCTGCGGCCAGCGGCGGCACGGTTGCTGAACGGCGCAACCGTGGCACCCGGCGCGCAGTCTGAGCCCGACGCGGAAGCGTCGGGTGACGCTCGACCATCGCGCAATACTGAATCGCCAGGTGTGCCGAAGTCACCCGACGCTCCCGCGTCGGGCTCAGTGCACCCGCCCGTTGCGTGGCCGTGCCCCCCGGCGGCGTACCGGGTGGATTCCCGCATTTCTCACCTTTAAGACTAACTCACTAGACTTACTACTGTTTATGAAAAGCCGTTCTGGCAAGATGGGCTGAATTGGTAATATAGGTGGTCCGTAATCAGGCGTGACCCTCGTTTTTGACCCCGCCAAGGGGTGTTGAAAGAAATTCTCCCCCCAGGCTTCATTGGCACCCCCTTTGCCTATTAAGCATATCAGAAAGGTGGTCTCAGCCGGCAGAGGTGTCGGATTGAGTTCCGGGATTATGCCAGGGTCACTAAGACGGAGGTGTCAAATGAGGCGAATCGCAGGGGTCATGGTGGGGTTGATCGCGTGTGCGGGTCTGCTGCTTGGGGCGGCGGACGTGGCGCAGGCTGGGCACACGACTCCCCCTTACGGTACTTGCTTTAACTGTCACGTGCCGCACCAGGCCGGTCCCGTAACAGCGACAGATTACGGCGTGCCGCTGTGGAGCCCGAAGTACAATTCGGACGGGCTGGCGTACACGTACGTCATGTACAGCAGCCCGACGTTCGATGCCCTGAGCCCGGAGAAGAGCGACCAGCCTGACGGCGCGAGCAAGATGTGCCTGGGCTGCCATGATGGGTCCTACGTTAAAACGGGGGGGTGGAACTCGAAACGCGTCTTCACGGCAAACTCCCTGACGACGACGCACCCGATTTCCTTCAAATACACCGCATCGCTGGCCACCGCCAGTGGGGGGGGCCTGAAGGCCCCGACGGAGTCCTCCGGCTTTGGCGCCGGCACGATTGCCTCGGACCTGCTGGACGGCCAGAGCAAGATGCAGTGCACGTCCTGCCACGACGTTCACACGACGGGCAACGGCTCCTACATGCTGCGTTGGCCCGGCATTGACGGCGACCCGCTGGACTTGACTTCGACCACGTACGTCAAGGGCTCGGAACTGACGATGTGCAAGACGTGCCACAATAAGTAACCGTTGATTCAGGCGTCGTATGATCCAGCCACAAGGTGCCGCGTTCGCGACTGCGAACGCCGCCCTTGTGGCTGTCTATTTGGGGGGGAGTTTTGCTAGAATGGGATACGGTAGACGGCCGAAGTCAAGGGGCGCCTGAAGGCGGGCGCGCGATTCCCGCGGCGCCCCGTGCCGCCTCGGAGGGAGCGTATGAACCGGTCTCGTGCGATAGCATGCCTCGTGGGTTCCGTGATGATCGCCGGCGCGGTCGGCGGCTGCGGTCCGGCCAAAGAGGGCCCCATGGGGCCCGTCTTCTACCCGGCGCCGCCCGACGTGCCGAGGCTCCAGTATCTGACGACCATCAAGAGCGCCGAGCAGTGGCAGAATAAGGGCTCCTCATTCTCCGACTTCCTCGTCGGCCGCAGCAAGACCGAGGAGGGGGAGATCAAGGGGCCGTACGGCGTGGCCCTGCGCGACGGCAAGTTGTATGTCTGCGACCTGGGCGTCCTCAGGATCCATGTGATCGACTTCGTGAACAAACGCTACTCGGTCATGGGCACGCCCGACCAGGTCAAGAAGCCCGCCTACCTTGTGATCGACGCCGACGGCACCAAGTACGTCGCCGACACCGGCAAGCGGCAGGTGATCGTGTTCAATGCCCAGGACGAGTACGTCCGCTCCATGGGCGACCCGGAGAAAATCGCCCCGATCAGCGTCGCCGTCAGGGGCGACGAGTTGTTTGTGGCCGACGCCATGAATGATAGGATTGAGGTCTGGACCAAGGCCGGCCAACTGAAGCGCACGATCTCCAGCAAGGGCACCGGGCCCGCTCAGTTGATGCATCCGTCCGGCATCGCCTTCGGCGCCGAGGGCCACCTGTTCGTGGTCGACCAGGAGATGGGCACGGTCAAGGAGTTCGACGCCGAAGGGCGTTTCGTGAAGGCCATCGGGTCGCCGGGCGACCGGCCGGGCTTTTTCGCCCGCCCCAAGGGCATTGCCATCGATCCGCAGAACCTTATCTACGTTGCGGATAACCAGTGGGACAAGATCCAGATCTTCTCCCCCGAAGGGCAACTGCTCCTCTTCTTCGGAGAACCCGGCGCGAAGGCGTATGGCCTTCTTACGCCGACCGGCCTGGCCATTGACACCACAAGCATGGAGTACTTCCGGAAATACGTCTCCCCGAACTTCGAGCCCGAGTATCTGCTGGTCGTGACCAACCAGTTCGGGGAGAACAAGGTCGTGTTCTTCGCCTTCGGCCACATGAAGGAAGCGCCCGCCGGAACCCCCGAGACAGGCGCGCCGGCCGAAAAGGGCAAACCATCGGCGGCGCCCGCGAAAGCCAAGTAAAATAGTCGAGTCTCATTAGTGAGACCTTCGTCCGTGCGTGCGGCCATCGCCGCCCATCCTAATGGCGTGTATCGGCATCCGCTATACCGCCAGAAGTATGAGGCCGGGGAAGGGGATTTCCGTCCGGATGGCACCCCGCTTGCTTCTATACTTGTCCGGGTCCTTTTGCGCGCGTACTATTCATAGCCATTCGACGGACATGGCGTCAGTGACAGGTGCCCCGTGAACGTAGGGGCGAGGCATGCCTCGCCCGCACGCTTGCGGGGGTTTCCTCGGGCGAGGCATGCCTCGCCCCTACGCAACTGCGAACGCCTGAACCCTTCACACGCCGGCCTTCGCGGCGGGGAGACGATAATGCGGCAAAAACTCACATGCGTGATGGTCATCATCGGCCTGGTTGCCGTCAGCGCCTGGGTCCTGGCCGAGGCGCCGCCGGAAAAGGCCCCCCCGGTCGGCGGAAGTCTGCCTGCGGGGCATCCTCCCATGCCGGGCGGCGGCATGCCGGCGGTTCATCCTCCCATGCCGGGTGGCAGTGGAGTGCCGGCGGGTCATCCGCCGATGCCGGGTGGCAGCGGCATGCCGCAGGGCCATCCGTCGATGCCCGGAAGCGGCGCCCTGCCGCCGGCGGACCCCGACGCGCCCCCGCCCGGTTCCACGAGCACGCTCATCGTCCAGGCTACGCAGGGCACTCCCGGCGGGCCGGCCGTCAAGGGCGACCCCGTCATTGTGGTGCTCGTCCGCCAGGGGCTGGCCATGAAGCGGTTCGAGGCCACCCTTGACGACAAGGGCCAGGCCGTCCTGGAGAACCTGCCCGTCGCCGGGGGCGTCATGCCGGTGGTGACCGTCAAGCACGGCGGCATCGACTATTGGCAGGGCGGCGACCAGATGCACGCCGGGCCGCCCGACCATCGCGTCAGCGTCGTCGTCTGGGAATCGACCGAGGAACCGCCCCCGTGGTCCATCCGGACGCGGCAGATTCTTGCCCGCCGGACGGAGGAGGGGCTTTACATCAAGGAATTGATGGTCGTCGATACCGTGGGCGACAAGACCTGGATCGGCCGCAAGGACGCCGCCGGCAAGCGGGCGACCCTCGAACTGGCGCTGTCCAACAACACGGGGCGGGCCGATTTCTACGGAGGGTTCGTGGGAAGCACCACCGACCTCGTCAACGGGCGGCTTGTCGACCGGGCGCCGATCTTCTCGGGGGCGACCCAGTTCGTGTTCGGCTACGTGGTTCCGGTGACCGGCGGCAAGGCCTCGGTGGAAATCACCTGTCCGGCCGACACGGCCGAACTGGCCTTTGCCGCGCTGGACGACGGGTCGAAGGTCAGCGTCAAGGGCCTGGAAGCCGGCGAGCCGATCCCGAAGGGCAAGCAGAAACTGCGCGTCTACGTGGCCAAGAAGGTGAAGGCCGGAGAGAAAGTCATCGCGACGCTCTCGGGCATTCCGGAGCCGCCGCCCCCGCCGCCTCCGCCGCCCGCGCCGCCGGCGCCGAAAGCGAAGTAAGGCGAGGGGGCGTGTCGCGCCGGGTGGCATGGTCACGCTGTTGCGTGACCATGATAGCCTGACGGGTCGAGCAACGTTCGGCGCGCATGGTCACGCAACAGCGTGACCATGCCACCCTCGTAAGTGACGTATTACTACGCAGGCATGATAAGGTGGACGATGGCCTCCAACGGTGCGGCAAGCACGGCCGTCTACGAACTCCCCTTGGACCAGAGGGGGGCCGCTGCGCACCTGGCCACGGACGGGCGGGGGCACCTGCCCGGGCCGTTCCTCCTGGAAAACGTGCAGTGGTTCTGCCGGCTGCGGTGGGCGGTCGTGGGCATGCTGGGAACGTTCGGGGTCCTGGGGCTCTTCCCGAACCTCCTGTCGCGGGTCGGCCTGCGGACGACGCCCGGTTGGCCGCTGGCGGCCGCGGCGGTCCTCGTCGTGTACAACGTCGCGTTTCTGATGCACGCGCGGACACTTGTGCAGACGAACCTGTTGCGGTTCGCCCACCTCAACCTGTGGGCGCAGATCGTCCTGGACCTCCTGGTCCTGACGGTGTTCGTCCATTTCGCCGGCAGCCTGGAGACGGACGTCACGTTCGCCTACTTGTTCCACATCGTTCTGGCCTGCATCTTTCTTTCGGGGGCGGAGAGCCTGGCCGTGACGCTCGTGGCGTGCGTTCTGTACGTGGCGTGCCTGGTGGCGGAGGAGACGGGCCTGCTTGCGCCGGCCTGCATTTTCATCGGCGCTCCGCCTCGCGCCGCCCTGGGCTTGACGCCGTGGATTCCCATCTGGAACCTCGGCCTGGCGCTCGGCATCTGGCTGGCCGTGTGGTACCTGACGAGCCACCTTGCGGCCATGGTGCGGACGCGCGACGACGAACTGGCCGAGACCAACCGCCGCCTGGAGGCCGCCCTGGACGAGCGCTCGCGGCACATGCTCCGTACGACGCACGAACTGAAGGCGCCCTTTGCCGCCATCCACGCCTCCACGCAACTGCTGCTCGACGGCCAGTGCGGGACGATTCCCGAGGAGGCCCTGCTCTTCATCCGCCGCATCTCGGTGCGGTGCCGCCGCCTCGCCGGCGAAATCCAGGAAATGGTCCAACTGGCGAACCTGCGGTCCGAAAGCCAGGGCGTGCTGCCGAAGGTGAACCTGGATGTCGCCGAGATCCTCCGGTGGTGCATCGCCCAGGTCATGCCGATGGCCGAGGAACGCATGGTCGCCATCGACGCACGTCTGGCGGACGCCTGGACGGTGGGCGTCGGGGACCACCTGAAGATGCTCTTCTCGAACGTCGTCGGCAACGCCGTCGTGTACTCGTTCGATGGCGGCCGCATAAGCGTCCGGTGCGGCCCCGGCGAGGGCGGCGGGCCGGTCGTGACCGTCGCGGACCGCGGCATCGGCATCCCGGCGGACAAGTTGCCGCACATCTTCGAGGAGTACTACCGGACCGACGAGGCCGTGCGTCACAACAAGCAGTCGTCGGGCCTGGGTCTGGCGATCGTTCGCCACGTGGCCCAGGAGTATGGCATCCGCATCCGCGTTGAAAGCCGTCCCGGCGTCGGGACGACGGTTTACCTTTATCTGCCCCCGGGGCAGAAGGGTTCAGCCACTGGTAGCGAGAATAAGGAGAGCCTCAATGGGGTACGTGCTGATAGTTGACGATGACGAAGACTTCGCTGCGGCGGCGGCCAAGTCCCTGTCGAGCGCCGGCCACGAGGTGCAGATCGAACTCGAGACGGCCAGCGCGATGCGGAACATGGACCGGAGGCGCCCCGACCTCATCATCCTGGACGTCATGTTCCCGGAAGATGCGTCGGCGGGCTTCGACATGGCCCGCGTCATCAAGCACGAGAAAGAGGCGCTGAAGGACGTGCCCATTCTCATGCTGACGGCGGTCAACGTGAAGTTCCCGCTGGGCTTCGGCGTGGGCGACCGCGACGAGGACTGGCTGCCGGTGAGCGATTTCGTCGAGAAACCGGTGGACCTGGCGGTGCTTCAGAAGCGCGTCGCGGCGCTGCTCGAGCCGGCCACGTCGTAAGCCTTGCCGCCGGATTGAAACAGAAGAGGCCGGCCCGCAGTGTGTCACTTACGAGGGTGGCATGGTCACGCGCCGTTGCGTGACCATGTGCCTCGAACGGCGTCTGGCCCGTCACTTCCACATGGTCACGCAACGGCGCGTGACCATGCCACCCTGGCAACTGGCGGTGTACGCGATCGGGCTACTTCGCCGCGGCGGCAAAGCGCGCTTCTGCCGATTCCCAATCGATGATCTTCGTCCAGGCGTCGACGTAGTCCGGACGCTTGTTCTGGTACTTCAGGTAGTACGCGTGTTCCCAGACGTCGCAGACGAGGATGGGAACGACGCCCCAAACGGTCAGTTGCTGGTGCTTCTCGGCCTGGAGGATTACCAGCCGCGTGGTGCCGGGGTCCCAGGCCAGGACGCCCCAGCCGCTCCCCTCGACGGCCTTCGTGGCGGCGGCGAACTGGGCCAGCATCTTCGCCTGCGACCCGAAGGACTGCTCGATGGCGTCGGCGAAGGCGCTGGCGGGCTTGCCGCGCCCCCCCGGCCACATGCTCGCCCAATACATCGCGTGCAGGACGCAGCCGGAGCCGTTGAACGCGAGGTCCCTCTCCCAGTGCTTCACGAGGGCGAAGTCGCCCGCGTCGCGGGCCTTGGCGAGTTCGTCCAGCGCCTTGTTGGCCCCGGCCACGTACGCCGCATGGTGCTTGCCGTGATGCAGCGCCAGCGTCGGGTCGTCGATGACCGGGTCCAGCGACTTGTACGGCAGCGGCGGCAGGGTAAAGACTTGCGGCTTGAGTGTGACAGGCGCCATGCGTGTTTCTCCTTGGGTTTCGCCGCGGCTGGTTGCTGCGGCCATGAGGATTCCCAGACTGCCCAGCCCGATGTCTTTCAGGGCGTCTCGCCGAGATATTCGATGCACGGCAATCTCCCCTGGAAATCCCCTTGAATGCACGTCCGGTTCGCTCTACCTTATCATCGTAGTCTCGCCGTGCAGCGGATGCAACGGCCCTCACATATTAAAGGTGAGCGATGGGATACAGGCTCCTGGCGGCGTTGGCGGCAATCGTGTGCGGGTGCCACGGCTGCGCAGTTTGCAGTCCCGGCGTGCCGGGAGCCGCCCGCCAATCCTGAAAACCGCGTTTTTGATAGCGCCAGCCCAACTCGTACACTTTCCCCCCCCTTCATTACAGTGAGCGCCTTGGGCGCCTTGGGAAAACATTGGGGTTTTTGATGTACCGTGTAAGCCTTGGGAAAACATTGGGCTTTTGGCACGTTTTAAGCCTTGGCAAAGTACAACTTAACCCCCCCGCCCGCCCGGGTGGGGGGGGGGCGGGGGGGGGTGGCGGGGGGCGGGGGGGGGGGGGGGGGGGGGGGGGGT
>Ga0315280_10004478_pt1 | contig 20593 bp, 21 predicted proteins | sample YL17G06_40_MG_FD_203697 | JGI IMG/M metagenome (GOLD analysis project Ga0315280, IMG submission 203697) | Sediment microbial communities from Yellowstone Lake, YNP, Wyoming, USA - YL17G06_40 | ecosystem: Environmental > Aquatic > Freshwater > Lake > Sediment | place: USA: Wyoming | collected... | reverse complement strand
TGGAAAGTGAAGCCCCTGAGCTTCTAGTTGAGAACGTGAACACCTGGCTACAGAAAATAAAGAAGGATTTCTTTATCCGGGGTATTCAAGATTCAATCAGGGCTGTCCTCAGCGAGAGATACAGGGTGATTGACCATCTGGACGTTCTCTATTGCTTCTTGAACGAGCTGCAAGCCCATGACGCCGAAATCGAAGATTGCTTCCTATCTGAGACCGAGATGAATATCAAGGTGCGGAGCCAAAAACTGAGGGATTTCGTAAGGTACAAGGATGATCTGATAATGGGCGGGCTTTTTCTCGCAAACTCAGAGACAGGCCACAAAGCGCTCAGGGTCGAGCCGCGCCTTTTCAGGGTCAAATGCTCAAACGGGATGATCGTGGAGGAGCTGGTAACGCGAGAAATCCATATCGGAAACGGAGATGAGATTGGGGATGAGATCATCTATCTTTCGCTCCGGCGCTCGATTCGGGAGCTGTTCAACGGATTCGGCGAGATCGTATTGATGATGCGAGAATCAACGGAAGCCAAGATAAGAAGCCCTCAGCGAGTGATCCAAAACGTGGTCGAGCAGTACAGGCTCAGTGAGGCTCAAAAAGCCAATATTTTGATGGCCTTCGGCGCGGAGCCGGAATACGACCAATACGGAATCGCCAGCGCCGTAACCCTAGCCGCCCAGAAAGAAGAAACCTGGGAGAAAAGCGTTGAACTGGAAAAGCTGGGCGGCAAATTAGTCGCTCTTCCCATGGAAGAGTTTAAGGCCCTGGACGAGCCATAGATCAGTTCTTTAATTCCTTATAAGCCCGTGTTTTGAATAGATGGCAGAGAGGAAAAAGGAGATGAAAAAACATCTCCTTTTTTAGAAAAAATGCTGGAGGTTTTTACACATTAATGTGTCCAAGTATGTATACTCTCCAGGGAAATTCTTCACGATATTGCTCAGCGATATCCTCATCCATGATTTGGGAATACATACGAACTACAAAATCTTGCTCAAGTTCATGTTCATCCAGCATTCTTTGTACCCAAAGATTTTCAGGTACAACAATCGCCGCTACTGATGGATTAATTACCAGGTAATCGCACGGAATTCGCCATTCTCGTTCCCATGTAAAATCGACAGGAGGATCTTGGTTTGGCTCATATCGCACATGTCTCCATCTTATTTCCTCGGGGAGAATACTAAATTCTTCTTCAGTTTGATAAATTACAGGTCGCCCTCCTTTTGCGAATATCCAACTCTTATCAAATACCAGGCCAAAAGGAGAATATCGAGAATATGCATCGGGGTTGACTAAACCACCTGGCAAGCTCATCAACGGTGTCTCAGAAAAACAAACGCATTTATATCCACCTCTTATCTTTTCGCTAGTTCCTAAAATACGCATCTCCCTTATGATATTGCATAAGCGTTGGAAGGCTTCCTCCCCACTATCCCCGCTAGTAAAATGAACTATCTTATTGGAGATATCTCTGCGGCTACTCATTATCCCTATTTACATCTCCTTTTTAAGAATTTAAGCGCCTCTTTCAATTCTTCTCTATCAGATCTGTAGCGCTTTTTGTAACAAGTTAACTTTTGGATCATAAATTGTCTTCGATTGTATTACTTTCGATCAAACAAATTTAGAAGCCAATCGGGAGGCGTTCCCGGCCATTTTTGTGTAATGGCTATCCAGTTATAGTCGTCAATCAATTTAGTTAACGGCCTAATATTTTTATAATTCAAGTTGCGCGACAGAAATTCTTCTGGTCGCCCGGGTAGGCCTAACTTACGATAGTCATCGAGAACCTCGATTGTCTCTCGTTGCATGGCGCGAAGAAACTCAACGTAGCCTCTTGGTCCATATTTTTTGAACCGAAAAGATATTTCGGAGTCAATCATGACAAACAAATTGATGTTAAAAAAGTGCAAAACCTTAGAAACTACCGTATCACCTCCCCAGGCCCTATTAAGCAAAATGCAAAAAGCATCTGATATATCATCCTGTATTTGGTGATCGTTAAAGTCGCAAGATTCTAGACATTCTTTCGAGAGCCGTTGAATATGGGGCTCCAATCGAGGCCAAGCAGATGCATATTGTTGCGCAAGGTTTTTTGGTGCAGTGTGAACTCCATAGTGAACTAGAAAATTACGAAGATTTTTAAAATCTTCCAATAAAGGTTCTGTTTGCAGGCGGATGAGGAATTCTTTGTCAGAGGCAAGTGGTTGATAATATGAAAGATCGTTGAGCCCAGCCTTAAACTTAAAAATGAAAGCTCCCCATGCGAGTTCTTTGAAAGTCAAATCTTACCTTCCCTTTGAGAATTTTCCTTCTATCGTCTATCTCATTGAGCCGCATCTCCGCCACATTCATTGTTTTTCTGCCTGAATGCGTCGTTGCGATTCTCATTCAACGCTTATTGGCCGCCGCTGAAGAAACCCTACATAAACCCGCGGCATTATATGAACATACTCTGCATTTGTATGCTTTTTTAGTCGGCATAGGATCTCTCCTTTTTCTCCAGTAGTCGATCGCCCACGTGAGATTTCTTTTTGCCCTGCTTAAAGAAAACGAATAGAGTTCCCCATAAAGACCAGGTGAATCGAAAGGAATCATATCCAATTTTCTATGCCGTATTTCGGATAACCGTTTTTTCATTAGAATTGCAACTGCATCTAATAGGATATCGTATTGGTTTAGCTTGCTCATAGGGATAACAGCGATCCCACAAAACAAATTATCTATGTTAAAGCGATTTTTATATAGTAGATAGGCATATGTATCTGTTTGGATTTGATATTTTGGGAAAACGCGTTTGTGTTTGGAAAACTTGAAATCTAATAGAAAAATCGCCTTTCTGCCTTTTATTTCGACATAATCTGGTATACCTCTTATCAAAACGTTCCTATAAGCACCTTCAAAAACTGGTTCTAATAGCCGTATTGCTTTTTTGCCTTCTATGTACTCTTTGAGTTCTTGTTGTGTAATTATTTCAGCTTCGCTCCCTAATAGTTCATGCCCTGCGGTTCCAAAATCTAATTCGGGCGATTTAAACTCGATATTCGGGTGCCGATACTGTAGATCTACCGCCTTTTCACAATACCATTGCTCTGCGATAGCTGAAACTGGAACAAAATCTAGATTGAATCTTATCTTCGCCCTTTCCATTACATCTCTCTTCCGTTATCTTTGAGCATGCATTAAATGAGAAATTCTCTCATCCACCCCGTCTATATCTATGAGGCGCGATATTCCACTTCCAAGCGGTCAATTTAAATTCGGGAGGCCGGCCCATTACCGGCCTCCATCCGCCTCAATCCTTCAAAATGTTTAAATAAGAGCTCAAACAAAAATTCTTCATTTAAAGAGAAAATTTAAAAGACACTCAATACTGCTACCATAATGTCGATTTAAACACTCCTTGGAAGTTCACTTTTTTGGAGACTGTTCACTGAGAAGCAATACCAAAGCTTTTATATTCGCTGCTCCTTCGTAAAAAAAGAATTTATCATTCTCAAAAACTGAAGAACCATAAGCAGCGAAGTTTCCTGTATGGACATGTATTTTACAGTTTGTAATCCGAGCATTAATAAGTGCTTTCCCATCCAGGATAAATTCTTTCCCATCAAGATGTCCTGTAATTGGTTCGTGAATAGCACCTCTGCTAGAAAGCGCTATGCGAGCAAAATCTATCTCTTCTTTAATCATTCCCTGTACTAAACCAAATCCTCCTGTGAATCCGAATGCACATTTAGCATTAGTTTCAATGCGCTCATCTTTCTCGCCTGAGTTTGCCGAAAATACGAGTTCGCCTTTTTTATTGTAGAAATTTCCTGTTAGAGTAGTCACAAACATTTCTTCCTCACTCCCGGGTAACTTCTCGAACAATGTTCGAATCTTGAAAATCATTTTATCATCACCATCATGAATCTCATAACCTACATGGTCACCTAGAATTTTGGAGCAATGTCCAGGATTAAGAACCAGCACATTACGCACTAGCCGAAATAATACTTTACCTTCAGAATCCAGAATGTTGCCTGTCAACAGAGGATAGTTAGATTCTTCGATAGGCTCTGCACCTAAAAGAAAAAAATCATCTTGTGAACCCAACTCACCTACGACAAATGCGTTACAAACGTTAGCAGCGATTAAATAATTGTTGAATTTTCCTGGCATGAACTTATTCCTAACAAAAATCGACATTTTTCAAACCTCCATCAAAATAAATTTATTTATTCTATGACTTCTATTTGACTTGGATTCTCAACTATAATCTCAGGCTTTCCTTGATATTCTTTAATTACCCCTAAGACTTTTACTTCTTTATTTAAATAATACTCTTCCGGTTTAAATGGAAATTTGTTGAAATCAGAAGCAAATATGACTGCTGTAAAATAGTTCTTCCAGTTTTTATGAAAATTTAGAAAACAAGCTTTACCTGAATTGAATGTAGCTACGATCTTGCCTCTCACGTAACAATATTCTCCATAATGCTTGTCTGCATCTTCCCAACGTATTTCCTTTAATTGTCTTGGCTTGCTTATTTTTTCTATTATTTTTATCTGGGACGAATCCTTAAGAATTATTTCAGGCTTCCCCTGATATTGCTTTATAATGCCTGATACATGAACCCTCTTGTTTAGATAGAAATCTTCGGGAGAACGGGGAAATTTTGAAAAATCAGAACTGAATATCACAGCACTAAAATACTTCTTATAATCAGAATGAAAATTTAAAAAACATGCGCGTCCGGAATTATAGGTGTTAACTATAATTCCTTCTACGGTCATGTTTTTACCATAATAAAGGTGAGCATCTTTCCACGAAATGATTTCTTGGCTGAAAGCAAGACTATTTATAAGAAATCCAATTCCAATAAAAACTAATGTTATTCTTTTCATATTATCTCTTTTAATTATCCTTCAGCACTTCCAGAGGATAATTTGGAAAAAAGTCGAATCTGAAATCGATCGCTGTTCTAATTGCGAAGGGGATTCTTCCCCACCAGAATCCTCGACATATCATATTGTTCATGCTGATTATGCCACCTTCAGGAGCCCTTGAATCTGTTAATCGAGTCATAGGAGTAAGAGAAGCACCAGAAATTGTATAGGAATAACCATCTGTTACTATCTTAAAATTTCCGTTGGCAACCTCTCCTTTTTCGGAGGGAGGCGAAGCGGATCCAGTTTCGGTCTGATAGATATAGCTATTCATATACACTAATCTTGAAACAGTTCCCGAATCTGGATGTCCATATGTATTGCCATCTCCGACGGGAATAACTGAAATCTCTGGCTTCAAAATATCTAGTAGCTGTTGACTTGAGCTTGTAGCACTACCGTGATGACTGACCTTATAGACGTCCACATCCCCGGCGTAAGGAGCGAGATAAGGTTCGATTATCGAATTACTGTCTCCGCCGAAATACATTTCGAAAGTATGATACTTTAATACGAGAACTACGGAAAGTGTATTCTCATCAACGCCCGAGTATATCTGGCCATCATGAATGCTTCCATTCGAGGCAATGCATTCGATTATGACTCCATCATCAAATTTTATTGTTTGATCAGCTGATAGCGTTGCTCTTTTAGCTCCTATCGCATCTATATAATCTGTATAAGCTTTGGAATTATAGCTTCCTCCTCTATCATAAGCCGCGAAAACAATGTGGGCATTCCCACCTAGTCCATTTACTACTTCATCAAGACCTCCAATATGGTCAGAATGATAATGTGAGGCTACGATATAATCCAAGGAGGTAATACTGATATCGTTAAGGAAAGGGAGCACGCATCCTGCGCCCTCTCCATTGTTTCCAGCATCTATGAGTATCCTTTTGCCAGAGGGTGAGATTATTAAAAAACAGTCCCCCTGGCCAACATTAATGACATGAATTTCTAATTTCGAGCTAGTAGCTGAGATTTCTGTGGTATAAATATGCTGCAGGCCAAGAGATTTGCAGGCTCCGAGATTTGATAAGACAAGAAATATCGTAATCAGGCTCCCTTTGCCTTTCCCCATTTTATTTGTAAAACGTTGAACCGATTGCGTTTCTTATAAGCCCAACAAACGCGATGAAATATAGTTTGCTACGGTTTTCAACTGATCCAACGATAAGAATAATTTAAGTCCCTCTTCAGGGAATGTCGTGATCTCAACGCAATATTGTCCTCTCATGAAAACTAATTGAATTGGCAATTGCAATGTACCGATAAGAGCTGCGTCTCCAATTCCACTAATTGGGCTATATTTGTTGTCGTTTTTAAAATTACTGAAATATTCTTTCACCCAGAACTTCACCTGAAGGATTTCCTTCCCATCGCTCCGAAGAAAATGGAGAGCAGAGGGCTCAAGGTTTTGCTGAATGCCGCTGAAACCCGTTATTCTTTCTACATCAGCAACGGTGAGATATTTTGCATAAGGATTCGTGTACACTGATGTCGTGGCAGGAGTGGTCTTTTTAGCGGGCGTAGATCTGACTGTCCCCGTCGTGCCTGAACTATGAGAAGCATGTGACCGATGGGAACTGTGCGATCTATGGGAAGTATGACTCGCGAACCCATCATCATATGGAGTATCTGGTTGCTCTAATATTAAACTCTCGGGTGCATTTGAATTATTTTTCTGAATTTTCAGTACCTTCTCTTTTATCGAATTGAACGTTCTGCTTCTTGGAAATCCATTTGACACGGTATAGAAAAAGAGAGTAACTAAAGACAATAATCCATAGCCGATTTTTTTTATTATTTTCATTCTAATCCCCTCAGCTCAAAAGTTATCCAAATCGTTCTTAGAAGTCAAGGGTTTTTTGCCCTCTCTGGATTTGAAACCTCATAGCGGTTTGATAAAGCGTTTATGTTCTTCTACCGGTTGAGCAAAAAAGCCTCCACATTCACCTTTCACTTTGCATTGTTTGCATATCTCTAAATAAGTGTTTTTCCATTCAGAAATCGATTTGCGGGCGAAACTCCATATTTCTTTAGGCATCAAACATAATTGCTCGTTATAGATCGATACATCCATATTCCGGCGCGAAAGATAAATGACGGCCTCTTTTAAGTACGGGGCGTACTCAGCGGGGCTAACCCAGAGCTTCCGGATATTCTTTCTTGCCTGTCCCTCAACTTCCATGCCCATAAAGGCAACGTGGATAGCAAAAGGTAGATTCCGATAAATGAATTCGGCAATTTGAGGGAGTCGCCGATAGTTAAGCGACATGACAACGGTTCGGGTCTCGACCAGCTGCTTTTTCGCCGCAAGATTATATAATCCCTGGATCGTGTCTTCGAAAGCGTCTTTCCGCTGCATAATGAAATCATGTTCTGTGTCTGTATCGGCATATAGCGGAACGCAAAAGACCAGGTTTCTCATCCTCAGCCGGGCTATACTTCTGACGTAATCATTTTCTTTTAATAATATCCCGTTCGTCAGAATCTGAACTTGAGTCTCTGGTAGCCGCTTCTTACATTCCTTGAGAAGCCTGATTAAGCCATCTCCCAGGATCAGAGGCTCTCCGCCTGTGATTCCCAAAGCCTTGGTGCTCTTATCGATCAATCTGATGATTTCTAGATTGTTCTCAAGGTTCTCCGGCGAATCTTTGGCCAAATCTTGAGGGCACATGACACAGCGACAATTGCAGTCCGTTGAAGCGAGAATTGAATTGTGGACGGAGTTCTTTTCGTAAACGACAATGATCTCTCCGGTCATCATATCAACGCAGACGATATCCCCCTCGCTCAAAGCTTCGATATTCTCAACGCCATGAACAATCGGCATTTTGAGCCGCAGAGCTGTAGTTTTTTCAATTGAAGCTGAGCATAAGACGGCCCTAAATCCTTTAATCCTCTTTTCAATTGATTCAGTCACAAGAATGCAGCTCTTTGTTTCCTTTGTTTGAGCGGAGTTTTTGGATATTTTCCCTATTATCCTAGCCCTGGAATTCAGAGGTATCCCTTTTAGCTCCCGCAAGTTATTATCCTCTTTTTGATCTCTTAATCTCTTCAATCGACCGGTTGGTGATCCATGACCAAAAGACGTTCATGATATCCGAGTCGTTTTGTTTATTAAGCTCCATTAGATGACGGATAACCAAATAATTGATCTGATGGAATTCGGAAGTGGGACGGTGTCCCAGGAGATCACCCCGAATGCTGTAGTTCCGGACAGGATCAGCGCCACAATACATCTGGAAAGCGCATTCGGAACAAAGGGGCATGTTTTCAACGCACGAATTTTCCACGGTTTCCCGAATGACTCTGCCATTGAATATTTCTTGATATTTGTTTTTGTGGACGTTTCCCATCAGAAACCGGTTGTCGCCCATCTTGGATAACATCCTGGCTTCATCAGAGACAAAAACATCGCCATTATAACCGTAGACGACGCAACTGATTCCGGTTCCAGCTGGAGATTGAAGATCAACGAACGTCGTAGCGAATGGAGTTAATATCTTCTTTAGAATGATCGTGGCATATTGTTCAGAAAGCATCACTCCATCAAGATTAAGTCTGATTATGTAATCCAAGGTCTTTTTGTAATTCTTAGTAAAAGTTCCCACGTCATAGCCAAGTTTTTCTTTGGCTGCTCTTCCATAAAGATGGATGGTTCGGATAAAAATAGAATTGAATCTTTGATTTACATATTCGTCGACAACACTGTTCAGTTTATAAACGTTATCCCTCGTGGTGACCATAAGCGCGGAAACTCTCTCAATCCCGAGCTTGTCCTGGGCTACCCGAATATTTTTCATCACCAGGTCATATGTCCCGGTGCCTTTTCTGGTTATTCGATTGGCATCGTGCAAGTTTCGCGGCCCGTCCAGAGAAGTGGAAACCCAAATCTTGTGTTCTTCAAGGTAATCCAGGATTTCTTCATTCAGTCCTAATAGATTGGTGCAGATAACGAATTCGAGATTCTTTCGATACATCCTATTAAGCTTCTTTGCATAACCGACAATATATTTAACCGTCTCGAAATTAAGAAGTGGCTCCCCGCCTTGAAACTCAATTTTTATGGTCGGCGAGGGAGACCTAAAAACCAGGTCAACACACTTCTTTGCTGTTTCGGCGCTCATATCAAACTCTAATCGGCTTTCGTCTTCGCTGCTCGCTTGGCAATACCGGCATTTTTGGTTGCAGCGCAGGGTGATGATGAAAATGTGCAACGCCGTAAAATCGTTTAAAAAACTCTTTTTCGTTCTGTACTTAGTAGCTAAAAGATAAACCGGAAGAGTCAGATCTGTATCCGTGACAATATGCTTATTTCTCAGATTCAAGAATACATCTTCTTTTGTGTCCAGCTGATAATTTCTAAGCCGGTCAAAGTCTTTGCCGGATATAAGAACGTATTCACCGGCTTCATTAACAATCAATATGTCCAGGCCGAACCTCATGAACCGAAATGGAAGAATCATATAGACTGAACTATTAGATATCATTTCTTGATTTTCGCTTTTAGCTCCGGATAGGTTATTGGTTTAAATGCCTGTTCGACAATCAGTTTTCTGATCCCGGAAAAGAGTTTTTCATTTTCCAATCGAATCTGTTGATCAATCAGTTCATCTTTGAATTGCTTCTCGATATCCCTAAGGTCAATTGATTCTTGTTTGGGTATTAGCGTAGCGATCAGAATTGATCCAGCATCTGGTTCAAGGCTGGTATGAAACCTATCCTGAAAAACATAACAAGTCTTCAAAGCCGCAACCTTATCGTAAATGGTTAAATCGATTTTGATTTCGATCTTATTTGTTTCAGATATCGAAATTCTCCTTAATAGAATCCTTACGAATCATTCTTCTCTACTCCGGCAACAGCCGATAGATGCTGTAATTCTGCCCTGCATAAACATGTTCTTTTCGTTTTGAATCGAGATATTGCAGTTGCGGTCGATATCGTTCCTCATCCAGGCTGTCCCGGGCTATCGTATCCAGATAATAGACACTTGCTGATCTTATCAGGCTGTCAATTTCCTCCTTGGGAATGAGGATGTCAATAGAACAGAAATCGATGAGTCTGAGATCAACATTCCCGTATATCTGGAAGAGGACATGCTCGGAAGTGATCAAGATATCGTCTTGGCCTCCTAAGTACTCCAAGGCTTTTATCACGGGAGCGATCCGGACGTTCTGTTCGTCTTCTACGAAATAGGCCCGATACTTGAGCGTAAAGAATGTAGATAGACCCAAAAGCATAGCAATCAGCGAAGCGATTAATGATTTGCCGAAAAGTCTGGCTGGTCTATTCGCCTCTGCTTTTCTGATCGAACGCCAGAGATAATAAACGCCAAGGCCGACGATAAGCGAATAAATCGAAATAATGCTCGTCATGTATCTCAGGGCTTCATCCTTGGCCGCCGGAAGACCTCGTATAAAATAATAGCTCCGGTAATGGAGCGTATATAAGACGAAGTAGAAGGAGAAAACAACAATGGGCAATATTCCAATTCTCTTTTTCAACCCGAAAAAGATTCCAGCAAGGAAAAAGAGAGTATAAACGAGATACCATCGGAGATCCAAGAAAGACGCAGCAAATACCGGCGCCAAGGCTTTGAAATACGAAAGCGAGAAAGGACTCAACCCGATGTCGGCCCTATTGATTTCAATCCCCGTCTGAAATTTCAATACCAGGGCACTAAATAAAAACACAAAACAGATGACCGGAAGAGAGATTAAGAATCTGTTCCTCTGATTTCTGTCTTTAATCTTTTTATCGGTCATCAAGAATATCAAGCCCACAATGGGCAGACAGAAGACCAAAGATATATTGGTGGTCTTGACCAAGATCGAAAAGATCACACTGAATGCGATTGCGGACAATCCGAAAATATCCTTTAGCGGCAATCCTTTTCCTTCGAAGGAATAATTAATGAAGGCCAAATACAACAATAGGACAAAAATCAGGCAAGCATTCGACAAAGGCTCGGTTAACGAAGTCGAAGCATAAACGTTGAAGATGGGGATTGTGATATAGACAAAGCAACAAATAAGGGCAAAAAGAAGCCGGTCTATGATGAGAAGAGCGGCGGTAAATAAAAAAGCAATTGATACTCCCGAAAATAATAGCGAAACGATATTGGCGATATCTTTTTGATAGCCAAAAAGACGATAGCCGAGATTGATGATGTACGGATAGCCTAAAAAGTTGGTAACAAAAATTCCTGACATCCGGCAGTCTTTTAAACTTCCATAAACGCAGGAAGTCGGATAATAAGGGTTGATTGCTGAGAATTGGTATTCTCCTTCATGGAAGGCCCTGGCTGAGGCTTTGTAGATATATGAATCTTCGTATTCCAAACCATCAAAGAAGGTTGATTTATAAGGAATCTTTAAAGCGATGTTGGCCAAGATCAATAGCGCGATAATTTTCCAATATTGCTTGAGTGCGTTTCTTATGAATTTGTTTATCGCAAAATAACAGAAGGCAAGAATCAGGCTTCCGAAAAAGAAAATGCCCGTCACTTCAATTGGATTTAACGTCACTACAGGTGCCTCTTTTGCCTATTCATTGTCCTGTCGTGGCCTTTATTTCATATCTCTTCTTTTTCATTCACCCAAGTCTGGCCCACAATGAGGGCATTTATCCCGCGCCATTTTCTTTGTTTTGATTTCTTCAACAAATCCTGCGCTCAAGATGCCAGCGGGCATGGCAAACATCCCAATCTCCTTCATAACGAAATAATTTCCAATGCAAAGAATTACAGATCGGTTCAGAATAAAACCTAGTCCAGGCAGCAAAATTAGGATAGTATGCAGAACTCTCGTTTTTTCCCAACATTTTTAATTTTCGTAATTTCATTCTCTAACCTCTTCTCGAAATATGCTACATAATTTCTAATCACATTCTCATTTCCCCAAGCTGAAAGGTAATACCCAACTTCATTGATAGGCACTTTTCTCTTGATCATTTTTTCCTCAAATCATGAGAATTTCTTTTTATCTCCTTTGTCTATCTCAATGAGGCATAATTCCGCGCAAGCGTCCTGCTTATTTTCGGGAAGCCCGGGCCTTTTCGGAAGGGCCGGCATCCACTCGCCTCATGGTCTTTCATTGCTTCTTTTTCGAATAATACTAATCAGACTTATTATCTCTTATTGAAATATCGTTGCATTTCTTCACGCATCATCATAGGCATATGAGTATTAACCAGTTTTTCTAGCCTCTCATCATACTTCCAATTTCCCTTCTTGACTTTCCAACAATCTATCCTTTTTGAACCGCTTAGGGTACTTCCAAGACCTATCCATAGTTGGCTTTTCATTTGATATTTCTTAATAAGACCGTATGAACATAATCTTTTGCTTAATTCTTTCTCAGATATTTTTTTTCCGCACATATAGGTGATTATTATTTCTCCATTTTTAAAGAAAAGCGACATGTCATGTATATTGTTATCTTTATTGGCTTTCTCATTTAATTTCTCAATAAATTCGGAGATTTTTGCCCTATCCTTTCCACTTATGTCTAAAAGGGTACATGCAATATCGAGATAATTTTGGGGGCGACATTCTTCCAATTCAGAAATTATTTCTTTAAATAGTTGAGGCATATTCTGCGCCGGTTTTGGGGCAGGCGTAATTCTCTGCCCCGTTATGTAAGAATAATAGTCATCCATTGATGTGGTATATGTAAGAAGATTTACGAAATTAATCCCTTGTTTATCAATACCTTCAAAATAAAGCCCGTCTGTTAAGTAATGTCCAAACCAATCTAACTCATCATTAGCTTCCATCTTAGCTAATTCGTTTATTCTTAGCCTTCTTAGAATAAAATGAACGAATTGCGATGGAAATTCCACGAGTTCACTGATAACAAATAAATCTAAGAGTGATATTGCCCATGGATAATCACTTGATCCAAAGATACCCAGTTTTGCTACTTCATATAATACAGGCGTGTAAACGTCCAAAGGTTCAAGATTAACGGTAACTAGAAATATCTTGTCAATTTTACTCTTATCTACTTTAACCTCTGCACCATCCTTTAGTCTAAATATGGGTTCTTTTTCCGTGGTAATATATTCTTTTGCTCTTAGCGCCTGATAATGCGAATCTGCTAATAACTTTTTTAAATCGCTTTCAATTCTTCTTGGAGCCCCCCTTTTGGAAGGATCTGTAAGAGAACCGGATTTGCATTCTATTAAAAAGAGTCCATTATCAAGAATAATAATTCCATCTAGCTCGCCGGTTTCTACTTTTCCATTTTTTTTAATTGGATAAAATAATTTGTGATAGCATCCATTCGGCTTAAGAAGTCTTTGGAAAAGCTCCAATGCTGTTTTTTCTACATATTCTGACCTAATTGCCTGATATTTTTCCCATACTCTTTGATCTTTGTTTACTGATATTCCTGAATCTGGATTCATCAAATTCTCTAATCGGGGTCTTATGCTCCACACTATTAAATGGGGTACTGGACATATGTACTTATTGTCATAATGGATAATCGGCTTCAATTTTAATAAATGTGTTGGGCTTGGCATATAGAAATCGTGAGGGACTGCGCCGAACTCTAATGAAAAATATCTCAGAAACGACTCAGCACAATCTGCCGGCTTTTTCGCTAATTCAGCTAGATCTTTACATGTAAATGAGAACGTATCTCCGAGGCCAAAAAACGTCCACGCGGCACATAAATCATTTATCCTTTTTAATGCTTCTTCTTCCGGTCTATTTGACAAGTCCTTTAATAATTCTTCAGGGCATTTTCCATTATGCGACATGCCTTTTCTGTATTGATCTAATTCATTCATAATTTGATTTTTATAATCTATTGCCTTATCTCGCCTCACATAGATTTTGTCTTGCATTAACTTCGGTATAGCCTGGGAGAACTCAATAACGTCTTCGATTTGAAAACCAAGATTCTCCTTAATCCATGGCTTTGTTCTGGGATCGGAGAATATGCCTTTAAGAGTCAAAATAAGATGATGAGGGTATCCGGGATTCCGGCACACAAGCTCATATGTTTTTGCTCTATATCTAAATTTTTCTAAAGTGGGATTTTCTTCGTGCTCGCCCAAAGAAATATGTTCTGTTATATGATAGTCCTGAGTATCCTTAAGAATATTTTCCGTTTTAAATTGAATTTCTTCTAAATCTTTAGCTTCGATAAAAAACTTTTTTCCTTGCCAAATTGGTCTTTTTAAAATTAAAAGGGATAAATATTCGACAGCTGCAGGGTTCCCTTCGTGGGAATACTCCTTGAAAGTCTCAGGATCGCCAAATAAATTTAAAAACGAGATATTTGAAACAACGTCAATTGGAAAATAATCCTGTAATTTGGCTTCAAGTTGCCTAGCCTCTTTTTCTATTTTTCTTGGAAGTATCCTCCTCATCTTATTAATAATCTTTTTAGCCTTCCGCTGTTGGCGCCTTGTCGGACGAATATCTACAAGAATATTCCTCCCAAACCTTTCAATTCGGAGCCCCTCTCTTATTATTCTGTCATCAGGTTTCATTTCATTCATATAATTAGATTTAGGCTCATTATTTTCATATTATATCTATTTTTGAAAATCCTCGATATATTTTTTTGTTTCTAATTATGATGAGAATATTCTAGGGCGGAATCGTCATTCGTATTGAGGCGCGTATCCCGCTTCGGCGGTCCTTTTCAAACTCGGGAGGCCAGGGCCTTTTAAGCCCGGCCTCCACCCGCCTCAGATTGTTCCTCTTCAACAAATAACTGGCTCAATCTTCTCTGCCAATCCGTCCCATAGATAACTTCATAATCAATCTGTTTTTCTTTAAACGCTAAGGGCAATGCGTCTGTTTTTGATTTCTTGATCAACTTATTGCATAGGTCAAAAACTGATTCTTTGTATACCGTATCAGGATTTCCGGACAGATGTATTCCCTTAGTTTCAACTATGTATATTTTTTCTACTGAATCTCTTTTATCTTCCTCAGTAATTGTAAAAACAAAATCTGGATAAATTCTGTCTTTTTTCCATGCTTGTATACCATAATCTGATCGTGAACGATTTCGATACCAAAAATATAACCTCCTCTGGTCATCTAAAAAATAGGCTACGGGACGTTCTAATTCATTAAATAATTCACTCGGCACAAAATCAAAAAGATATTGCTGTACTGGCGTTCCATCCTGCTTTCTCAAAAAATCATTTGCGTTGTGGACAGGTATCTTCCGTGGAATCTTAAATCCGAAATCCTTACCCGCCACGATAAATCTTATATCTTCTGATTGTACAAGCCCCAAGAACTCCTTCTTTGCCAACAGATCCAGCTGTTCTCCTATAATTCTTTTGCTTTCTTCAATTATGTAAAGAAAGTTTTGCGCCATAATCTTCGGGTTGTGTTTTTTTTGTAACTCTTCCAATATCGTTCTTGAAAATTCGTAAGCAATCCAAGGATTAGGAACAATATCGCTCAATTGCTGGGTCATAAAGATTTCATCGACTACAACGCCGCCGGTATCTTTTGAGGATACCTTCCTTTCTTCAATCACTTTTTGTGCATCTTCAGATAGATAAGCAATAAATTCATCATCTCTAAATTTTCGCTTAATTAGGGGCAACGAAAATATATCGGCCAAATTTATTTCCTGCCAAGGAATTCTACTTAAGATGTCTATTTCATAATTTACTCGGCGCCAAAAGTTTCGATCTCGAATAGCAAAAAAGGGCAAAATGATTTGTTTAGCAACTTTTTCAAAACGTTTCCGAATTTTGAACTCTTTTGTTTCAAAATCCTTAATATACCCGGTTAATCCCTCCCCTGGGATTACATTCTTCCGCAGATCACCTAGTCCCTCGTGTTCAAATCCGTCTTTTATTCCCTCAAGAAGTTCCGACGCTTCCTGCCTATAGACATATACATAGCTTTCATCAAGTAGCTTCGTCCGTGTTTTTTTTGCATAAGGTTGGCGTAAAATTCTTCCCACCAATTGTGTGAGCGCCATCTGCGACCGCGTTTTATCAAGAACCGCTAATACATAGGCAAATGCGCAATCCCAGCCCTCCTGAAGTGCCTGCTTGGTGATAATATATCGAATCGAACAGTCGCGACACATCAAGCCGCCAATATCGTCCACATCCTTAAGCTCATCTTTTTCGCTCGTCTTTATAGCTATTTGCTCTGGAGGAACCCCCTTACGAATCAATTCAGTCCGCACGTCATCAGCATGGATAAAACCGCGCCCTCGCTGTTCTCTTCCCACTCGTTCCGTCCTGATTAAGCAAATCGGTCGGATAAGCACACCCGTGTTCTCTTCGTATTTCTGTGCCGTCTGTTCTAATTCCTTTCGTTTATTTACGCTTGCCCATAAAGTATCCTTCCAATCTTGACTGCCCTTGTTGGTAATGTGCAGATCAAGCTTAATCATTTCCTCATCATTGAGGTCCCTTCCCTTAATATCGATTAAAACATTGCTTCCCCGTGGTGGCGTAGCAGAAAGCTCTACGATGATGGACGGATTGAAATCCCTTATCGTCCTTTGAGCAATCTCACTATACGCTTTTTGACTTTCGTCCAAGATAACGGTTGGATTCAACATACGTAGTACGTTGCCAAGAGAACTCTTAATTTGCCGCTTCCAAATTGCGCCAGCCTCACTAAACGTCTCTAGATTTCTAAACTGATCTAGAATTTTTTCGTGTTGGTCCAGTCGGTCATCCGGAGGGAAAAATTCGGCAAATCCGCCACTATCTGAAAAAATACGTAAATCTTTTTGTGCGAGTTCATTGCGAGCAGCTGCTTGCAACATCAACACATACACGACCAGGTTTTCTTCCACATCAAGCGGAGTAAAGCGATCAATTTTAGCCTGATATTTCTCCAAAATTAAGGTCCTGCCGCCGCTTGCGATATCTAAATGCTGGCGATAAGGATGATTGCGATCTTTTAGCGCCTTTACTGTCTGGCGGAAAATAGAGGTAGTCGGCACCACCCAAAGGACTAGTCCTGTCCGTTTTTTACGGAAAACTTCATTGATAATATCAATCGTTTTTACTGCTAAAAATGTTTTTCCACCGCCCGTCGGAATTTTTAAAACAAAATTCGGCACATCTTGGCCGAGTCCATTTTCTTTTTCGTCATAACGGTCTAAATTAAATTCAAGACTTAGATCCCGCCATGAATCTTCGCTAGCGTGCCGTACATTTCCCGCATCTATTTGAACTTTGACAAGCGATAGATATCTTTTTAATCTATTCAATGCCTTCTTTTGATATTCTTTTAGTTCCATATTATTGTTTCTTATAAATATCAAACGGCAATTGCGCGAACTCAATTCCTATGCGTTCCAAGTGTTCTTGGTCTAGGTATTTCGTCGGCGCGAATACGAGTCGTTTCTTTATGGACTTACCAAGTTTCTGTGCAAAGTCCAGCGTCAGTGCTGTATTTTTAAGATATTCCAAATCGGGTTTGTAAAGAAGATAAATTTTATATTCTTTGCTTTCGCCGATAAAGCCCGAATTCTGGTCAATCTTTTTTTCGTTAAACTCCTGGCCGGTGGCCGTGTAAAAAATATACCTTGCCATTTCCATAAACGACGGCAAATCCTCACCTTGCAATATCCGTTCGGCATCTATTGGTTTGCCAAGGTCAAAATAGCTAAATTGTCCACCTAAGCCGTTTTTCAAATTCTCGTCTCTCGCGTCTTTGACTCCTTTGATAACACGTCGTAGGCGTTCGGCAGTAATTTTATCCGCGTAATCTTCCATTTCTACCAAAACAAATTTTCTGTTCTCGCCATCTTCTCTGTTGAGATCGAGTACTGCGTGGCCGGTTGTGCCCGAACCCGCAAAAGAGTCAAGAACTATGTCGCCAGGTTTAGATCCTAGTTTTAAGCACTTCTTTACAAGTTCCACTGATTTAGGAAAATCAAAAGGACACTCCCCAAATATCTCATTACATACTTCTTTACCATTTTCATTATTTATCTCTGGCTCCAACCAAAGAGCTTTTGCTTTCGTCCCTGCCCCTTCTCCTTTTTCATCATATAAATAGTCCTTGCGGAAAATTCTCCACTTCCCGCTACTTGTCTGTTTCGCAATCAAGCGGGAAATGTTCTTGCCTACTTTTTCTTTTCCCCAAGTCCAACATCCATCAACACCTTTAGAGTTACGAGGGACTACCTCGATTTGAAAGTTTTTATTCTTTTTGAGTGATACAGTATTGTCTTTTGAATTAACATAAATTGGAAAGTAAAGATTCGGCCGATTTTCCCGATTGAAAACAGGGTTTCTATTTCGTAATTCAAGTTCCCTATAAATACCAAATTCATCTTTTTTGTTATACGTTTCCAGCAATGCGCCCTCTTTTGGCAGCAGATTTATCGCATTATCGTTGCCTGCATTTTTTGCATAGAGCAAAATGTATTCGTGCGTTTTAGCAAGAAAGCGATCGAGTGTTCGCCCCCTTGGATTAAGTTGAGCTGTAATACAAGCTACAAAATTTTGATCATTAAAAGCTTCATCCATCAACAACCTAAGATTGTTTAGTTCATTATCATCAATACTCACAAAAATCACGCCATCGTCGCTTAAGAGTTCGCGTAGAAGTTTTAACCGGGGCATCATCATGCAAAGCCATTTGTCGTGACGGGTGAGGTCGTCTTTGTCCACCACTTTTCCCAGCCACTCCTTCGTCATCGGAGAATTGACATTGTCGTTGTAAGCCCATTTTTCGTTACCTGTGTTGTATGGCGGATCGATATAAATACATTTCACTTTTCCGGCGAAGGATGGCAAAAGTGCCTTAAGGGCGATTAAATTGTCGCCGTGAATAATAAGGTTATCATCCAAACTAACCTTTTTCGTCATGCTGCTTTTTTTGTTTGGAATCAACTCATGATAAGGCACAGCGAGATGATAATTTCTTACTATTTCTTTTCCCTTAAAATTTATCGTGGCCATAGCATTTTCCTTTTATTTTTTAGTTTGTTATTTTATATGTAAATAAAACTCCATTCTGACAAATTATCCGGTACAATTCATCAATTCCCATAGTCCTTGAAACAGTCCTTTAGACGCCTGTTTGAATTATATAGCACTTATATATCGCTGACAATATCAACTAACCTAATATCAAGGAAGAGTCCGATAGTTTGAAATGCTTCCCAAATTCCCGTAAAATCATTATCAAAAGAGCCTAGGTATGACGAATTTAAGGCCAGTCGGAATCTGGATTCGCGTCTCGACCGAAGACCCGGCCATGGGGGAAACCGCCTTATTGCAATCAACTTGATTTTGTTCGTCGGCAATCGGAAATCTCCGCATTGAGATTGGAAGAGTATTTCTCGACAGCTCCTGCGAGTTGGTCGAGAATAGCCCTCGCAATTCTAACGGCTTCGCGGGCCATTTGCGACCCAGCAAAAATAAGCAATCCCTCTTTGAATCGCTCATCTGGTTCTCGTTTTTTCCCAGTTAAATCATGGTAAGTCGCGGAACCGAGGATAAGCTTGGGCCCGTCTTTGACTTGAATAAAAACCTCCTGCACAGGCTGAGATGGCAGTTCGCCAGTCTTCTTGCCATCATGGAAGAGTTCTACGGGCCGACTTTTGATATTTGTTTGTTGAAAACGCACATCCCGGACTCTGACATGCAGGAAGGGATTGCGCAGCCCTTGATATAAGAGGAGGATGTCTCCTTCGCACTGCTTCATTTCGGGGTAAAGCGAATAGAATTCTTTAAGCTTTCCATCAATATCTGAGGGTCGGAAGCCGCGGCCTTTCCTATGTTCTCCTGTCTTGGGATTGATAATGGCTCCACCACGGAGTTCGAAGTCGACAGCGTAGTCCACCGCAGCCCAGGCCATGGCAATTGCGGCAAAGTGGCACTTGTTCTCTAGGCACTGCGTTGCCTCTTTGAAGAGATCTTGTACTAATTGATTATAATCGTATTTTGTTTCGTTTTGACTCATGGCACAGGTAAGGCGTCTGCCTTTTCATATAGCTTGCTTCTGGGTTCTATATTGATAAGGCTTATAAGCAATCTCTTTCGCTTACGCCAATGACGCAAACTTACTTGCCCCTCGACAGTATTGAGATAATTATTTCGGTGGACGACCATGCTCCAATGATACTCCTGCTTTAGACATAATAAAATCGGGTATTTAAATAATATCTACGACATGGCTAAATTAGCAGAAATCGTTTGGAGCATAAGGGGCGCTTCGATTTAATTGAATTCTGCCTTATGATAAAATAACGGAAGTTTAAGGAGCGCGCTCTAGCGATGGACAGCGGCAAGCTCGGCGCCATCTGGATTCGGGTCTTCACAGAAGACCAGGCTAAAGTAGAAAGCCCGGGACCTTATATAAAAAAATAACAGAAGCTTCTAGAAATAGCCTTTCTGATTAATTAACAGGCGTTCCTTCATAAAACCTGGTGTCCAAATAGTGTCTATAAGACATCCAAAATGGCCTAAAATGGCCTTACAGAACCTAACACAGAAACAATGGTAAATTCTATATAAATCAATAAGTTATACTATTTTCAGCACTTTACCTCAACCCCCAAAAACAGATTCGTAGTCAGTCGCTCTATCCAGCTGAGCTACGGGCGCATAGATATGTTAAGTCGTTGATTTTATTTTGTCAAGATGCCGGGGGGAGCGACCTGTCGCGGGAGACCTCCTGGAGGGTA
>Ga0315280_10004477_pt1 | contig 20596 bp, 18 predicted proteins | sample YL17G06_40_MG_FD_203697 | JGI IMG/M metagenome (GOLD analysis project Ga0315280, IMG submission 203697) | Sediment microbial communities from Yellowstone Lake, YNP, Wyoming, USA - YL17G06_40 | ecosystem: Environmental > Aquatic > Freshwater > Lake > Sediment | place: USA: Wyoming | collected... | reverse complement strand
GCCACCAGTTCCCCGTCGAATTGCGTGCCGCTGCAGCGCTGCAGTTCCGCGACCGCGTCCGCGACGGAGCGGCCTCGCTTGTAAGTACGTTCGGAGATCATGGTGTCGTACGCGTCCGCGATGGTCAGAATGCGGGCGCCGAGCGGGATATCTTCCCCGGAGAGGTGGTCCGGATAGCCCGTCCCGTCGAAGTACTCGTGGTGGTGCCGCACGATGCTGCGGATGCGCTCGATGGATTTCACTCGCAAGGGTTCGAGGATCTTTCCGCCCAGGGGCGCATGCGTCTTGAGGACTTCATATTCTTCGGCGGTGAGCCGCGTCGGCTTGTTGAGTAAGGCTTCCGGCACGCCGATCTTGCCAATGTCGTGCAGAATGCCGGCCAGACGAATCTCCTCGACCCGGGAATCATCCCAGCCAATGTTCCGCGCGATCTGGGACCCGAGCCGAGCCACCGACTGCGAATGGCCCTGGGTATAGTGGTCCTTGGCGTCGATGGCAAAGGCGAGGGCCGTAACCGTATCCAGCAGCGCCACCGACTCGCCGTTGCCATGATTCATCGCCTGCTCGAAACGCCGCAGGTACTGATTGAACGCCTCGGGACCCGTCGAGAACAGGCGCTTGACCGCCACCCCCAGGTAAGCTTCCAGCAGTTGCTGCTCCCATTCCGAGCCCGGACTCTGGGCCACCAGCGAAGCCACGCGCACGCAGTTGCCCCGCTGGTGCTTCGCCAGGTACATCCCCGAATCGGCCACGCGCAAGATTTCCTCGGGCGTCGGCCCATGCACGGGAAAGGTGGCGATGCCGAAGCTGGCTGTCATTCGGTGGCTGGCCAGATACGAGTCCGCCTCCAGCGCGGCGCGCAATCGCTCTGCCAGGATTTCCGCCTGCTCGGTGGTCGTCTCCGGCATGAGGATGGCAAACTCGTCGCCCCCGTAACGCGCCGCCACGTTCGATTGCCGCGAGCGCGCCTCCAGCAGGCAAGCCACCGCGCCCAGCACGCGGTCGCCCTCGCGGTGCCCGTGGCGGTCATTGACGGCCTTGAAGCCGTCCAGGTCGAGCATAATCAGGGAGAAGAAGCGGCCCGAGCGGGTGGCGCGGCGCCATTCCGCCTCGAGGGACTCCATGAAAAAGCGGTGCGTTTTCAGGCCGGTCAGACCGTCGGTGATCGCCTGTTCCAGCGCCACCTGATAAGCGCGGGCGTTGTGCAAGGCCACCGCGAGTTGCCCGGCCAGGGTCCGCAAGGTAAGAACATCCTGGTCGGAAAAGCTCTGCTCGCGCAGGCTTTCGATGCTGAGCACCCCGAGAATCTCACCCCGGTAATCCAGCGGCAGGCTCAAGGCCGAGCGCACGGCCGGATGAACGGCCACGTAGCGCGGGTCCTGAAGCAGGTTATGGATGACGATCGAATCTCCCTGCCGAGCGGCGGCACCGGCCAGACCCTCACCCACCCGGACGCGCCGCCCCAGCAAACTTGAGCCGTAGCCCGCCTCGGCCTCCACCACCAATTCGTCCCGCTTCCGGTCCACGACCTCGACCCGCACCAAGTCATAGCCAAAGGCGGTGCGCACCTCCTGGCAGATGCCAGCGAGCAACTCCTGGGGATTCAGCACATCAGCGGCTTTTCGCCCCAGCTCATTCAACAAGGCCAGATGCCGCGCTCGCCGCTGCTCCTGGCGGAAGAGCCGCGCATTCTCGATGGCCGCCGCCGTTTCGTTGGCGAGGACTTGCAGCAGGCCGAACTGCCTTTCGTCAAGCGCCTGTTCCCGCTCGAAGTCTGCCACCGCCAGCACGCCCATCGAGCCATCCGAGAAATTCAGGGGAACGCCACCCCAGGTGCGGATCCGCGGATCCACGGCTGGAATCCTCAACTCATACGCCCGGCGGAAGAGATCCTTGTTGATCAGCAGGGGAGCACGGGTGGTGAGCACGTACTTCACCAGTTCGTCGGTGCGGGGCAGTCGCAAGGGACTTTCGGCGGGACTCTCTTCAAACGCCACCACCGTCTCCAGCCGCCCCCCGGGCGAATCCTGGAAGGCCAGCGAGAAATGACCGGCGCCCAGCAGACCCCGCAGTTCGCTGCGCAGAATCTGAAGTTGTTTCTCCAAGTCGAAGGTGGCGCACAGCTCCTCGCCGATCCGATGGAGCATCTTCAACTCTTCGTTGTGGCGTTCCGCGGCCCGGTGCAGGAAGTGGTTTTCGAGCGCCACACTGACTTGGTTGTTGACGGCAATGATGAGCCTCAGTTCCTGCGGTTGGAAGGTCCGCACCCCCCGGCTGCCCGCCAGGATCACTCCAAAAGAACTGGCTTTGACCTGCAGCCCGGCAACCACCAAGGTGCTCATTCCCTCTTCGGTCAGGAGATCCCGCAATTCCAGGAACAGGGCGTCGTGGGGCCAAGCGCCGGTCAAGGGTAGCTGGCGCAGGTCCGGAAAGACCATCAGGTTCCCCCAGCGCTCCCCACACCCGGCCAGATACTCACGCAGCGGCCCGCCCGTCAGCCGTGCGGCGGTCGCCTCGGTAAATCCCCGCACCACGTAGCATTCCACTTCGTCGATGCCATGAGCCCGCAACACCACACAACCCGCAGAAAGGCCCAGGCTCTTCAGGATCAGCTCAAGCGTCTCCTCAGCCATCCGCCGGGGATCGCGGCTCTGCGAAAGCGTGGTCGTGAATTGGTGAAGGTTGGCAATGCGCAGCAACTCGGCGGCTTTGCGGCGCGCTTCGGTGCGCAGGTGCAGGCGCCACTGGCAAATCAGTCCCAGCAGCAACAGGACGGTAAGTCCCGGGAGGATGAGGTTCGGAAGCGAACCAAGCAGACTTCCCATCGAGGCTACATCCCTCAGGGTCTACTGCAGATGCACTACTCCCTCATGATGCCTTGGCGCGCTACGTACCTCTTGCCTCCGTTGGGCGTTATCGAGAAGCGTGCCGGAATTGTTCTCCCTAACTGCAACCCTCAGGCCACCCCCCTGCGACCTGAGGATTAGGGAACACCTATTGGAGAATATACACAAAGCGTGTTCTCACGTCAATCCGGTCGTGCCGAGTTTCTTCGGCCCGGGGATGACTCGGGGCAGGGACTCACCATGGGTTCGATGGCAGGTAACACAGTCCCAGGTGTCAGGCAGACTCGAAGTTTGACCGGCAAGAAGTCCTCAAGGGCAAAACTGGTAGTGAAAAACCGAAGGCCGCCGAGGTGGACTGTCATCGCCGGGAAAAGTCACCAATTAACGGAACCGCCAGATAGGCGGATTTCGAGGGAGGGCAGCCATGGGATGATTGGCCATAACTTATTGATTCCAAATATCTTGATACGTTGCATTACTTCGAAATGCCAAAGCCATTCGCCACCCTTGCCTCCCGGGAGAATCGCTCAAGTCAACCCCGGTCCCTGCCGATGGAACTGATTAAGAGACACAACTTGCATGCGCCGCGATCTTTCCCGCCAGTGATTGCGACGCTGCAACCCTTGGCGGCGTGCTTTGGCTCTCCAGCCCTTGCCCAGGAAGAAGCCGCCGCCAAGGCCCCCTTCATACCACTTCTTTTTTCGACGGGTAGGACCGAAACTGGGAAAAGAAGTCTTCCCCCAGATGGCCCGATCTCATGGAGGACTTTTCGCGCGGCGAGTTCATTCGCTGGACTTAACCTGAATCCTGCGTGAAAAACCGGCAGGGGCCAGTGTCCACAGCCCAAGAATACGGTCCGGAGGTCCACGGCGCATTGTTGCAGAACCGCATTTTCAATGCAGTTATGCAACAATGACCAAAACAGCTATCTTCGAGGCACCCAGCAGGCATTTCTCGAATGCCTTTGATATTCATGGCGCCGGATTCAGGTTAAGTCCACCCTCTCAGCCAGGCAACCGTTCCGCAGAGAGAAATTATGCTGTTTGCATGAAGAGTCTTTGCCTCTTTGTCTTGAGGCGAAAAATGGCTTACGATGTTCAATGGACGTGAGGCGCGCGGGGAACGCTTCGGCATTACTTCAGCCGGCCCCCTCGGGCGACGGCTTCGCTTCCTCTGCCCTCTCTCGCACCGCCCCTAGCGCCGCCGCGCGAACGTCCGTGGCGGCAGCAAGAACAGGGGCAGCGATGACGCTTCACGGTTGCGGAGGATCATGTCCAACGTTCGAGTTCGTTTCGCACCTTCGCCGACCGGCTACTTGCATGTCGGGGGCGCCCGCACTGCGCTCTACAACTGGCTCTTCGCCCGGCATGTCAGCGGCGCCTTTGTCCTGCGCATCGAGGACACAGACGCCGACCGTTCGCAGCCGGAACTGGTAACCGCGATCCTGGACAGCCTGAAGTGGCTCGGCCTTACCTGGGACGCGGGACCATACTTCCAGTCCGAGCGCCTGGCCCGCTATCACGAGTTGGCCGCCGAACTCGAACGGCGCGGAAACGCCTATCCCTGCTTTTGCACGCCCGAGGAACTTCAGGCCAAGCGGGCCCGCGCCGAGGCCGAGCGGCGTCCCTGGAAGTACGACGGCGCCTGCCGTAACCTCTCCGCCGCCGAGCGGGCGCAGCTCCGTGCCGAGAAGCGCCCCTGCGCCCTCCGCTTCCGCGCGCCCGAAACCGGGGAGACCAGCTTCACCGATCTGGTTTTTGGTGACCTCAAGGTGGCGAACTCCGACCTCGAAGATTTCGTCCTGTTGCGGTCTGACGGCCATCCCACCTATCATTTGGGTGTCGTCGCGGATGACCTCGACATGCGGATCACGCATGTGGTGCGCGGCGCTGACCATATCTCGAACACCCCCAAACAGATTCTGATGTACCGGGCCCTGGGCGCCCCCGAGCCTGTCTTTGCTCATCTGCCGCTCATCCTGGGGCCTGACCGCGAGCGGCTGAGCAAGCGACATGGCGCCACCTCGGTGGGGGCCTATCGCGAACAGGGCATCCTGCCGGAGGCGCTCGTGAACTTTCTGGCGCTGCTCGGCTGGACTCCGCCCGGCCAAAAGGAGATTGTTTCGCTCGAGGAGATGGTGCAAACCTTCGAACTCGAGGCGGTCTCGAAATCAAACGCAGTTTTTGATTCCGCGAAGCTGGCCTGGATGAACAGCGAATATCTCCGCCACCTGCCGCTCGCGCGCCTCCTGTTCGAGATCGAAGTCGAACTGAAATCCGCCGGCCTCTGGCGCGAGACCTTCGCCGCGGGCGAACGCGCGCAGTTCGAAGCCACCGCGCGGCTGCTCCAGACGCGCGCCCGCAGCTTGAAGGATTTTTCACACGCCGGTCGGGCCTTCTTCTCCGACGATTTCAATTACGATCCCGAGGCCGTGAAGAAGTTCTGGAAGGATGCGGCGTTACCGGATTTCCTGGCGGCTCTGGCCGATGGGTTAGCCGCTGCAGAACCATTCAACTTGGAGCAAACGGAAAAGGTATTGCGCGGCCTGGCGGAAGAGAGAGGCGTCAAAGCAGGTCTGCTTATCAACGCTACGCGCGTGGCACTGACGGGCCAGGCCGTCGCGCCCCCGCTCTTTGACGTCATGGTCACCCTCGACCGCCAGCGCGTCGTCGCGCGGCTCCATCGCGCCGCGGCGTGTCTGAGAGAGAAATGACTCGCCCCTCTGAAAGGGCAGGATGGAACCTGTCCCGGTGCTCTTTATCAGGAACCCGGCGTAGGGACGCCTCCCAAATGATTCATCAGAAGAACAAGTTTTTTTCGGTCCGACTCAAGCCGGCCCCCCAGCCCGGCCGACCGATTTCTTCTGGGGGCGGCCATACAGCGCAGGCCCCTCTAAACCCAGGCTTCGCTGCGTGTCCCACCAATGCATCAAAAATGGCCTGTGAAGCCATGCCTCGTTTCACCTCAGTCAACACTGCAAATGGGGTCTTGATATAGAACCTACTTGGTATCTTTGTACCTTGGTGGTAAAGATGCTGAGGGGAAGGCTGTAATTTTTTCGCCTCTGGAACGTAGCACCAGGATGAGGCCGAGCGGAAGCGAACGGATGGAAGAAGCGATACTCGGCGAGGTTCTGCGGCAAGCCCGCGCCGGCGAGCGGAGTGCATTCGCGCACCTCTACCGGTGCTTCCACCCCCGTGTGCTCGGCCTGTGCCGCTACTTGCTGGGCTCGAAAGCTGAGGCGGAGGATGCGGCCAGCGAGATTTTCGCCCGACTCCCGGACGCCATGAAGAGTTACGACCGTACGCTTCCCTTCCCGCGATGGCTAATATCGGTCGCCGGCCATTATTGCCTGGACTTGTTGCGGCGTCGGCGCCGGGAGCAGCGAATCTTCGAGCCCCGCGAAGCTGAAAGAGCAGAGCCCGCGGTCGCCGCCCCCTCACCGTTGGATGCCGTGCTTCTCCGCGAGCGTAAGGACGCGGTTCGCGCCGCCATCACCCGCTTGCCCGAACACTATCGCGTCCCGATGGTCCTGCGCTACTACAGTGAACTCAGCTATGACGAGATTGCCGTGCGGTTGGGATTGAGTCGTTCCCACGTGGGAATCGCAATTTTCCGCGCTAAGCAGGAGCTGCGTCGAGCACTAATGACGGCGCGTGCGGAGGGCCACCCATGAGTTGCTATTCTGAACTCACTTATTCCATGTACGCGGACCGCGAACTCTCCGCGGAAGAGGCGCACCAGGTCGACGCCCACCTTGCCGCCTGCGTCCGCTGCCGCGCCCTGATTGAGGGCCTGCGCGCCGAAAATCTCTTCTTGGCAGAAGTCATGCGGACTCCTGAAGAGGAACCGGCGGCCGCGGTCACGCCTGCCCGGAGTCCTGCAAGCTTCATTTGGGTTCTCGCCCTTTTGATCGCTGTGGCCGCCGGTCTCAAGACCGGGGCGGAGTGGACAGCCACTTTGATTCAGGAGTCCTTGAGTTGGCTCGACCCCTTCAGTCCGTCTGTGCGCTGGGCCCTTGGTTTCAGCGTTCTGAATTACCTGATAGAGGAAGGAGTTGCCATGTTGGTTTCGACCCTCACTGCGCTTTGTGTTCTCGTGTTTGCTCTATTGATCGTTCGCGCCGGCCTGTCCTTGGTGCCACGGCGGCCGGCAACCATCGGCTTGCTGGTCACCCTGGCACTGGTTCTCGGCCTTCCCTCCGCGTTGGCCGTGGAAAAGCGGACGGAACGTGTGGTCACGATCCCGCGGGAGCAGACGGTGGACGATTCACTTCTGGCTGCCGGAGATATAGTCAGGATCGACGGCACCGTCACGGGCAACCTATTCGCCTTTGGCCGCCGCGTGCTCGTGAAGGGCACCGTCAAGGGTGACCTCATCGCCGTCGCTCAAACCCTCGATGTGGATGGGGAGGTGGAGGGCAATGTGTATTCCTTTTTTGTCCAATCTGTGAACATCCGCGGCCACGTGGTCCGCGGCGTTTACAGTCTTTCCCAGTATGTCCAACTTGAATCCCTCAGCCAAGTGGATGCCGAAGTGGTCGCCGTCGCCAGTTCCGTGGAAGTAAGAGGGACCATTGGCAAACACTTGCGCGCGTACTGTGGCTCCCTGGCACTCTGGACCCCGGCCCGGGTGGGCGGCGACGTGGAAGCCCACGTCGCCAAGGCGAAGGATGTGTTCGTGGAACCGGGGGTGGTCGTGACCGGTAAGACGAAAACATTCTTGCCCGCGCCGCGACCCAGCCGCTATGCCCGTGCGGGCTTTTACCTGGGGCAGGGTGTTCGTTTGGCCGCGGCGCTGCTCACCGGTCTCGTGCTCTACTGGCTGTTCCCGCTCCTCTTCGCCGCCCGGCTCGAAAAGACGAGCGCGGCCCTCCCCGCGCTGGGCATCGGTTTCCTCGTTCTCGTGGCCCCACCCGTCGCCGCCATTCTGGCGGGGATTACGCTGGTCGGCCTGCCGCTTGCACTGCTCGGGCTGGCGGCATGGCTGGCCGCCCTTTACCTGGCAAAGATCATCGTGGCGGCCCTGATCGGACAGAGCATCCGGCGGTCGCCCCTTGGCCAGCCCAAATCCTTCGCGCTCGACCTGCTGATCGGGTTGGCCATTGTGTTCGTGGTCATCAACCTGCCTTACTTGGGCGGTTGGATAAGTTTCCTGGTGCTCTTGCTCGGTCTGGGCCTGGCGTTTATGCAGGCCAGGAGACACTGGCAGCACGTGACTACGCCAACCTAACGGAGATTGAGAGCCGGCGTCCGCGGGCGCGGAAGGCCAGGGGATGAGCGCCCGCGAGCTCGCGGGCTGAATTCGCCGTACCCGGCTCACCGAGGCTTTCTCGAAAACGCCACCGCAAGGCGCACGTTGTGTCAGGTGCCCGCAGGATTCATAACGACTCCGCGATGCCTATTTGCCGTTGCCACTCGATTTCCGGCGGAGTTTCCGCGTGTCTCTGACAGCAAACGCGCGGTAAAGCCAGCGGGGCAGCAGGCGCAGAATAACCACGAAGAATTTGTAGAGCGCGCCCGGCACCACGATGAGCTTGCCGCGGGCCAGCCCCTGGAGTGAAGCATCCACCACCGCTTCGGCCGACATCCACCAGCTTGCCGGGACCTCACTTCGATCCATACCCTGAACGTCATGGAACTCGGTCACGGTGAAGCCCGGGCAGAGGGCTTGCACGCGCACGGGCACCCCGGCACTTTTCAGGTCGAGGTAAAGCCCTTCCGTAAAGCTATTCATCCACGCCTTGGTCGCACAGTAGCTGGCGCTGCCCGGGCTTTGGGCAAAAGCCGCCACCGAGGATACGTTGACGATCGCGCCTTTCTTGCGCGCGGTCATCTTCAGCAGCGCCGCGTGCGTCAGCCGCACCGTGGCCAGGACGTGCAGGCGATGCATAGCGTCCTGCCCCGCCAGCGACGACTCGTAGAATCGGCCATGGGTGCCAAAACCGGCATTATTCACCAGCAGTTCCAGATTGCTGGCCGCGGCAATGTACTCTTCGACGCCTTTGAGTCTCGTTTCGTCGGTGAGGTCAGCTACCAGCACGTCCACCTTGGCGCCGTGCTGCCGTTGCAGCTCCCCTGCCAGTTGCTCGAGGCCTTCTCCCCGCCGGGCCACCAGGGCCAAGTCGTATCCACCCGCCGCCAAGCGCCGGGCAAATACCGCGCCGATGCCACTCGAAGCCCCGGTAATCAAAGCCAAAGGTCTGGAATTCCCCATGCCCTCCTCCCTGCCCTTCATCGCGGGAGTTCGGAGCGCGAGCATGCAGCTTCTGCGGTTTCGGGTCAACTACAAAATGCTGCCGACCTGCTGCAGGCGGTGCCTCCCTGCGGCCCATCGGCACCGCAATTTCGCCCTCGTTCGAGCCAACCTTAGAACCCACTGGCCAAGCGTTTCGCTCCTGTGTACTATGGATGGTTCGGTGGCGGGGCTGGCAACGGCCCAGGGCATTTCACCCGCCGCTAGGAGGCCCCGCGGGCAACGTCTGCAAGATAAGGAGACCAAGTATGAAGCTAATCAAGAAGAATTCGGTTTTCGTAACCGTGATGGCAGTTCTGGCGCTGGGGGCCGGGTTTGTCCCGGCAGGCACCCTGCGCGGTGAGGGGCAGGGCAGCCAAGCCCGCAAACCCTTGCTCGAGCAAACGTTCGAAAAGACGCAGGGCGATTGGATAGTCTTCGGGAATGCCGCCCAAATCCGGGTAGCGACCGACGCCGCCCACGTCAAAGATGGCAAGGGCGCCTTAGCCGTGGACTATCAGATCGCCGCCGGGCAGTTCGGCGTGGCCGCGCTTCCTATCCCCGAAGGTACGTTTGCGGGAATGAAGCAGTTGCGCTTCTGGCTCCAAACGGACTCGACGGCGCCGATCACCCTGCTCCTCAGCGAGCGGAAACCCGGCGGCGGCAACTACTCCACGCTCATCTGGGCGCCGAAAGGCGTGTGGCAGCAGATTGAACTGGTCCCGGAGGATTTCTCTCCCAACGAAGGCCCGACCGACCCGGCTGACCCCGACCACAAGCTGGATATGGACCAGGTGGAAGCCCTCAGCATTATCGACTTGGGCCAGCTCTTCGCCCAGGCCAGTGGCCCGTCGGATGTCCCGGTCACTCTGGACAAACGGCTGGGCGCCCACAGCCTGTGTATCGACGACTTGCAGGCGCTCGCCGAGGCCCCCGCGGCGCCCCCCGCCGGCAAGGGCGTCGTGATTGATGACTTCCACCGTGGTTTTCTCAGTTGGCTGACCTTGGGTGGGGTGGAGTTCTCCCTTGACGCTTCCGGCAAAGCCCTGGCGGGCCGCGCCCTCCAGGCCAATTACGAGCAGGCTCCGGGCGCCTTCGTCGTCATCGCGCGCACGCTTCCCGAAGTGGACCTGCGCGGCAGCGACCGCCTGACCTTTGATCTTGCCTCCACCGTGCGGGCACAATTGCTCGTCGCCGTGGAACTGCATAAACCCGGCGGGCAGGGGCCGCGTTTTAACACGACCGTCGATGTTCCCGGCGGCCAGCAGCCGCTTCACCAGGAAATCGTTTTCGCCAACATGGCGGCCGACCCCAAGAGTCCCGCGGCCCCGGGAGGAAAAATCGATCCGACTCTCATCAAAACCTTTTCGCTGATTGACATCACATCGGCCTTCGGCGGCGGGCAGGCAAAGAACACCCTCTGGATCGGCAATGTACGCGCCGAAGGGCCGGGCTCTTAAACCGGGGAGCGCCGAAGTATTTGAAGAATCAAACCCGGCGGTCCCGCATGGCGGGACCGCCGCTACCAATCACGTTTTGAGACAGCCACCAGCGGAACATCTCTACAGGAAACGCCCACGGTTGCAAAAGCCAACCGTGACCATCGGCCATTCACGGCGCCGAACCCACCTCTTTTTCTTCTTCGGCGAGAATCTTCTTTGCCAGTTCTTTAGCAACTTCGCACGGAGGATCCGAAGCCAGGCAGGCTGCGATGCTTCGAGCGCAGCCGCAGGCGCACGGCTCCATATTGAGGCGCAAGAGCACCCGGTTCTTGATCTTGGCCGGGAGCTTATCCAGCGGCAGGTCAGGAAGGGCAATAAGGTTCGAGGGAACAAACTCCTGGCGACCAGGGGGGCAGCCTTTGGGTACGGGCTGGAGCGGCGCCGGGACAAAGTTCGACGCCAGCGGCCGAAAGGCCCAGACGAGGGCGGCCAGCAGCGCCATCGTCACCACCACGGACGCTATGGCCCGCCGCGGTACGCCCTGCGATGCCACCGGAGCGGCGTCACTCGAATTTGATCCGGCTGAGCTCATCGGCATTCACGCTCTTCAGCGCCACGCGGCGCGGGACAACCTTCACCGTCAAGGTAAGCGGCACGCTCGTAGGCGGCAAGCAGGCGTGATCGTTGCACGCCTGGTAAGCAAAATTGCCCTGGAGGGTGTACACGCCGGGCAAGACCTTGCGTCCCACTTGCAGCACCACCCCCACGCCGAAGGTGCCCTCGTACACCGAGAGCGGCAGGTCGGAGAAAGCGAAGCGCCGGGGCTGCCCTTTGGGATAAACCACTCGCTCGACGCTCAGTCCTTTGGGCGCCTCGAGCTTCACTTCCGTGGGAATCAAGTAGTCAAGCGTTGGGTGGTTGTCGTTGAGGTGATACCCGGGCGCAACCTGGGCAATCACCGCCGCCCTGACCGACGTATTCGCATGCGCGGCGCTCGCACCCAGCACCATCCGCGCCTCGACAACGGGCCGGGGATTCTGTCCCGCCGCCAGACTGCTCAGCAAACCAATCCAGAGACAACCACTCGCCCATCTTCTCATAGCGAAAACGTCCACCCCTTGGCCCTGTTGAAACTCTGAGTACTTCTGATGCATTCGCCTCGTTCGCAGACCGCCGCACTAGTTTCCCGCGGTCGCCGTCTGGCCCAGCAACTCCTTGATGGCCTCCTCGAACATCTCGACATCGGCCGCGCCCGTCTGTTTGGCAAAAATGTGCCCGTCGCGCTGGATGATGAAACTGGTCGGCAGGCCCATAATCCCGCCGAAACGCTCGGCCAAGGCGTCATCGCCCATGGCCACCGGGTAGTTCATGCGATAGCGCTCGTAGAACTCACGCACCGGCGCGGGATCATCATCCATGGAAATGCCGATCACCACTAGACCCTGGTCGCGGTACTTACTCTGGAGATCGACGAACTCCGGGACCTCCTCCCGGCAGGGACCGCACCACGTGGCCCAGAAATTGAGTAGCACCACCTTGCCGCGATAATCCGCCAGCGTCAGCTTCCGGCCCGAGAGATCGGTCAGGGAAAAGTCCGGGGCCAGCGGATGGGCGCCCCCGCCGCGAATGCCCTGGCGCGCCACGGGGGCAATCCACCGCCGGTTCACATAATAGAGGCCGGCCACCAGAACGATGGCCACCAGTGCCGCCGCCGCGACTTTGCTGCGTTTCACTCCAGCCTTTTCCTCACCAGCAGGCATACGGAATCTCCACCCATGCGCGCAGTCGTTCCCTTTCAAGCCGCCTTCGACCGCTGCCGCCGCAAGAGCCAGAGCCCCACCGCCGTCGCCACCGCCAGCAGACCGATCAGTTGCGACGTGGAAAGCAGATGACCGAATACGAATCCCCGGTCCTCATCGCCGCGCAGGAATTCCAGGAAGAAGCGCGCCATGCCGTAGAGCCCCATGTAGAGCAGAAAGATCTGCCCGTCGAACGTCCGGTGCCGGTACCGCCAGAGCAGGATACCGAAGATCAAAAACGTCGTGAGCGATTCAAAGAGTTGGGTCGGATAAAGCCGGACGCCCAGAGGCACGCCGCTCAGGTCATGGCTAAGCGGATTGGTGAAGACCACTCCCAGCGCCGAATCGGTCGGCCGGCCATAGTCGCAGCCCGCCGCCAAGCAGCCCAGGCGACCGATGCTCTGCGCCACCGCCACCGTCGGGCCATAAATATCGAAGACCTTGCCATAGGGCAGATGATACGCGCGAAGGTACCACAGCCCGAAAAGGCAGGCCGCGATAAAGCCACCGTAGAAGACCCCGCCGGCCAGAAAGGTTGACGCGCTCAACAGCTCTCCCGGGTATTGCCAGTAGTAACGCCAGTCGGTCAGCACCATGAGGACCTTGGCGCCCACCAAGCCGGTCACAATGATCCAGACGGTTAAGTCGAAGATCCGGTCGGGATCGAATCCCTCGCGGCGGCCTAAACGGACTGCCGTAACCAGCGCCGAGATCAGGGCCAAGACCAGCAACAGGCCGTAAGTCGGCAAGCGAAAGGACCCGTGGCTGAACAGAATGGGATGCACAATGTCCTTCTAGAGCGCGAACCGGTTCAAAAAAGAGAAATATCCGGAAAGCACCGTTAACTTATTAGTCGCCATCAGCACGCCGATGGCAATCAGCAGCGCGCCGGACGCCACTTCCACCGCGTGCAGGTACCGGCGAAAACGGGCGTAGAACTTTAGAAACTGGCTGAGCCCCAGCGCCGTCAGCAGGAACGGCACCGCCAGTCCCGCCGAGTAGATAGCCAGCAAGAACATGCCCTGAAACAGGGTCTCGCGCGTGGCCGCCAGGGCCAGAATCCCCGCCAGGATCGGCCCGATGCAAGGCGTCCAGCCGAAAGCAAAGGCAAAGCCCAACAGGAACGACCCGGCCAGGCCGCGCCGGGGCGCGGCGCTGTGCAGGCGCACGTCCCGGTAAAGCAGCGGGATACGAATCAGTCCGGTCAGATGGATTCCGAAAACGATGACGATGACTCCGGCCACGATATTGAACAGCATTCTCCGCCCGAGTAGAAAGCTGCCCACCCAGGTGGCCGAAGCCCCGAGCGCCACGAAAACCACGGTAAAGCCCAGCACAAACGCCACGGAGTTCGCCAGGATGCGCGCCCCCAGGCCCGCCGCCGCATCCGCCCTCAGCTCCTCCAGGGAGACGCCGGACAACATGGAAATGTAGCCGGGGATGAGCGGCAACACGCAGGGCGAAAGAAAAGAAACCAGTCCCGCCACGAAGGCAATAGGAATGCTCAGTTGATGCGCCATCCAAATCCTTCGGCCCGGTCTAATGTCTTCAACGCGACCTCCGGGCCGACCGCCGCCAGCGGGTGAACAAGGGCATGGTGCTGGTGCAGCTCACCTTGCTGACCGCTCAAACCTAAGTGTATCATAAGGGGCTTTTACCTCGGCTCGGCGTTGTTGGGTGCGAGCAGGGACTGACTGAGGGGCCTGCAATAATGTTGCGCGCGATCATCTTCGACTTCGACGGGGTCCTGCTGGACACCGAGCCCACCCTCATGAAGGTCACGCAACAGGTGGCGGCCCTGGAAGGCTGGATGCTCAGCGAAGCCGATTACTATCGGGAGCTGCTGCCGCTCGACGACCGAGCCATGCTCGAGCGCCTCGGCCAGCTCTTCGGACGTACTCTCGACCCGGCGCGCCGCGAGGAGTTGCTCGCGTGGAAGGCCCGCGCTTATCGGGAAGTCATCAAAGACGGCCTGCCGCCGATGCCGGGCGCGGTCGAGTTCGTTAAGCAAGCCGCCGCGCGTTTTCCTCTGGCCATTGCCAGCGGCAGCCTGAGACCGGAAATCGAGCACCTGCTCGAGAAGGCGGGCCTGCGTGACCAGTTCGCCGTGCTGGTGACCGCCAGCGAGTGCGAACGCTCGAAGCCCGACCCGCAAATCTACTTAACGACGCTGGAAGCGTTGGGACGATTGCCGCGCTTCGCCGGACAACCTCTGGGCGCGGCGGAGTGTCTGGCCATCGAAGACGCGCCGGGCGGGGTCGATGCCGCCCACGCCGCCGGCATGAAGTGCCTGGCGTTCACCTATAGCTGCCCCGCGACGGAACTCGCCCATGCCGACTGGGTCTGCCGCAGCTTCGCCGAAGTCGATCTGGCCCAAATCGAAAAAGTCTTCTGAAACCGCGCGGCGCCAGCAGCGATCGGTCACACGTCCGTCCAGGCGACAGACACAGATTCGCGCCGCAAAGCAGAAGCCTCTCGCCCCGACGCGCCCACCCCCCGAGGGATTCGATGTTGCAGTGTAGTTCCACATCTGGCGCTGCTTGCCTGACTCCCTTCGGTGTGTTAGCTTGGTGCCTTCTTTCCTCTGCTTCCAGGTATGACTGAGATGCCAGCTTCCGAGCAAACCGTAACGACGACGGCAGCGGGGGCGGGTTCCGCCGCGCCGCGGTCGCTCGATCGTCCGGACCTGGTTGCGATCCTGCTTCTCATGACTTGTATCGTAGGCATGTTCTGGCGGGTGCTTTTCACCTCGGACATGTTCTTCTTCCGGGACATCTTCAACTACACCTATCCTCACGCGCAGTTCATTCAGGAAAGTTGCCGGCGCGGAGCATTGCCCTACTGGAATCCCTATCTGAATTTCGGTCAGCCGCTGCTGGCCAATCCGAACTTTCTCTTCTTCTATCCTTACACTCTTTTCATCATCCTGTTGCCGATCAATCTGGCTTACACCTTGCATTACGTGCTGCATTTCGCGGTGGCCGCCCTCGGCAGCTACCTGCTCGCCCGACGCTGGGGGCAGAGCTATGCTGCCGCGTGCTTCGCTGCTCTCATTTTCACCTTCAGCGGGCCGGTGCTGTCCCTCGGAAATTTCTATAACCAGGTGGCCTGTTCCGTCTGGATCCCGTGGGCGCTGTTGCTCACCGAGCGCGCGCTCGAAGGCCGCTCCCGGCGTCCGTGGATTCTGCTGACGCTGGTATTTGCCTTCCAGTTTCTCGCCGCCGAGCCGTTCACCCTGCTGGCGACTTTCGCCCTCGCGATGGCTTACGCCTTCTGGGTGAAGGGAACGCGACGCTCCTTACTCTCCGCGATAAACCTTCGTTTGATCTGGAGCTTTACGCTGGTCGGCGGATGCGTTTTGGCGCTCTGCGCCATCCAGTTTCTTCCCTCGGTGGCGCTGCTGCACAACTCCCTGCGCGGCACCCAGGGATTGCCGTACAAGGAAACCACCTATTGGTCTTTGCATCCGTTTTCGCTCATCGAGATGCTGATCCCTGATTTCTACAGTTCTTCGCTGAGCGCCCCCTCGCTCTGGACCATGATCCTGAGCGGCCGCAACAAGTCCTATTTCACCTCCCTGTTCGTGGGATTTGTGCCACTCTTTTTTGCCTTCGTGGGTTGGGCGCTCAGCCGCGAGCGGCGCCGGCATTTTGCGGCGAGCGGCGCGCTCCTCTTCTTGCTGCTGGCGTTCGGCCGATTCACGCCAGTGTTTGCCTTGGCCTATCTGCTCTTTCCGCCCCTGGCTTTGGTGCGGTTCCCATTGAAGCTGCTGATTCCCGCGCTGCTCTTGGTCGCGATGCTGGCCGGATGGGGCCTGGATGCCTTGCGGCAGGCGCAGAGTCCTCTGGCGGAGCGCCGGCGACGACTGCTCTTGCCCCTCGAGGGCCTGCTGGCCGCGGTGGTGTTGGTCTGGCTGATTTCGTGGGTTTTCCCATCTCTGATTGAGGTGCCGGCGGCGTGGGTGCTGGGCCGGACGGACGAGTTGTACGTACGCAGCCACGCGGCCCTGTTCAGCGCCGACGACCTCCGGGCGGCCGGCCAATTGCTCCGGGCCCGGCTCCAACTCTACCTGCCCGGGCTGGCAGGCTTCACCTTGGGAGCCATCGTCTGGTTGCTCAGTCTCGACCGAGGCAAGCGCTGGGCACGGCGGGCGATTCCTTGGGTGGCGCTCCTCGGCCTGCTCCAACTCGCCCTCGTGAACTGCGACGCCAACCCGACCGTCCCGAAGACCTTTTACACTTACCGCCCACCCGTGTTGGACCATTTGCAGAAGTCCGAAGAGGCTTACCGTTTCTGCTATATCTTCCGCGCCAGCCTGCCGCTGCCGCCCGCCATTCTGGCCCAGACCTTCCTGAATTTTGATTCGATTCCTGATATCGCCAATCTGTCCTATGTGGCCCAAGTCTCCTTCCGTGACCGTCTGTTACTGGCCCGCGGGGCGATGCTCGAGCGGGTGGAGGGCACGTCCAACGATGACGTGGAACTCTCCTTTCCTCCCTATCTTTTTGATTTCTGGGTCTTTACCTTGACGCAAATGCCCGATCACCAGCGCAGCGATTGCCTGCTGGGCCGCACCAATGTCAAGTACCTCATCGCGCGCTTTCCCGAGCCCAGCGCGGTGAAGCGCGAAGTGGCCCCTATCTTTAACGGCTCGGCGCAGCCGAGCGTCCTATATGAGAACCGGTGCTTCGTCCCACGCGCTTCCCTCGTGGGCCGGGCATCTTCCTCACAGAACTCGCTCGAAACCCTCACGCGTATGTCGGAAAGAGCCTACAACCCGGAAAAAGAAGCGATTCTGGCGGCGGAGCACCTGAGTGCGGGAAACGCCGGGAACGCGGAGGTCACAGGCAACGTCGAAATCACCGACCGCCAGCCGAATCAGGTCACGTTGCGGGCCGAACTTTCCCAACCGGGCTACGTCGTCCTGCGTGACCGGTTCGACCCAAGCTGGCACGCCAGCGTCGATGGCCGGGAAGTCCACATTCTGCGCGCCGACCAGTTGTTCCGCGCGGTTTACGTCGAGGCGGGCCGCCACGAAATCCGCTTCTTCTACCGGCAAGCCGGGCTCAAAGCGGGGCTGGTGATTTCATTCGTAACCTTGGCGGTGCTGGCGCTCCTTTACGCGCTTGACCCCTATCCCAAACCCAAACGAACGGACAAGTACGACATTCCCGAAACCAGTGACCCACAAGGGGACGAAAGGGCGCGGTTTTAACCGCACAGGGACGGCTGCCGCGTATCCTTGAGTCTTGACGGATTGCTTTACTGCTAGTATCATAGTTTCGATATTTCGATACTGGATGAACGACCATGAATGAAATATTTGTTCTGCATGCTGAGATCTGTAAGACTCTGGCCAGCCCCAAAAGGCTGCAAATTCTCAATGCCCTTCAGGACCGAGAACTTTCGGTAGCCGAGCTGCTTCGCAAGCTCCAGCTCCCAAAGGGGAACGTCTCCCAGCATCTGGCAGTATTGCGTTTTCGCGGGATGGTGCGTGCCCGGCGGGAAGGGCTGAGTGTCTATTACCGTGTGGCCAATCCGAAAATTATCCGCGCCTGCAATTTGATGCGCGAGGTTCTGACGGAGCAGCTTCATGAACGCGTGCGGCTCGCTGGGAATTGGAGCCGGGCGCAGAGGAAAGCGGTCTAGAAGCTTTGTGGGCAAGTTTTCGAGTGTTCGAAATCCAGGAACTGGAGGCTGCTTGGTTTGATGGAAAAGATAACCATTATCCTGAATGATCCACCCTATGGAACGGAAAAGGCGTACAACGCGTTGCGCTACGCTTCGGCCCTGGTGGCGAGCGGCGTAAGCGTGAATCTCTTTCTGCTAGCTGACGGTGTCGGGGCCGCGAAGCAAGGGCAGAAGACACCCACGGGCTATTACAATGTCGCCGACATGCTCAGAGAGCTCATCGCCAAGGGCGTAAAAGTGAAGACCTGAGCGACCTGCTGTACGGCCAGGGGTCTTGGCCAACCGGAACTCCTTGAGGGGGTGGAAATGGGTCGCATGCTCGATTTGGCGCGGTGGACGAAGGAGAGCGATTCGGTAGTGATGTTTTAGAGAACAGGGCCGTCTCCAAAGAGGATTGCGGAGGAGAAAAAGCAATGAGTGCGTATGACGCTGTGAAGTTCCTACACATCCTGACGGTGGTCTTTATGGCCGCGCCGCTTTACAACCTGATCGTTGTCAACGAGCGGCTTCGCTTCGGAAAGGCCCCATATGCGGTTGATCGCTACTTCGAAAATCTCATCAAGAGCAGCGCCGCGCGTTGTTTCGTCTTCCAGACGACCGCGTTGGTCACGGGGATCCTGCTTATTCCCCTCTCCGGACAACCGCTCAGTGCGCTCTTCACCAATAAAATACTGCTGGCAAAATTGGTGCTCCTGCTGGTGCTGAGCCTTCTTCTCTCCTACGTTCATTTTCGCATTCAGCCACGCATCGAAGCCGTATTGGCGCAGGTACAAGGCGAGGAAATTCCATCTGCCCTTGTGGCGCAACTCCTGCCGTGGCGCTCACGCCGCAAAAAGTTGGCTGGATTTTGCCTGTTCTTTGTGATCACGCTTGTGCTGCTAGGACTGCAAGTGTTCGTGCGTTTCCACCCCCTCTTGACGGGTCTGCTTATCCTTTTGGCCGGGGCATTTTCCTGGCGGGTTTACAAGAGCAACATTCCTTACGGTTGGGTCTGATGCTTTTGGTGCAGGCGTAGCAATAGCAAATTCTGGGCACACCTCATTTCGGGCAGAACGCCCCCCGCGAGAGTTCTGTTACCTTTCGCGCGCAGCTGCATTTAGACCGGCGAGGCAGAAAAGATGCTGAGGGATTCAAGAATCCAGGACCTGTGGTCGCGACTGCTCAGGAGAAGGCTCTCACCGGGTGGCACGCCGGTGATCAGGCCCGAGGATTACGCCCGCTGGCGCGCCTCAAGTTTGGGCGCGACGACCGACCGGCTGGAGGGGGAGGCGCTTCTCGCAATGGCCGGTGACCTCCGCGGGCAGAGGGTCCTTGATGTCGGGTGCGGCGATGGCTTCCTCACGATTGCAATGTGGCAACGCGGCGCGACCGTGATCGGGGCTGATTTATCAGCGGAGATGCTCGCGGCTGGGCGTCACCGCGCGGAGTCGCACGGCGCCCAGATAATGTGGGTTAGAGCGGCGGCCAAGCATCTGCCGTTCAGGTCTGCCGAATTCGACGTCGTGATGGGGGTGACCGTCCTGTGCTTCATCTCTGACCCACAGCGCGCCGTGCGCGAAATGGCCCGTGTGCTCCGGCCTCAAGGCAGGCTTCTCTTAGGTGAACTCGGTGAATGGAGCCTCTGGGCGATTTGGCGTCGTTTGCGAGGCTGGTTCGGCGTGCAAAGATGGCGTGCGGCCCACTTTTTCACATTGTCGGAAATGCGGCAACTGACGGAAGGGGCAGGATTACGGCTTCGCCTGGTCCGAGGTTGCATATACTACCCGCCGGTGGGGTTGGCCGCGCGGGCGCTTAGGTGGCTCGACCCGGTACTTTCTCGTTTTGGAGCCACGGGAGCAGCATTCATCGCAATATCAGCCGACAAGCCGGGTGACCGGCTGCCGGAATTTTCGGCGTGCCGGTGTGACGTAAATCATTCCAAAAACTGAGGTGTGAAATGCTTGAAGGTAAACTGCGATTGGCAACGGTCGAAGGAACAGGAAGGCAATTCGTGGCGCAAACGGGCGCCGGCCACGGCTTCGTGATCGATGACGGTGTGGGCAAGACGGCTCCTAAACCCGTCGAGTTTGTGCTGCTGGGACTGGGAAGCTGCACGGCGTTCGATGTAATCAGCATCCTGCGCAAGAAGCGGCAACACGTTACTCGCTATGAAGTCGAGGTCAAAGCCCAGCAGCAACCGGAACCGCCGACGGTCTTTACTCGCGTCGAGATCAAGCACCGGCTCTGGGGCGAGATCGACCCGGAGGCGGTGAAGTCGGCCATCCATCTCTCTGAGACCAAATACTGTTCTGTCGGCGTGATGATCTCCAAGACCGCCAAGATCGAGGCCACCTTCGAAATCCTGCCAGCCAGCGAGACAGAGACTCCAAGCGAGGTCAAGGCATGAACGGGTGGCGCAAAGTCCTGTTGGCTGCGATTCTTACGGCTGCCGAAGGGACGGCGGCGCTGGGCCAGCAGGTAGATTCTCTCTTGATTGTCGAGGGAAGTTTCTCTTTTGAAGGTGCAGGAATCTTTTCTCTTGAAGGGTTTCATGCGACCTCCGCTGTGGAAAAAGCAAGTTGGGGGACAGTGATGTCGTCCGGCA
>Ga0315280_10004476_pt1 | contig 20597 bp, 14 predicted proteins | sample YL17G06_40_MG_FD_203697 | JGI IMG/M metagenome (GOLD analysis project Ga0315280, IMG submission 203697) | Sediment microbial communities from Yellowstone Lake, YNP, Wyoming, USA - YL17G06_40 | ecosystem: Environmental > Aquatic > Freshwater > Lake > Sediment | place: USA: Wyoming | collected... | reverse complement strand
GCTTCCGGTCTATGTGGATTTTAATACTCTTCATACCACTCATGGCCGAGCCCTCACTTTTGCTACAGGGATGAAACTCGCCAAGCCAAACCTAAAGGTGATTGTGATCATGGGGGATGGGGATGCTGTGGCCATTGGAGGAAATCATTTTATTCATGCCGCTCGAAGAAACATCGATGTCACCGCCCTGATTCTCAATAACAACATCTATGGCATGACCGGAGGGCAGTACTCCCCAACGACGCCTTATGGAATGAGATCCGCGACCACGACCTATTCCAATATCGAACAAGCCTTCAAGATCTCAGAATTGGCAGTTACGGCAGGAGCCGTCTTCGTTGGGAGGGGAACAGTCTATCATGCTAAACTTTTAGATAGCCTCATGGAGAAGGCGTTTTTAAAACAGGGTTTTTCGGTTGTTGAGGTGATTGCTCATTGCCATACTCAGTATGGGAGGCAGAACCGTCTGGGGACAGCGGTGGAGATGATGGAGTGGCAGCGGGATCATGCCATACCTGTGGAGAAAGCAACCAAGATGAAGCCGGAGGAGTTGCAGGATAAGATTATCATTGGGGTGCTGATCGACAAAGAGCTTCCAGTTTATCAAAACGAGTATGAGAGGATTCGGGAGCGGGCCAAAGAAGGAGTGGGGAGATAAGGCGATGGGGAGATGGGGAGAAATATAAAATCCAAACACCAAATCCCAAACACCAAATAAATTCCAATGATCGAAATTCTAAATCCGAAGCAAAACCGTTTTGGTCATTTGCAGGAGAGAAATGCGATGGGGAATCGGTACGAGATAAGATTGGGTGGTTCAGGAGGACAGGGGATCATTCTGATGGGGATTATATTAGCTGAAGCGATTGGAATTTACAATGGGAGGTTTGTCGCTCAGACTCAAAGCTATGGGCCTGAAGCCAGAGGAGGTTCAAGCAAGTCAGAAGTGATTGTGAGCAGTGGAGAGATCGACTATCCTAAAGCGATGAAGCCCGATCTTCTTTTAGTGATGAATCAAAAGTCCTGTGACGAATTTTATCCAGACCTCAAGCCCGAGGGTATCCTCATCGTCGATTCTACGTTTGTGACTCAAGTCCCAACACCGAAAGCCTATCGGATCCCTTTTACTCGTATTGCTCGAGAAAAGTTTAGAAGGGAGGTCGTGGCGAACATCATTGCTCTGGGGGCCCTCTCTCAATTAACTCCGATCGTCTCTCCAAAAGCCATTGAATCTGCTGTTTTGGCGCGGGTGCCCAAGGGCACAGAGAAATTGAATCGGGATGCCTTAAAAGCAGGGATGGCCGCTGCGAAACGGGGCCAGAGGGAACAGTTGAAAGCCGAAGTTCCCCCGGAGATTCCTAAAGAAGATCTTTTAGATTCGTATTGACCCCTGGTTAGAGAATGGGGAATTTCAAATAACAAATTTCAAAATTCAAATCAAATCCAAATGTCTAAATGCCAAGGTGCAAGTACCGAATTTCTAATTTGGATTTGACATTGGAGATTTGGATTTTATTTGGCATTTGAGCTTTGAACCTTGACATTGATTTGGACAGCGGTGTTGGAGAGAAATACCTTTATCTATTCCGTGACCAAGAGGATTGCCCGATTGGTTTTTTCAATTTTTTATCAGATTGAAACCGAAAGTAAGGAGGCTCTTTCTGGTCATGGGCCTGCCATCATTCTTCCTAAACACCAATACTGGACAGATATCCCCATCATCAGCCTAACCTTTAAGCCCCTGCTTTATTTTGTGGCGAAGAAGGAGCTTTTTGAATATCCTCTCATTCGAAGTTACCTTTCCCTTTTGGGTGGCATCCCTGTGGATCGGAAACAATCTATTCGAACGTTAGACTCTTTCAGGCACCTCTTTTTTTTATTGAGGGCCGGTGAGAAGATTGTCATCTTTCCAGAAGGAACCTATTTTCGAGGTACAGTGGGGTCGGGTAAAAACCGTCTGCTTCAAATGATTTTAAGATTCCAATCTGAGTTGGAATACCGAATCCCCTTCATCCCTGTAGGAATTCGGTATGGAGAGAGAGTGGGATGGAGAAGACGGGTGGAGATATGCATTGGTCATCCCCTGTTTGCGGAGAGTGAGTCCGATGCCATCTCCCTGACCCATCAAGTGATGGAGGAGATCACTCGTATATGTTGTTTACCCCGACAGAGTTCTGAGTTCGGAGTTAAGAGTTTGGAATCTCAAAACAAAACACTCCGAACTCCGAACTGATTACTCCGGACTATCTTAGATAAGGAGGAAAATATGCCGAGACGCGAAAGGGATCGGGAAATAGCGAGGAGGAGAAAGAGGAAAAAAGAGAGTAAGAAACTTCGGGCCAAAGGCCTTTCGTCACAGCCCGTAGGGAGTATTAAGGAGAATGAGAAGAAAAAGCCGGAGAAGGTAACGACGAGTGAAACACCTCCAGAAGTAACCAAAGAAGTTACAGAGCCATCCACTACAGAGGGCTAATTACAGGAAAAGTTCAAATGTCAAAATCCAAATGTCAAATGAATGTCAAATGACAAGATTTTGGAAACTTCTTACTTTGGTCATTTGGTCTTTGAAATTTATTTGAACTTTGGCATTTGACATTGAATTTCGCCATTCGTGTTACTTGGATCGCATGGGGATGAAATACCATGTCCCCTTCTTCATCTGCTTGATCTCTCGGACGAGTTGATCGAAGTCTTCTTTTCGGTTAACAAAATCGATTTCGCTCGTATTAACTACCAGAAGGGGAGTCTGATCATAGTGGAAGAAATAATAATTATATCCTTCGGTCAACATCTTAAGATACTCTAAGTCGATTTCCTTTTCATAGGTGACATTTCTCGATTTGATCCGATGAAGTAATACCTCTGGTCTTGCCTGCAAAAAGATCACCAAGTCTGGAGAAGGGAGCTGTCCGTTGAGGAGTTGAAAGATCTGCTCATAGAGGGCCAATTCATGGTTGTCCAAATTCAGAGAGGCGAATATCCGGTCTTTGGCAAAGAGGTAATCACAAAGGGTAATTTGGTTGAACAGATCGAGTTGTGAAATCTCCTTCTGCTGCTGGAAACGGTTGAGTAGAAAGAAGATCTGGGTTTGAAAGGCATATTTTTTCCGATCCCGATAGAAATGGGGAAGGAAAGGATTTTCCTCAGGTTTTTCTAAGATACATCGAGCATTGAACTCCTTTGCCAATAACATGGCCAGGCTCGTTTTGCCAACGCCGATCGGACCCTCTATTACGATATACCGAAACATAACGTCCCTTCACTCCTAATATTTCTTAACACAAGCTCACTGTTTTGTCGTCCTCACCCCTCCCTGGAGAGGAGATCTCTCTTTACGGCATTGAGAATCGCTTTCCTGGAAGCCTAATGGTCAGCACCGGGCAGGGCGACTTCCTTACCACCTTTTCAGCCGTGCTCCCGAAGAGGACATGATCCAAACCTGTCCTTCCATGTGTCCCCATGACGATGAGATCAACAGACTCCTTTTTAGCCATCTGGATGATCTCAACGAAAGGTTCACCCTCTTTGAGTACGACTTGGTAATTCTTGAACCTTTTCATCTTTTTGAGGTAATGGGTTACCAATTGCCGATCTATTTCCTTCTTCTGAGATGTCCTTAATTCTCCCAGCTTTTCTTGAGGGAGGTAGATTGAGAGTTGTTCAGGATGAACCGGCTCTGGCGTAACATGGAAGATGAAGAGTTTGCATTTATAAGTTTTGGCTAAGTCGAAGGCATAGGTGAAGGCCCAATGTGAGTCTTCAGAAAAATCGGTACAGAAGAGAATCTTTTTGAACATACCATTTTCCCCCTTCCTTATTTATTTCTTGACAGTATTTTATTTCATATTTATTTTTGTTAATATTTATCACAACTTCTTATTAATTTGCTACAAAAATCTTTCATTTCAGGAGGGGAAAGGATGCTGAGGAATAAACAGATCGGTTTTGTAGGAGTGGGGAATATGGGAGAAGCCCTGATTCACGGACTTTTACATGGCCATCTCTGTCGACCAGACCAGATCTTGTGTTCTGATACACGACCTGAAAGGTTGAAGGCCATACGAGAGAAATATGAAGTGAAAGGTACTTCTCATAATACAGAGGTGGTGAAGCAATCTGACCTTATCATCATAGCCGTGAAGCCTCAGATCATGAAAAACGTCGTGGAAGAGATTGCAAAATATCTCAATCTCTCAAAGTTGATCATCTCCATCGCTGCCGGAGTTCCGTTGGAGGCGATCGAATCCTGTGCGAAAAAGGAACTGAAATTGATCCGGGTCATGCCGAACATCTGCGTTTCTGTCCGGGAAGGTGTCTCGGCCATAGCAGGGGGGAGGCATGCCCTTAAGGAAGACTTGATGAGAGCAAAGACGATCTTCGATTCTGTTGGAAAATCATTGTTCATCGAAGAGAACCTTCTTGATGCAGTGACAGGGTTGAGCGGAAGCGGACCTGCCTACATTTTCCTCATCATCGATGCCTTAGCGGATGCAGGGGTAAAGGTAGGATTATCAAGAGATGATGCGCTTATTCTTGCTTCTCAAACAGTTCTGGGTGCAGCCAAGATGTTGATCGAGACGGGTGAACATCCGGGAAAGCTGAAAGACTTGGTGACCTCTCCCGGAGGGACAGCCATCGCAGGGCTTCATACCTTAGAAGCGGGCGGATTGAGAACCACCCTGATCAACGCAGTCGAAGTCGCAACTGAAAGGTCTAAGGCGCTCGGTGAAATGATGAAAAATAATCTGACCAAGAATTAACCCAAATGTTGCAAAAAATCTCTAAAAAAGGCCTGGCAGGTGGGCCGGGCCGGTGGTAAAGGTTTGGAGGATCACCTGCCCAGCCTTTTATGCAACATCAGGGTTAACATTTCATTATTTGGGTTATCCTTAATGATGGAAAGAGAAAGAGCTAACCCCCTATTGGACAAACAAACCTTTGATATCATCATTGTAGGGGGTGGAGTGATTGGGTCGAGCATTGCCTTCCATCTGGCCAATGATGGGTTCAAAGGCCGGATTGCTGTTTTCGAAAAAGATTCTTCCTACGAAAGAGCTTCAACCGTCCTCAGTGTGGGCGGAATCCGGAGGCAATTCAGCACAGAGGTGAATATTCGGATAGGCCAGTATAGCCTCTCCTTCTACCGGGAGTTTGGGGAACGGATGGAGGTGGAAGGAGAACGACCGAAGATCGATTTTAAACCTAGGGGTTACCTCTTTTTAGGGAATGAAAAGAACTGGCCTCTTCTCGTCAAGCATCAGGTGTTTCAAAAATCCCTCGGTGTCGAAACCCATCTCCTCAATATCGATGAAACACTTCGCATCATTCCTGATCTTAATACGGAAGACCTTGTGGGCTCCTCTTTTTCTCCCGGTGATGGATACATGGATCCATACAGCGTGCTTCAAGGATTTGTGAAGAAGGCAAAGCATCTTGGTGTCGAGTATATTCATCAGGAAGTGGTGGAGATCTTGAGAAAAGGCAATCGTCTCGAAGGGGTAAAGACAAAAGATGGAACAACCTATTTTTCTCCCATCCTTGTGAACGCTGCTGGTCCTTATGCAGGTGAAGTAGGAAAGATAGCAGGCATAGAGATCCCTGTTGTTCCTGTTCGGCGAATGGTCTATCTATTTAAACCCCCCCGCCTCTTCGAATACGACCTTCCTCTAACCATTGACACCTCAGGGGCCTACTTTCTTCACGAAACAGGTCGTCAAATCCTCACAGGAAAATCCCGATTGGAAGAGCCCCCAGGAGTAAACTTTACGTGGGATCGTAACTATTTCAATGAAGTCATCTGGCCTTTCATCGCCCACCGCGTCCCTCTCTTCGATGAATTGAAATTGGTGAGTGGTTGGGCAGGACTTTATGAGATCAACCAGTGGGACTACAATGGGATTATTGGAGCGCATCCAGAGGTTTTTGGTTTTTTTATGGCAGTGGGTTTTAGCGGCCACGGTTTTCAGCAGGCACCGGCTGTGGGTAAAGCGCTTTCAGAGTTGATTCGCCTTGGACGATATGAGACAGTGGATGTGAGCCGGTTGAGTTATGATCGACTCCTTAAAGGAGAAAAGGTTCTTGAAGAAGAAGTGGTCTGATTTTTCGTATCGGAGAATGGAAAGGTAGGTTTAGCGATGGAAAAGAATCCCAATTATGAAGTATTGCGACAGAAAACCCTCGATCTGGAGAAGAGGTTGAAAGAATATGAACAGAAAGGTGTCGAAAAGCATATCCAAGAGATGACCAAACGCCTTGAAAAGATTGCCGAGATGGGGGACGATGGCATTATTGTCTTTGATGAGGATTATAAGATTGAGTTCGCCAATACTGTTGCTTCTGAACTGACCGGGTATTCGAAGGAGAAATTGGTAGGAATGGATTTTCGGCATCTCTTGAGCGAGGGGGATATTGGCTACCTAAACCAGATGCATTCTGAAGTGGGGGCAGATGAGAGCAGACGGGTCTGCACAGAGATGGAGGTGTTGACACGGAAAGGTCTGAAATGGGATGCAGAGGTCTGTATTACTATTGCGGAGAAGGGGAAGGGCGGTGTCCAGACCTATGCTTATTTAAGGGATATTACCGAAAGGAAGAGGATGGAAAGAGAGATTCGTGATGCCACGAAACGCTTTGAGAAGATAGCGGAGATGGGAGAGGATGGGATCATTGTCTTTGATGAAGATTCGCGGATCGAATTCGCTAACCAGATGGTCTCTGAGATCGTAGGCCTTCCGAAAGACCAGGTCCTCGGTCGAGAGTTTTTCTCTCTCATCGGGAAGCGGGACGAGGAGTTTTTAGAGGAGATGGTCATGCGGGGAGAGGGCATGGGTGAGAAGGTATGTACCGAGATGGCCCTTCATATCTCACCCGGTCAAGTCAAAGAGACAGAGGTTTGCATTGCTCCAACAAGATCGGATGATGGCCGGATCAAGACCTATGCCTATATCCGAGATATTACAGAGCGAAAAAAGTTTGAGAAGGAGTTGAAGGAATCGGAGGAGAAGTTTCGAAATCTATTCGAAAGGGTTCGCCATGGTCTCTTCATCAGCTCCCGAGAAGGACGTTTTCTCGACTGCAATCAAGCCATGTTGGAGATGTTAGGATACCATGATAAGGAAGAGTTCTTGAAGATTGACATCACAAAGGATCTCTATGTGAACCCGGAAGACCGAAATAAATTTCAGAGGCTCGTTGAAAAGGAGGGATTCGTTAAAGATTTTGAAGTAGAATTTATGAAGAAGAAAGGGGAGAAGATCACGGTTCTGTTAACGGCCCATGCAAAGAGGGATCAAAATGGAGAAATCATTGGATATGAGGGCATTAACATTGATATCTCCGACCGAAAGAGAATGGAGAGGGAGTTGAAAGAGGCGAACGAGTTTTTAACGAACATGATCGAGAGCTCTGTTGACGGAATCATTGTCACCAACATGAAGGGTGACATCCTTATCTACAACAAGGGGGCGCAAAACATCCTGGGCTATAAGATAGAAGAAGTGGTGGGAAAGATGAACATCCAGGGCATCTACCCACCCGGGGTGGCCAAAGAGGTGATGGAGAAGCTGAGAAGCCCTGATTTTGGAGGAATGGGGAAATTGACCTCCTTTCCCATTTTCCACCGAAGGAAAGATGGGGAACTGATCGAAGGGGACCTTTCAGCATCGATCATCTATGATGAGAAAAGGAAAGAGATCGCCAGCATTGGTATCTTCAAGGACCTGAGGGAAAGATTAGGGATGGAGAGAGAGCTTCAGAAGATACAGCAGGCCCTTCTCCAATCAGAAAAGTTGGCTGCCATGGGCCGGCTCACTTCCCAAATCGCTCATGAATTAAATAACCCCATCTATGGTATTATGAACACTCTTGAGCTTCTTAAGACCGAAATTCCTCCGGAGAGCAAAAGGAGAAGAATTCTGGAATTGGCCCTCTCTGAAACCCAGAGGCTCTCTGAGATGCTTCGGAATATGCTCAGTTTCTCAAAGCCTGAAGAGGAGAAACGGAAACCTATCAAAATGAACGAGTTGGTCGAAGGGATTCTATTGGTGATGGAGAAGCAGATGAGGGAGGCAAATATCAAAGTGGAAACATCCTTCGACGATGGAATTCCAGAGGTCATGGCTTCCACTAATCAGATGAGGCAGGTTATGCTGAACATCATCAAAAATGCTAAAGAGGCTATGCCAAAGGGAGGAACGCTCACTGTTAGAACAAGCAGGGAAGATAATAAAGTATTGATTCACATTCAGGATACGGGGATGGGAATCCCGGAGGAGATCAGGGATAAAATCTACGAGGCCTTTTTTACCACGAAATCGAAGGTGAAAGGGGTAGGATTAGGTCTCTCGGTTTGTTATGGAATTATTAAGGACCACGGTGGAGAAATTAAGGTGGAGAGCGAAGAAGAGAAGGGTACCACCTTCACCATCAGTTTACCTATTTGATCTGAAGACGAAACCAGAATCTTAATGTTCATTTTTCGACTTTTATCAAAGCGGCTCGGCGGAAAGCCATGCCTCTTACATAGGCCGATCCATTGCCAATTTTTTCAATGGAACAAAAAGCCCACAAAAAAAAGAAGAGTCCTAGGCCATCATTTCTTGCAAAAAAGTTTTTTGTACATTATACATTTAGATAAATATTTTTTTGGAAAAATCAAAAGGTGAAGAGGAGGTCATCGTAGATGGAAAAGGGAGGGATCAGTTTGACATCAGGGGAGAATCAGGTTTATGAACCTTCGGATGCGGTTAAGATGAAAGCTTCTATTAAGCGCATGGAAGAGTACAGAGAATTGTACCAGAGATCTATTAACGATCCGGAGAAATTTTGGGGGGAGCTCGCGGAGCAACTCGACTGGAGCAAAAAATGGGACAAGGTATTGGAGTGGGACTTCAATAAGCCCGAAATTAAATGGTTTGTCGGCGGGAAACTCAATGCGAGTTATAACTGTCTCGACAGACACCTCAATACCTGGAGAAGCAATAAAGTTGCTTTGATCTGGCAGGGGGAACCTCTGGAAGAGAACAGGTTTTTTACGTATCAGCAACTTCATTACCATGTTTGCAAATTTGCAAATGTCCTTAAGAAGTTTGGAGTGAAGAAAGGGGATCGAGTGACCATCTACTTGCCAATGATCCCTGAGCTTCCCATTGCCATGCTTGCATGCGCCAGGATTGGGGCTGTTCACAGTGTGGTGTTCGGTGGGTTCGGCTCTGAGGCCCTTCGGGATAGGATAAACGACTGTGGTTCGCGGATCCTAATCACTGCGGATGGATACTACAGAAGCGGCAGGATCGTTCAAAACAAGGTCAATGCCGATGAGGCGTTGAAAGAGTGCCCCGGGGTTGAAAAGGTGATTGTCGTTAAGAGGCTGGGGATCGGTGTGCCTTTTGTGAAAGAGAGGGATGTGTGGTGGCATGAGGAGGTGGCAAGAGAGGATATAAAGCTTTCCTGTGAACCCGCATTAATGGATGCAGAAGATACTCTTTTCATCCTTTATACGAGTGGGAGCACAGGAAAACCCAAGGGTGTCATCCATACCACAGGAGGATATCTCCTCTTTGTGCATCAGACGCTGAAGTGGGTCTTCGATATTAAGGAGGAAGATGTTTTCTTTTGTACAGCAGATATCGGATGGGTGACGGGCCACAGCTACGTGGTATATGGACCCTTGGCCCTTGGGGCAACGACTTTAATGTTTGAAGGTGTTCCAACGTATCCCAGCCCTGACAGATTCTGGGAGATCGTGGAAAGGTACAAGGTAAGCATATTTTACACTGCGCCCACGGCTATCAGGGCATTAATGCGAGAAGGTGAGTCATGGGTGAAGAAGAGGGGTATTTCCAGCCTGAGACTTCTTGGCTCGGTGGGTGAGCCCATCAATCCAGAAGCATGGAAATGGTATTACACGAACGTGGGTCAGGAGAGGTGTCCCATCATGGATACCTGGTGGCAAACAGAGACAGGTGGGTTTCTGATTAGTCCTCTACCGATCACTCCGTTGAAACCAGGATCGGCCACTTTTCCTTTTCCGGGCGTCGTTCCGAAGATCCTTAGAGAGGATGGAAGTGAGTGCGATGCTGAGGAAGGGGGCTCGCTCGTTATTGCCAAGCCTTGGCCAGGCATGTTACGAGGATTCTGGAACGATCCAGAACGGAAAAGGTTTAAAGAAACATATTTCACTGTCTTTCCCGGTAACTACTTCACGGGCGATGGGGCAAAGAAAGATGACGACGGTTACTATTGGCTCATGGGTAGGATCGACGATGTCATCAACGTTTCAGGTCACCGGATCGGAACAGCCGAGGTGGAGAGTGCTCTTGTGTCCCACCGTTCAGTAGCGGAGGCAGCAGCGATCGGTATTTCTCACGAGGTGAAGGGCCAGGGGATATATGCTTTTGTCACTCTGAAGGCTGGCCTGAAGGGTAGCGAGGAGATGCGGAAAGAACTTCTGGCCCATGTGAGAAAGGTCATCGGCCCGATTGCGACACCGGATAAACTCCAATTTGCCGATGCTCTTCCCAAGACGCGAAGCGGAAAGATTATGAGGAGAATATTGAGGAAGATAGCAGAGGGCAGGATTGAGGAACTAGGCGACACGTCCACTCTCACCGATCCCAACGTTGTGATCCAGCTTACCGGAGAGAGATTGTAAGTGAGCAATCGGTTGTGTGATAACCTGGCTCATTGGCCTGCTCTTGGTCGGTAAGAAATGGCTGAAGGAAGGCAAATACCTTTCCATATCATCCCGAACCATTAGACGATGACTTTCTCCATAGCGAAGCTTAACAGACTTCCTAAAGAGGTGAGGGATCAGGTTTATCTCCGTCTTGTCCCTGAAGTCATATTCGGAATGTTTCAAATTGACCGCCGGACATTAATGAATCGATTCGGAGAAAGGGTCGTCACAGGGATCTTTCCTCCTGACGAAAATTTTGCATGCATCGAGGTGAAATACAGGGCAGGGGACAAGGATTGCATCTTCTCGTGTCAGGTTTCCCTGGAGGCCTTCATGCAGAGCCTTTATCTTGACTTTCTGATCATCAACGATCCTTTTTCAGAAAGATTTAGTGTGGATGTCGATGAATCTGGGGAAGAAACCTTGCTGGGTACGCGGTCGAGGAATATTCCTGAAGAGATCCGCGCCGTGGAGGCTGGTCTTGCTCCTGGGATGGTCAGGCATGGGTTACGTTTACTGAAAGAATTTGTAAAGTCTCTGGAAGCATTCATGGCATCATTGGAACTGAAGACCATCACCATGGGTGCTTTTTTTTATCACAATGCCGTATTGTGGGAGAGACATGGATTTACCTACTTCAAAGGTGGCAAGATGATGCAAAGGATTCACAGGGAGTTTCAACCGGGAGGACTGCTTTACCAAAAGCTGGATGACTCAACCCCTTTTCGCAGAAAAGGAATGGAGAAAACGGTCCGGGGCAGGAGCTGGGCCATCTATGATGGGATTCTCGTTGAAGCCTATGATGAGGAATGGGAAAGCCCCAAAATGTATAAGATGCTCGGGAGAGACTCTAAGGTCAATACATTCCCTGACCAGATCTATTAATACAGATGCATTAGATGATTTGATAATAACCAAACACCAACCACCCATAACCAAACCATGAATTTGTTATTTAATATTGGTTTCCATTTGGTGACTGGCATTCGATTATTGGTGATTATTGGGATACTGGAATTTGGTTATTGTAGTTTTAATTATAGGGTGAAATTTAAATTCCATCTTACCGGAACGTCATTTCCAGTTCATACACCCCTTGTTCACGCCTCTTTTTGATATCGAACCCCATCTTCTCAAAAAGGTGGAACATGGGCCTGTTTTCAACCAATATCTTCTAATCTTCTTGACATTTTTTTTTAAAATGTTAACTTTAGAGTGTTTACGTTAACGCCAGCATGTGGGAAAAAGACCTTCTTTGCAATTCTGCCGAAATTTGCCTCCCCAAAAAATTTTTCGGGATTTGTGAAATTTTGTACGAGCCGAAATAGTCGAAAAAAGACTGACCGTGAATGCGTCTGATGGGTACGCTAATTCGGAGAATGATATGGCAATTAAGAAGATTGCAGCAGAGGATTTGAGGGCCATCAAGAGTCTCGTCGATAAGGAAAAAGAACTGCAAGAGGGCGGGTACACGCGAAGGATAACGGTTCATATGGGTACCTGCGGACTTGCTTCAGATGCCCAGGAGGTGATGGATCGGCTGCTCCAAGAAATATCGGAATGTGGTCGATCGGATATTGCTATCAATAGCTCAGGGTGTATCGGGCTGTGTAGCCGGGAGCCGTTGATAACTGTGGAGTTATTGGGTCAGGAACCAGTGATTTATCAGAGAGTTAATGACCAGAAGGCGAAGCAGATTTTTAAGCAGCACGTTCTGGAAGGCAAGGTTCAGGTCAACTTTGCACTTGCCCGGGGCAAAGCACTGAATGAAGAACCAATGCCAAATAAGTCGGATTTAGAAGGCATCATTCCTCACATCTCAGAGCTTAAATTTTTTGCCCTCCAGCGATCCTGGGTTCTTCGTAATAAGGGTTTGATCGATCCTGACAGCATCAAGGACTATATCTGGCGAGACGGCTATTTCGCATTAGCCAAGGCCCTATCTAAGATGACTCCCTCGGAGATTATTTCTGAAGTTAAGATCTCAGGCCTTCGGGGGCGTGGGGATGGTAGCATTCCTACGGGGATCATGTTGGAATTTTGCGCTAACTCCAGAGAGGATGTTAGGTATGTACTCTGTCCTGTGGATGAAGGCGATCCAGGCAGTTTCGTCAGTCGCAGCCTGGTAGAAGCGGACCCTCATTCCGTGCTTGAGGGAATGGTCATTGCGGCAAGAGCGATCGGGGCACACCAGGGCTATATCTACTGCCGTAGCGAATATTCATCGGCGGTCAAAACGCTTCATCTCGCCATTCAACAAGCTCGCGCCTACGGACTTCTCGGCAAGGGCATTCTCGGATCAGAATTTAGTTTCGACATAGAAGTGTATCAGGAGGCTGGTGCGTTCGTAAGCGGTGATGAGGCAACTTTGACGGGATCGACCGAAGGGCATCACAGTATACCCCGGCCCTTTCCCCCCCCTCCAGATGTATCGGGATTGTGGAAAAAGCCAACGCTCCTCAACAATGCCGAAACCTATGCTAACATGCCTCGGATTATCCTCTTAGGCGGGGAGGCTCATGCCGATATAGGAACAGAATCCTCTAAAGGCACCAAGCTTTTTTCCCTTACTGGCAAAGTCAATAACGTCGGCTTCGTTGAAGTGCCTATGGGTACCACTGTGGGTGAAATCGTCTTCGACATCGGAGATGGTATTCCCGGCGGAAAGAAGTTCAAAGCCGTTCTGTTAGGAGGACCCTCCGGTGGTTGCATCCCCCCGGAGCACTTAAACACCCGTATCGACTATGACGCTCTCGCTAAGGTTGGCACAACCATGGGCTCGGGTGGCATGATCGTGATGGATGACGATACCTGCATGGTGGACATGGCTCGCCGCTTTATGGATCTCTTTCAGAACGAAGTCTGTAGTAGGTGTCCCCCCTGTGGGATAGAAACCAAACAGATGATAGAGATCCTTCAGACGATCTGCCGAGGAGAAGGCAGCAACGGAGATATTGAGCTCCTCCAAGACCTGGCGCAAAGGATCAAGGACACGGCCCTCGGTGCTCCGGGCCAAGCTGCGCCTAATCCAGTACTGAGCACCATCCGGTACTTCAGGGATGAGTACGAAGCTCATATCCTTGAGAAGCGCTGTCCTGCCGCAGTCTGTTCAGAGTTGTTCAAGAGCCCTTGCCAGCACACCTGTCCCATTGGCATGGACGTTCCCGCTTACATTGCCCTGATTCAGGCCGGCCGTATCGATGACGCTTACAGAGTACTCAAACGGACAAACCCTTTTCCAAACGTGTGCGGTCGAGTCTGTGGCCATGACTGCCAGAGGAAATGCCGAAGGGGTCAACTCGATGAGCCAATAGCAATCATGCACCTTAAGCGGTTCATCACCGACCATTCGAAACGGCTTAAAGTAGAACCTTTGCCGATTCTCCGGAAGGAGAAGGTGGCTATTATCGGTGCCGGACCTTCGGGGTTGACCGCTGCCCTGGAGCTGAAGAAAAGGGGATATGGGGTCACCATTTTCGAAGAGTTGCCCGAAGCAGGGGGCATGCTTCGCTGGTCTATTCCCGCCTTCAGACTCCCGCGAAACGAGCTTAATCGTGAGATCGAGGATATCCTTCAAACCGGCGTGCAAATCCTGGCCAACACCCGCGTGGGCCGCGATGTGACCTTTGAAGAGTTGGACAGGAACTTTGATATCATTTATTTGGCAACGGGCGCGCAGAAAAGTTCTTCTTTAGATATCCCTGGAGAAGACGCCGAAGGAGTATTGGGCGCTGTCGAGTTTCTCCGGGCATGCAACTTGGACAAGAAGATCAGGGTGGGCAGAAATGTCGCTGTGATCGGCGGTGGAATCTCTGCCGTAGACTCTGCTCGTACAGCTGTCCGTTTGGGAGCGAGAAAGGTCACTCTTTATTACCGTCGCGAACGCAAGGACATGCCAGTAGAGGCGTGGGAGATCAAGGCAGCAGAGGAAGAGGGCGTACGAATGATGTATCTGGCCGCCCCAGTGAGGGTGGTTATCCAATATGGGAAAGTGAGAGGGCTTGAGCTGACCCAGATGCGGCTCGATAAATTTGACCAAAGCGGCCGCAGACAACCGAAGCCAATATTGGGCTCTGAATTTATTGAAAAGGCAGACATGGTCATATCTGCCACAGGCCGGATGTCTGATCTTGATTTTTTGCCCAAGGAGAGTGGCATAGAGAGAAACCAGGGCATGGCCAATGTGGATAAGAACCTCCGTACCCCCCATCCTAAGGTGTGGGCTGGCGGAGATGTAGTTACAGGTCCTGCCATGGTGGTCGACGCAATTAAGGCTGGACAAAACGCAGCCCGGGCAATAGATACTGCAATCCGGGTGACCAATGGGGAGCAGCCATGGATACCTCCGGTTGAAGAAGTGATTGACATCCCTTTAAAAGTGGACGAGAAGCCGGTGGAGCAGTCTCAGATCCCTATGTCAAAGGCTCCGTCCAAGGTGCGACGGACCGATTTTCGGGAGGCGGAACTGGGCTACACCCCGGAGATGGCCTTGGCCGAGGCCCGGCGCTGCCTGCGTTGCGATGCGACCGAGGCATTTGATGATTCTGCTCATCTGATCGCAAAAGGAGGCAATACGGTGACCAAAGGCGAAATTCTTCTGGTGGATGACGACCCTGACTTTCGCGACGCCTTTCAGATGATCTTGGAGAATCATAGCTACACGGTGCGAACTGCGGGAAACGGTACGGAAGCTCTTGAAGAACTGAAAGCCAAGAGACCCGACCTCATGATCTTGGATGTCATGATGGCCACTGATACCGAAGGATTCGATTTGGCTTATCAACTCAGGAGAAAACCTGGGTTCAAAGACCTTCCCATCATTCTCTTAACCAGTTTCCTTGAAAAGGTCCGAAATGAGGGACCCAACAAGTTCCAGTACATCATGGGTGAAGAATGGCCAGCCAATTGGATGTTCGAAAAACCAGTAGATACAAAGAAGCTCATCGCTAAGATCGAAGGCATTCTGACCGGAGGCTAACCGTAGTCCCGAGATCGGAGGCAAGGCATGGCCCATCCGGTAAAGGGAGCAGGGTTGCTCAATTTGCCTGATGAACTCGACAAGCGGAAAAAGATTATTTTGGATGAACTGAAGGAAAGGACACTTTGGTTCATCAAACTACGCTGGTGTGTCCCCTTCAGCATTGGAGTGGGTATTGCTTTCGCCCGCTGGATTGGAGTCGAGTTCAAGGCGGGTGCCCTTCTGTTTCTGGCCTGTTTTATTCTGGCTTACAATATCGTTTTCTATGTGTTGAGCCGAAGTCTTAAGAGTGAACCCAACCGGAAGGAATCTATCGAATGGTTCACTTATTGGCAGGTGGGATTTGACTATGGCACCATGTTTCTCCTTATACATTTTACAGGCGGCCTGGCGAGCCCATTCATCTTTTTTTTCATCTTCCATATCACCTTTTCTGCTATTTTTCTGCCCCGTCGTTCCACTTACAGTTTTGCTGCCATCGCAGCTGCAGGCATGGGCCTCATCGCAACAGCGGAGTACCTGGGGTGGATTCCGCATCACGATTTGCTCTTCCGAGGCAAGGCCATCGATCTGGGGCAGAAACCCTTCCATCTGACAGTGATTTTCGTTTTTTTTTCCGGCTTTGTTTTCATCACCGCCATCTCCATAACCGCTGTGATGCGAATGCTCGGAAAACGAATCCTCGATCTTGCCGAACTGACCGAGGCGGTCACAACACTGAATGATAAACTCAATACCCTCTATACCATGACCCAGGCCATTGGGTCCAAACAGCGCCTCGAAGAAGTGCTCAATATTGTAAGCTCGGAATTAGCTCGTGTGATGGATGTTCAAGCGATCTCGGTCAAACTTCTGAGCGAGGACGGGAGATTTCTTCACTTTGCTGCTGCGCACGGATTGCCACCGGAGTTTCTCAAAAACAAGGTCGTGGAGGTGGCAAAAAGTCCTCTCAACCGCAGGGTCATCAAAGGCGAGCCCTTCGTTACCGGCCACGTGACCCAACGGGAGAGCTTTCAGTTTGGAGAAGATCTGGAAGCCGCCCGAGTGCAATCGGTCCAGTTTGTCCCTTTAATTGTGGAAAACCGAGTAACCGGTATCTTGGGAGCTTACTCCACTCGGCCAGAGCAGTTCGGCCCGGGTGAATTGAATTTCTTCCGTCAAGCAGCCGGGCTGGTGGCCATCGCCATCGAGAACGCTCGAGCTTACGAGGCTATTGAAAATCTGATTCAGGATCGATCCCGGTTTATGAATCGCGCCGCTCATAATCTTCGGGCTCCCCTGGCTGCCATGGCCAGCATGCTCGAGGTGGTTCAAAACGGCTACATGGGTGATACAGATGATAAACTACAAAAACATCTTTTCCGGATTGATCAACGGGTCCAAAACATGCTCCTCATGATCGACGAACTCATGACCTTGGCAAAGAGTCAAAGCAAACAACGGCGGCTGGAATACAGACTCTTGGACCTCAAAGTTGTGACGGACCGGATCCACCAGACCTTCCAGGAAAAGGCAGACCAAAAGCATCTCTCCTTCAAGGTCATTGTTCCAGAGGATTTGCCCAAAATTAGGGGGGACCCGGAGATGGTCGAACAGATGCTGGAAAATCTTGTTTCGAACGCCATCAAATACACTCCTGAAGGCGGACACATCGGGATGACCTTTTGGCCTGGCTTCAATGAGACCATCCGCATTGTTCTCAGCGACAGCGGCATCGGAATACCCAAAGACGAAATACCTCGTCTGTTTACAGAGTTCTTTCGGGCCTCAAATGTAAAGAACGTCATTGGCACGGGCCTGGGGTTGACGATCGTTAAAGAAATCGTGGACCGACATGGTGGCCAGATTCAGGTGGAAAGTGAAGAAGGCCTTGGAACCACCTTCATTATTCATCTTCCTTTGGGCTCTAAGGAGATTATGCAATCTCAGACTACAGTGAGATCGTTCGGCGACGAATCGTTTTGAAACCTAAGCGAGTAACTGTTATAATCCAATCGCATAAGGTTTGAAAAGGGAAGCGCGAATTGTTCTACTCCACTCGATCTAAACTCATCCTCAGTTTTCTTGGCATTTCTTTCCTTGTGTGTGGAGTTGCCCTTTTAGTGGGAGGTCAACTCCTTTACAAGGCCGTTCTCAACGAAGCGACCAATCGTGTCCGGTTAGACCTCAACGCCGCTCGTGAGATCTATCTCAGCCGGATCAAGGGCGTGAAAGTTGCCCTCAACATCACCACCTTGGGGCCGGTTTTCCGATCGGCCCTTGAGAGGCGGGATGCTCAGAAAATTATCCCTTTATTAACCAATATCGCTCAGCAAACGGAGTTGGATTTCGTGGGGATTGTCACAAAGGAAGGAAGAACGCTATGCCGGATCGGACCCAATTCTATACCCAAAGAAAATAGTCCTCCAAACCCGATTGCCAATTTGGCACTTAACGAGCGCATTGCTGTTTCAGGGACGGTTATTCTGAGCAACGAGTTTCTCTTCTCTGAGAATCCTGAACTCGCCAGTCGAGCGAGAATCAAGTTGCTTCCTACCAAGAGGGCCACCCCACGCCCTGAGAATGAAGAATTCTCTGGAATGGCCCTTTCTGCCGCTGTCCCGGTCTTCGACTCCGGTAATTTTTTGGGCGTTCTTTATGGCGGAGTTCTCTTGAACCGGAGTCAAGAGATTGTGGACCGGGTGCGGGACACTGTTTTTCAGCATGAGATTTACAAAGGCCAAAGTATCGGTACGGCGACGATCTTTTTTAAGGATGTTCGTATCTCCACCAATGTTCTTTCACCCGATGGAAGCCGGGCGATCGGAACCGTGGGCTCTGAAGAGGTGACCAAACATGTCCTGACGGATGGAAAGAAATGGACAGACCGGGCCTTCGTCGTGAACGATTGGTATATCACTGCTTACGAGCCTATCGAGGACATCTTTGGCCAGAGAATAGGAATGCTTTATGTCGGAGTGTTGGAAGCAAAGTATGCAGACGTCCGTTGGAAGGCCCTCTCTCTTTTTATATTGATCACCGTGGCAGGAATGGTCTTAGCCCTTGGGTTGGGATATATCATTGCCAATAAGATGAGTCGGCCAGTGAAACAGCTCATCGAGGCCAGCGCTCAGGTGTCCCAGGGCAATCTCTCGCCGGAGATCGGACCGGTCTCAAAAAGTGAAATCGGTCTGCTTCAAAAAACATTCAAACAGATGCTGACTTCTCTCCAGGAAAGGGACAAACGTCAAAGGGTGGAGAGCGAGATAAAACTCCTGCAATCTGAAAAACAGGCGAGCATTGGTAAACTTGCAGGCGGGGTCGCCCACGAGATCAACAATCCTCTGACCGGGGTATTTACCTTCACCCATATGCTGCTCCGCCGAAAAGACCTTCCAGAGGACCTTCGCTCAGACCTCGAAACCATTGCCCAAGAGACCGAACGGGTTCGTAAGATTGTTAAAGGCCTTCTCGATTTTTCGCGCCAGATCGAACTCGATCGAGAACCCGCTGATGTGAACAGGCTGATCCGGCATACAATTTCACTCGTAGAAAACCAGGCGCTCATCAAGGGCGTCAGCCTAAATTTTGAGCCGGGGGAAGGGCTCCCGATGGTTACTTTAGATAGAAATCAGATGCAGAGCGTTTTACTCAATATCATCATCAACGCCCTGGATGCAACCGATCCAGGGGGTAGTATCACCGTCACCAGTAATATTGGTATATCAACGAGCAAGCCCGGTCAAAAAGGTATTGAAATTTTATGTACGGATACGGGATGCGGCATTCCTCCTGAGAACCTCAATAGGCTTTTTGATCCTTTCTTTACGACCAAAGAGGTTGGACACGGCACGGGGTTGGGGCTATCGGTATCCTACGGTATCGTTGAACGCCATGGAGGGACCATCTGGGTTCAGAGCAAGGTTGGTAAAGGAAGCACCTTCAAGGTCTGGCTACCGACAGAGGAGCAGGAGGCAGGAGATGAAAATATTAGTGGTTGATGACGATGCCATTGTCATCAAAAGTTGCAAACGCATTCTCGAGGCGGAAGGGTTTGAAGTCTTTTCCTGTCCCAGTGCTGACGATGCCCTGGAGAAGATCAAGAATTACGATTTCGACCTTCTGCTCATGGACGTGAAGATGCCCAAACACGACGGCCTCTTCCTCATGCGAGAGGTTAAGAAAAATTGGCCGGACATACCGATCATTGTCATGAGTGGCTACCCCACTCCAGAGACCATCGCTGATGTGCTGAAATTGGGTGCCACCCAGTTTATTCCGAAACCATTCAAGCCCGACGAATTGATGAAATCCATTCGTCAGGTTCTTCAAAAAGCGATCAAGAAGAGTTCTTTTCCGACAGGTGCAGGAGGCTGAGGGGAAACTCTAAATGACAAAGTTCAAATGCCAAATTTCAAATGGTATTCGAAACTCAAATATCAAAACACACATCCGAAAGATGTAAGAGCCTAGGAGTAAAGGGTAAACGCCACTTACGACTTACGCTTCACGCTCTGACCGAATTCTATCTTTCGTCATTGCTGTCCAAATTAGATAGGGTTTGTGCACAGGTGGGTTGATATCGTTGGCTATTTGGTTCTCTATGCGCTTCTTTCAAATCCAGGTTCACCGCGCAGGCGCAGAGAACGCTGAGGGGATGTCCTTATGATCCAATCCCGCGCTTCGCGGGATTGGATCATAAACTCTCACCCTTTGGGAATAGATTCCAGGTTACATTCCATGGCTATGGGATTGCAAAAAATGCTTATTCTGATACAAAAGAGAGCTTTTTATTTGGCGGTGAGAGGCCGCCAAATAAAAAAATCACTTCTCTGCGCCCTGGTTTATTTTTGTCAAGTCTTTTTTTTGGAAATATTTTATTAGGAGCTAGTAATCATCTTAGAGTAGCACCTTGCCCAATCCTGGTAATTTGAGAGTCTCAACAGAGCTCTAACCTTGCTTCAT
>Ga0315280_10004474_pt1 | contig 20599 bp, 12 predicted proteins | sample YL17G06_40_MG_FD_203697 | JGI IMG/M metagenome (GOLD analysis project Ga0315280, IMG submission 203697) | Sediment microbial communities from Yellowstone Lake, YNP, Wyoming, USA - YL17G06_40 | ecosystem: Environmental > Aquatic > Freshwater > Lake > Sediment | place: USA: Wyoming | collected... | reverse complement strand
GGGCTGCCACCTCGCTGCTGCGATGTTTGCTGCGTCGGTTGACGGCGATCTCAGCCATGGCAGCCCATTATACCTCAAATCCTGCAAATCACTGTTGACGGTGCACTAGGTCGCTCTCGCGACCGCTGGCTAGGTCCCGAAGGGACCGCCATCCCGGCCCTTCGGGCCTAGGGACGTGGCGGTCGAAGACCTAGCCACCGAAGAATCTTGCGAGCGTGGCGCAGCTCGCCGCCAAGATCCCCGCCCAAGGCGGGTAAACTTCGCGGAGTCTACCCCTTCGCTTCGCTCAGGGCAGGCTCTGGGCCGCACGAGACTCTTCGCCGGCGCGGCCATGCCGCGCCGGCGAGGGGTCCCCTACCGGGGTTGCTGAAGGGCGAGAGGGGACGCCTTCGTCCGCCGAAGCGGAACTTCGTCGCCCGCGAAGGCGGATTCCTCGCGGAGTCTACCCTGAGCGAAGCCGAAGGGCTCGGAATGACGTTTTCCTTGCCTTACGCATAATCCGGGTCTAAGCGGAACCGGCCGGCCCGATGCCGCTCTGCCGGCCGGGCAGGCGGGTCGCGACGGGGCCGTTGGCGAGAACTGCCAGCAGGGGCGGTCTATGGTCATACGGGCTTCGCAGGAGCCGTCCCCTAGCAAGCTGGCAAGGGCCAGGAGGGTAAGCAGATTAGCGCGTTTCCGGTACATTCTTGGACCCGTTTTGGCTTGACCGAAATGACCCTTTTTGCTATCATAGATGTAACGAAAGAAGGGGCGTTTTCCCAGCCCTTCTTCGGCTTCGAAGTGGAATGCTGTGGGCCCTCGGAGCGCACTGCTCCATCGCCGTACCCCAGCACTCCCGCTAATCGTTATTGCAGCCAAAATCGCAGCTTCGAAGGTGGGAGGATCTCGTTGGCCCGAGCCCAAGTCTCCGCTACAAACGGCAGTTATGGCGCCCGTGACATTCAGGTTCTGAAGGGCCTGGAGGCGGTGCGGCGACGCCCCGCGATGTACATCGGCGACACGGGAGCGCGCGGCCTGCACCACCTGTTTGTCGAGGTGGTGGACAACGCAATCGACGAGGTGTTGGCCGGCCGCTGCACGCGCATCGACGTCATGCTGCGCCAGGATGACGTCATAAGCGTGGAGGACAACGGCTGCGGCATCCCGGTGGACATCCATCCCGAAGTACGCCGCCCCGGGGTCGAGGTGGCGATGACCATGCTGCACGCCGGCAGCAAGTTCGGCGGCAGGGGGTATCGCGTCTCCGGCGGGCTGCACGGCGTGGGCGTGTCGGTGGTCAACGCGCTGTCGGAATGGCTCGAGGTGGAGGTGCGCCGGGACGGCAAGGTGTGGCGCCAGCGCTTCGAGCGCGGCAAGAAGGCGAGCGACCTCAAGGCCGTCGGCCGGGCGAAAAGCACCGGCACCACCGTCACCTTCAAGCCCGACGCCAAGATCTTCGAGAGCGTCGAGTTCAACCCGGAGATCATCACCGCGCGCCTGCGCGAGCTTGCTTACCTCAACCCCGCGGCCAAGATCACCTTTACCGTCGAGGCCACGGGCGAGAAGCAGGAGTTCCAGTACAAGGGGGGCATCGCGGCCTTCGTCGAGCACCTCAACCGGCTCAAGGACCCGCTGCACCGGGTAGCGCGCTTCGCCGGCCAGCGCGAGGATGTGGAGGCGGAGATCGCGCTGCAATACAACCAGGCGTTCCTGGAGAGCATCCATTCCTACGCCAACAACATCCACACCGTCGAGGGCGGCACCCACCTGTCGGGGTTCAAGACGGCGTTGACGCGCGCCATCAACGCCCATGCGCGCAAGGTCGGGCTGCTCAAGGAGAAGGACCCCAACTTCAGCGGCGACGATGTGCGCGAGGGGCTGACCGCGGTCATCAGCGTCAAGCTGCTCAACCCGCAGTTCGAGGGTCAGACCAAGACCAAGCTCGGCAACACCGAGGTCGAGGGGCTGGTGAGCTCCATCGTCTACGAGGGGCTGACCACGTACCTGGAGGAGAACCCGACGCCGGCGCGGCGGATCGTGGACAAGGCGATCACGGCGTGTCGGGCGCGCGAGGCGGCGCGCAAGGCGAGCGAGCTGATCAAGCGCAAGAGCGCGCTGGAGGGGACGACGCTGCCGGGGACGCTGTGGGACTGCTCGGAGCGCGACCCGGCGAAGTGCGAGCTGTTCCTGGTGGAGGGCAAGTCTGCGGGCGGGGCGGCGAAGCAGGGGCGCGACAGCCGCTACCAGGCGGTGCTGCCGCTGCGCGGGGTGGTGCTGAACGTGGAGCGCGCGCGGCTGGACAAGATGCTGAGCAACGAGGAGATCGCGACGCTGATCAGCGCGCTGGGCACGGGAATTGCCGAGCGCGAGGGCAATGGCAACGGAGGCAACGGCCACGGCAACGGCGACGCCGCCGACATCGCGGGCGAAGCGACGAGCAAGCTCGACCTGTCGAAGCTGCGCTACCACCGCATCATCATCATGGCGGATGCGGACGTGGACGGCGCGCACATTCGCACGCTGCTGCTGACATTCTTCTTCCGCTTCATGCGGCCGCTGGTGGATCGCGGACACCTGTACATCGCGCTGCCGCCGCTTTATGGGGTGCCCAACGGCAAGGAGATGCTCTACGCGCACAGCGAGGAGCAGCTGCAGGCGATCCTGAAGCAGTTGGGCAAAGACAGCGCGCACGTGCAGCGCTACAAGGGGCTGGCGGAGATGTCGGCGGAGCAGCTTGCGGAGACGGCGATGGAACCGGCCAAGCGCACGGTGCGCCAAGTGAGCATCGAGGACGATGAGAATGCCGATGAGCTTTTCAGCATCCTGATGGGCGACAAGGTCGAGCCGCGCAAGGACTTCATCGTCAAGCACGCCAAGGAAGTGACGGACATCGACCTGGTGTGATGGTACCGCGCATCAACGCGGATCAATGCTCATTCCTTCTCGCATGACAACTGGGCCGGGACGGAGCCCGGCCCCTGCTGTTCCTCTCGGACTGCGCAGCGCGTCACACTATCTGCAACCAGCATTTGGAGCAATACGTAATGCCAGAAGCCATCGCCAAACCTGAGCTCATCCCCATCGAGCGCGAGATGCGCGATTCGTTCATGACGTGGGCGGTGAGCATCATCACCGCGCGCGCCCTGCCCGATGTGCGCGACGGCTTGAAGCCGGCGCAGCGGCGCATCCTGTTCGATATGCACGAGATGAACCTGGGGCCCACGGGGCGTTTCATGAAGTGCGCCGGCGTCGTCGGCGACACGATGAAGAACTACCACCCCCACGGCGACCTCGCGATCTACCCCACGCTGGCGCGCATGGCGCAGGAGTGGAACCTGCGCTACCCGCTGGTCGAGGGCCACGGCAACTTCGGCTCGGTGGACGGCGACCCGCCGGGGGCGATGCGCTACACCGAATGCCGCCTGTCGCGCTACGGCGCGGAGATGCTGGCGGACATCGACCAGCGCACGGTTGACTTCATCCCCAACTTCGACCAGACGCGGCAGGAGCCGGTGGTGCTGCCGGGGCGGTTCCCGAACCTGATCTGCAACGGCTCGGCGGGGATCGCGGTGGGCATGGCGACCAACATGCCGCCGCACAACCTGAGCGAGGTGGTGGAGGCGTGCGTGCTGCTGATCGATGACGAGCACGCGACGCTGGACGAAGTGATGAAGGTTCTGCCGGGGCCGGACTTTCCGACCGCGGGGCTAATCCTGGGCGTGCGCGGCATCCGCGAGGCGTTCGAGAGCGGGCGCGGCTCGATCCAGATGCAGGCGCGGGCGACGATCGAGCCGTTGGAGCGCGGGCGCAGTGCCATCATCGTCACCGAGCTGCCCTATGGCGTCAACAAGGCGCAGCTGGTGGAGCAGATCGCGGAGCAGGTGCGCACCAAGAGGCTCGTGGGCGTCGCCGCCCTGCGCGACGAGAGCGATCGCAAGGGCATGCGGGTGGTGGTCGAGCTCAAGCCCGAGATCAATGCCAACGTGGTGCTCAACTCCCTCTACAAGAACACGCGCATGCGCGCCGTGTTTCCGGTCAACACGGTGACCCTCATCGGCCAGACGCCGCGCACCCTGGGCATCCTGGATCTGCTGAAGCAGTTCCTGGGCCATCGGCGCGAGGTGGTGATTCGGCGCTCGCAATACCAGTTGGAGCGGGCGGAGGAGCGCGCGCACATCCTGGAGGGCTACCTGGTCGCGCTCAAGAACATAGATGCGGTGATCGAGCTGATCAAGAAGTCGCCCGACACGCCGACGGCGCGCAAGGGGCTGATGGAACAGTTCAAGCTGACCGAGATCCAAGCGCAGGCGATCTTGCAGTTGATGCTGCAGCGCCTGACCGGGCTCGAGCGCTCCAAGATCCAGGAGGAATACCGCGAGGTCATCAAGCGCATCAATTACCTGCGCGAGCTGCTGGAGAGCCCGCGCAAGATCATGCAGGTGGTCAAGGACGAGCTGCTCGAGCTCAAGGAGAAGCTGGGCGACGAGCGGCGCACGCGCATTCACCCCGACGAGGCGGATGACATCTCCATCGAGGACCTCATCGCCGAGGAGGACGTGGTCATCACCGTCACCCGCGACGGCTACATCAAGCGCTTGCCGGTGGACACCTACCGCACCCAGGGGCGGGGCGGCAAGGGGGTCATCGGCCTCACCGCCAAAGAGGAGGATACGGTCGAGCACCTGTTCATCGCCTCGACCCACCATTACGTGCTGTTCTTCACCAATCGCGGGCGCGTTTACCGGCTGCGCGCGCACGAGATCCCGGCGGCGAGCCGCCAGGCGCGCGGCACGGCGATCATCAACCTGATTCAGATCGAGCCGGGCGACATCATCACCGCCACGCGCGCGGTGAAGGATTTCGCGGCCGACAGATATCTGTTCATGGGCACGCGGCGGGGCATGGTCAAGAAGACCAGCCTCAAGGAATATGACACGCGGCTCAAGGGCGGCATCATCGCCATCAACCTGCACGAGGGCGACTCGCTGCAATGGGTCAAGGTCACCGATGGCAAGCAGGACCTGATCATGGCGACGCGGCGGGGGATGGCGATTCGCTTCTCGGAGAAGCAGGTGCGGCCGATGGGGCGGGCGACCGCCGGCGTGCGCGGCATCCGGCTGCGCTCGGGCGACGAGGTGGTGGGCATGGAGGTCTGCCGCAGAGGCCACGACCTGCTCGTCGCCAGCCAGCACGGTTACGGCAAGCGTACGCCGCTGGAGGAGTATCGGGCGCAGTCGCGCGGCGGCTTGGGCGTCAAGACGTTGAACGTAACCGGCAAGAACGGCCCGCTGGTGGACATGAAGGTGGTCGAGCCGGATGACGAGGTGCTGCTGATCACCAGCGAGGGGCAGATCATCCGCGTGGTGGTGGCGACGATTCGCCAGACCGGGCGCTCGGCGCAGGGGGTGCGGCTGATTCGCCTTGACGGGGGCGACCACGTGGCGGGGCTGGCGCGCGTGGTTAAGCGCGAGGATGACGAGGGCGAGCCGGCGGCGGCGGGCGCCGCAGGCGCAGCGGGTGAATCGCCGCGAACCCCACGCGTCGCGTCAGGTGGAGCAGCGCCAAAGGGCAGAGCCGCAGCGGCCAAGCCGACTCCCAAGCCGCCTGCCAAGGCGCAGCCGAAGAAACCCGCCGCAAAACCCGCGCGGACCGCAAAGCGGAAGCCGGCGGCGAAAGCCGCCAAAGCCGCCAAGCCCGCGCGCGGCCAAAGCAAGGGCGCTCGCAGGGGCCGCTGACCCAACCGAGCCGAAGACGGGGGATTATGAGGCAAGCGCAAGACAGCGCGTCCGACAAATCCGACAGGTCCGACAGGTCCGACACGACGGGCCGGTTGGGCAACCACCGCGTCGTCCCGCCTCACGGCGGCTACCGCAGGCTGCGCAGCTTCCAGGTCGCCCAGCTTGTATATGATGGGACCGTGGTCTTCTGCGAGCGGTTTGTCGAGAAACGCTCGCGCACCTGCGACCAGATGGTGCAGGCGGCGCGGAGCGGGGTCCAAAACATCGCCGAAGGCAGCATGGCGTCGGCAACCTCCAAGAAGACCGAGCTCAAGCTGACGGGCGTGGCCCGCGCCAGCCTGGAGGAATTGCTGCTCGACTACGAGGACTATTTGCGCCAGCACGGCCTACGCATCTGGGGCAAGGACTCACCGGAAGCCTTGGCCGTCCGCCGGCGCTACCTGTCGGACAGGTCCGACAGGTCCGACGTGTCCGACAGGTCCGACCCCTACCACCTCGCCACCGCAACCGCCGAACAGGCAGCCAACACCCTGATCTGCCTCATCAACCAGGCCAGCTACCTGTTGGGCCGCCAGTTGCAGCAACTCGAGGCGTCTTTTCTCCGCCAGGGGGGCTTCACCGAGCGGCTGTACCACGCGCGGTCACGCGCACGCCCCCGCGACAGATAGGGAGATTCAGGTCTGCCAAGTCGGCCGACGCTTCATTTCGATCCGGGCTCTTCTCGGCCGCGCATCGGCCGCCGGAAAGAAGGTTGACCTGCCCGTGATCCGGGCGCCGCACATAGGGCCGACAGTGCCACCGCCCGGCGCATCGCGCCTGCGTCACTTCGCGTTTGCCGCCGCCCTCATCGCCGTCAACCTGATCGCGTTTCGCCACGCCATCGGCTGGGACGTTTTCTACAACACCGACACCGATGTCATGCTCCGCGTCGCCAAGGCGTCGGGCTGGCACGAAGCCGTCGGATGGATCACCGGACCATGGATCGGCGCCAAGCTGTGCCTCTACTACCGCCCGACATCGAGCTGGCTGATATGGGGCGAATGGGCGCTCTTCCAGTGGCGGGCGGTCGGCTATCACTGGGTGGGCATGGCGCTGCATCTCGGCGCGGCGCTGCTATTCTGGCGCATCGCGGCCATGCTGCTCGGCGGAGAATGGCTGGGCGCCGTCGCCGCGCTGATCTTCAGCCTGCGGCCGCGCAATGTGCGCACGCTCGCGGTGCTGACCGCGCAGCCGGACCTCGTCGCCGCGGCGTTCATGTTTCTGTCGCTGGCGCTGCTGCTCGCGTACCTCAATTGGCATCGGGCGACGCCGTCCCTTTTCCCCCAGCACGGCCGATGGCAGGCTGTGGCATTGGTCGCCGGATCGCTGGTGGCAGCATTGCTTTCGCTCGGCGGCAAGGAGATGGCGCTGAGCTTGCCAGTCTTGGCGAGCCTGGTGATTCTGTTCGACCTGGGAACGGGGACAGTCCCCATTGAGGGCAGCCCTGGGCTCTCCCGGCGGCCTCGTAGGGGACTGTCCCCTCGCGGGAAGACGTGGCTGCTGGGGACATACTGGCTGACGTTCGCGGCATTCATGGGGTGGCGAACCTTCGCCATGTCGGGGCTGGGATATATCCCTAAAGGGTGGCGCGACCCGGCGCAGGCGGTGGAGACTTTCGCGCGCTCGGCGGGGCTCTATTTCACGTACCCATTCGCGTCGGCGGTGGTGGCGAGGGAGTGGTGGCCGCTGGCGATGTTCGGCGTTGTTGCGGTCTATGTGATCGCAGGGCGGCGCTGGCCGGTGCTGCGCAAGGAACGGGTTCTGTTGTACGGTGCGGCGCCGGGATTCATCGCTTTGGCGTTGGGCGCCGCCGAGGTCTTGTATGGCGATTGGGCGGGCATCCTGACGGCGTACCCCTGGCAGTTGCTGGGGCTGATGATGGCGTATAGTGCGGCGGTGGCGCTGGTCATCTGGCGCGACCGGCGGGCGGCGTTGTTCGTGGCGTTGTGGGGGCTGTTCGCCTTCACGCCGGCGTCATACCGGGTCTACGACTGGCCGGGCAAGTTCTTCTACATCCCGCAGACGTTTTGGGCCTTCGGCGGCGCGCTGCTGCTGGAGGCGATAGCGGCGATTGGGACCAAGCGCTTGCTGGCCGCCGGGCCACGTGGAGCCTAGCCACACGGCCGCGGGCGGCTCCTTCGACAGGCTCAGGACAAGTCGTGCCACATGGGCTTTGCTCTTATGGCTATCCGTCGTCATACGGCCCAGCGATGGCGAGGGCGGATTCGCGCGGGTCGCTGCACCGGGCGGCGGCCGCCATCACCCGGTCGGCGGTGATCGCCTCGATGAGCGCAGGATAGCGCTCGAGGTAATCGAGGCCCAGGTCCCAGTAAGCTATATCGTGGATGGCTTCGGCGATGCCTTCGTTGGTCTCCAGGCGCAGGGCCAAGCCGCCGACCTGGTTGCTCTTAGCATCGGCGAGCTCATCGGCCGGGGGCGGCTCGCTGCGCAAATGGCCAAGCTCCGCCTGCATGGCCTCCAGCGCGCGCTCGACATCCGCCGGCGCGACCCCCGCCCGCAGCTTCCACAAACCGCGGCCGAGGCACGCCTCGAGGTTGCTATAAACGTAGTACGCCAGCCCGTGCTGATCGCGCACGGTCTTGCCAAGCCGCCCCATCAATCCCAGCCGCCCCAGGATGTTGTCGGCGAGGTTGAGCGCCATGAAATCGGGGTCTTTGCGGCTGATGGCGAGGTAGCCAAGCGCAATGTCCGTCTGCGACTTGTGCATCATTGGGCGTACGCGGCGCGCGCCGTCGGGGCGGAAGGTGACGGCCGGGATGTCGAGCGCCTGCGGTGGGTTGAGCGCCTGCCAATCGCCGAAATGCTGCTGCATCAGCCGCAGCGCTTCGGCCGCGCGCACGTCGCCCACGATCACGGCGATCAGCGTGCCCGGGCCACAGGCGCGACGGTGAAACCGCGCCAAGTCGTCACGCGAGAACTCGCGCACGGTCTCGATCCGGCCGGAGGGATGGCGGTGGTAAGGGTGCTCTACCGGGTAGGCCAACTCATGCACATCTTGCTCGGCCATGGCGCGCGGGTCGTCGAGCTCGTCCTTGAGGGCGGTGATGATCTCGCCGCGCGAAAGCTCGACCTGGTCGGGGGGGAAGGTGGGCGCGCGCAGGCAGTCGGCGACGACTTCGAGCAGCAGCGGCAAGTCCTCGGCCAGGCCCTTGGCGGCGAATGAGAGGCGCTCGGATGAGCTCCAGAAGCCGACCTGGCCGCCGACGGACTCGACCAAGTCGGCGATCTCGTCGGCGCTGCGCTTGCCGGCGCCGCGGCGCAGGGTGGTGGCGGTGAAGTAAGCCAGGCCGTTTTCCGTGTCGGCTTCGGCGGCGCTGCCGGCCATGATGCTGCCGCGTAGGACGGCGGCTGGGCTGCGGCGGTTCTCGCTGACCAAGAGGCGGGCGCCGTGGTCGAGCGGAAACTCCTCCGTGCGCGGCAGAGCGGGTGGGCGGGCGGCTTTGACCGTGGGGCGGCGCTTGAACGCCGGACGGTCGATAACGCGATAGAGCAGGGCCAGGTTGGTCTCCGCCGGCGCCGCTTCGGGGGCGGGCGCGGTAGGCTCGAACACGCCCACGGTGCGATTGTCGGCGCACAGGTATTTCTCGGCAGCGGCGCGCACCTGCTCGGGTGTGATCTTGGCGACGGCCGCAAGGCTCTCGGCAAGATAACGATAGCCGACGGTGGATTCGTAGTATCCCAGCGCGCTCGCCTGGCTGGAGACGCCGTCGGCGCCGTAAGCGTATTGGGCGCGCGCCTGGCGAATGGCTTTCTCGACCTCGACGGGCTCGGGCGGCTCGGCGCGGAGGCGCTCGATCTCCTGCACCAGCCGCGCCTCGGCGGCGGCGGGATCGACGCCGTCACGCACCATCATGCGGAAATGGAACAGCCCGGGGTCAACGCCCGGCGCGAGATAGCAGCCGACGGATGACGCCAGTCCTGCTTCCACCAGGGCGCGGTAGAGGCGCGAGCTGCGGCCGAGGAAGACCCCGGAGCCGAACCCGACCGGCTTGGCGCCGCCGAGGATAGCGTCGCAGACGATGAGCGCGGGGAGGTCGGGATGGCCGATCTGGGGCACGTGGTGAGCGATGTGCACGCGGGCTGCGGCGCCCGGCTTACGCAGGGTGACGCGGCGCTCGCCGGATTGCTCGGGCTCGGGGGAGCGAACCTGCGGCGGCTCGGGGCCGGGGGCGATGCCGGCGAAATGACGGCGCGCCAGGGCGAGCGCGTCGGCGGCGGCGAAGTCGCCCGCCACCACCAGCAGGCAGTTGTTAGGCGAGTAGTGGGTGCGATAGTGCAGGAACAGGTCGTCGCGCGTCATCGCCTCGAGGTCGGCGCGCCAGCCCAGCACATGCCAGCGGTAGGGATGGACGCGAAACGCGGCGGACTGAACCTCCTCGTAAAGCAGGAAGCCGGGGTCATTCTCAGCCATGGCGCGCTCGGAGAGGATGACGGTGCGCTCGGAGGCGACGTCGGCGGCGGCGAAGCGGGCGTTGACCATGCGATCGCTCTCGATGCGCATGGCGAGGTCGAGGTGCTGGCGCGGCAAGGTCTCGAAGTAGACGGTGTGGTCTTCGCTGGTAAAGCCGTTGAGGTAGCCACCGAGGCGGCTGACCTGGCGCATGATCTCGCCCTTGCCAAAGCCGTCGGTGCCTTTGAAGAGCATATGCTCGACCCAGTGGCTGGCGCCGGTGATGCCGGTGCGCTCGTTGCGCGAGCCGACCATGTACCACGCCCAGAAGGTGACGACGGGCGCGGCGTGCATTTCCTTGACCAGGATGCGCAGGCCATTGTCGAGAACGACGTGCTGCACCGCGTCGGCGATGCCCGGGGTGTTTCGTCTTGGCATGATGCGGAGTGGTCTCCTCAGAAGCGTCGTGCCCCTATGGGTGCACCCCCGATAGGGGATTCCCGCCAAAGGCGGGTAAACCTCGCTGCGCGCCTCACGGTCGCTCGCCGCTGCGCTCGGAATGACATGCCCTGAGCCGCGATGCGTAATGGCGCCATCGCGCTCAGAACTTCTTCTCCTCGATCAGCGCGCCGTCAACGTAGACGCGGGCGGTCGCGTCGCCATAGCCGGTGACGACCTGGGTGACGGTCGAGCCGGGGTCATGCCACTCGCTGTAGGCGACGGTGGAGCCGCGGCGGTCCTCGACTTCGATGCGCACCAGGTTGCGATTCTCGCCCTCGGGCAGGCGCACCTCCACCGTGGCGTAGTGGGCCGGGCCCAGGTCTTCGTTTTGACCTGGCCGGGTGCCCTCTGGGCGCGGCGTCGCGCTCGGCTCGACCTGGGGCTTCGGCCCGGCGCTGACCGTCAGCTCGACGTCGCCGCGGCGGGGCACGCGCGCGCCGGGGTCGGGATTCTGCCTGATTACCGCGCCCGAGGGGATCGTATCGCTATAGCGGCGGCGGATGCGCGCCAGGTGCAGGTCGGCGCCGGAGATGGCCTCGGTCGCCTGCTCCAACTGCATCTCGCGCACATCGGGCATGGTTGCCCAGCGCGGTCCGTCGCTGAGCACCATCTCGATGACCCGGCCCTCGCGCACCATCTTGCCCGCGGGCGGCACGGCGCTCAAGACCGTGCCCGCGGGAACCGTGTCGTGATAGCGCCGCCCCACCACCTGCCCCACCAGCCCTCGGCGCGACAGAATCTCTTCGGCGGCGCGCACATTGACGCCGGTCACTTCCGGCACGCGCACCTCGGCCGGCGCCGTCGTCAGCCACAGGTGGAAAGCCAAGGCCACCATCGCCGGTATCCCCGCGATGAGCGCAAGCAGCAGCACCACGCCCCACCACGGGGAGGGCACGCGCATCACCGGCTGGCGCTGGTCGGCCCGCGCCGCGGTCATCTGGCGCCCCCCTGGCGGCTGCCGTTGGCAGCGCTCAGCGCGCTCGTCCCGGATGCGGCGGGCGAAGGCGCCGCTTGATAACCGGGCGCCTGCTGGGAGGCGCGGGCGGCGCGCGAGCGAGCCACGGCCCTCAAGTGCTCAGCATAAGTGCTGGTGAAGACGTGCGAGCCATCGGGGCGGGCGACGTAGAACAGATACGGGACACTGGCGGGATGCAAGGCCGCGGTGATACTGGCTCGACCGGGGCTGTTGATTGGACCGGGCGGCAGGCCGGGATGTAGGTAGGTATTGTAAGGCGATGCGATTTTGAGGTCGTTATTGAACAGGCGCGGCTTACGGTCGGGGCCGAGCGCGTACTGCACGGTGGCGTCGCATTCGAGAGGCATGCCTCGCTTGAGGCGATTGAGCAGCACGGCGGCGATGATGGGGCGCTCGTCGGCGAGCTTGGCCTCGGCCTCAACCAGGGAGGCGAGGGTTATCAGTTGATGCAGCGACTGGCCGTTCGTCGGTTCACGGCCGTCGAGCAGCTCTCGCCATACCACCTCGTCGAAGCGGGCAAGCATCTTCTGCACCAGGTCACGGGCAGCCCCGGGCCGATGGGCGACGCTGTAGGTGTCGGGAAAGAGATAGCCCTCCAGGCTGTCGCCAGGAAGCGGAAAGCTGGCACCGAAATCCGCGGGGGCCGGGCCCGCTTCGCGGGCGCCCCCGGCGCCCGCGGCGCGCATGAAGTCGTCGGCGCTGCCCAGCCCTGCCGCTGCCGCGGCTTCGGCCATCTGCCATACGGTGCGACCTTCGGGAAAGGTTACCGATTCCGAGACGACCTCGCCGCGCTCGATGGCGCGCAGCATCGCCACGGCGCTCATATCGCGCCGCAGCGCATAGTCGCCGGCTCTCGCCTGCCGCCAGCCATCGCCCCACGCGGCGGCGATCTGAAACGCCGTAGCGCTGCGGATGAGACCGGCGGCTCGCAGCTCTGCGGCGACCTCGCGCGGAGACGCGTCAGGCTGCACCGTGATGCGCACCGGCTGCCGCCCGCCGCCGACGGGCAAGTAGATGCCCGCCGCCAGCCAGGCCGCGAAGGCAGCGGCGACGAGTCCCACCGCGAGGGCGGGTCGCCTCAGCGAGCGTCTCTTACGTCTTGTCATCACCGTTGGCACGTGACTCGCTTGCCCCCGGAGGGTCCTGCGCGCGGCGGCTGCGCGCCTGAAGGTAGTCCTGCAACAGCACCGCTGCTGCCATTTTATCACGCGCGAGCCGACGTTTGGCGCGGCTGGCATCCGCCTCCAGCAGCACCCGCTCGGCGGTGACCGTGGTATGACGCTCGTCGTGCCGCACCACCGGCGCCGGCGCGCGGGCGGCGACCAGGTCGGCGAAGCGCGCGATCCGCTGCGCTTGCTGAGTGAGCTGCCCCCGCGCGCCATAGGGTATGCCGACCACGATCTCGCCGACCTGGTATGAATCCGCGATCTCGATAATGCGCGCCACCGCCGCGCGGTCACCGCGCCGCTCGATCACCTCCAGGGGCTGGGCGGTCAGGCCCAGGGGATCGGTGATGGCGACGCCGATTCTGCGCTCGCCGACGTCGAGGGCCATGATGCGCTTGGTCATGGGAGGAGGGTCGCCTCCTGGCGCGCGGGCGGCGGCGCGGCGGGGGCACTGGCCTCGGGCCCATCTTGCAGCGCCGCATACGCCAGCGCGGCGCCACTAACGCCCAGCGCGGCGACGGCGGAGACGACGCCCGAATCATTGACCAGGACGGCGAATAGGCCGCCGACGATACCCCCGGCCAGGCCGGCCCAGAGTATCCGATTCGCCTCGAGCGAGCGCCGCAGCCCGCCGCGCGGCGTCATCACTAGCGCGGCGGCGGCCGCCAGCATCGCCAGGCCGAGCAGGCTATAGGGCGCCACGACCGCGATCTGGAGATTGGCGTGCGCTTTGCGGGTGATGATCGCCAGCACCGCGGTCAGGCCGTTGGCACCGATGAGATGCGCGGTGTCGCCGATGTGGCTCTCGGCGCGAAGGTTGCCGATCATATCCAGGGCAACGATGAAGGCGCCCACGGCTGCGGCTACGCCAATGCCTGCCAACCAGTGACGGGCGCGCGGCCGTCCGGCGCGAATGGCAGCAATGACAACCGTGAATGCAAAGGCGGCGGTGACGGCGCCTCCCCAGTTGGCGCCCCAGAATGGCGCGCCGATGGCGGCGGTGATTAAGGCGAGCCACAAGCCTAGCGCCCAGACAACCCGGCGGCTCGGTCCCCGCTGCTGCCCCAGCGCGGCGGCGCCGATGGCGGCGCAGGCGACGAGCAGGCCCATGGTCTCGTTGTGGATGCCGTAGAGGCGCGTGGCATAGGCGCCGAAGTTGACGATGAAGTTGTGCAAGAGATGCTCGCCGGTGACGGCGTCGAGGGTGATGATGGCGGCGGTCGCTGTCAACACGGCGCCCATGGCGGTCAAGGGCGGGCTGCCGACGAAGGAGATCCAGGCCAGGGTTGCGGTAAGCCCAGCGAGCAGGATGTATGGCCGGGCCGCGCCGCCGGTGTCGAGCACGCCGAGGAAGAGCAATGCCAGCGGCAGGCTCATGCTCAGCAGCAGCATCAGCCGCAAGCGCCGGCGCGAGCGCAGCGCCCAGCCCGGCACAAGCAGCAGCGCCCCGCCGCCGACCACCATGGCGACAAACTGGCTGATGGCATAGACCGGCCCCATGCGCCACTGGATCGCGACCAAGCGCACGCCGTTGCGGCTGATGGCGAGGATGCGGCGCAAGGCCTGGTCGGCTGGCGCCGCGGTGATGACGTGGCCGGCCATAGGGGTGACGCCCAGGCGCGCGGCGGCGGCGCGCTGATCAATGCCGAAGAAGCGCAGCACGGTGGGCGCGATGTCCACGTTGGAGACCATGCCCGCGCGGCGGCTGCTGCCGCTAGTTAGCAGGCCTGGCCCAAACCCCGGGCCGATGATGGCGATGGGCGCGTAGGAGACATACTTTGGCGAGCGATAGGGCGGGCAGGTGGGGCTCGTAATGACCAACAACGTTTCTGTCGTCTCTATCGCGCCGGCCACGTCCGCAAACAACGGGTCCAGGCCATTGAGGGCGGACAGCCCCTTTGGATCCGGCGCATCGGGCTTAGGGGGGCGCTCGCGCCCCCACTCGAGGTATGATGAGATAGCGGCGTCAATCACCAGAAGGTCTGCTCGACGGAGGCCTTCGCTGATGAAGTCAATCTCGCGCCAGACGCGTCCCTGACTAACGTTGCGCGCACCTGGCGAGGTATAGGCCATCCAGTGCACGCCGCCGGTGCGATCCATAGCGATGGCCGCGGCAAGTCTAGCCCAAGGCCGGCCAGGGAGAACCCACAGATAGCCGCTGCGCCGGCCATTCTCATGCAGCAGCGATGCCAGCAGGCCCGGCTCGGCCTGGGTGTGGGCGCGACGATTTGCCTCGCGCAGGCGCTCTACGTCCGGCATCCTTTGCGCCAGCGGGGCGGTGATGTGCCAGGTCAGGAGTTGATCGCTGGTCCGCGGGTCACTGCGATCGGTGGTCGCGCCGCGGCCGGCGCCGATGGTGACGTAGGGGGCGAACTCCTCAGGCGAGTCGAGCTGGCGGCTGTTCATGACGCCGAGGGAGGCGCGAGAGAGCAGGGACTGAAGGGCGGGCGATTTCGCCGCCGCGAACTCCTCCCAGCTCAGGCCGTGGAGGACGACAATCACCGCTTTGCGCTGCTTGCCTGCGGCGGCCGAGGGCATGGCGCAGGCGAATGCAGCGGTTAAAGCCGCCAGCACAAGCGTGGCCATCAAGGGGCGCTTACGCATTGGCACGTGCTAGCCTCCGCCGGCCAGTTGGCGGCGCACGATGCCGGTTACTTGTTCCAGCGCTGCGTCGAGCTTGGAGGGGTCGCGGCCACCCGCCTGCGCGAAATCGGGGCGACCGCCACCGCCGCCGCCGGCGCTCTTGGCCACTTCGCCGACCAGCCTGCCGGCATGCACTCCGCGCGCGGTCAGATCCTTGGACACCTCGCCGACGAAGAAGACCTTGCCATCGCTCTCGGTTCCGAGCACGACGACGCCGCTGCGCAGGCGCTCCAGCACGGCATCGGCAAGGTTGCGCAGGGCCTCGGGCGAGAGGTTGGCGCCGCGGCCGGCAACGACACGCGCATCATCCACCGTCTCGGCGCGGGCTGCCAGCTCATCGGCGATTGCGCCGGCGCCGCGCGCCTGGAGCGACTCGATGCGGCGCTGGGCCTCGCGCAGCTCGCGCTGAAGCGCCTCGATGCGCGCGGGAAGATCCTCGCGGGCCGAGCGCAGAAGCTCCGCGCTCTGAGCAAGAATATCCTCCTGCTGGCGCAGGTATTGCAGGGCGGCCAGTCCGGTAAGCGCCTCGACGCGGCGCAGGCCGGCGCCGACGCTCGATTGCGACACAAGCTTGAAGAGCCCGACCGCCCCGGTGTTGGGCGCGTGCGTGCCGCCGCATAGCTCGAAGCTGAAATCGCCCATTCTGACGGCGCGCACCTGTTGGCCGTACTTCTCGCCGAAGAGGGCGGTTGCGCCCGCCTGGCGCGCCTCGGACAGGGACATCACCGCCGCCTCAACTGGACAGAGCGCGAGAATGCGGCGATTGACGAGATCCTCGATCTGCTTGACCTCATCGGGCGTCAGGGGAGCGAAATGAGCGAAGTCGAAGCGCAGGCGATCCGGCTCGACCAGGGAGCCCGACTGAAGGGCGTGCGGACCGAGGATGGTGCGCAGAGCATGATGCAGCAGGTGGGTCGCCGTGTGCGCGCGCATGATGGCGTGGCGGCGGTCGGCGTCAACCACGGCGCGCACCTGCTCGCCGCGCACGAGCTCGCCTTTATCCACATGCACCCGCAGGGCGTGGACGCCGGGCGCGGGATGGTGGGCGTCCTCGACCCGTGCCTTGGTGGCCTCGGCCTCGAGCCAGCCCGTATCGCCCACCTGGCCGCCGGATTCCGCGTAGAATGGGCTGTTATCGAGGATGACCTCGACGCGCTCGCCGGCGCGGGCATTCTCGACTTCCTTGCCTTCGCGCAGAATGTGCAAGACGGTGGCCGTGACTTCCATCTCCTCGTAGCCGCAGAACTCGGTCTTGCCGGCCAAGGCGGCGTAGCCCTCGGCGCCGCGGTAGGCGAAGGTCTCGGCGCCGGCTGCACGCGCCCGGGCGCGCTGGGCCTCCATGGCGGTGATGAAGCCCTGCTCGTCAACCGCCAGGCCTTGCTCGCCAGCGACCTCGACCGTCAGCTCGTAGGGGAAGCCATAGGTGTCGTAAAGCTCGAACGCGGTTTCGCCGGCGATAGTCGCGCCGCCGCCGGACCTGACGCGCTCGATGACGCGGTCGAGAAGCTGGCTGCCCTGATCGAGGGTTTCGGCGAAACGGTGCTCCTCGGATTGGATGAACTTGACGATGACGTCTTGCCTACCGGCGAGGTCGGGGTAGGCGGCGCTCATGTGGCGCGCGACCACCGGGGCGATGCGGCTCAGGAACGGGGTGGGCAGGCTGAGGCGCCGCCCCAGCCGCACCGAGCGCCGCACCAGCCGACGCAGGACGTAACCCCGGCCCTCGTTGCTCGGGGTTACGCCATCGGCGACCATGAAGGTGACGGCGCGGGCGTGGTCGGCGATGATGCGCGCCGCTTCATCGGCCAGGGGATCGCGGCCGAAGCGAAAGGAGCTGTCGGCGGCGAGCGCCATCTCGCCGACGTAATCCATGATGGGGGAGAACAGGTCGGTCTCGAAAATGGTCGAGCGCCCCTGCATCAGCATCGCCAGGCGCTCAAGCCCCATGCCGGTGTCGATGTTCTGCGTCGGCAGCGGGGTCAGGTTGCCCTCGGCGTCGCGGTTGTACTGCTGGAAGACGAGGTTCCAGAACTCGTTCCAGCGGTCGCAGTCGCAGGCGGGGCCGCAGTCGGGCTTGGCGCAGCCGAAGGCTTCGCCCATGTCATAGATGAGCTCGCTGTCGGGGCCGCAGGGGCCGACGCCGCCGCCGGTGGGCCACCAGTTGTCCTCGACGGCGATGATGCGCTCGGCGGGGATACCGACGTCCTTGCGCCAGATCGCAGGCGCCTCGTCGTCCTGGGGATGAACGGTGATCCAGATGCGGTCGGCGGGGATGCCGAGATCCCGGGTGACCAGCTCCCAGGCCCAGATGATGGCGTCGCGCTTGAAGTAGTCGCCGAACGAGAAGTTGCCGAGCATCTCGAAGAAGGTCTCGTGGCGGGCGGTGCGGCCGACCTGCTCGAGGTCGTCAATGCGCAGGCACTTCTGGCAGGTGGCGACGCGTGGGGCGGGCCGGCGGACCTCGCCGCGGAAGGCGGGCACGAACTGCTGCATACCAGCGATGGTGAAGAGGGTGGTGGGGTCGCCGGGGATGAGCGGGGCGGGCGCGATGATGCGATGATCGCGCTGGACGAAGAAGTCCAGGAATTTCTGTCTCAGGTCGTTGGAGGTCATGGGGCTGCCTCGTGGGCGGTGGGCCGCCTGCCGGGCTTTGACCGCTTCCGGCGGACCGGCGCGGCCGCCTGCACCTCGGAAGCGCGCTCGCGTATAAGAGAATTATAGCAGAAAGCTCGCGGGGGCGAAAAGCGTGAGGCGGGCGCGGCCCCATGGAGCCCCAGGCACTCTTGCCTGGGCCACCACTGACGCGGCGAAGCCGCGTTCCGGAGCGGCGCCGAACGCCGCCCGGCAACAGTGCCCCTGCTCCACTCCGGACGGGCAAGAGTGGCCGTGCTCCGCAGCTGCAACTATGGGCCGCAATGGCGCTCCAGCCCGCGCCCACGAGAGATGTGGGTAATGCCAAGCCCTCGGTGAGGGAGAGGCGTTGAGCAGCAGTCTTGCCACGCAACGAAAAACGGTCATACCCGCGGGCGCTTCGGCAGGACGGCGGCCCCAGCACAATCGCGCTATCCCCCAAACTTCCGCTTGAGGTACGCGAGGCTCCGGGCAGCGATGGTCTCGGGATCGGGCTTGAAATCGAAGACCTCGACGGAGACGAAGCCGTCAAAGCCGACATCGCGCAGGGCGGCGGCGATGGGGCCGAAGTCGGTGTCGCCGAAGCCGGGGCCGCGCATGTTGGCATCGTTGGCGTGGAGGTGCACCAGCAGGTCGCCATTGTCGCGGATAATGTCGGGAATGGGGCGGCCTTCGGAGGACATCGCCTTCACGTCGAGCATCATGCGCGCGCTGGGGTGGGCAAGATCCTCGACGAACCGTCGCGCTTCGGACGCGGTGTTGAGGAAGTCTGTTTCGGTCGGCGTGAGCGCCTCGGGACAGATGAACACGCCGCGCGCCGCCGCGCGATCGAGCGCCGGCCGCAGCGTGTCTTTGGCAAACCGCCAGGCCTGCTCGCGCGTCAGGCCCTCCACCACACTGCGCTGCTTGGGCGAGCCGAGGACCATGACTCGCCCGCCGAGGTCGCCGCAGAAGTCAACCAGGGCGGCGAGATACTGGGCGGTACGGGCGCGGATGTCGGCGTCGGGGTGATTGATGTAGAGCCCCTTGGGCGAAACCAGCAGCCAGTGCAGGCCGACCACGGTCAGGCCGGCTTGCTCGGCCTGGCGTCGGATGGCGGCGCGGCGCTCGGGCGAGACATCGGTGACCGATTCGGCGAGGGTGAAGGGCGCGACCTCGATGCCGTCGTAGCCGATGCGGCCGACGAACTCGCAGGTGCGCTCCCAGGACCAGTTCTCGAACAGCTCATTGCAGATGGAGAATCTCATGCTTAACCCTATTCGTCTTGATCGCTGCCAGTCACAATGCTGTTCGGGTTAGTGTCATCCTGAGCGAAGCGAAGGATCTTGGCCAGGCAGACGGCACGTCGAAGATTCCTCGCCTGCGGCTCGGAATGACATCATTTTCCGGCCGACCGAACAGCGTTGCTGGCTAATCCCAGTATATCGGGTTGCTCCAGGCGCAGCGGCCGCGCTGGTCGGCGCATTCTACGCGCACGTAGCGCGCGCCGGCGGGCGGCGCATACTCGGCGCGGTTGATGCCCGCCTCGCCAGTCGCGCGGAAGCGGCGACCCCGCCAATTATCGCACACAAAGGTGATGGTGGCGACGGCGGAAGACGTGATACGCACCACGCCTTCGACCACCTCGAGGCCGGTGATGCGCGGGCCGCGGGTGGAGTAGAAATGCCCGTCACGCAGGGCCTGCATAACGGCATCGCGCGTCAGCCGCCGCGCCTTGAGCACCACCCAGCCTTCGCCGTAGTCGCGCCGCCGCCAATGCGCATCGTCAACCGCCAGCCCCCACAGCCGCTTGCCGCGGGCCAGCAGGTCGTCCCAGTGCACAACCGATAGTCCCTTGGAGATGGTCTCCTCGCACGTGGCGTTGAAGATCTCGACGGCGAGATGGCCTGCGAGCGGCAGCAGGTCGCTGAAGGTCGCGCCCAGCCAGTACGGGTGGGCGAGGATCGCCTCGCCGCCGGCGTCGCGGATGGCGTCGATAGCATCCTGAGCAGAAGCGCCCGGAGGGAGCGCCGGCTCGCTGCCGACGCCGAGGCCGACGATGTGATAGGGGCCGCCGATGTCGGTCTCGCCGAGGTCGAACTCGATGCCGGGCAGGCAGAGAAAGGAATCGTCGCCCAACGCCGACGCATCCACCAGCTTGCCATGGTCGGTGATGGCGGCGAAATGGTATTTGTTTTCCCGATACCAGGCGATGGCGGCCGCGGGGTCGAGGGCGCCGTCCGATTCGGTGGTATGGACGTGCAGGGCGCCGCGGTACCAGTGGCCCGGGAGCGCCCAGGGGGTGCGCCAGCCGCGCCGGGTTGTGTCGCCTGAACTCATCGAGCCTCCTCAGGCCAACCAAGCATTTTCCGTAACTATAGAGTTTCGTTCGCGGGGCAGCGAAGACCATTAGCCCGCATTATTCATGTCATTCCGAACGGAGCAAGGCGGAGTGAGGAATCCCCTACCAGGAAGCGCCAACGATAGGGGATTCCTCGCTGCGCTCGGAATGACAGTGTGCACCCGCCACACGCTG
>Ga0315280_10004473_pt1 | contig 20601 bp, 16 predicted proteins | sample YL17G06_40_MG_FD_203697 | JGI IMG/M metagenome (GOLD analysis project Ga0315280, IMG submission 203697) | Sediment microbial communities from Yellowstone Lake, YNP, Wyoming, USA - YL17G06_40 | ecosystem: Environmental > Aquatic > Freshwater > Lake > Sediment | place: USA: Wyoming | collected... | reverse complement strand
TATCAAAGCTTGTTTAGGAGCTGTTCGAACAGCTGTTGCAGTGAATCGCCCCAGGGTGGATCTTATCGATCCTGTATTTCGTCGTGCTTATCTAGGGGGTGGGACAATTTGATAACTACTGAGTATTTCAATGATGCCTGAAAGGGCGTAATATTTTGGGTAATCAACCTCAGCGATAGATATGTAATAGTAAATCTGTTGAATCTTACGCAAACAGGTATATATTCCGCGTCATATACTCGAGTAGCAACTGTTACTTTTTATGGGTATTGAAAGTCAGAATGGAATCTAAGAAAATCAACACTAGTTCAAATACTGGACAAATAAAAAAATTATAAAAGATGAATTTAAGGAAAAAGAACGATATGGTCTTACGGTATTAAATAATACTAACGACATTCAAAAAACGATAGTTAAGTTAAGAGTTGACCGAAAACTTTATGAAAACTTAAGTAAAAATGGTCTCTAAGCTGCTAAAGAGAAATACAATTGGAAATTAAAGAAAAGAAATTATTTGAGCTATATGAGGATTGAAAATGAAAATTCTTTCTATTGTTGGAGCTCGACCACAATTTATTAAAGAATATGCTGTATCAAAAGCAATAAAAAATATCTGTGACTACATTTTAGTCCATACGGGACAACATTATGATTTTGAGATGTCGCAAGTGTTCTTCGAACAATTAGGCATATCTGAACCAAACTATAACCTTGGAATAGGTTCTGCTCCACAAGGTGAGCAAACAGGTAAGATGCTGATAAAAATTGAGACAATATTGATAAAAGAAAAACCTGATCTTGTTTTGGTTTATGGAGACACAAATTCCACTCTAGCAGGAGCAATAGCATCTACAAAATTGCATATTCCAGTCGGACACATCGAAGCAGGATTGAGGAGTTTTGATAAAACGATGCCGGAAGAAATAAACCGAATTTTAACAGATCATTCTTCTCAGTTATTATTTGCCCCGACTAAAACGGCTGAAGAAATCCTAAAACGAGAGGGTATCATAAAAGGTCTGTATCTTACAGGGGATGTCATGTACGATGCATTGTTATATAATTTAAAAATAGCGGGAAAATCTAAAATATTGCAGCAATTAAATGCTAAATCTAAAGAATATTTCTTAACAACTATTCATCGTCCGTCGAATACCGATAACATAAAAAATTTATCAAACATTCTCGATGCGCTTTCCGTCATTGATGAAAAAGTTATATTTCCTATTCATCCGAGAACAGCAAAGTTCATAGATGACTATGGGTTGAAAAAGAACATGGGAAAAAATATAGTTATGATAAAACCTGTTGGATATTTTGATTTTATATGGCTTGAAAAAAATGCTAAGAAAATTCTAACTGATTCCGGAGGAATACAGAAAGAGGCTTATTTGCTCAAAGTACCATGTATCACATTGAGAGACACTACCGAATGGGTTGAGACAATTGAAGATAAATGGAATGTATTGGTAGGGGCCGATAAGGAAAAAATTCTTGATGCAATAAAAAATTTTCAGCCAATAGAAAAACAACGAAACCTATTTGGTGATGGGCATGCGAGTGAAAAAATTGCTAATATATTGAAACGATTTTTTAAAATAAATTGATATATTCTTATACAAAAACTCTTAAAATGAGCTTAATATTTGGGTGCTATGCTTAAAATTGGTGTTATCGGCACTGGTTCGATGGGGAAAAACCATACCAGAGTATGTTCAGAACTAGGAAATGTTGAATTAGTCGGAATAGTTGATACAGATAAAAAAATAGCTGAAAATATCGCTAAAAGATTTGGTATCAAAGCATTTATTGATTATAAAGAAATGCAGTCAGAGATAGATGCTGCTATAGTTTCTACGCCCACCATTACCCATCATCAAATAACTATGAACCTGCTGAATAATGGAAAACATGTTCTAGTAGAGAAACCTATTTGCGATAACACCGAGAAGGCACAAGAATTAGTAAAAGAAGCAGAAAAAAATAAGTTAATCTTGGCCGTTGGTCACATCGAAAGACATAATCCTGCTGTAAAATTCGTAAAAGATGCTTTAGGTGAAAAAAAATTCGGTGAATTAATTACACTTTCATCAAAAAGAGTAAGTAATTTTCCCGGCAGGATAAAAGATGTCGGTGTAATGGTGGATCTAGGCATACATGACATAGATATAATGCATTTTCTGGCAGGCGAAGTAAAATCTGTTTATGCGAAAGCTGGAAAATTTAACAAAGATATAGATTATGAAGATTATGCTAATATTATTTTAAATTTTGAAAATGATCTTTGTGGAATAGTGGAGGTAAATTGGCTTACACCAATGAAAATACGGAAAATGTTTTTAACTTGTTCAGAAAATTTTATCGAAATTGATTACACAGAACAAACTGTTACTATCTCTTCATCCTCATTTAAAAAAATTAATGAAATGGATTTATATCATGTCCCTGTTCAGTATAATATAAACCAAGTTGTATTGGAAAAGAAAGAACCACTAAAAAATGAAATTGAGGATTTTGTTAACGCAATTGAAACAAATAGACAACCTTTAGCAACTGGAGAAGATGGATTAATAGCATTGAAAATCGCTGAAGCTGCAAATAAATCATACAAATGGGGAAAAGAGGTAAAAATAACATGATCCATGAATCAGCATATGTAGAGGAAGCAGAAATAGGCGAAGGAACAAATATATGGCATTTTGCTCATGTTAGAAAGGGAGCAAAAATTGGAAAATTTTGCAACATTGGAAAAGATGTCTACATAGATACAAATGTTGAGATAGGCGACAACTGTAAAATACAAAATTTTGCGACAATATATCAAGGAGTGAAAATAGGTGATAATGTTTTTGTAGGACCACATGTTTGCTTTACAAACGATGTATATCCCCGCGCTCTTATATGGAATGAAGAGAGACTAGAAAAAACATTAGTAAAAGATGGTGCATCAGTTGGTGCAAATTCGACGATATTAGCTGGAACAACCATTGGAAAAAATGCAATGATCGGTGCAGGTTCTGTTGTTACAAAAGATGTACCCGATCACGGGGTTGTCTATGGAAATCCAGCTCGATTAGAAGGATTTGTTTGTGAATGTGGTTGTAAACTAAAAAAAAAGAGTAAAAAAGATAATATGGTATTAATGCACTGCTCTGAATGTAAAAAAGAAGTCAACATAGACGAAACGATTTACAGAGGACTTGATGTATGATACCCATTGCCAAACCATTATTGGGCGACGAAGAAAAAGCTGCAGTATCTAGAGTTATTGATACTGGTATGGTAGCAAGTGGCCCCAGGACAGAAGAATTTGAAAAGAAATTCGCGGAATTTGTAGGAACAAAATACGCAATTGCTACCACTTCTGGAACAACTGCATTACATCTAGGACTACTTTCGTTGGGAGTTAAAAAGGGAGATGAGGTTATTGTTCCCGATTTTTCATTCATTGCGACAGCAAATTCTCCCCTGTTTTGTGAGGCGACTCCGGTCTTTTGTGATGTGGATCCCAGGACATTCAATATCGACCCGGAGAAAATAAAGAAATTAATTACTAAGAATACGAAGGCAGTCATGCCTGTTCATCTGTATGGTCAGGCAGCAGATATGAAGCCTATTTTAGAAATTACAGAAGAACATGAGGTATACGTCATTGGTGATGCAGCACAGGCACATGGCGCGACATATGATCAGAAAATGGTCGGTTCATTTGGTGATCTTGAGTGTTTTTCATTCTATCCAACAAAAAATATGACAACTGGAGAAGGCGGGATGATAACGACAAATAATGATGAAATAGCTGAAAAAGCAATGTCATTAAGAAACCATGGCCGAGAGAAAACAAAATGGGGGTACGAACATAGTTGCTTGGGTTACAACTTTCGAATGACTGATATTGCCGCTGCAATTGGCATTGAACAATTGAAAAAACTCCCAAACTTTAATGAAGTGCGCAGAAAAAATGCACAATATTATAATGAACACCTTCTGAGTGTAGAGATTCCTTATGTACTTCCAAATGCACAACATGCATACCATCAATATACGATTAAAAGTAAAAATCGGGATGCACTTATTCAGAATCTAAAGAAAAATGAAATTGGTTTTGGGATTTACTATCCTCAACCATTGCATTTTTACAAGCATCTGAAAAAATATGCACATAAGGATCTAAAAAATTCTGAATCATTGACAAATGAAGTAATTTCTTTACCGATTCACCCCGCATTGACGAAACATGACTTAGAAAAAATAGTAGAAGTTGTTAATGAGGCTTTCCAACACCCTTATAAATAAAACCAAGTTTTTCACATTTATCCTTGTTATACACGTTTCTCCCATCAATCAGCACAGGAGTACGCATCTTCTTTTTTATTGAAATGAAATCTAAATTGAAATATTCTTTATGTTTGGTGACTATAACAATAGCATCAGCATCGTCAACAGCTTCATTGATATTTCTAGTGAATGGTATTTCAAATTCTCGTACATATGGATCGTGAAGCACTGGTTTGGCATGTTTTGTCTTTAAAGTTTCATAAATAGGTTTTGAAGGAGTATTTCTCGTATCATCTGAATTTTCGAGAAATGCAACTCCTAAAATTGCCACTTTTGCATTTCTTAATTTTCTTCCAGCCTCGTTAAGCGCCTCTTCCAATAAATCTACCATGTGGTTTGGCATCCACATGTTTAACTCACGACTTTTGATAATAACCTGAGGTTCAACCTTAAACTTACCATACGTATCAACACCGTATTTCAGCAGCCAAGGATCCTTTGGAAGACAATGACCTCCGACACCAGCACCAGGAAAATGCATATTTCGGACAGGATTTGAAGAGGGATTAGATGGGTCATTTGGTAAAGTATTTACCAACTCTCGAACCTTAAAAACATCTACTCCAAGACTTTCACAGAGCAGTGCCACCTCATTTGCAAAGGCAATATTGACATCGCGATAAGTATTTTCCACTACCTTTGATACCTCCGAAGTCAAAGCATCTGTGGGATAAATTCTTTCTTTAACAATATTCTTATAGAGCTCTACAGCACGACTAGTACTTTCCTCATCTATTCCGCCAACAATCCTTGGGAGTTGAATTATATTCTTAATAAGACGCCCAACCATAACACGTTCATAAGAAAAGGCCAATGAAAAATCCTTACCTGCCTTTAAACCAGATTCTTTTTCTAATATGGGTTTTACAATATGCTGAGTAGTACCAGGAGCAACAGTAGACTCGATAATCACCAATATACCTTTTTTCATATTTTTTCCAATTTGCCTACTCACCTCTTTGAGCGACTCATAATGTGGTATTCCTTTATCATCAGTAGGAGTCTGAACATCTATCAAAATAGTTTCGGCATTCCTACATTCAGAAAAATCATCGGTCACTCTAAAACTTTCTTTTTTTATTACGCGTTCAATAAGTTCAGATAATCCAGGTTCATCACCACCAATGGGGTTTTTTCCCTGATTGAGCCAGTCAATCTTCCAACCAGAATGCTTAGAACGACGCTGAATACCAACAACATTAAAACCATCTACATCAGCAAACAAAGCCGCAGCGGGAATACCAACATAACCCATACCCACTACAACAATTTTTTTTGACATAAATTACTGAGAATATAATTTATTTATTAAAACCTTTTATATAAGAAGAATAAAATTTTTATACTACATATCTCTCTTATTTTTAAAATAAAAAGAAAAAAATATTAAAAAAATTCCTATTATTAACCAAGAAAATTCAAAATGTTTTTAACAAGAACAAAATATTTTCTCCCAATCAGTATACATTACTTTCTTAAAATCTAAACTTTTGTCACCCAACCACTTTTCTGTTGGTATACCAAACCCCATTTTCTTTCGGTATACGATATCTTTTGGCAAATAACGTTCGGCAACCTTTTTTAATAAATATTTTGTTTTGAAAAAATTAACTTTGAATTTTAATGGAAGATTTGAAGCGAAGTCAACGATTCTATTATCTAAATAAGGCATTCGAATCTCAACACCAGCTCCCATTGCCATTCTCTCTGCTTCTCTAAGAGTAGGTGGTAAATAATATTTCATATCTTTCAAGATATATGCTGTCATTTCTCGCTCAAAATTATCCTTTAAGAATTCCAGCATCTCATAGAAAATTTGATATGCGCTACGTCTAACATCATTAATGGGAAGATCCTTATAATGTTTGAGCAAATAATTGGCATCTTCTAACATGTAACCTGTAAAATCATTAAAATAAAAAAAACCCCGGAGCTTGTTATTGAAAAAATTTAATATTGGGGTTTTCGTTAGTAATAATCTTCTATAGAAATATTTATAATGTTCATATCCACCAAATAACTCATCAGCTCCTTCCCCAGCAAGAATAACGTTTATACCCTCTCTTTTAGCCCTTTTATTAATCAAATGGATACCTATCGAATTTGGATGAACAAAAGGTAAATCTGCTAAATAAATACAATTTTTATAAAGTTCGATAAATTTTTCCTTATCTAATACTTCTTCGATTATTTGTAATCCAAGATGTTTCGCTACTTTTTTCGCATATTTCGATTCGTCAAGAAAAGCATCATCGACTTTTACATTAAATATCTTTAAATCATTGGTATACTTTTTAGCAATTGCAGTTAAAAGAGATGAATCAACACCCCCTGAACAAATAGTTCCTACTGGGATTTCAGAGACAAATTGATCTTTAACTACATTATTTAGCAATATATCTAATTCTTCGATTAGTCTTTTTTCAGTATTATCATAATTTCTCATGAATTGATTTTTAGAAACAACATGCAATACATCAAAATAGGTACATTTAGATACCTTATTATTAATTAAATCAAATTTTATATAGCATCCTGGTTCAACGGTCTTTATATTTTTAAAAAAGCTTTCTGAAGAAATATTTCTTGTTAAGAAATATTCTAAAACAGCATTTTCATCTAAATCAAAAGAACACTCCAGGAGAATATGAAATGTTTTTATTTCTGACGAAAAGATAAATTTATTACCGGTATAATAATAGTATAACGGTTTAATCCCCAACCTATCCCGCACCAAATAAATGCATTTATTTTTACTATCATATAGACAAAACGCAAATTCACCGTTAAAATATTCAAATGCTTCTGTTCCATTTTTTTCATAAGCATATAAAATTAATTCAGTATCATTTTTGGAATTTAAAGAAAATCCTTTCTCTTCAATTTTTTTTTTTAACAATAAAGAATTGTAAATTTTTCCATCAAAGATAATCCAAATAGATTCATCCTTGTTATGCATTGGCTGTTTTCCTTTTTCTATTGAATCAATCGCTGTAATTTTTACATGACCTAAGCTAATATGATCATTTATAAAAACTCCTTCTCCATCAGGACCCCGATGTCTAATGCATTCATTCATCCGTGAAAGCAACTCTCTATCAGCCCAATTGAAACCGTTAATTCCGGACATCACTTCATCCTCTCTAGCTTTTATTCTATAATTTCCACCAAGGATTATGTCTACAATAACTAATAACCTCTTCAGTAAAAGGACCAAAAAATGGTTCTCCTGCAAACTGTGCAAATTCGATTGCAATATCCTCCAAGTTAATCTCAATTACACGCCATTGATTATTAATATCTAAACATAAATCAAGACTTATCAAACGGGATAAATACATATCTCCTGCAATTCTAATAGCCAAACTTTTCATCTCTTCAAATCTAGGTATTTGAATATCATCTAAGAATTTAATGTTTGTATCTGGATGGCGATCATACTTATTACCAATAACATCAACGGCGTAATCATTCAGATAGCCATTTTCATTGATGAAACATTGAATTCCACCAGATGAGATGTTATCAAGGCTGCCACCTCTGCCCATCCGAAGAGCGGCATGAAGATAATGAATTTCATTTGTTTTTACAGATCGATATAAATCTACACGAATTGTGTTTAATCCATGTCTATTGAATTTATCAAAGAATTCATTCTGGCGTATCATCTCTTGAATGACGTAATTTTTTCTGTTATTCATAAGATGTTTTAACTCCACTGCATTTTTAGGAAAATCTATATTTGCGCCACCCTTCGAACCCATATTTGGTTTAATAACTAAAGGATACTCAAGACTATTTATCAATATATTTAATTCGTTTTCAGTTATTGTGTTATACTGACTATTAAAAATGATTCCATCTATGTTATGGATAAAACATTTAGGAAAAATATTTCCGGGATACCACCGGTTATAGAAGCTTTTATTCGCTAAATATTGTATTTTATCCTGTTGCCAACAGAGTATCCTCTGGATATCTGAATCGAAGACATCTTCTGGGACTATTTGTGGATTAGGTTTCCCAGATATATTAGTGCATAAACGAAGCGTATTTAAGTTGATGTTTTTACGTATTACTTGCCATAACTCGACATGTTTTTTTTCAATGCTGGGATCTATCGGTCGACGATATTCTGGATGAATTTTATAAAATTCCTTGAATCTCTGTCGAAAGTAGCGATTTGTTGCAAGCCGTATCCAGATAAGCACAATTTTTTTGCCATTTCTGGTAATCGATTCGTTTAATTCAACCATTTTGTGCGCCTAATGAAATGTTAGAGAAGTTTTTTAATATTTATAATTTCGCACAATAAACGTGCTAATTTTTCCTTACTCTTACAGCAAAGATTTCTTTTTTTCCAACCGATTAGAACATTATGGAAAATAAAAAACTTGCTATCAGGAGTTTTTAATTACATTAAAGTATTTCTGCTAATTCTTTCAATAAAAGTTTAGGAGTCTCGTAATTAATAATTAAACGTTTCCAAATTGAATAATTCAAGATATTCCAAAGGATCATAGCTTTATTGGCATCCGGTGATTGCATACGACGAATTTCATTTTCATCAAATACCTTTGAAGCTAAAGGAACTAATGGTTCGAATACTCCGCCTTTTTCCGACCAAATGTTAGATTCGATTCCAAAACTACTCTTTGGCCGAGTAATAATAAAATCCGAGATGTTTAATCGATGAGCAACATTGCGTAAAATGTTCTTAGGTTTGTTTAGTTTAAGATCCCATGGTATTGAAAAAATATAGTTTAATAAGTCAACATTAGTATAAGGATAAAATAAAATTTTACCCTGACTTTCACCTAACTTTGACCAAATAGATTGAGTAATGGACCCTTCGCCAAAAAGAGATAAAATTGATATGACGTCGTAGATTGAACGATCTTCAAATGCTTTTATGCTTTTATACCGTCCTTGTATAATATCTTTTTTTTCTACGTTGAAATAATGCGACGACCAATCTGCATCTCCATAAGCTCCCAAAGACCAGACGATGTTGTCTACGTTCTGTATTGGAATGTTTCCTCTCTCAATAATGGTAGTTAGACTTTGTCCTTTACTACTTCTACGGGATGCATATTTTAATGTTTGATTGAAAAAGGGGACTTTTGACAATATCCTAAACTTTTCGCTAAGAAAAATAGAGTTATGAAGAGAAGTGCCAAAGCTACTATCTGCACCTTCTCCCAAAATAACAATGTCTTTGTCTTTAGGAAGGCCATTTTTAAAAAGCAAATAGAGCATGACAGATTGAAGATGATGAAGTGGTTCTTCTGCGCTTGATATGCCTTCAATTAGACCGGATAAATAATCTTTTATAGAAGCTGAAAAATAGGTATGTTGTGTTTGGAATGATTCAGCAGCAGATTTGGCATATTCTCTTTCAATATTCTTCTTCGGATCTTCAAAAGGATATCCCGTTGAATAAGAAGTATCAATTTCATAATTTCTTTGACATAATTTAAATAATATTGAGGAATCTAGCCCTCCGCTTAGCAAGATCGCCAGTCTATCTTTACAAGGATGTAGCAATTTAATGGATTTATCTAGCAGATTTAGCGTATTCTCTGCGTAAATATCAAAAGGAGAGAATTCTTTTCTAGTGGGTAAAGGTGGGTTGTAGGTTTCTTCATGAACTATCTTACATTTGCCATTTGTAAGTTTAATAAATATTCGATTTCCTACGACAAGTTGGTTAATATTCTTAAATAATGTTTGTGGAGGGATGACATAACGGTAAACAAAAAACTCAGGTAAAACATTGATATTTTCTAAAATTGGAACACCCGCTCTCCTCATCATTGATATATGTGTTGAACAGAAAAACTCACCTTTAGGGTTCAAATGGTAATAGATTGGTCTTCCTGAAATAGTAGATTTAGAAAGATAAAAGGTATTATCAACACTATTATAACTAAATTTTGAAAAAATAATCATATTAAAATCAGAAGAGATCAAAGGTGATTCAATAATTGAAAAACCGTTTTTTTCAATGATCCTTTTTGATAAAAAATTATCTGTAATACTAGTTATAATAAATTTATTAATTTTTGATTCTTCAATATCAACAGAATCAAAATTCTGTGCAATTTCATTCTTTGCTATAGCGACTAAAAACATAATACTTCTTGCTGTAGAGATTTGATCTTTTCTATAAAAACCTATCTGGTTATCATTTCGTAAAAAATAATTTCGATTACCCTATGGTAAAGATATATTCGTGATCGGTTAAGCCCTCCGCACATCTGATAAGCACTCGATTAACCAATGACCTCATATACTCAGGTCTATAATCACCACCAGAACTACCCCATTATTACCCCTCAGGAACCACTCCATTATCATGCCCTATGATTCGACTATGATCACCCTTATTTTTAATCTATTATCAGGTACACGATCGGCTAATGACCTTATATACTCAGGGATTCATCTATGATATAAATATCATGGATTTCTCGTTCGGAATCCTTAAAGAGATTTATCAAAAAATGAAAGAGTTTTTATGTTTGATAGTAGTTCTTAGTAAAAGAGAGGAATTTAGGAATAAAATGGTTTCGTAATGAAAGAGAAGAAGATTGTTGTTACCGATGATGCAAAATTCGTAGATTCGTATATTACATATAGCTTATCGAAATTGAAGGATCGTCCTGACCATGACAGGCGATATAGTATCGATTCTAGTAAAATTCATAAACTAGGATGGGCACCAATATTAAGTCAGCATTTTAATAATTCGATGAAAAAGACGATTAACTGGTATATTGAGAATGAATGGTGGTGGAAACCATCGATTAAAGGAAAATGAAAAGATAACGGGGTGTCACAGAATTACAAATAATGGGTTATTAATAATGATACCGTGGAGGAACTAAAAATGCCTTTTGATGGTGAAATAACATCTGAAGGCAATACGTTTTTTAACATTCGAACTTTTAGTCGCGACGTTTTTATTTATACTTTGGGGCAAGGTTTACTTCTTATTCTTGGATTCATCCAATTTTTTATTATTCCTAAATATCTCTCTATTGAAGATTATGGTTATTGGAAACTATTTCTACTTTTTACAACTTATGTTGGGGTATTACATTTTGGTTTTAATGATGGAATTTTAGTATGCTGGGCTGGAAAAAAAATTGATGACATTGGCTCCGAAATTAAAACAGCCTTTAAATTTTTAATTTTCGAACAGTTAATATTAATCAGTCTTCTGGCATTAATATTTTATTTTATTTTAAATGAAAAAAACCTTCTATGGATAGCATTATCAATTCTTCTTTATGCGTTTATAATTAACTTAACATCTTTTTTTATATTCACTGTACAAGCTATTAAAAGATTCAGATTGCTTACTATAATAAATGCAACTTCTGGCATATCATTTTTATTATTCGTTATTCTATTTTTTATACTACAGCAAACCCAATTTTATTACGTTATCCTATCAAATCTGCTCTCATTATTTATCACACTATTTATTATAATTCTATTTTTTCGTCGTTATCTCTTCCTTAAAAAAAATTCTTCAATACAATCACAATGGAAATTTGGTAAACAAAATATTAGTATCGGCATTTTTATATTATTCGGTAATCTTGTTGGAACATTTTTCTTAACTTTCGATAGGCTCATCGTTAGTTCTCTCTTCTCAATACAACAATTTGCTATATACGCTTTCGCTTTAACTGGAGCTTCGATTTTATATACCTTTATCGGAGCAATTTCTCAGGTGCTTTTTCCCTATCTATCAGGATCTGAACTTCAGATAAAAATACGTATTTATCACACAACAAAATCCGCAATTATTCTATCCTGGGCGGCCTTTCTAATTATGTACTTTCCTTTAACTAAAATAATTCAATATTATCTCCCACAATACAAAACTAGCTTAATATTAATACAAATAATGCTATGTACAGTTGGCTTTGTCAGTTTAATTGAAATACTTCATATAAACTATTTTAAAGCTTATCGAAAACAACGTCAATATTTTCTTTTTGGAATAATCGCATTATTCTTTGCTATCTTATTAAACTTGTTAGTTTTTAGGATTTTGGGCACATTAGAGAGTATAGCTTTTGCAACATTAATTGGTCTGGGTGGATGGTACATAATAAATGAACTAATTTTAAAATCAATCTTAGAACAAAACAATAAAAAGATAGCGAGAAGTCTGACAATTATTAGTAGTTATATTGGTGTTTTTTTTCTTTCTTCTTTTTTATCTGACCAGTTCATCTTTCAAATGTTTATATACCTCGGATTTTTTTTATTGATTACCTATATTGCTTTCCGATTGGAAATAAGAGAACTGATTCATATAGTTAAAAAATTAAGAAAAGGAAGAGAAAATTGAAAAAGGAAAGTAAAAATTAATTAAAAAAAAATAATATCGGAGTCCTTTATGAAAAAACAGCCTTTGATTTCCATAATAACACCAACTTACAACCATGGGAATTTTATCGGACAGTGTATTGAAAGTGTTTTAGCTCAAACTTATCCTCATTGGGAACAAATAATAATTGACGATGGCTCTACCGATGATACGAATGAGGTGGTCTCTCAATATAAGGATGAAAGAATTAAATATGTAAGGCAAAATAATGTAGGTATATGGAGATTAAATGAGACATATAACCGAGCCTTACAATACTCACAAGGTGAACTCATTGCAATTTTGGAAGGAGACGATTTTTGGCCCACTTATAAGTTAGAAAAGCAATTAATTGCTTTTGAAAAAAGAGAGGTAGTATTAAGTTTTGGAAAAGTAGCGATTACGGATAGAAACGGTAGAACTATTATGGTTATTCCAAAAAATCTAAAAAGATTTAGAAATAAATCTAAGGAAGAAATATTGAAAAAATTACTTTTGGATAACTTCATTCCAGCTTGTACAGTAATGTGTCGTAAAGATGTTTTGGTATCTATTGGTGGATTTAAGCAACCGAAGAACATATCCATTGTTGATTTTCCAACCTGGTTGGAACTTGCTTTGTATGGCATATTTTCTCCTATGGATGAAATATTGGGATATTGGAGGCAACATGAGACGCAAGTAACTAGAACAATGACAACAGGAGAATGCGAACCAATTAAATATGCAATTGACTTTTTCAATCAATTGCCCCAAGAGTTAAAAAAATCGATAAAAATTAACTACAATGACTTGCTGCTCAATCATCAATATCTCATTGCTTCTGTCCGTTTCGATTTTGGAAGGAAAGATTTAACAGAAAGCAAATGGGAGGAGGCTAAGAAAAACTTCAAAGAAGCTATCGATAAAGGCTCCATTTCTACAAAGACAAAGGCAATATTGGGTTTGATTTGTAGTCACTTTAGGATAGATTTAGAGTGGGCGGCTACAATATTAAACAAGACCACGTTTAAATAAATAGTTTTATTTTAATATGATAGCAGTGCCCTGCCAAACCATCTCTTTTATACCCATGCATACCAATAAATCTTCTGAGTTGTACCTGCACTACCATCATATTTCTTGATTGCAACAGTGAAGGTCGTTGGTCCCAGCGCAGTAACTGATACCATTTGACCAGAAACAGAACAAGTACAAACAACTACCGTCGGTGTCTTATACAATCCATGACTTATTGTCCCGCCATCTGCAACAATGGTAGCACCGTGGTGTTCAGTGCGACCGAGAGGGTCTACTATTTTGGTGTTCTGACTATTATCAAGAATATCAATGATATAATGAACATTGATATAGGTGTCCTCTGCATTGCTATCGATACTCCATTCGTGATTCGGTGAAGTTGCGGCATACCAATCCCAAACTAAGCAATCGGTGAAGTGATTACCGTTACCATCGATGTTTTTAAATGCATCTTTACTATAATCTGCTGTTTGCATTTTCACATTATCAAAAACGCCTTGACTGAATCCCTTACCGGTTGCACTAGGATCAATCTTAAATTCTACGCCGGTCACGTATGCCCAGACAAGAATATCCTCGAAATTGTTAGCATTTCCCCATGCATCAGTATTATCACTTTCAAGAAGAATCGCTGTATTTGGGTTATACATTGTGATATGTCGGAAGGTGTTACCGAAAAAACTCGCCATATCCATCGGGTCATATGCACCAACGTCGATATAGAGATGAATACCTATATAATTATGATTGCCTCCTAAATCTGATCTGCCTATGATTATATTCTCAAAAAGATTACTCCATATTCTATTAGCCCAGCCAGCATTAGGAGGAAGATAGAGACTTATAATATCTTTTGTCTGTGTAGAAATAGGGTCAATATGTACATTTTGTACAGTTGAACCAATAACCGGAGTAGCGCTACTAACATTAATAAATGTGATATCTGAACCAAGAGTAACCTTATGACTCTCAAAATCAATAGTTATGTAGCTTCTATTGAGTTTAAGTGTGGTTGTAAGTGTAATGTCACTACCAACCCAAACTGTTCCACCACCCGACCCTAGATCATTAATAGCTATCTGAAGATTATCACCAGTAGCCGCCCAATACTTACCATTACTATTTCTAATTAAAGTGTATGAATTGTCTGTAGAATCTGTTATTGTTCTAGTTACTGATTCAGCTGAAACTGCTACCAGTAATGCAATAAATAATAATGCTCCAATTATTTCAAATTTCGTTCTTAATTTAATTTTTATCATTTTTCTACCTCTCGCAATCTCTCCATAACGCTATATAACTATATTTAATTCTCTTCGTAATAGTATATAAACAAATCGTGTTATTATGCCAAAATGAAAAATATTCTCTATATAATTCACATCTTTTTTTATATCCCATGCCTGATACACTCATCTATTATACCGTATAAAAATATTTCCGATAATTCACATCTGCATCAAATGTAAACATCTTTCATTAAAAAATATTTAAGTGATAGTAACCCATAAATGAAGATCTCGGTACGCGCTCTTGATTAACTGATCTGCTGTATCTTTATAATCCTCATTCAGAGTATAGTGCTCAGTTGGTGTCGTAAACAACAAAAACTCAAGTTTGAAACTACTTCCCCGCTGCAATAAAGAAAATGAATAGTTATACTCCCATTGCGGCTCCTCAAGAGTCTCGAGATTCACTGGCGTATGATTCAAGCTCACCGTAATTTCATCCACGAACCACATATGATTAACAACAGTTTCATTGTTATTCCCTGGGGCGTTAAACGAGGTGGTTTCATTCACGAGCCATACCACAATGGTATAGTTAATAGTCCGATACTCATGGTTTGTAATACCAAGAATAACAGAAGCATTTTCCCCGACACTCAGATTCTGAGGATATTGATCGGCCGTACCATTCATCCCCAACACATAGAATTCTGTGAATTTTTCTCCTATCTTTGGGACAACAATTACATAAATCGTGAGAGTAACCGCTATGATTATTAACACTCCTAGAATAATTGTCACTCTCTTATCGAATCTGTTCTCAAATGTAATTGTTACTATCTTATCGAATCTGTTTTCAAATGATGGGAACGACACATCGAAAGAAACACAAAATCGTTCCTCAGGAGCAGTTGCAAACCAACGGTACAACGCAACTAATCCCACACCAAAGATAAACAAGCTTAACACTAATAACATCGGTTCAAGCCGTATCCCCCACGGCGAAAAATTCAATCCCAGACCAAACAAAGGGACAATCGCGACTGACATACCCAAACTCAACCCAATTCTTTCAACAACTGTAACACCCCCCCCAGGCCTTTTAAACGGAAACAAAGCGAACACCAGAACATAACCAGGGATGAACAGTATAAAGGGCACCCCAAGAATAATGCGGATAGGTTCCTCGATATTAAAAATTACAATCGGAATAAGTAACGCACTCCAAATCAAACAAAGAACAAGATCAACCGGAAATTTATCGAATGAAACCTTCATTTCTCATATCACATGTGAAAAAAGCTTATTACCTTTTCTGCAACGATCACCATACAGAGACTAAAAAAAATAAGAATCAGAAAAGACAACCTCTTTTTCAATTGAGGCGTGAGATATACCCCTACAAGTTCCATGCATATAAGCATCCCAAACACAACGAAAAAAAAGAAGGTATCTATATTCGAACCACCGGTGATAAAAAACATGAGTACTACCCAGAGCGTTAAAAAAACAAAAATTTTGTTCTCATTTCTTCTCTGAATACTTTTTTCTGGGGTAAAAAAAAGCATGAAAATCGCGATGAAAATCAAGCACAGACCAATTTTATCATTAACACCAAGTGGAGTCCAAAGAACAAAGATACCTATCGTCAGAAGGATAATCCCAAGTATTTTTATCCAATATGACTCTGCTGGACCATAGTAAAATTGATCGAGATAGTGTTTTAATTCTTTGATTACTGTGTCAATCCTTTGATTCACTTTAACCATGTTGTATCGGTATTCATCTTATAAAATATTTAAATATTACTAGACTTTCGCCTCATTATACTGTAAAGACGTTAATCTTTTATTAAAACCACCATCACCGCTCCATAATCGAAGAGCGTCAGCGCTCGATCATTACTTGAAAATTCATACCCGTAACATGAGGGTACTCCACTATAGTCCATGAACGGCATTTGACACAACATGCTCGTATTCACCGTATAGTTAAACCATAACTCCGCGGTATACGGCTCACCAGGAGGATTATCAGTTACAAGAATCGTATATTTTTGTGTCCAGTTACTATAGAAAATCCAATGCTCATTACCATTCGCCTCGTTATGCCATGAGCCAAGAAATCTCTCTTGTCCGGGAAGGGATCCACCTGAACCATTATTTTGATTACCGTAGTTATCTGAATACAATAGTATATTTGCAATGGTTGTATTGGTATTTGCCAAGCTATCATTATCTATGACGGTAAGAGATATGTTGTATACTCCTGCTTTGCTGTAGCTGTGCGTTACCATTTTTCCGTATAAAATCGTCCCATCGCCAAGATTCCAAGTGTAGTTGACAATAGTTCCATCTCTGTCATAGCTCTTTGATCCATCAAACGTAATGCTACGGTTTACGAACCAAACATATGGTCCATTTGCATCTGCCACTGGTGATTTTTCTACAGTCGTATTAATGATAAAAGAACACGAGCCATAAGTACCGTTATTTTCATTTGTGCTTGTATCCTTGGCCTTTACATAAAATATATGGGTACCATCTGCAATTACACTAGTTGATTTCCATGTTAGTATATTTCCAACCCATATATCTTCACTCGTATCTATTTTTACGTAATAGCCAGCAACATCACTTGTATCAGTAGATGCGTTCCAGCTAAATGTTGGTGTGTTATCTGTCTTTGGTGTTGTACATCTCACAGTAGCCGGTGCTGTAGGACCCTCTGTATCGTCTGGGTTTGTACTGTTATTCTGTTTGTTCTGTGTCACACAACCGCAAAGCGCCCCGATTAATAATAAAACAGCGATGGTTATCGATACAAGGTGTTTTTTCATAGTACACCCTTCCATAACTGTTCTACAATAGGTCCTGTTATATAAAATCATATCGTTCAAGTGCGTACAAGACCAAAATATCTTTTTACTGAAATTGTCCAACCTAAAAAACATTCATCAAAGAGAGAAAAAACTGCGTCTAATTGTCAATTACATAAAATTTTATTTCATGAAACAGGATTACTCCTGCGGAAACCCCCACATGAAATATAACAAAGGTATTAGATAATATTTTTTTAATAAAGATTTATATAGGACTTCTCCTATCCTGAACATAGGGAAACGATACCTCATTCTATAACACCATGCTGTGTCAAGATGCAACGTACGTCTTCCCGGGGGAGAAACCATGGTTGAATTCGTAAAAATCTCACTACAAGGAACTTTATTAGAAATTATTGAGGTTTCTGATAAGTATCGAGATCAGCCATACGATGAACTGGAGGAGAAATAACCACTTACTTTTTTCTTCTTTTTTTGTTTACTCCAAGTTAAAACCAAAATTTGGAGTGCTAATTTTTTACCTCATAGATATTCTTCCAATCAAAATAATGAAAAATCCTCCCGCCTTGTGTTTCTACGAATGTATTCCATTTTTCTTTATCGTTTAGAGTAGCTTCACGAACGGGTATTTCATCATGGTTATCAATCTTCGTGTGTGTAATTATTTTAAAAAAAGGACTCTTAACGAAAAATCTTGGGAGTAGAATTGTTATTACAGTGGTGAAATTCGTTTGAAATCCATTTTTTTATTATCGATGGTTGGTCCTTAATCGAAAATAATTGAAGTGGAGAGGGGTAGGATTTTTTTTTGGTTGAATGGTGGAAGTGGTTCTTGTTCACGGTGGTATTTTGTCACGATGTGTTTAAATATCTCCATTGATAAATAATTTCATGGTAGACATTATCATACATTGAGAGATGGCGGAGATGAGAAAGAGAGGGGCTGATAAGAGGGTTACAGTACTGCGACCATTGCTTGTGGTTATCCTAATTCTTATAGAATTCATACCACTTTCTGTTTTGGCAGATAATCCGACACTTGTACAAGTAAATCCTGTCAGTAAGACCGTCTCAGCTGGCCAGACATTTTCCATAACGGTGGCGTGTACACCAGGTCAAACGATAAAATCATATGAATTGAAACTCTCATTCAATCCAACATTACTACAGGCAAACTCCGTGACCGAAGGAACAATTTTTAATGGCTATACGACATTTTTCAATGCAGGGACAATCAACAACACTGCGGGAACGATTGTTGATGTGTACGGGTTGATAGTAGGAGCTGGAGGCGTCGTAACCCCCGGGACCCTAATTTCACTTTCATTTACTGCACAGTCTGCATCAGGCACATCACCCATAGGTCTTTATGATGTTGGGTTAACAAATGATACGACATATGTACCGATTACAGTGACGAACGGCAGTGTAACGCTCCGAGAGTTTACATTAAGCGTAACGCTCGACGGCTCGGGATCGGTGACCAAGAACCCGAACCAGACGACCTACCCATACGGGACCGTGGTACAGTTGACTGCAGTTCCGAATACGGGATGGACATTTAGCTCCTGGAGTGGAAATCTCTCCGGGAGTACGAACCCTACTTCGATTACCATGACGGGGAACAAGACGGTAACCGCCCATTTTACACAGAATCAATATACGCTCACGATTACGATTAATGGTTCAGGTTCCGTGACAAAGAATCCGAATAAAACGACATACACCTATGGCGAGGTAGTAACGTTAACCGCTATTCCAGCGAGCGGATGGGCGTTTAATTCATGGAGCGGGAATCTTACTGGGAGTCAAAATCCGAAGACAATTACGATGAACGGGAATAAGGTAGTGGCCGCTCATTTCTTAGATACCGCGCCTCCGCAGATATCCGGTGTCGCTCGTACGACGTCTGATCCGTTAGATACCAATCCCTTGTATGGGTGGGTGAATGTGAGTGGTACGGTCACCGATAATGTCGCGGTGTCACAGGTGGTATTAAAAATCCATAAACCAGACGGCTCTTGGAATAACGTGTCGATGACAAGTAGAACTCCAGGAAAATATTATTACCGGTCGACAACCGCGTTTTTTGCAACAGGGAACTATAGTTATTTCATCTGGGCGATAGACACCAGCAGCAATACAAACACTTCAGGTACAGTGTTGTTTTCGATGCCTGCGAACTGGGATGTGAATATCGATGGCTATTGTACGATTCTTGATCTGGTACTTATATCGAATCATTATAGTCAAAGTGGGAGTAACGGGTGGATTCGGGAAGACGTGGATAATAACGGTGAGATACAAGTATTGGATTTAGTATGTGTATCGAACCATTATGGAGAAGTATGGTGGTAGTATGAAGGATTTGTTCTATCCTGTGTTGATGTATTTCATGGAACTTTTATTCGCGAATAGGTAGCAATAACCGCAAGAACGGTATTAATATAGTTATCTGATCGGAATAAATTCAATTGCCTTTCATCCCGACTTAAGCGGAAGAATAAAGCATTCCTCTCAAAATTTTTAATAAGAATATATAAAAAATAAAAACTTACTTTTATTCCTGAGAGATTTATCTGATTTATCTCAGTAGCTTACACTTTTTCATAAATCAGTAATAAAATTGATGTTGGTTACTTCAGGGCAGGTCATATTTTTATTAACTGCGGCTGGGAATACTGCGTGGTCTGAAGCATCAGCGTAAGACCCGTAGATGAAAAGCCGCATCTCCTTTTTTCTTCCATCAAACCATATCTGTTTTTTGTCGCGCGCGGCACACC
>Ga0315280_10004472_pt1 | contig 20603 bp, 14 predicted proteins | sample YL17G06_40_MG_FD_203697 | JGI IMG/M metagenome (GOLD analysis project Ga0315280, IMG submission 203697) | Sediment microbial communities from Yellowstone Lake, YNP, Wyoming, USA - YL17G06_40 | ecosystem: Environmental > Aquatic > Freshwater > Lake > Sediment | place: USA: Wyoming | collected... | reverse complement strand
CGACGAAAGGCAACCGCATTATGTCATGGCTGGGCAGTCGCTTCGTTTCCCTCGTATCCGCACTCGCCCTGTGCGGAGGGCTTGCCATCGCGGGCGAAAGGGTCCCGATTGTGTACTCCACCGATCTGTTCCATCCCCACGCGGACCCGGACGACCACTACGATCTGGCCTGCCTGTTTGCGATGCCGGAGTTCGACATCCGTGGGATCATCCTTGACCTCGGCGGCACGCAGGCCAAGCAGCCGGGCCGTCCGCCGGTCGAGCAGATGGTGCACATCACCGGGCGCAAGGTGCCCTACGGGTTCGGCCTGAGCAAGCCGCTGCGGAGCCGCGAAGACAAGGCCGTCGATGAGCCGGCGGAGTTCCAGGCCGGCGTGCATCTCCTGCTGTCCGTGCTCCGGGAGTCGAAGGAGCCGGTGACGATCTTCACCACCGGAAGCTGCCGCGACGTGGCCGCCGCCTTCAACCGCGAGCCGGAACTGCTCAAAAAGAAGGTCAAGGCGGTCTACTTCAACGTCGGCCGCGGCCCGAATGAGCCCCAGGAAGAGTGCAACGTCGGCTATGACCCCGCGGCGTACCTGCGGATGTTCGAGTCGGGGCTGCCGCTCTACTGGTGCCCGTGCTTCGGAAAAGACGGCTTCGAGACGCTCTACGAGGCCGATCAGGCCACGGTGGTCGGGGCCTGCACGCCCGCGGTGCAGAACTACTTCGTCTACTGCCTGACGAAATCGACCGCCGACCCGATCGCGTTTCTCACCAGCGGCCCACACCCGCTACCCAAAGGCCCGCGGGCAATGTGGTGTACCGCTCCGATGTTCCACGCCGCGGGACGAAAGGTCTACCAGCGCGGGGCGGACGACTTTGTCGCCCTTTCCCCGGAGCGTGGGGCAGGTTGGCAACCTGCCCCACAGCGGGGTCTGGCCGGCAAGAAAATCGACGTGTTTCGGTTCGTGCCGATGCGGGCGGCCGTGGGGGAGGGCAAGACCGGCCTGCGGGTCGAGCTTCAGCCGGCTCAGCCCAATGGTTCCATTTTCCGCTCAACCGACCCGCGGTACAAGCGGATTATGGCATCGTGCCTGAAGAACGTGCTTGCGGAGCTGGGACGCTAGAAGAATGCTTGTGGCACAGCCGCCCCCGGCTGTGCCGTGGCTCGCAAGGAGGAGGATATCTGTAACAAGGCGCACAGCCGATGGCGGCTGTGCCACGGGGAGACGAAGTATGGACTGGAGAATTGCCGAGCCTGCACACTTGCTGCGGGCGTTGCGTCTTTCGCTGTTTGAAGGAGGCCAGTTCCTGGTGAGCCGGATCGCTCCGCTCGGGCCGATCCTCCGGGAGCGAAACCTGAGCTACGTCCACAAGGCGTCTTGGGGGATGTACGCCGCTGGAGTGGACCACGAGACGATCGCCCGGCTTCTGGATTGGGCCCTGCGCGAGGCCCTCCGCGAAAACGGCGATTTCTACTTCCCCCAGGAGGGGCCCGAGTACAAGGACTATCAGCGGCTCTACCGCACGCTAACGATGGGCATCGTGGCGGCGCAGATCGATCACGCGATGATCCACGTGCCGCGCGTGCTGGACCGGATCCTCCAGTACCAGCACTCTTCCGGGGGCGTGTTTCACTTGATTGGCGACGATCCCCGGCACCCGGAGCTGCCTCCGACCATCGGCACCCTGAACACGAGCTTCTTCGGCCACCTGATGATCGGCCTTGACATGCGCGACCGGGCCATGGCCGTCGGCCAATGGGTGCGGCGATGGGTGGACGCCAACCGCGAGGCCATGGCCCAAGGCCGGCTCTACACACAGATGACCCTCGACGGCCGACTCGTCACCGAGATCCAGCCCAACGAGCGGATGGGGAAACTCGTCGACACCCAGCGGCCCAAGCAGGAGTTCTGGCAGGTGGGCACCGCGATGGCGTACCTGGTGGTGCTCTACGACACCATGCGGACCCGCTGGGGCAGCTCGGCCGAAGAGGCCAGGCCCCTGCTGGATGCCGCCATGGCGCTCCTGGACTTCGAGTGTACCATGCCCTTGGATACGTACCTCTGGCCCTCCAAGTGCAAGGTCGGCTGGGGGGCGGGCGAGCTACTCCGCGTGATCGTGCGGCACCGGTTAGGAAACTGCCCCGATTTCCGTGTAGCCTGTGACGACTGCGCCGATTCTCCGGCGGCGAAAATGGGACCGCTCCTCTCGGAACCCCCGGCCGCCACGGGACCGTCCCCTTGCGAGCGGGCCTATCGCGTGGCAGAGCGGGTCGCCATGTTCACGTTCATGGACAATCAGTTGCCCGGGGGCGGCTGGTCGTGCATGCACTATCCGCTGAGCGACGGCATCGCCGAGATGGCCTACAGCTACAAACCGCTCAAGGACATCGTCTGCGTGCCGCCCGAGCCGACCGCCCTTTCCGGCACGATCTTCCTCCCCAGCGAGGAAATCACCGGCGAGTTCCTCAGCGAGATGAAGGCCATCGAGCAGGGAGTCGCGGCCTACGTGGGCAAGGATGAGTAAGGGCCCGCGATGGACGGCCGCGGGCTAGCGTACGGAAAACCGGTATACGCACGTGTGCCGGTACGTCTGGCCCGGCCGAAGGATGACGGAGGGAAAGGCCGGCTGATTGACGGAGTCGGGCAGGTGGGCCGTCTCCAGGCAGACTCCGGCGTGCTTGCCATAGACCGCGCCGGCTTTGCCCTTCAGCGTGCCGTCGAGGTAGTTGCCCGTGTAGAGCACGATCGCCGGCTGGGTGGTGAAGACCTCCATGACGCGGCCGCTTGAGGGATCGCGGAGCGTGGCGGCCTTGATGAGGCGCGGCTCCGTGCGATCCAGTGCGTAGCTCAGGTCGTAGCCGTCGGCCACCTGAGACTCCTTCTGCACTCGCGCCCCGATGGCGGTCGGCTTGGTGAAGTCGAAGGGCGTGCCCGCGACCGGCACAATCTTGCCGGTGGGGATAAGCTTCTCATCCAGCGGCGTGTAGTGGCTGGCGCGAAGCTCTAAGACGTGCCCGAGCACGTTGCCGCTCCCGGCGCCCGCGAGGTTGAAATAGCTGTGCTGGGTCAGGTTGACCGGCGTGGGCCGGTCCGTGGTGGCGTTGTAGTCGATCTTCAGCTCGTTCTGGCCGGTCAGCCTGTACGTGACGCTCAAGGCCAGGTTTCCGGGATAGCCCTGGTCGCCGTCGGGACTCGCGTAGTGAAACCGGACGGCCGGCTCCTTCTCGCCGGCCAGCGGCTCGGCCTTCCAGACGACGCGGTTCAGGCCCCGCACGCCGCCGTGCAAGTGGTGCGGGGGGATATTGAGCGAAAGCTGGTACGTCTTGCCGTCGAGAACGAACTTGCCCTGGGTGATGCGGAAGGCCACGCGTCCGACCGTGCCGCCGAAGTACGGATTCTGCTTGGGGTCCTCGTACTGAGCGAGGTTGTCGAAGCCCAGGACCACGTCGGCGGCCCGGCCGTGACGATCCGGCGCCCAAAGCTCGCTGACCGCCGCCCCGTACGTAATCAAGCGCACGGTCATGCCGCCGGCGTTGCGGAGCGTATAGCGATCGACGACCTCGCCGCCGGCAGTCACGCCGAAGCGATCCTTCTCGATGCCGAGCTGTGTCATAATACCGGCTCCCTGGGCCGAAAGCCCGCACAAGAGAATCCCCAGCACGACTCGTGAAGCTCTAATGACACTCGTCATTTTTCCTTCCCCTGGTTGCAGAACTTGCAAGGGACGAAGCCCCGGCCGCCGCACACGCGGCAGGCGACGCGGATCGGGGTGGACCTCACGATGGGCCGGCGGCTAATCGAATCCCGGCCCACGACCTCGGTCTTCGTACTTCGAACCAGTCCGCGGAGGCAGTCCGGCGCGGGGCAGCGGACCTCGCCGCGGCCGCCGCAGGTCCAGCACCAACGGTCCTCGTAGCCCACCGCGGCCGGCCAATCCAGCGCGCGGCCGTCGGCCAGTTGCAGCCCCATATAGCGAAACGCGGATGGCCGCTGGACCTGCGCTCCACCTGCGGCGCGGGTGAGCAGATCGTCGAGCGTCTTGGTTGCACCAGGCTTCGGCAGGAGTCGGCCTGCCCGAACCAGCTCTTGCACCCGGGCGAGATTCTGCGCGATCTCCTCCGGGCCCGGTCCCGCGGCCAAGGCCGCCTCCCAGTGCCGCAAGGCCGTGGTCTCCTTGCCAAGCCGCACCCGCGCCAAGGCCAGGTTGTTGAGCGAGGCGACGCTGCTGGGCTGCTGCTTGACGCACATCGCAAAATACTTCTCCGCCGACGGCCAGTCGTGGTCCGCCAGGGCCTCGAACAACCCCAGGCTGAACGCCGTGCGCGGATCCTGACGCCCCGCCTTGTGGGCCTGCAGGAGCTTCTTCTGCGCCAGGGGCATGTCGCCGCGATTGATTGCGCCCCACGCATCGGCAAACACCGGATCGAGCTGCGGGTCCAGCTTGATCGGCTCTGCGGGCTTCCCCGCCGGGGACGGTTCATCGGGCTCCTCGGTTTCTTCTGCGGGGACCTTGAGGGGCTCCGTCTTTTCCTCAGGTTGCTTTGCCAGGGCCGAAGGAGGCGGCTCCTCTCCCCCGGGCGCTTTTGCCGGGACCGTCGGGGGCGGTTCCTTTCTTGTCTGCGGGAGGATCGCGTGCGGCTCGGGCGTCGCGGCCTGTAGCAATTCCTCCCACAACTCTTCCTCGGCAAGGTCGTCGGCCTCCTCGTCGGGCGACTGGTCGAGCGCGGCCGGTTTGACCGGGGGTTCGAGAGGCTTCAGAAGGCTGCGGGCGACGTGTACGACCCGCTTCTGTCCGGCCTCCACCACCACGGTCCATGGCACGGGCTTGAACCCCGGGATGGTGAGGAGGATATGGACCTTTCCGGGTTCGCAGGGATACTCGATCTGCCCGGCGGCCGGGACCCACTGGCGCTTGCCGTTGACCTCCAGGACAGCCCCGCGCCGCAGGTCCTCGGGCCAGTCGATCAGGATCGCGGCTTGGACGACACGTTTTCGGAGTGTTTTCAGGTCAAGGCCGGGGTATTGTTTGGGCTGCTCGTCGGCGGCCCGCCGCAGAAGCGCCAGCCCGATCACCAACGCCAGGCCAAACGCCAGGATCCCAATCATCACAGCCAGACCGGGATCGCGGCGCTTCCGCGGCAGGGGCGGCGGCACCGCGAACGGCTCGGGGCTGACCGCTGCCGGGAGGGCGTCTTGGGGGACCCCTGCGGTGAAGGCCTCCTGGCCGGCCGGTTCGATGAAATCGTACCGCTCGACCTCCGGCGCCGCCGGCGGCACGGCCCCTTCCAGCCGCTCCAGTAGCAGGGCGTCGTAGGCGGCCTTCTTGTCGGGATTCAGCAGGCAGATCTTCGCCGCGGCCACCTGGTTGAGCAGCTTCTGCGAAAGCGGCCCGTGGGGCCCGGTCTGAAAGGTCCGCAGGAACGCCATCTGCCGATCGGCGGCGTTCTCGATCACGTCGGCTTGGCCCTCGAACAACTGGATCCCCAGGAGCCGATAGTGATGGGGCGGCTGCTCCTCCCGCGGGATCCCCAGCCAACGATGATACGGATCGAAACCCTGCGCCATCTGCTCAACCCGGCGTGCCAAAGCCGCGGCCAATCAGACTTCCGAAGCCTTCAAGACTTCGGAAGTCGCCTGGACTCTCCAGGGAAAGAGCTTCTCCCCACATTGGCGGGCAAGCGCATCCTTCATACTCATAAGTACCAGATCCCCCGGGATGGGGCAAGGTGCCGTTTGTCGTTCGGCCGGCATTGCTTCCGCAAGTGGTAGGGCGTATCATCAAGATAGGGTAGGGGCTTGCCATCCGTTCAGAAGGCCCCTGGGGCGGTTTCCTCTCACGTCGCGGCGGCTTGGGTCCATGCGCTTATTCGAGACGTTCATCGGCAGAGCATCGGTCTGGCTAGCCGCCGCGCTGGTCCCGTTTGGGACTTTGCCGATGGGTACCTGCCGCTGCGACCTCGGCATGGCAGACAGAGCACGTGCAGACTTCCGAAGTCTCGAAGACTTCGGAAGTCTTGGAAGCCTCGGCCTGCACCCCCAATCAACGGCTCCCGCGTCCGGCTGCCCGCACTGCAAGCCACGGCCGGCGCCAATCCGGCCGTGCTGCCAAGTCAAGGCAAAGGCCGGCTGCTCGGCGTCGGATCGCGGGACGTGCGGTTGCTGTGGCGGGCAAGGTTGCACGGGCGGAGCGGTCTGCTCGTGCCGCCACTCCCATCGGGCCGATCCGCAACTTCCGGCTTCCGACCACTCCTTAAAAGGCAAGGACGTTGCCGGGGCGGCGGCCGTCGCGACCGCGTGCTGCGGAGACCGAGATTCCGGCCTCCACGTCTCGTGCCATCCTGGGCAGTTCTCCCCCTTCGTGCTGACGCCGCTGGAGCGATTGAGCACGCTCTGCCGGTTCCTCATCTAATCGGCATCACGCCACGGGGACACTGCGCGCTGATTGGAGCGCATGCGCGTGTTCTCCGCGCGCCGACCGGCGCTTTGCTGGTGTAATCACCCTGATAGCACATGCCATCGGCGTAAAGCCCACGGGTTGCAACCCGTGGGCTTTGAGGGGCTCAAAAAACGTTTCGATTGACCACCTCTTTCAAGGAAAAAAACCATGTTGCGAGGATCCACTCTCCTTTCGTTGCCGGTGTTTTTCGGGGCCGCGGTGTTCTTAGGCGGCTGCGCCAAAACGCCCGAAAAGGCAACTCCCAAGGAGCCGGCCGGCGCCGCAAAGACGGCCCAAGACGCCGGGTCGGCGGCCCCCAGTGAAAAGCCGGCGGCGTTGACCGCCGAGGACCGCGTGCTGATCGCGAAGCAGAAGGTCTGTCCCGTCACCGGGGAGGAATTGGGCTCGATGGGCGATCCGGTCAAAGTAGTCGTCAAGGGTCAGACGGTCTTCCTCTGCTGCTCTGGATGTGAGGACGCCATCAAGAAGGACCCCGACAAGTATCTGGCGAAACTCAAGAAATAGCCCGGCGGTGTGGGAGGTATTTCATGGCAGACAGAAAAGATAGGCGGACTGCCGCCGATGAACCGACCGGCCCGGCGGTTCCCGGAGACAACGCGGCCCCGAAGACTCCAGGGACGGGCACGCTGCCGATGACCGGCCGGCAGAAGCTCAGGCTCATCGGCCTGGTGATCCTGAAGCGGGTGCGCTTCATCGCCATTCTGGCGGCGGTGGGGTTGTTCGTCGGCTACTGGGACACGATCAAGAACTACTGGGACAAGTGGACCCGGCCGCAAGCCGCGGCCGTGCGGGAACTGGAGCCGGGCCAGGAGTTCTACTGCCCGATGCACCCGCAAGTGGTGCGAACCACCTTCGAGCCCAACGGCGACGTGCCGATGTGCCCCATCTGCGGCATGCCCCTGGCGGTTCACAAAAAGGGGGACGCGACGAAGTTGCCGCTGGGCGTGACCGGCCGGGTGCAGTTCACCCCGGAGCGGGTGCAACAGGCCGGAATCCAAACCGTACCCGTGGAGTATCGCACGTTGAGCAAACAGACCACCACCGTCGGCTATGTAACCTTTGATGAGAGCCGGCTCTCGCGGGTCACGAGCCGCGTGTCGGGCTACGTGGAGAAACTCTACGTGGACAAGACGTCTGTCGAGGTCCGCCAGGGGCAACCTCTGGCCGAAGTCTATAGCCCCGATTTGTACAGCACCGCCCAGACGCTGCTGCTGGATGCCAAGGGCGGCGCCCGCTCCGGCCTGCTCGCCAGCACTCGGACGCGGCTGGAGCTATTGGGCATGAGCCCGGAGGACATCGACGCCATCGTCGCCTCCGGCAAAGCAAGCCCGCGGCTCTTGATCCGCTCGCCGCGATCGGGGTACGTGATCGAGAAGAAGGTGGTCGTCGGTTCCAACGTCGAGCCGGGCATGACCCTGCTGGAGGTGGCCGACCTCTCGGCCATCTGGATCGAGGCGGAGGTCTACGAGAAGGACATTGCCTTTCTGCAGCCGGAGCAGAGGATCGAGGCGACGGTCGAGGCCTTTCCGAGCGAGCGGTTCGACGGCAGGATCGCCGTGATTTCCCCGCGACTCGATTCAGCCACGCGAACGATCCGCGTCCGGTTTGAGCTTGCCAATCCGCAGCGCGAGCTGCGTCCGGGGATGTTTGCGACGGTGACGATCAAGACGCCCCTGGAGGACATCGAGCCCTTCAAGAGCCTTGTCCGCTCCAGGGCCCCGATCGTGCTTTCCTCCTCCAGCGGCGTTGGGGATTCCGGCGGCGCCGAGGATCGGCCGCGGCACCAGTTCCCGGTGGTGCCGGAGCTCTCAGTGGTCGATACCGGCACGAAGAAGGTGGTCTACGTGGAGCGAGAGCCGGGGCTGTTTGAAGGACGGGAGGTGGAGCTTGGGCCCCGCGTGGAGCTAATGGAAGGAGGTCGCAGGGTGGACTACTACCCGGTGATTAAAGGGCTCGCCCGGGGCGATAAGGTCGCCGCCGCGGGGGCCTTCTTGATCGATGCCGAAACGCGGCTCAACCCGGCCGCCGCCTCGACCTATTTCGGCGCCACCGGCGGTTCCCAATCGGGCGGCCGCACGAGCCAGCCCGCAGCCCCGGCCTCGCGTCCAGGCGACCAGGCATCGCGCAGTTCACAAGGGGACAGTCCCATTTCGGGCACCATGCGAAGCATGGTCGCGCGAAAATCGGGACAGTCCCCCGAGCCGGAGCCTCCGCCAAAGGCCCAAGAACCCTCCGCGGAAGACCTCAAGAACATCGCCCAACTGCCGGACGCCGATCGGCAATTGGCCATGGCCCAGCGGGTCTGTCCGATCACCGGCGCGGCGCTCGGCTCGATGGGCGTTCCCGTCAAGATCACCCTCCGCGGCCAGCCCGTCATCCTCTGCTGCAAGGGCTGCATCGGCAAGGCGAAACGGGAACCCGAGGAGACGCTCAAGAAAATTGGCCGCTACGCAGCGACGGCGACTCGAAACCCCTAGGAGATGGTAGGGTGGGACAATCGCAGCGCAGTCCCACCGACGATGATTAGGGCGCCTTCTGGTGGGACTGCGCTGCGCTTGTCCCACCCTACGACTGCAACAAGACTTCCGAAGTCTTCAAGACTTCGGAAGTCTACGGAACTGGCTGATAGCTGACGGCTGATAGCTGACAGCTTTGGAACCGTGGAATCCCACCCATGATCGGGAAAATCATCGAATTTTCCATCCGCAATCGGTTTATCGTCATCCTGCTCGCCCTGGGGATGGTCGTCTGGGGCGTCCACGCGGTGATCAACACGCCCGTGGACGCGATCCCCGACCTCTCCGAGAACCAGGTGATCGTCTTCACCGACTGGATGGGCCGCAGCCCGAGGGAAATCGAGGACCAGATCACCTACCCGCTCTCGGTCAACCTCCAAGGTCTGGCGGGGGTCAAGTCGGTGCGGAGCTCCAGCGAGTTCAACTTCTCGATGATCAACATCATCTTCGAGGACAACATCGACTTTTACTTCGCCCGGCAGCGCGTCGAGGAGCGGCTCAGGCTGGCGAGCACCTTCCTCCCCTCCGGCGTGGTCCCTTACATGGCGCCCGACGCCACGGCCCTGGGACAGATCTTCTGGTACACCGTGGAAGGCGAAGGCCAAGACCTGGGGCGATTGCGGGCCATTCAGGACTTCAACGTGCGGCTGGCGCTAAAGTCGGTGCCCGGCGTCGCCGACGTGGCCAGCGCCGGCGGGTTTCCCATCGAGTACCAGGTCGACGTCGATCCGGGCAAACTCCGCGCCTACCGCGTGACCCTCGGCGAGCTGTTTTCGGCCGTCGCCCGGTCCAACTCCGCCGTCGGCGGCAAGACGGTGCAGAAGGGAAACGCCGAGTACATCGTCCGCGGCGTGGGCTGGATCCGCAACTCCAGGGACATCGAGGACATCGTGGTCAAGGCCGACCCGGAGAAGGGCACGCCGGTCTACCTCTCTAGCCTGGGCACCGTGAGCCTCGGGCCCGAGTTCCGCCGCAGCGTCCTGGAGAAAAACGGCAACGAGGCAGTCGGCGCCGTGGTAATGATGCGCCACGGCGAGAACCCGCTGGAGGTGACCAAGCGGATCAAGGAGAAGATCGCGGAAGTGCAGCCCGGACTGCCCGAGGGCGTGCGGATCGTCCCCTTCTACGACCGCACGCGCCTGATCCACGGCGCGATCGAGATGATCACGGGGACGCTCACGGAGGAGATGATCATCGCCTCGGTGGCGATCCTCTTGATCCTCATGCACTTGCGCAGCGCGGTCGTGATCTGCATGACGCTGCCGCTGGCGGTGCTCGTGTCGTTCATCCTCATGCGGCATTTCGGGATCGCCTCGAACATCATGTCCCTTTCCGGGATCGCCATCTCGATCGGCATCCTCGTGGACCAGGCGATCGTGATGGTCGAGAACGCCACGCACCATCTCACCGCGCACTTCGGCGGCAAGAAAGTGACCGGCGACACCCGGGAACTCGTGATCCCCGCGTGCCGCACGGTGGGCCGGCCGATCTTCTTCTCGGTGATGATCATCCTCATCTCGTTCATTCCCGTGTTCGCCTTGAGCGGCCGGGAGGGGAAGACCTTCCATCCGCTGGCCTTCACCAAGAGCTTTGCCATGATCGGCGTGGCGATCCTCTCGATCACCCTGGTGCCGGCCATGATCCCCACGTTCATCAAGGGCCGGGTGCGGCGCGAGGAGGACAGTTGGCTGGTCCGCAACTTCATCAATATCTACAAGCCGTGGCTCACCTGGCTGATGCCGCGGCGCAACCTCGCCATGTGGTTCTTTTCGTTCCTGTTGATCATTGGGACGGGGCTCTTCCCCATGGATGCGGTGACGGGCATCCCGTGGCCGATCTGCTTCCTCGTCGTGGTGGCCGTCACCATGGCGGCTACCCTCATCTTCATCGTGGGGTGGCATTGGCAGGTCCTTTCGTTCGTTACCCTGGCAGCGGTGGCCTTGTGGGCCTACAACTTCAACAAGATCGGCACCGACTACATGCCCCCCTTGGACGAAGGGAGCATCCTCGACATGCCGGTCACCTCCCCTCGCGTGTCGGTCACCCAGGCATCCGACGACCTCAAGGCCCGCGACTCGCTGCTGCAGCGCTTCCCGGAGGTGGAGATGGTCGTGGGCAAGGCGGGCCGGGCCGACACGCCGACCGACCCCTCGCCGCTCGACATGCTTGAGTCCGTCATCACGCTGCGGCCCAAGGAGTATTGGCCCCGCCGCAGGCTTTACTACCAGGATGCCGAGCGACAAACTGCGGTCGTGTTAGCGGCCCTGCAAGAGATCGGCCTTGTCGAGCCCATTGAGAAAGACTCCGAGCGCAGCGCCCCGCTCGATTCGGCCACGATGAACGCCACGACCCGGTTCGACGAGGCGATGAGGGAGCTGGTGTTCCAGCGCTACCGCGAGTTCGAGGCGACGCTCGGCCCGAAACTCCTGCGCCAGTTCGTCGCCAAAATGGTCGCCCGCTGGCAGAAGGCGGATCGGCTGCTGGAGCCGGTGCGCGGGGCCGACGTGGACCGCGTCGTCGGCCAACTGGAGAAGGAGTTTGCGGCGATCCTGACGGCCGGGCCTGGCCAGGCGGACGTCAACCGGCTGATCCAGCGGATCGCCGAGAAGCTGGCCGCCGACAAGAAGCTCGAGATGAGCCCGGACCTCCTGACCGCGGACTTTCATCCCCTGTACGACGCCTACCTGAGCGTGATGAGCGTGATGGGGATCGAGCGGCCGACGCTATTCACCGAGATGTTCCATTTCATCGAGAAGCGGCGCGACGAGCATTGGCGCGGCCGGGTCGGCAAACTCGATAACGAGATCTTTTACCAGGCCGTCGGGACCTACGACTGGTACGCCATCGAGGAACTCCGCAAGGAAGCCCAGACCCAAGGCCTTTGGGCCGAGAAGACCGACGACGCGGCGGAGCAGGAGAAGCTCAAGTCCCTCCGCGCCGAGCTGGACGCCGCCTGGGCGCCGCACCTGTTCTTGTGGAAGAACTCCAAGGGAAGTCTCTCGAAGGGCAAGCCCGATCTGGTGAAGGAGATGGAAACCGCCATCCAGATGCCCGGCTGGGCCAACATCTTCACCCAGCCGATCATCAACCGCATCAACATGCTCGCCACCGGCGTGCGCACGATGATCGGCGTGAAGGTCTTCGGCAACGACCTGGACCAGATCCAAAAGGTCTCCGACGAGATCGCCGAGGCGCTCAAACAGGTCCGCGGGGCCGTGGGCGTAGTCCCCGACCAGGTCGTCGGCCAGGGAGGCAAGGGCTACCTGGAGATCATCATCGACCGCCAGAAGGCGGCCCGCTACGGAGTCAATGTCGGCGACGTGCAGGACGTGATCGAAACCGCTTTGGGCGGCAAGGCGATTACCATGACCGTCGAGGGGCGGGAGCGGTTCCCCGTCCGCATCCGCTACGCCCGCGCCTTCCGCGAGGATGAGGAAAGCGTCAAGAACCTCCTGGTCAATGCGGCCGTCGGCGGGATGCCCGGCGCCGCGGGCTCCAACGGGGGCATGGGCGGAGGCGGCAATTCGACCGGAGGCGGCAACATGAACGGCCCGGCGTCGTCGATGGGCAGCACCTCGGGCAGCGCCGGCCCTGTGCAAATCCCACTTTCCATGGTCGCCGATATCCGCATCGTCCAGGGCCCGGCGATGATCAAGAGCGAAAACGGCATGTTGCGCAGCTACGTCCAACTCAACGTCCAGGACCGCGATATCATCGGCTTCGTCGACGAGGCCAAGCGGGTCGTGGCCCAGCAGGTCAAACTGCCTCCGGGAGTGCACATCGAGTGGAGCGGCGAGTTCGAGAACCAGGTCCGAGCCCGCAAAACGATGCAGGTGGTCTTCCCGGCCGTGCTCCTGTTGATCTTCGTCATCCTCTACCTGACCTACCACGACCTCGTCGACGCGGTGCTGATGATGATGGCCGTGCCCGAGGCCATGGTCGGGGGTGTCCTGCTGCTTGCGCTGTTTGGCTACCACTTCAGCGTGGCGGTGCAGGTGGGATTCATCGCCTGCTTCGGCATGGCCACGGAAACCGGCATCATCATGCTGGTCTACCTCCGCGAGGCCCTGGAGAAACGCGGCGGATTGGAGAAGATCGGCTCGATCGCCGAACTGCGCAACGCGGTGATCGAGGGAGCGGTCCACCGATTGAGGCCGAAACTCCTGACCGAAGGCGTGGCGATCATCGCCCTGGCCCCCATGCTCTGGGCCTCCGGCGTGGGCCACGAGGTGATCTCCGCCATGGCCGCTCCGGTGCTCGGCGGGCTCTTGATCGCCGACGAAGTGGTGGACATTTTCATCCCGGTCCGCTTCTACTGGGTCCGCCGTGCCCGGTGGCTGAAGCTCCATCCCGAGGCAGTGGAGGCGGAATGCAAAGCGTAAATGCGGCTCGGCAGGAGCCTCGCCGTTTGGATGGGCAACCAGCGTTTTGGAGTGCGGCGATTCATCGCCGCTTTCCCGCACTCCCTGGATCCGCCGGGCGAGGCGAGGCTTCACCTGGAGAATTGTGTGGCTGCCTCTTCCGGTCGCCCAAAAAGCGGTGATAAATCACCGCACTCCAAAAGGCGAGACGTGACTGCGTGGGCGCGCGGCGGAGCCGCCGCCACGGCTCGGCAGGAGCCTCGCCCTCCCGTTGCCCCGGCCACCCGGCCGAGCGGGTGAAAACGTGACTAAAATGCCGGTTGTAGGGGACATGGCGATCGTTCTTGAGGCATCGGTTTTCCGGGTCCGATGAAGTCCGACAAGGGGCATCCTTGCACGACTCAGGCCGGCATGCCGCCGCACGGCCGGCAGTTACTGCCTCACACGGAGGGAACCGATATGGTGGGGCTCACCGACAAGGGACTGTCCTGCGGCTTGGCGTTCTGCGCGCTGGTCGTGGTGTTCGGATGTGCCACGTCCAGCCGCCCGCCTCGCCAGGCAACAGTCCCGCCGATGGTCTCCGGGCTGTCAGCCCCGCCAGCCGCTTCGACCGCGGGCGATGAGCACTCAGTACCGCGTACTCAGTACCCAGTACTCAGTACCGGGTACTCAGCGGATGCCAACCCGGGGGCTTCCGGCGAGCCCGCGCGTGAAACAACGGGCGGCGCCGCCGCGCCAGAGCCTGCCCCCCGACCCGATCCCGCGGATGAACCGGCCGGGCCGGCGGAATTGAAGCTCGACGAGTTGGTCGCCGAGGTGCTCCAGCGGAATCCGTCGCTGCAAGCGATGATCGAGGCCTGGCGGGCCGCGGCGCAGCGATATCCCCAGATGATTTCCCTGGAAGACCCGATGTTCGGCTTCATGCGCGGGACCGACCAGGGATGGATGGTCGAAGCGTCGCAGAAGCTCCCCTGGCCGGGCAAGCGCTGGCTCCGCGGCAACATTGCCGCCGCCGAGGCGGAAGTCGCCGGCTACGACGTGCGGGAAACACGGCTCCGCCTGACCGAGGCCGCCACCATCGCCTTCTTCGACTACTATCAGGCGGAGCGGCAATTGGCGGTCAACCGGGAGGCAGCCAGGCTGATGCAGCAGTTCCGCGACATCGCCAAGGCCCTCTACGAGGCGAATCGGGCCACCGACCAGGACGTCTTGCAGGCGAACGTCGAGCTGGCCGACCTCGAAGCCCGCAGGGCCGAACTCACGCGCGAGCGAAGAATCGCCGCCGCGCGGATCAACACCCTGCTGCACCGCGAGGTGGACCATCCCTTGCCGCCCCCGCCCGCCGAGGTCGCCGTCGCCGTGGAGGTCCCCTCCACCGCGGCCCTGGCCGAGCTTGCCGTCCAACAGCGGCCCGACCTGGCCGCTCAAGAGGCCCGCATCTGTTCCGAAGAGAACGCCGTGGCCCTCGCCTGCAAGGAGTTCTATCCGGACTTCGAGGTGGTGGCCAAGCACGACGCCTTCATGCCGGTGGAGATGCAGAACCAGGTGGGAATGAACCTGAACGTGCCGATCTACAGGGGGCGGCGCCACGCGGCGGTCGAAGAGGCCTCGGCCCGCCTCCGGCAGCGCCGCGCGGAGCTGCAAAGGCTCGTGGACGAAGCCCGCTTCGAGGTGCAGTCCGCCGGCCAGCGCCTGGCCGAGCGCCGCGAGGTCGTGGGGCTCTACAAGGACAAGATCCTCCCGGCGGCCAAGGCCAACGTCGATTCGGCACGCATCAAGTACACCAATGCGCAGCTCGATTTCCTGCGCCTGATCGAGGCCCAACGGCAGTATCAGGTGCAGCAGGACCGCTACTACATGGCCGTGGCCGATTACCACCGCATCGCCGCGGAGCTCCAGCGGGCCGTCGGAGGCCCGGTGGCAGCGCCGCAACGTTAAGTGGCTCAGAACGGCCCCTCGGCGTCGGGCTGCCTCTCGCGCGGAGTCATGAACGCCGTCAAGTGCTTCGCATCGCCGCCCAGTTGGGCCGCGCGCTGAAAAAACGGGCGGGCCCGCTCGGCCTGGCCGTCGAACCAGAGGCAGATTCCCGTGAGGAACAGCAGGTCGGCGTCCTGCGGCTTCTGAGCGGCCGCGGTGGCCAGCATGTCGAGGTGGGCCGCCTTGTCCGCTTCGTGTTCGCCATACAGCGTGTCCAGGCGGAAATCCGATTTCGCCCACTGGGCGTCCACGTCCAGTCCCCGCTTGAAGACCTTGGCCGCCGATTCGTAGCGCCGGGTCGCCACCAGGGCAAATCCCTGCCGAAACAGCGCGTCGGCCAGGCCCGGCGCGACTTGCGACGCCATCCGGTAACGCTCGTAAGCGTCGCCATACTTGCGGTCGCCGAACATCTTGTCCCCGAAACTGATGAACCGCCTCGCGCGGGCGATCGTCTCGGCATTCGTGGCCCGCTGGCTGGCCGCCTTCCTTTCTTCAGTGTCCCGCGGAGGACTGGGCCGGGAGGCGGCGTAGCCCCGTGGGGCGTTCCAGCGGTCCAACCCCATAAACCGCTTGACCGCTTCCGGACCGTAGAGCGCTTCGGCCGGGAGGTACAGCGGCGGCAAGATGATCGGCCCGTCGTAGTACGGCGCGTAAATCGGGTAGCCCGGGCCGTACCAGCAGCCGGGCCAGGAATACGACGGGTACGCGCCCCAGTACGGATTCCAGCCGGGCGGATAAGTCCCGTGCGGTCGGCCCGGCTGAGGTGCCGGAGCCTTTGCGGGGCTCGGCTCTGCGGGTTTGCCGGGCGCCTGGGGGGATGGCTTTCCCGGCGGTTGCGGGTCCGCTCCCGCATACGGCGTGCAAAACGCCCCGATCACCAGCCCCGCGCCGACCAACACCGCCAAGAAGGGTCTCATGGCTGCGCCTCCCCAAACGTTCCAGGAAGCTCACCGTGCCCACCGGAATTATGATGGTTTTCGTCCGCCGCGGCAATGGCGGGGGAGAAGTGGACGGCGCGGTCGCTGGCGCAAAGCGGTCGGGTGGCTGGGGCAAAGCGAAGCGTGCCCCAGCACCGTGTCGGACGGGTTTCAAACTCGTCCTACCTTTACCCCCGCTAGACGGGCTACCGCGGCGCGCCGTAGAATGAAAACAAAGAGGAGGTCGATTGCCCGGCAAAAAGGCGGGTTCGAGGAGGCGTGGCATGAACTTGGCGGACTTGCTTCCCGCGGTCCGACCACTGCCTGCCGTTGACAAGCTCCGGTTGAATCGCATCTTGGCTGAAGAGCTGGACACGGGCGAGGACATCGCTCCGCTGGTGCCACACAAGGTGTGCCAATTGCCGACGCCCTATCCAATGTTTGGAGCCGGCCGGGCGTTGTTCCGAGCCATGGAACTCGGCAAGGACAGCGGCGAGTGAAACTCATGTAGGTCAAGCGGTACGCAGGGCGGTGGACACGCGGTTGAGGCGCTTCCACGTTATGTACTTGAACTCAGCGACTCCCTTTTCAACCTGTGCATGACACGGTCCCACAAATGTGGACCCGGGTGTTCGCGACGCGCCGAGGTAGGATCATGGCGGAAGGGGTTTACGACCCGGAAAACTACTGCCCCATCTGCGGGTCGCGGCTTCGCGAGGGCCTCGTTCACCGATACGACTCGAAGAAGCTGACCGCAATCGATGCTGCGCGTACTCGCGATTACGTTCAACTGCGGCAGCCAAACTTGGCCGAACGGCTGAAGGATGGTTTTTGCTTGCTGGACGATGAGGAGGTGGTGGAAGACGAATTGGCCCGGATTTGTCCCGCGTGTGCGCACGGGGTTATGGTTCACTGGTTTTGAGAGTAGTAGGCTGAGGCGGAGCGAAGCGTAGCCCCAGCGATTCGCGACCGTGCAAGCTTGCGGTACGCCTCAGCGTACACTGTTCGAATAAAGCGGGTTGAAACTCAGCTAATGGAGAGCGGTGCCATGATTACGAAGAAACACGTGGGCGAGCGTCTGCTAGAGGTCGACAACGTACATATCGCGGACTGCGGGCCGGCGCCATCCATTGACGCCTCGGACAAGTACGTTGGGTACTTCGAGAACCCCTATGGTGAGCAGTGGGTGTTCGTCGGCGACCGCAAGACCGATAGCGCGACGATCCGTGGGGGCGATGTTGAGTGGGCGACAGAGCACGAGGTTTCCTTGGAGAGCCCTTGCCCGGACATGATCCTGAATGAGCCCGAAAAGCTCTGGATAATCACTTGCTTCATGGCTATGTCGAACACCCCGTTTGACAAGATCGTCGCCAGCTACAATAAGGCGGCAGAACGCGTGGTCGCCGCGGCGAAGAAGGCTTTCGACGATGGCAAGTGATGCCTGCTACGCGGCTGGTGCCCAATCGCGCTCGGCGGGAAATGAAACGCTGAAGCCGCCGCGGAGGAGTCGCTTTGCCTTTAAGTGGCAAGGAGATCGACCTATGAAGGTTATTGAGAAAGCAGACGCGACGGCCACGCTGGCGGAGTACGCTGAGGAGATCGGAAAAGGGCCCGTCATTGTGACGAGCCAGGGACGGCCCGTGGCCGCGCTGGTGCCGATCGAGAACGCGGATCTGGAAACCGCTGCACTGAGCACCAATCGCCAGTTTATCGACCTCATCGAGCGATCCCGTGCGCAGGTCCGAGCCGCGGGGGCCGTTTCCGCCGACGAAATGCGGCGTCGATTCAGTTGAGGCTATTGACCAGTGAAAGACCCGATTGTTGAAGAAGTCCGCAAGTACCGAATGGAGCACACGCGGAAGTTCGGAGGGGATCTTCGCGCGATCTGTGCCGCCCTGCGCAGGATTGAGAGCGCGTCGGGGCATGAGGTGGTTCGTCTCCCGCCGAGAAGGCCGAAGAAAACGAAGGCACCCCCGGCGAAGAGCTCGGAGTGACGGGCCCGGGGGCCGTGCCGGGGTTCCCACGCGGAGCGTGGGAACCAGGGTGCCCCATGTGCCACGCGGGAAGCTGGGGCTGCGCCGCAGCCTACCCTCTGACTCCTCACCCCCTCATCCCCCCAGCCGCCCGCGGAGTTCGTCCAGGCACTCGTCCTTGTGGACCCGCCACTGCCGGAGCGTGTCGCGGTCGCGGATAGTGACCGTGCCGTCGGAGAGCGTCTGCCCGTCCACGGTGATGCAAAACGGCGTGCCGATCTCATCCTGGCGCCGATATCGCCGGCCCACCGCCCCCTTCTCGTCGTAGAAGACATTGAAGTGCGGCTTGAGCTGGGCGTAGATCTCGCGGGCGCTCTCGGGCATCCCGTCTTTCTTGACCAGCGGGAACACGGCGGCCTTGATCGGGGCCAGGCGCGGGTGGAGTTTCAGGTAGACTCGGGACGTGGGCACTCCTTTCTCGTCCGGCACCATGTCCTCGTGGTACGCCTCGCAGAGGAAGGCCAGCGCGGCGCGATCGGCCCCCGCGGAGGGCTCGATCACGTGCGGCAGGTAGCGCTCCTTGGTCAGGTCGTCGAAGTAGCTCAGGTCCTTGCCGCTGCCGCGGTACTTGGGCTTGCCGGTCTCGTCGAGTTCCACCACCAGGGCGTCTCCCTGCCGGACCAGCTTGCCCTCCGCATGGCTGCGGAGATCGAAGTCGCCGCGGTGGGCCACCCCTTCCAGCTCGCCGAATTCGCCCGACGCGAGGAACGGGAAGGCATACTCTATGTCGGCCGTGCCGCAGGAATAGTGGCTCAGTTCCGCCTGCTCGTGATCCCGCAGGCGCAAGCGGTCGCTGGCCAGGCCAAGGCCCACGTACCACTGGTACCGGCGGTCGCGCCAGTAGCGATACCACTCGGCCGACGTGCTCGGGTGGCAGAAGAACTCGATCTCCATCTGCTCGAATTCCCGCGAGCGGAAGGTGAAGTTGCGCGGCGTGATCTCGTTGCGGAAACTCTTGCCCACCTGGGCGATGCCGAAGGGAATCCGCACGCGGGTGCTGTCGAGCACGTTCTTGAAGTTCACGAAAATCCCCTGGGCGGTCTCGGGGCGAAGAAAGACCTTGTTGCTCTCGTCGCGCACTGCGCCGCTGTAGCTTTCAAACATCAGGTTGAACTCGCGCGGCTCGGTCAGGTCGCCGCCGCAGGCCGGACAGGGCGTTTGGAACCCGGTTGCCGCGAGTTGCTCCGTGGCGACGTACTGAAGGAATTCTCCAACCCCAATCGGCGTCCGCACACGCTCGACCATCCAGGAGACGGTGACCTCAGGATTGCGAACCAGCGCCAGCCCGGGGGCTAGCTTCCTCCCCTTGGTTTTGGCCCATTTGAGCAACGATTCTGGGCGAAAGGCGAGCTGGCTCGGGTTCGGGACGGCTTCGAGGGCGGTCCCGAGCGAGTTGACCCATTCGGACTCCTTGAGCATTTGGCCCACGTGGTCCGCGCGAAACAGCTTCTTGCACTGCCGGCACGTCTGCATCATGTCGCTGAAAAGGTCGTAGTGCCCGCTGACCTTCCACACCTGCGGGTGCATAATGATCGCGCAGTCCAGTCCGACCATCTCGTAAGGCGACGGGGCCCCCGGAGGCGCCACCTGCTCGTTGTGCGAGGTCACCATGTCGCGCCACCATGCCTCGCGGATGTTCCGCTTCAGTTCCACGCCCATCGGCCCATAGTCCCAGAAGCCGTTCAGCCCGCCGTAGATCTCGCTGGACTGAAACAGGAAACCGCGGCGTTTGCACAGGGCGACCAGTTGATCCATCTCCATGACGACACACTACCTCCGACGATCTGGGCAAATGCAAAACCCCCAGTGTACACGCGCCGGGCCCGCCACGATAAGCCCGGTCACAGCCCGGAACGCAGCGTCGAAGCAGTGGAACCACCACGGAGACACTGAGAACCCCGGGGATCAGGAAGAAGTGTAACTCGTTGCCAAGTCTAGACTTATACTCCGTGCCCTCCGTGTCTCCGTGGTGAACCTCCCCCTTCCCTTGAGGGCAGCCGGATGCGGAGGGTCCGGGGGTCCAATTCCGGGACCGACCGGAACCGGTCGATCTGCGCCGCAGCCAGAATACCGTGTTCCATGCCGATCGCCACCAGCTTCTGGCCTGCCATGCTCTTGCGGAGCTCGGCCGCCAGAAGCGCCGGCTCGATCCGCTCGGCCCCTGCGGCAAGGGGGGCGCCGAACGTCGACACCCAGTCGTCCCGCGCAGCGACCGCCTCGTCATTGAGTCGGTACCCCATGTCGCCCCGACCCTCCAGTCGCGTGACCAGGAGGCCGGCCAGCAGGATGTCATCCCGAGTCACCTGGCCCGCCGAGCCGGCGCAAAGGAGATGCACTTGCGACTGTCCGATGAGG
>Ga0315280_10004471_pt1 | contig 20605 bp, 18 predicted proteins | sample YL17G06_40_MG_FD_203697 | JGI IMG/M metagenome (GOLD analysis project Ga0315280, IMG submission 203697) | Sediment microbial communities from Yellowstone Lake, YNP, Wyoming, USA - YL17G06_40 | ecosystem: Environmental > Aquatic > Freshwater > Lake > Sediment | place: USA: Wyoming | collected... | reverse complement strand
TGCTTATGGAGCAAGGAAGCGTTCTCTTCTCATTTACCGGGATCTTATTGAAGAAAAGATCAGAACAGTTCAAATGTTTCATTCTTACTATTTCATCGAACAGCCAGTAACCATAAAGCAAAAAATGCAAACAACAGCTCAAAAAGAAGGAGTCTCTGTCAGCGAAATTACCGGCTGTATAAAGCTTGGTGGATTTTGGGAAGCAATTTAAGAACCGCAAAAAGCAACCTTCTATATCGCTGGCCCCCCATGATGAATAAGACCATGATTAACGAGCTTATAGGCCGAGGAATTAAACCCGAATGCATCAAAATAGATGCTTGGGAATAAAAAAAGTTTATCAAAGGTTAAAAAATGCCAAAAATAAGTAAAAATATCCGGGTAGCCATTCTTTGTGGTGGCTTGGGAACACGTTTGTCTGAATTAACAGAATTACGCCCAAAACCGATGGTGGAGATCGGCGGGCAGCCTATTCTATGGCATATTATGAAAATTTATGCTTCACATGGTTTCAAAGAATTTGTTTTAGCGTTGGGTTATAAGGGTGATGTCATCAAGGATTATTTCGTGAATTATCGATATCGCGCCCTTAGCTTATCTGTATCTCTGGCCTCCGGTGACATCAAAGTGTACGATGGTGATAGTGAAGACTGGACAGTGCATTTGCTTGACACGGGCCTACACACCCAGACCGGAGGACGTGTAAAGCGCCTCGCTCATTTTATGGGTAATGAGACGTTCATGCTAACCTATGGCGACGGTGTAAGCAACGTGAATATCCGCGACCTTATGGACTTTCATCATCGCCACGGCAAGTTGGCTACTGTGACGGCTGTGCGGCCTCCGTCCCGCTTTGGCGGCCTTTCGTTAGACGGCGACTTGGTAGTCCACTTCGGGGAGAAGCCACAGATCCGAGAGGGATGGATTAATGGTGGTTTTTTCGTGTTGGAGCCTGGTGTGGTCGACTATATAGATAATGACAGCAAGATATGGGAGCGAGAGCCCATGGAGCGGTTGGCCGCCGACGGTCAGCTTGTGGCCTACCAGCATGATGGTTTCTGGCAATGCATGGACACCCTGCGGGACGTACGCCTGCTGGAAAGCCTATGGCAGGAAGATAAAGTACCTTGGAAATCTTGGTGAATTTGAGTGCCTTTAAGAGAGAGCTCATGGCTATTGTATAATAACCTAATGAAAAGAATATGCGAATATTAATTACAGGAGGTACTGGATTTTTAGGTTCAAATCTAGTGAAATCACTGGTTAAAGAAAGTCAGTATGAAATTGTAGTTATAAAACGCCCAACATCGGATATATCTGTGTTAAATTCTGTCTTGGGATATATTTCAGTTTATGATTTGGACAAGACAAGTAATACAATTTACGATATTATCTCACAAGAGAGACCAGAAATTGTAGTTCATATGGCATCTCTTTTTTTAAGTAATCACAACTTAGAGCAAATAGACCCATTAATAGAATCAAATATCATTTTTCCCACCAAACTTCTTGATGCAATGGCAGTTCATGGTGTCAAACGTTTCCTTAATACTGGTACCTCATGGGAGCATTTTAATTGTTCGAAAGAATATAACCCCGTTTGTCTTTATGCCGCAACCAAGAAGGCTTTTGAGGACATTTTACAATTTTATATTCAATCATACGGCATAACGTCAGTTACCTTAAAGCTCTTTGACACTTATGGTCCCAATGATCCCAGGCCAAAGCTGTTTTGTTTTCTTAAAAGATGTCTAGTAGAAGAACATCCGGTTGAGTTTTCTCCAGGCGAGCAGACCCTTGACCTTTTGTATATAGATGATGTCATTACGGCTTATAAAAAGGCCTTGAGATATTTAGCCAAAAAAGAATCACCAGGGCATGACATTTTCTTTATTGGTTCTGGTGAAGAAAGACAATTGAAAGATGTGGTTGGTATTTTTGAAGCAGCTGTTGAGAAGAAATTAAATATCAACTGGGGCGGTCGCCCCTACCGCCAAAGGGAGGTCATGAAGGCCCAGGCTGATATCACTCAGGCTGAGAAAAAACTCGGCTGGCGACCACGTGTTTCTCTGAGAGAGGGTATTGAGAAAATGTTGAAGGAGGAAGGATTTATATGATTGACGGAGTTGTGATTACACCTTTGAAACAAATTCCAGACGAACGTGGCAAAGTTATGCATATGCTCAGGGTGAATGATCCACATTTTCGGCAATTTGGAGAGATTTATTTCTCATTCGTTCATCCTGGGGCAATTAAGGCATGGCACCGCCATAAAATGATGACTTTAAACTATGCCGTGCCATACGGCAAAATCAAACTTGTCCTCTACGACGACCGCCCTGATTCACGCACACATGGCAAGTTAATGGAGCTATTTCCAGGACCGGACAATTATATTCTTATTAGCATACCACCTATGGTGTGGAATGGTTTCAAAGCGATTGGGATAGAGACCGCCATTGTGGCCAATTGTGCTACGCACCCTCATGATCCGGAAGAGATTGAGAGGATTGATCCATTTGATAACCATATTCCCTATAAATGGGAAATTAGACATGGATAAGGAAGGCATTGGATTTACTAGGAAAGGATATAATCAACGCCAGCCATCCTGCCAATATATCCGACACAGGAGGATTGGTGGTCTGGTAAATACCGATAAGATCATGAATGACGGATTCTTACATTTAAATCTTTTTAGTAATTAACGGTACCATGCAGTATTATGCAATTGAGAATTCGTCTAATTTCCTCATCTGGCATTTAAGACACTTATGAGCGATATATCGCAGAAAAATCGTAGAGTTGTGGGTCGAATACTCTTCGGTATCTCGGCCACATGGGTTCAGTCCATTGTAGCAGTTCTAACCAATCTTGTGCAGATCCCTCTTTTTTACCGCTATCTAGCGCGCGATACTCTGGGGGCGTGGATGATCTTTGCCTCCCTTGGGCTTTTTCTCCTTCTGTGGGACATGGGACTGGGCGTAACATTCGCACGCTCCATGGCTTACTTCCGTGGAACGAGGGAAAGCGGCAGCACGATCGCTCTGAAGCCACCGGCTACACCCGCTGAATCGCCTCAGGACATGATAAAGACAGTCAGTCTGACCTATTGGATTTTGGCAGCGGCTTTGTATACCATGGGTCTGGCTGCTGGTCGAATTTACCTGGGCCAATTGGAGTTTGATACGACCCCTTTTGGCACAGTATGGCTGGCTTGGATCATCTACTCATTTGGTTGCGCTGTAAACCTTGGAGCCATAACTCCATTCCACTGTCTCAGCGGAGTGGGGGATGTTGGCATTGAGCAATCCCTTCAGACTGTATGCAATCTCGTTGCGTTACTTGCCAACATTATCATACTTGTGGCTGGTGGCGGGATCGTGGAATTAAGCCTGGTTTTTGTTGCCAGAGGATTTGCCGCAAGGGCTGCAGCATGGTTCATTCTAAAGCGGCGCCACCCATGGCTCTTTGCTCAGAAGGGCCGATTCTCCCGTTCGTGTCTTCGTGCCATCCGAGGAGACTGCGTCCGGATTTTCATTACAAGGCTGGGGGCCTTCCTTATCCTTCAGACGCCGGGCCTTGTCATTGCACAGTTCCTCACACCTAAACGCGTCCCCGATTTCATGGCGATGTGGATGATTATGCAGCTGGGTATGATAGGCGGAACAGCTATAGGCCAAGCGGTTACGCCGTTCGCAGCCACAGCTTACGCCACGGGCGATGGCGAACGCATCTTGCGCCTTCATCGCAATGCCGCCAGCGCCAGCCTTTTTCTTTTAGGATTGTGGAGTGTCGGCTTTATCGTATGGGGACAGCAGGTCTTTGCGCTCTGGATCGGACCAGGCCATTTCTTGGGCTATTCTGTACTCCTTCCCATGCTCATTACCGGCACCCTCGAGGTACATCATTCAATCAATTCAAACTTTGTCTGGTCCTCCGGCCAGTGGCCTTTCGCGCCGTGGGCCATTGCTGCAGGGATTTTGAACCTGGGATTGGGAATCTGGTGGGTACATGTTGCCGGAGAGGCCGGAATGGCGTGGGCCACGTGTATTGCGCAATTGGCCACGAACAACTGGTTTGGTGTGTATTACGCCTTGCGCGTATTGCGGGTCTCCCTTAGGGAATACGCACTTCGGGTCGTTTCCCCGGTGGCTGTCATTGTGGCAGTCTCGGCGGTCGCTGCCGTAGGGATTAAAGAAGGTCTTCTTAATTCGGTGAATCTTGCAGGGAAATTCCGGGGCGTGCCCGCGACCGAGGTATTGGCGCTTGTAGCAGGTTCTTTAGTGGTTGTTACATTTGCTGCCGCATTATTCTGGAGATTCGGCATGGACGCAGAGGGACGGCGTGCGCTTCGTTTCCACCTGCAGCGACTTGCGATGAGAGGAGTATGAGATGCCGGCTACAGACCCGGTAGCTTCGGTGTGTATCCCGACTTACAATCGGACGCAGATGCTCCAGCGCGCCGTTGCAAGTGCGCAGACCCAGACCGAATCCAGGATTGAAATTGTCATTTGCGACAACGCCTCCACGGACGGTACTCCTGAATATGCGGGATTGCTTGTGAAAAAAGATCCGCGCGTGCGGTACGTGAGCAATGTGAAGAACCTTGGAATGGTTGGCAACTGGAATCGCTGTCTGGCTGAGGCGAGTGCGCCCCTTATCTGCCTTTTGAACGATGACGACACCCTGTCGCCTCAGGCTGTGGAGGTCGGCTGCGACCTGCTCAAGCGGCATCCGGAGGTGCAGATCGCATTCGGCGCAAGCCGTCATTGCCGCGAATCCGGCAAGCTGATGAGGATCAACAGGCCATTTACTGAAGAGCGCGTTCTCCTTCCGGTGGAGGCTCATCGGACGATCTGGCTTCGGAACTGCTTCCAGCTCACGCACGCCATATTTCGAACGGAGGCGGCGCGAAACGTCGCAGGCTTTTCGCCAGAGGTTGGGTGGAATACCGATACGGACTTCATGCTGCGGCTTACCGCCCGTGGTGGGGCCGCGGTGACGCCGGCGGAGACGGGAACCTACTATGTGCATACGGGGCAGTTAACCGGCACATCAAATAAGGAAGTCTTTCGCGACATGGTCCGCATGGTCGAACGGGTGATGGAGGAGGTCTCGGACAAGCCGGAATTAGCTGCCTTGCGGCCGCTCGCGGAGAGTGAATACCTTTCGCGCTACACGATCCATTTTGCCGCGGCCGCCCTAAAGAGAGGGCGGCGCAAGGAGGCGATGGAGTTTTTAGCGCAGGCGTGGGTTCTGGGTCTACCGAGCAGCAGGAAACATGTGGCAATGTATGGTATCCTGCGTGTTTCTTTGGCTGTGCCGGGCGGCGCTGTTGCATTCAAGTCTTTCCTTGCTCCGGTTTTGAGTAAGGTGGCTTCAAGGTATTCCTAGCAGAAATTTAATATCCTGATGCGAATATATTTTTAAACACACCAATATGAAAAAATTAATAAAAAAAACTTTATTTTTATTAGGAACCCCCTTCACCTATTTCTCTGCATTATGGTTGAAATATGTAAGAAAAGTCGGAATGGGTCGAATTGAAGACTATATTTTCATGAAATTAGGTATTCTACCTGTTTTAGAACATTATTATCAACCCATGATTAATCCTAAAAAATACTTAATAAAGTCATTAAGAAATGACAGAGAATTGCATGGAATTGATTTTAATACACTAGAACAATTAGATTTATTGACTAAGTTTAATTATAATGAAGAGCTTAACAAATTTCCTCTGGAAAAAGGTAGTCAAATAGAATTCTATTATAATAATGGCGGATATGAATCAGGAGATGCTGAATATCTATATAATATTGTCCGACATTTTAAACCCCGAAGAATAATTGAAATAGGAAGTGGGATGTCTACATTAATGGTACAAAATGCAATCTTGCAAAATAAAATTGAGAACAACAATTATCAATGTCATCATATTTGTATTGAACCATACGAACAGCCTTGGCTTGAAAAAAAGGAAGTGGAGTTGATACGAAAAAGAGTTGAAACAATTGATAAATCACTTTTTCAAAAACTTGAAGCGAATGATATATTATTTATAGACTCGTCTCATATTATTAGACCACAAGGCGATGTGCTTTTTGAATATTTAGAAATTTTACCTAAACTAAAACCTGGTGTATTAATACATACACATGATATTTTTACGCCCAGAGACTATCTAAATGACTGGGTTTTCAATCATTTATTTTGGAACGAACAATATTTATTAGAAGCATTCTTAATTTTTAATAAGGAATTTAAAATCATAGCGGCATTAAATTATCTTTCACATAATTATAGGAAAGAATTTGCAGATAAATGTCCTGTTTTTGCTAAACAACCGGGGCGAGAACCTGGTGCATTTTGGATTGTAAAAATTTAAACTTTTGAATAATGAAATTTCCAGATGAATGTTCAAGGTCTGACCCTCTCCCCATTCTTTGGACAGTTTAGGGGCATTCTGATAGTGCATTCCCGGCCCGCCGGTCGTGACCATTTAGTGAGCTACTCCCCAAAAACTGAACAGTCAGCTATAAAGATTGAGGGCAAGGATTGAACGGAATCTGATGGCGCAACATGGCATGGATCACCCTCAGGAGCTTATGAGCGACGATGAGAACGGCTTGCCGATAACTTTCCCTTCCCGGCGTTTTCTGTCGTAGAGTTGCAGGAAGACCGGGTTGTGGCGGACCGCAACCGACTTGAGGAGCACGCGCCGCAAGTTTCGATTCCCGCGTTTCGAAATTGGTCCTCGTTCCTTCCATTGGCCGGACTCTAGGATGACCGGATCGAGACCAGCGAAGGCGATGAGCTTCTTCGCATTAGCAAAATCTCGGGCCGCGATCTCAGCCAGGAAATGGGCCGTCGTCACGTCTCCCTGAGGTATGCAATGACCGCTCGGATTAGTGCCGAGGGTTGAAAGGTTTGAGTGTATGAGAATCTGTTTTGCATCAACGCTCTATCCGCGAGTGCATAGTTACTGGGGCGGCGCCGAGGTCGCCTGCCAGCGGCTTCATAATCTGTTAAAGAAAGAAAATCATCAGGTTGTCGTCGTGACCACCCGGCCCGATAATTATGGAGTGCCCGGTCTAGAATATTATAGCGTCCCTTGCATGGTTGACTATCTGGGCCGACGCGGCGCCATGGCGCTGGACATGCTGATCCCTTTTGATCCAATACTGTACCGGCCGACCTTGCGGCTGCTCAACAGAATATCCCCAGATGTTGTGCACCTACACAGTTTCAAAGAACTGACTTTTTCATTTCTCTCTGCTGCCAAGAAGAAGGGCTTCCCGGTTCTCTTTTCTCTTTACGATCTTTGGGCTTTGTGTCCGCAGTCGAACCTTCTTCACTATCGTGGTGGTACATGTACCTCCTACATGGGGCTCGGTTGCCTCCGCTGTGCCGTTCCTGCACGCAAACCCCTTGTACTATTCCGCAAACTGTTCTTCAGACACTTCCTACCGAAAATAGATCGCCTCATCGTATTGAGCGAAACAGTGAAACGCCAGCTCGTTGAATTCGGAGTGGCGCAGGGGAAGATATCCATACTTCCCCTGCCTCTCTTTGACGAATTTAAACGACCGGATCCTGCGAATATGGATGACCGTTCAATCCTTTTTGCTGGCTGGATAAATCGGGCAAAGGGTCTGCACATCCTGATCGAGGCGATGCACAAAGTGCTTGCACGCTTTCCCGATATCAAGGTGCTCGTGGTCGAAACCGGTGCCAAAGCAGAGCATAAGGCCGAATTTCAATGGCGCATTGCCGAACTAGGCCTGACCGAGAAATTCTGGTTTCTCGGCAAAAAAAACGCGGAGGAGATAAAGGCGCTATTAGCTCGGGCGAGCGTCGTCGCCGTGCCGGAACAGTGGGGAATCGCCTGGCCCATCTTCTGCACCGAGGCGATGGCGTATGGCAAGCCGATCGCAGCCAGTCGCATTGGCAATATTCCCTGGTTCATACGCGATGGCGAGACTGGGCGGCTTTTCGACCATCAGTCACCAAGCGCACTCGCCGACTGCCTGATCTCGTTATTCGAAGATCCGGGATCTGCGCTGAGAATGGGTCAACGTGCGCAGGACTTCATCCTGGAGGTATGCGATCCATCTCGTATTATGGCTACACTTATGTCGTTTTATAAGGAGGTGCGCTTATGAGTTGCTCTTCAGCGGCATCGCCTCGCATTGTCGGGGTCATTCTGGCGGCGGGGAAAGGCAGCCGTATGTATCCGTTTAGCAACCGATTCCCCAAGCCCCTGCTTCCTGTGTGTAACAAGCCTCTTCTTGAATACCACATCGAGGCAATGGCCTCCGTAGGGATTAGGGATGTTTTCATCGTCATCGGCCACCACGGTTTTGAGATCGTGGAAGCCCTTAACACGGGCGAGCGACATGGGGTGAAGCTTCACTACGTGGACCAAGAAGAGACGATAGGCATCGCCCATGCTGTGGGCAAGCTCGAGTCCCATTTACATAGTCCATTCCTACTCTTTCTGGGTGACATCTACTTCCAGACTGACCAGCTTAACCGGATGTTGGAGACCTTCGCGCAAGGCGGAAGCGACGCGGTGCTAGCTACCAAGGAAGAGCATGATCCGGCCGCCATCAGGCGAAATTTCGCCGTCATCGAGGACAAAGATGGATATGTGCGGCGAGTTATTGAAAAGCCGCGGCACATCACCAATACGCTCAAAGGCTGTGGCTTGTACCTCTTCGACCTCCACATCTTCGATGCGATACGGCGGACTCCGCGAACGGCCATGCGGGACGAATATGAGATTACGGACTCGATACAAATCCTCATTGACGACGGCTTCAAAGTGAAGAGTGAGTGCATTGTCCAGGAGGATATAAACTTGACCTTTCCCGCCGACCTTCTCTCGTTGAACCTAGCCGTTCTTAGAAGAATGGGGCACTCGGCCTGCATTGGCAGGAACGTCCAAATTCATCCTGATGCGTGTATAGAAAACTCGGTTGTGGGTGACGATGTGCATATAGAGCAGCCGATCAGCATTAAGGATTGCTTGGTGTTCCGTGGCGCGCGGATAAAGTCCGACAAAGATATTTACCACTCTATTATAATAGATAGCCAAGTCATTCCCTGTGCCACCATTATGGCATCGACCGATGAATCAAGATAGGAGCGCCTATGATTATCGCAGAAATTGCCCGGAAGGTTCGCAAGGCTACGCCGCACCTCTCCTGGGCGGTAAGACATACCGCTCATGTGTTCAGACGCCGCGGTTTCGCCCGGGGATGGAACTACCTGCGGACCCTGCTGCGTACCGCCGAGGATGGTGCCGGCTTAGACTGGCCCATTTACGGTGCTCTGCCAGTTCACTGGGTGCCTTACCCTCACCGCATCGAGGTCGAGGTGACTACGAAATGCTCGCTCAAGTGCGTGAAGTGTGAGCAAACATACTGGCACGAGCAGCAGAGGGACATGACTTATGAGCAGTTTGTCCATATTCTTAATCAGTTTCCTAATCTTTCTACAATCAGCATGTCGGGCATAGGGCACAATTTTCAGAATCCAAATTTCATGCGAATGTTGGAGTATGCCTGCTCGCAGAATCTGTTCGTGCAATTTTTCGATACCTTCCTGCTTCTGACCGAAGAAAGAGCCCGTCGGATCGTAGAACTAGGCGTTAGCAAGATCAACATGTCGGTGGACGGTGCTACGAAGAAGGTTTACGAGAAGTCGCAGGTAGGATCAAATTTCGATAGAGTTGTGGCAAATGCGCAGCGTCTTGCACAGATCAAGAAGGAGATGGGTACTTTGCAACCAGACATGGCATTCACAGTAGTCGTCAGCAAAACCAATCAGCATCAGCTTCCTCAGTTCCTCGACCTGGTCGCGTCCATTGTGGGCGATTCCCAAAGGTTTGTACTAATTGAATTTATCCGGCTAATTCCATTCAAGGAGAACCGCCATTTATTGCCGGACTTTAGGCAATTGAGAAAGGCCCGTGAAGACGTTTTACGACATAAGACAGAGATAAAAGTCCCATTCAAATTTCGGTTAGCCTTCAACCACTTCCATGAAGAGTTGGACAAGCGGCCTGTTTCTTGCTGCCTGGAGTGGATTGTTCCATTCATTACGGTCCATGGTACCGTCTATCCATGTTGCGCTCTGACTGAAGGAAACCAACGTAGCAAGATTGAGCCATATTGCATGGGTAACATATTTGAAACATCTTTCCGGAGAATATGGAATGGTCCCAGATATCGAAAACTAAAAGAAATGTTACGGAATAATGAAGTGCCGCCAGTCTGCAATATGTTTAATGAATGCAACGCATTTGCGACTGAAAGCGGTATTTACAAACACAAGATAATTCGTGAGGAATCATGATGAGATACCTTATCACTGGCGGTGCTGGTTTCATCGGATCGCATATTGTCAGGCGACTTTTTAGTGAGCAAGGAACGGAGATAATTGTGTTGGACAATCTCGCCGTTGGAAAGAGAAAGAATGTTCCGGATGGCTGCCAATTTATTGAAGGAGATATCAATGATCCCATCGCGCTTAGGAGAGCTTTAGAAGGTGTGGATGTCGTGCTCCATCAGGCAGCCTTCGTCAGTATCCGTGGATCGTTCAATCGTCTAGAGGACGATCTGCGTGACAACTGTTATGGAACGCTATCCGTGTTCCGTGCTGCTGGCGAGCATGGAGTTCGTAGGGTCGTTTTCGCCTCCTCTATGGCCGTCTATGGTGAACCCAGAAGATTACCCGTCTCGGAAGACGACCCGACTGTGCCGGTCTCGCCTTACGGCTTGAGCAAACTCCGTGGTGAGATGTACGGCCAGATTCTGTCGAAACAATACGGTTACTCGTTTATTGCATTGCGTTACTTTAACACGTATGGCGTGGGGCAGACTCCTTCGGACTATGTCGGTGTATTAACATCATTTATCAATACGGTGCTCGACGGCAAGCCTATGACGATCTACGGCGACGGAGAACAGATGCGCGACTTCGTCTGGGTGGAAGATATCGTCGAAGCCAATATTAAAGCGGCTGTCTCCCAGGCGGAAGGGGTATATAACATCGGCAGTGGTGTCGAGGTTAACATCAATGAGCTGGCGCGGATGATCCAAAAGTGCACTGAAGGAAGCTTTGTCCATGTGGATGCCCCTTCAGGAGAAGTGAGGCGGATGTGCGCTAATATCTCTCGCGCAATGGGAGTACTTGGTTATAACCCCAGAGGCTCTCTTTCGGAGCAGCTCCCTTCAATAGTCGATTACTGGCGGCGTAAAAGGACGGAAATTAGCTCACCCCATGAAGGTAAGTAGCTAAGCGGAGGAGTTTATATTTGTTAGTTTTTCCATCATCCCTTTTAATTGGAAATTAGAGCCTCCTGGTCGCACCCCTTGGATTGTACAATTTAAGTTAGAGGATTGACAGCGGTGCAAAGCATTATCGGTTCTCATGGATTTATGGGAAATATAAGCCGTCTTCGCATTGCTCAGATTACTTTCGCTTGCCACCGTCGCGGTGGTATCGAACGAGTTGTATACGAACTTTCTAAGCGATTCGCACGTGATCATGAAGTTCATATTTTCGCTGGAACCTGTGAGCTGGAGAGTGAAGGAGTAACTTTTCATAAATTGTCAGTCATCCCTTGGCCCTGGGTAGTGAATCATCTGAGCTACTTCCTGATGACCAGATTGGCGCTTAGGCGCGAGCAGGCGCGCAGGCCGTTCGACATCGTCCACGTGCAGGGAATTCCGGCGGCGATTTATAGTGATTTCACCACGGCTCACTCAGTCCATTCTGTCGGAACAGATCATCAAAAAAAAATCATGCCGCTAAGGAAGAAGATATCTCGCTACATAAAAAGCGGAGAACCGGTTATTATGTGGTTGACCGGATACAACTTTCAGCCTGGGCGGTGCAGGCACATCATCGCAATTTCGGAACAGGTTAAGCGCGACGTTGTAGCCACCTTTGGTATGCCTTCTGAGAATATTGAGGTGATCCACAATGGGGTAGACGTGGAACTCTTTTCGCCAGCACGGTGTCACAAGGTTCGGTCCACCATGCGATCGAAACTCGATCTTAGTCCTGAGGCGACAGTCGCAGTCTTCGTCGCCAATGAATTCCAACGGAAAGGTCTGGACAAACTTCTTAAATCTCTCGCCAGAATTGATCATTTGCAAAGGCCATATCTGATTGTTGTGGGAGATACTCGTGATTCGATCCTGACCCTATCGGACTGCAAACAACTTGTTACAGAACTTGGAATCAATCCCTGGGTTCGTTTCGTGGGTGCCGTGGAAAATGTGGAAGACTTTTTTGCCACCGCTGACTTTTTTGTTTTGCCGACGATCTATGAAGCTTTCGGATTGGTCATTCTCGAGGCCTTAGCCTCAGGCCTACCTGCAGTCTTTAGTCGACTGGCTGGTGCTTCTGATATCGTTGAAGACGGTCGCGAAGCATTGTTAATTCAAAATCCAAGAGATCAAGATGAGATTGCTGCTAAGATGCTGACGCTCATACGGAACCCCGCCCTACGCATGAGAATGGGCAAGGCAGCACGTGAAACAGCCTTGAAATATTCCTGGGACATCATTGCAGAACGTACCTTGACCCTATATAGGAATTTTCTGTCACAGTGCTCTGTGTGGCTATAGGAGAAGTAAAAAGAACTCCGTGAGCGCGATAAGAGCGTCAGAAATTCGATATTCTACCACTGCTCAATATGACGGTCTGCTTCGCCTTGTGTGCGTGGACCATCTGGCAACGCAAGAATGTGGCAGGGGTCTTTATCGAGCTTTGGCCAAAACTCGGAATGTGGACCTTACACTTGTCGTTCCACCATTGTGGCGGGAAAATTTTCGCGATGTTCCCGTTGAACCCTTGAGTCCAGGCAGTCCATTTAGACTTGAGATCCTTTCTATATTATTTGCTGGTAAGTCAAATCGTTGTATTCATCTTGGATTGGGTCGCCTTCTTCGGCATATACGCCCGGACGTGGTCTTTTTGCAGTCAGAGCCAGAAGATTTTCTACTTTCTCAAGTATTGGTAATTCGCGCTATTTACGGCTTGAAGTTCAAGATAATATTTATTACCTGGCGCAATATTCACTACCCCCGTTTCGGTATTCCATATAAGTTTGGTTGGGTATATGGATTCACTGAACACTTTGGGTTGCGTTACGCCGACCACTGCTTTTCTTTCAGCGCGGCCGGCCAAGAGATGCTGCGCGCTCGCGGATTTCATACTATAGATGTGATCCCGCCGGCTATTGACACGGGATTCTTTAAGCCAACAGATGGGAGCGCAGTCAGGAACACATTGCGCTTACAACACTTTACAATAGGTTATTTCGGCCGTTTTGTTAACGAAAAGGGCGTCGGGCTACTTCTCGAAGCTGTGGCAGGGCTCGAATATCCCATCCAACTGCTCATGGTCGGCAACGGGCCAGCTCGCAATACCTGGATGGACCTGGCACGCCAGTTAAAGATTGAAAACATGGTGGTACATCAGCCCTCTGTTCTCCGGAGTGCCATGCCATCATACATTTGTGCATGCGATGCGGTTGTGCTCCCCTCGTATGCTACTCCGCAGTGGAAGGAGCAGTTCGGTCGGGTTCTCATAGAGGCGATGGCCTGCGGCGTGCCCGTGGTCGGAGCGCGTTCAGGAGAGATTCCCAACGTGATCGGAGATGCCGGTCTGGTTTTCTCCGAAAAAAATGTGCCGGACTTGCGGGGTTGCCTTAGAAAGCTTATCGAAAATCCTCCACTCAAGCAGCGGTTGTCGTCATTGGGACGCGCACGCGCCGAGAATAATTACTCGTGCCACGTCGTGGCTGGCACATGGTTGCGAGCCATCCGTAATTTGCTAATCTCGCGGGAAGGATTTAAAAAAGCACCCTAGAATCAGAATAATATGAATTGGATATCTTCCTCAAATTCTGAAATCGCATAAGCTGTTCTCCTTTCTTGACTAAAGTTATAAATAACTTATTCCTTATCCAATTATGATAAGACATTATAAAATGTAAGATTTTATTTAACTTAAAAGAATATTATGAATTTATTAAAAAACATTTTGTTCTTTCTAACATTTGTCATTTTTTTTACTAATGATGGAGAAAGAAAATTTTTAAAAATCGATCTTTATAATTTCTCGCTAATTGAAAGAGATATTTTTTTACTTCTGCTTTATTTTATCTTTATTACTCTTCTTTTCACAAAAAATAAAAAATTAAAGTCTTACAATTTCAGTTTTTTTTTATTTAATTTAACAATTATGTATATTGCGGGGACGCTTTTAGGCTTTTATTTTAATAATAATCTTAAAAATATTTTCTGGCATTTAAGGCAATTTATTTATATTCTGATTTATTTTCCATTTATTTATATTATTAATTCAAAATTTAAATTAACTAAATATTTAAGATATTTAATCCACTGCGGTTTTATTTCCTCAATCTTCTCAATCATATTATTTTTATTATTTTGGGATAAGCAGGTCTATTTTAGGAGTGAATTCTTTTATAGCGAATGGTTGGTCAATTTCAAAGAAATCCCAAGAATTATTACAGGAGGGTCTTATTGGGCACCTTTAATACTAATCATTTTATCTAGCATATTTATTCAGAAAAAGGAGAAAAAGCATTATTCAAAGATATATTTCTTTATTCCGTTATTTATTTTCATTTCTCTATTAATCTCCTTTTCCCGTTCTTTATGGATTGAGTTTGTTGTTTCTTCAATGTTTTTTATATTATTTTCAATAATTTACAATCTTGAGAAAAACAAAATAATAATACTTTTCATGGTTTTTATGATTATTTTTACAACCTTTATTTTTATTCTCATCCCCCAAAAGATAATTTCCTTTTCGTTCTATATATTAGATATGCAAAATATAACTAGTTCCCCTTCTTATTTAGATAGGAAAGCAGAACATTTCGAAATCATAGAGAAAGTAAAAGAATCTCCATTATTTGGATTGGGTTTAGGGGCCGAGTTTGAATTAAATTTCCTATCTTTTGGAGAATATATTGAAACAAAATTTACACATAATTCATATTTAAATTATTTGCAAAATTTTGGACTTACTGGTTTAGTCTTTCTATTGCTTAATTTTTATATATTAATAAGAAAAATGCATAAAATGCTAAGATTTGTGAAAAATGAATATTTATATGTTTACACAGCTGTTATTTCATATTTTTATGGAATGTTAGTATGCACATTTTTTTATCCAGAAATTAATTCAACTAGTGGGTTCTTTAGAATTGGAATTATGCTTGGCTTAATGGAATCATTAGTGCTATTTTCAAGAGGAAACTAGTTAGAAAATAGAAACAATAGTAGGAATCATGTTTTCGAAATTAATTTTTAAGTTCTTAAATTGTTTTAGAAAGAAAGAATTAGATATTAATCAAATAAATTTATCTTCAGAAAATAAATCAACGATAGGGATAATAAAACTCGGATTTATTGGAGATTTAATACTAAGCACCCCCTTTGTGAAAGAGATTAAAAGGGTCAATCCTTATAATAAAATAATCCTAATATCCTTTGAAATCTCAAGAGCACTTTTCTTTAATGATAAAAATATTGATGGCATAATTCATTATCCTTTTTTTGAAATAAATTCAATTAAAGAGTTACTAAAATTAAAACTTATCAAGGAGATTCTACATTTTAAAAAAATAATTAGAGAAGAAAAGATCGATATTATTATATGTCTTAATAGATTATTTAGTTTTTGGGGAACTATGAAATTATTTTTGATTGTATTTTTTTCTAGAGCTAAGGCCTCTATTGGCTTCGATACTATGGGAAGAGGGTTTTTCTTTAACATTCGAATTACGGATGGAGGATTTTTGTTAAAACATGAGATTGATAGTTATTTAGACGTCCTAAGATTATTTAATATTCAACCGAGATCAGGAAAGCCTTATATTTTTACGAACACGAAAGATAAGCTTTACATAGATGAGCTTTTAAATTCGATGAATATAAGCAATTATAATTTAATCGTTATTCACCCAGGAGGTGGAGGAAATTTTGATAATAAGAAAAGATGGCCTTTATGTAAATTTGTTGATTTGATTCAAGAAATCTTTAGGAGAGATAATGATAGCAAAATTATTTTAGTTGGGGGTAATAATGAGAAATACCTCGCGGAAAAAATCATCGAAAAAATAGATGCCAATAATAAAGGTAAAGTTATTGACTTAATCGGAAAACTCACACTTCAGCAGTTAGCTTATTTATTTAAATATACGAATATATTTATAGGCAATGATTCTGGGCCTGCGCATATTGCTTCCATAAACTGTAAAAATGTTATAACTATTTTTGGTTTTACTGATTTTATTGGTTTCCGACCATGGAATTCCTTAATTGTGGTTAAGAGATTAAAATGTAATCCTTGCATATATTCTTTTAAATGGAAAAAATGTCTAACTATGGACTGCATAAATAAAATAGAGGTGGAAGATATTATGAAATTAATTGAAAAAAGAAAATTGTTTAAACCTAACCTAGCATAGGCGGAAATAAACGGGGAACTCAAAATTGAAAAAGTTGAGTTTTTTCGAAGTGCCCTGAAATAACCGTGGATATGGGCTGCAATGATGGTGCCAATAAATTGTGGCCTTTGCGCGCACAAAATTATTTCCAACACTCTGACGTGCTACCGTATGGCGCGGAAAGACTATTTGAATTTTTCGAATAAGAAGACAAAGACCAAAAGACGATTGCCTAGGCCAAAAAAGAAGATGCTTCAGTATGTGCGCCCCAACATCTGGTAGCTTCGGGAACTTCTTCTTATCGTGTGGGTGAGAGGAAATAAGATCCTACAAAAGATTAAAGGACGTCCGAAAGTGGCCGAGGAGATTTTTCGTCAGCAGTGGGAGATGTACAAGCGGAAGGTCGACTTCATAGTGAAAGGTATAGTTAGTTTCCATCGTTCCTACATGCCGATTAAACGCGGGAAACAGCGCCAGGATGGCTGAAAGGGCGCAGTGGCCCGTATGCACGGTTTTCTCTTTTTGACCTGAGGGTCTCCTAGACATGAGACCTATGATGAAGTCGAACCGGCTATTGATCATATAACTGCTTATCGAGCGGTTCGGGACGCTGGCGTTGTATTTTGCTCCCGATCAAAAATACGGGATTTTGGATAATCGGGAGCGTCTTAGCACATTAGGGATCGGGACATCGTTCAAACCGCGGGGGCACAAGGCAAAGGAGATCAAGAGGAAAGATCCTTGGTTCAAAGACAAGCAGAAAAAAACAGAACCGGATATAAAGCCATATCAGGAACGGGAAATAGCATTGTGCACTGGATCGGGTGCGGTATGCCGGTGTGCGGGGGTCGGAGATGTGGGTCCGCGCGGGCATCCTGGCGATGAACCTGAAGACCAAGGTAAAGAGGGCATGAAGAACCGCAAAAAACGGAAGAACATAAGGATATAAAAAAGATGAAGGAAATGGATCTTAGGAAGAATCATCGGGCGCCATCGGCAAGAAAGGATTTCTCAGACCCTATGTAAAATGATTGATGTTACAATCTCATTAGTATCATTCAACCAACGCCATGATCTGGAGCAACTTTTACCTTCGTTACTTCAAGCTACAAGCCAGATTCGGGCTGAAATCTTACTTATAGACAATCGTTCTAGTGATAAAACCTATGAATTTGTTCGCCATAACTACCCTATGGTAGAAATTTTAAAAAATCTTAATAAAGCGGGTTACGGAAAAAACCATAACATAAACCTGAAACGTGCCCGTGGTCGTTATTTTGTGATCATGAACTCAGATCTGCTTGTTAGTCAAGACGTGTTTTCCAGTCTGCTTGATTTTATGGAAAAACATGAGAAAATTGGAATTGTTTCTCCGAAAATTCTGAATGAAGATGGGACAGTTCAGGGACTAAATAAGCGTTATCCAACTTTGTTAGATTTATTTCTACGTCGCTTTTGTCCAAAGGCATTTCAGAAACATTTCAAAGAAAGACTTGATTATTACGAGATGCGTGACATTGGCTACGATCATATTTATGATGTGCCTTTTCTGAGTGGATCGTTTATGTTCTGCCGAACAAATCTTCTTAAATCAATTGGAGGCTTTGACCCTGGTTTTTTCCTTTATTTTGAAGATGCGGATCTATGTCGTCGTGTGCAAACCATACACAGAACTGTCTATTATCCTTATGTTTCAATTAATCACTTCTGGAAACGTGCGGCGCATAATAATTTTATCTATACGTTATATTTTATACGAAGCGCTGTCATATATTTTAGGAAATGGGGATTTCGTTTGTATTGATTGTGGACTTTTACTAATGAAGGTTCTTATAACTGGCGCCACAGGTGCTGTTGGTCATCAGGTTGTTCATGCTTTTCACAAGGATGGATATCAAATTCGCGTATTATCTCTTGACGAACCTATACCTGGGATGTTTCCAAAAGATGTTCAGTTTATTATGGGCGATGTAACTAACTTGTCGACAGTTAATTATGCCATGAAAGACACAGAGGCTGTGATTCACCTAGCAGCTCTCTTGCACATTGTGAATCCACCTTCTGAGCTACGCGAGATGTATGAACGTGTCAATGTGGGGGGCACAGCCTCGGTTGTTAAGGCTGCAGTCAATGCAGGCATCAAGCGCGTTGTGCTTTTCAGCACGATTGCGGTATATGGGCCAACGGGAGGAGAAATCCTAAACGAGGATTCAGCTGCTAATCCGGATACATATTACGCGAAAACAAAGCTGGCTGCTGAGCAGATAGTATTGAACGCCAGACGCTTGGATGGCCAGCCACTGGGGACTGTGTTACGTTTGGGCGCCGTTTATGGATCACGTATCAAAGGAAACTATCAGCGGCTCGTGCGCACTCTGTCGCGAGGACGGTTCATACCTATAGGCAAAGGAAAGAATCGGCGCACTATAGTCTACGATAAGGACGTTGCCAGGGCTACGGTGATCGCCGTGCAGCATCTGGATGCAGCTGGAAAAATCTATAATGTCACCGATGGGCAATTTCATTCGGTCAATGAAATAATCAAGGCCATTTGCCGAGCCTTGGGACGAAATCCGCCTAAATTTTTTTTGCCTCTCGGGCCTATTAAGATAGCCGCAAGTCTTGTGGACGGATTTGCGGGATTAGTGGGACTCTTTTCGCCCGGATTAAAAGATGCTCTTTCTAAATACTGTGAAGACATTGCAGTCGATGGCAGTCGCATTATGAGAGAGCTTGGGTTTAGACCGGAGTATCATCTTTTGGAAGCATGGAAAGAGACCATACAGGAAATGCGTGAAAAAGGTTACTTATGATCCACCGGTATAAATATTGAAAAACTCATTGAATCACCTGGGATTCTTGATATGTTTTTGTGGCTCATAATATCGTTTGTTATAGGTTTGGTTGGGGCTTTCTTGGTTGCCCATCGTGGGTTTTACTGGGGTTTGATTGATGCCCCTAATACTAGAAGTTCACATCGGATTCCAATTCCGAAAGGAGGTGGAATAGGAATTCTGGTTGTTTTCATTGTCGCCGCGCTCTGGTGGCGCATTCCGTGGACCTTGTGGATACCGGCCTGTATCGTATCATTGGTCAGTTTGCTGGGAGATTACCGAGATGTGTCATTCAAAATTAGGCTTGCTGTGCAGGTTGGTTCGGCCGCAATATTCAGCGGCTCAGTATTTTTCGGAAGGTCGATGTCGGAAGCGTCGGTAGGGATATTCGTCCTGCTTTTCATATTTGGAGTTTTATATATAACAGCTACGGCCAACTACTATAATTTTATGGATGGAATCAACGGGATTGCAGGCTTGATTGGGACGATTGCTTTTTCTTGTTTGGGGTTATTCGGGTTGTTCGAGGGAAAAGATTTTTTTTGGGTGGCGACGGCTTTTGGTATCGCAGCGGCATGCTTGGGTTTTCTCCCTCTGAACTTCCCCCGGGCAAAAGTCTTCATGGGGGATGTGGGAAGTGTGTTGCTGGGGTTCCTTTTTGCATCCTGGGTTTTATGGTTTTCTCAATCACTTCTTGACTTCGTTGTCCTCGCTTCTTTTCTATTCCCGTTCTATGTTGATGAAGTAAGCACCCTTATAGTGCGCATCAAGGACAGAGAAAGGTTGACCAAGGCACATCGTCGTCATATTTACCAGATTCTTGTCAACCAGGCTGGTCTTTCGCATGCCGTCGTTACGGTCTTTTATGGATTCATTCAGATTGTGGTGGCTGTATCGGCCTGGATAGCGATGAGAGAAGGTTTGATTTTATTAGTGGGCCTTTTGATATTTCTTTCCGGCCTTTTCTTTCTCTGGGGAATGTACATCAGGCGACGCTGGGAAATAGATAATCTTGGGCGGTCTGATGAAGCTGGAGCAATCTGAGAAATTGGAACTTAATAATGGTGTGAAAATGGGGGTTGATACCATGAAAGAACAGGCAATGGAGTTCTTAAGAGATCTTTTAAAAACGACGATGTTCAAGAGGCGGGCGTTTTTTCTGGTTGCGGATATCCTGCTTATCTCCTTATCCATGTATGCGTGCTTCTGGATCAGGTTCGACGGGAAGATACCTTATGAATTCTCGCGCTACCTAAGGGAGTAC
>Ga0315280_10004470_pt1 | contig 20607 bp, 17 predicted proteins | sample YL17G06_40_MG_FD_203697 | JGI IMG/M metagenome (GOLD analysis project Ga0315280, IMG submission 203697) | Sediment microbial communities from Yellowstone Lake, YNP, Wyoming, USA - YL17G06_40 | ecosystem: Environmental > Aquatic > Freshwater > Lake > Sediment | place: USA: Wyoming | collected... | reverse complement strand
CCCACTGTTTTAAAAGTCCTGCAGGCAATTTTTTTGATGGACCGACGGTGACTCTTCAAGGAGTTTCACCTCCTGGAAGAAATCGGTCCAGCCTCCGCCCAACCGGGCGGGGGTTTCTGCTCACCCCGCCTCCTTCTAATCCCTTCCAGAATGGATTCTAGGTGCTAAAGGAAAAGTTACTTGCGGGAGTACTGTAGTTATACTTGTTTTAACCCTTTCCTAGAACGAACCGCAAGTTCTGCACTAAGTGAAAAAATTGCACCAAAAAGCCACCCAAAAGATGAGTTAAACTAAAAATGGTGGGGCCGCCAGGATTTGAACCCGGGTTTGCGGGTCTCTTCACACCGCTCCAGTAGGTCATCATCCTTTCGTCAGCAGACCCACTACGGCCACTGGAGCCCGCCGTGTTGGCCAAGCTGCACTACGGCCCCACCTGCACCTAGTTTTCTTCTAGAGCTTAAAAATTCTACAATCGCCAGATATTCAAGTTCCGAACTCAAAAGCACAAGCGGAAATCTATGAAAATTATCGGCATAGATCTCGCGGGACGCCCAACTAACCCAAGCGGTTTCGCCATGCTCTCGGGCCGCACCTTCAAGACACAACTGGTTCATTCAGACAGACAAATTATCGACCTCTGCACACAAGAGAGGCCTACCATAGTTCCTATAGACGCACCTCTGGCCCTACCCGCGCGCGGAAATCTAAGAAAAGCCGATATCTCCCTTATAAAGCGGGGTTTGCGCGTCTTCCCTCCAACTTTCGCTGGCATGCGGTCGCTCACAGAGCGGGGGATATGCTTGGCCAAAAAGCTCCGCGCAAGAAAAATTCGGGTCATAGAAATCCATCCTAGAACTTCCGGCGTGATACTTTTCAAGACCGCAAACCGAAAACTATGGATAACAAAACTCAAGAAAATGGGATTTCGCTTCAAAGGTGGGAATAGTCGGCATGAGATGGACGCCGCTCTGGCTGCGCTCACGGGGCTCTTCCATATCTGTGGAAAAACGGAGGAAATCGGCGATCTTCGAGAAGGAACTATTGTTATTCCCTTGCGGCAAGCTGCCTTGCCCGCTTGAGGTTCTTGGAGATGCCTGAGATACCGACACCCACTGTACGGGCAACTTTATCTAGGGTGATTTTCTCACCTGCCGAACCCGCCGCGATGTAAAGCGCCATCGCGGCCAAGAAAAGTGGGGATTTTGATTGAGTAAAGTTTCTGGGGAGTGCCTTGTAGAATTTATGAGCGCGCTCAATCGCCTCTCTGGAGAGCCCAAGCTGCGGCGCGAATCGGTCGATGTAGTCATAGGCCGAGATGCGCGGCAGTTTCAATTTCAGTTCCCCCGAGAGCAATTTGACGAGTTTTCGAAAAACTCTTGGCCCCCGCGCGCTTTTTCGCTCCGAAACGTGCAGCAACCGCCCGAAGTATCTCTTCCTCTGTCCGGGGGAGACCTCTCGCCCTACATGTAATAAAAACAAGCACCGCTAGGACTTGATGAAGATCTCTGCCGGCCGTTATCCGTTTGGCTCTTGCCCGCCGGTAACTCACGCTCACCTCGGCCTTTATCCCCTTCGGAAGCGCCAACTCTTCACATAATTTGTCCAGCTCCACAAACGCCTCACGTATGCTCCGGTCCTTCCAGCTGCCCACGCGCGAGCACTGCTGCCACTCACGCAATCGCCGCATGCTAGCGCGCCAGCTCGGAGACACATCTTTGAGCATGTCGAATCTGCTGCCCAGCCCGAGATCGTGCTGCGTCACATCTACAACTGCGGTGACATCTGCCCTTTCCAGCTCCCCGCCTGGTCTCCTCCGCCACTCTGGCCCTAATTCAAGCGCTCTCTCCAAGATGACCAGACCACACCGCGTACACACATGTTCCCCTCTGGTGTGGTCGTACAGGACTGCTGAGCTGCTGCACGAGGGGCAGCGCATCGGGAAGACCTCACTGCGCATCACTTCAGGGCGAGCGCCTTCTCTACCGTTCCCCTCCCCAAAACCCGCGCGATCTCATCGTCCTTCAGCAGAAAACCGAGCGAGCCCTTTAGGTCGAAACCAGTGAACACGTTGATAAATGCACGTTGGAACTTGGGCTTGCCTTTCAGCGCCTGAAGAACCGCATCCATCTTTCGATCTTGAAAACCGCCCAGGGAGGAATGTAACAACTTTCCCACATCAAACTCGAACCAGAATTCTGCCCTCCAGCTCCTGTGATACTCGGAAAGCCGTTCTCTGGAAACATCCCCATCGGTTATCGCTTCAACCGCCACTTTGCCAGCAATTTCCCCGCACCGCGTTGCATACCGCAGCCCCTCCCCAGATAACGGATATATCTGGCCAGCTGCACCCCCAACGGCGATTACACCATCAGCGCAGGTTTGGTCCAACGGCCCCTCAAGCGGCAGCTGATTTCTGAATGAAGCCACCGGTACCGCGTTGGCGAGCCTCGGCAGGGCCTGCTTCCCTATGAACTCATCCAAGGCAAGGTCTGGATGGACACGTATTCCATGAATTCCTACCATGGCAAAACCCTTTCCCATAGGATATATCCAAGCGTGCCCTCCAGGGGCAAAGTAAGATGTGAAGATAATCTCCGCACCCTTTTCGTCCTTCACGTTTCCCATGAGGTACTCGTTGCTAAATGCCAACTTTTCGCGCTGCCAGTCCACACCAAAGACTTTCCTCAGAAGTAGGCTCGACCACTCTGCCCCCGCCCCGGTCGCGTCCACAACTATCCCGCATTCTATTCGCTCTGGCCAGCCCCCAGCCTCGATTCGAACACCTCGGACTACACCATTGCTCATCAAGAGTTCCCTGATGGGGGCATTCAGCCAAATTTCTGCTCTCTTCGCTGCCGATTCCGCAGCCAACAGCTTGTCGAACTGGCGCCTGTCAACTATTACCCCGAAGTCGCCACGCGCGACGAGCTCTGTGCGGAGAACGCAATTTTACTCTCCTCAAATTGGTGATAACCGCACGCCTCAGCGCGGGCTTCAAAAGTTCCTTTGGCACCCAGCTCGCAGATCGGGTCTGACCTCCTATTTGGGCCTGCGTCTCAAGTAACAGGACCTTGCCACCTTCGGAAGCCGCTACCCTCGCCGCGGCCAACCCAGCCGGACCCCCGCCCGCCACAATTACATCGTATTTTTCGGCCATCCTTCCACTCCTTTTTTATGTGGCTGTGCTTTATAAGTGAAGAAATTTTAGGGTCCTAATGGTCTCCATGCGCTTTATAGTCCTCGCCTCAGGGAAAGGAGGGGTTGGACGGACCACCATCACCGCAAACCTCGGTATCGCCATCTCCGAACTTGGAAAATCGACTATAATCATCGACGCGAGCCTGACGACCCCTGACCTAACGCTCCTTTTCAAACTTGAAAAATCCGTGTATACAATAAATGATGCCCTCGCTGGGGAAATCTCGCTGTCAGAAGTTTTACATGTGGGACCAAAAGGGGTTCAAATCGCCACAGCTGCTATGACCCTCAAGCAAATCAGAAAAGCCAGCCCGGGACACATGTCGAGAGTCTTGCGTGAAGTACCGGATAATACCGATTTCGTGATCATAGATGCCCCCGGAGGTCTCAGGAGTGAAACTATTGCAGCCCTCCGTGCCGCGCGAGAGGTTCTGCTCGTGACAACTCCTGACATGATTTCTATCTCTGATTGTATGAAAGCCCGCCTCATCGCCGAGTTCCTGGGTTTAACCCCGCTTGGCGTCATTCTGAACCGTGTGCGGGGGGATGAGTTTGAGATCAAGAGCGGTGAGATCAAAAAAATCATGAACCTTCCAGTGCTAGCTGAGATCCCGGAAGACGGAAGCGTGAAAGAGGCCTTGAACAAGGGAGAGCCGCTGATGGTGCTGGACCCAAAATCTCCAGCAGCTAAAGAGATTATGAAGCTCGCGAAAAGATTAATCAAAACCAAGGCCCAAAAAGCCTGATATCACCTACTTTCTTATATGATCACACAAAGTTTAGGACGGTGTTCGATTGCGACGCTTCAAACGCCGCAAAAGGGAACGAAAGGGAAGCGAAAAAGATAGAGAACGCGAGCAAAAAGAACTGGAACAGCTGCTTGAAGAAAGCCCTCAAGAAGAGCCGACTTTTGAGGAATGAGGTCAACTCTTCGCTCGCTCGGGTGGGATTGTAAAGCAGACCGTGCCCGGCTTGGGTTCGTAGATATGGCCCGCGGTTTTCTCAGCAGATAGGACTTCATCAACTTCACCGCGTGTGAGACCCACCTTCTCCGCCAACTCGACTATTTCATCTACCTCCACTATCCCGCTGGGCTCCTTACTAGCCAACGCCCGCATCGCGCGGAGCACGAAATCAACTTTGGCCTCGTGACTCCGCAGGATCAACGCCTCACGCTTCGGCTGGGGAGCTGCTGCCTCGGCTGTGACGTATGTGCTTATTTCTAACTCCAAGTTGAATGTTTTCCCGCAGATCGGGCATTTGACTTCAACGCGCTGACGCATTCTCACACCACAAATCACTTGTAACTCATCTCTTTTAAAATTGAGAAGGATATGGCCACAATTACTTTTGGTCAGCGGCGAGTAGGATCATTGGTGTTCATGAAGTTCATAGCAGATGGAATGCTCGGCAAGCTCGCACGCTGGCTCCGCCTAGCCGGCCATGATGTCACTTACATCGGCGACCTGCAGGTGCTGCCAGAGGAGCAAGACGATGTCCTCTTAGAAAGGGCTAAACTCGAAGGAAGGATTCTTCTGACATGCGACCTCGTACTACACCGCCGAGCAAAGAAGGCAGGGATAAGAACTGCGTTCATCGGGGCAAAGGATGTCGTGTCACAATTGGCTGAAATATCAAAACGTTCCGGGAAAAAAATAGAGATCAACCCGGAGAACTCTAGGTGCCCAGTGTGTAACGGACTGCTGGAATCTGCGAGTGAGGAGGAAGTTAGAAAACTCGCGCCAGAAACAGTTTCGAAGACAGGGCGAGAATTCTGGCGATGTGTGAAGTGCGGAAAAATATATTGGCAGGGGAGACACTGGAAAACCATAATTGAAATGGCCTCCCGCTACAATCGAATGGTGAAGTGATCAATATGCTCTCCCTCGCGGAAGGAAGGCTGCTGTTGAAGACTGCTAGGCGAACAATTGAAACTTATCTTCGGGAAGGTAAGACACCACCCGCGCCTGAAGTCCCTCCGAAACTGAAAGAGCCTCACGGTGTTTTCGTCACCCTCACCAAACACGGCGAACTCAGAGGGTGCATAGGACATCCGATGCCGACGATGCCCCTCATCGACGCCCTGATTGACTCCGCCGTGAGTTCCGCCACTCGGGACCCGCGCTTTCCTCCTGTGGAACTGGACGAGCTTTCTGAGGTAGAAGTGGAAGTGAGCGTGTTGTCCAAACCTGAACTCATAAAGGCAAAGAACCCGCGTGAATATCCAAATTCTATCACCGTCGGAAGAGATGGTCTTATAGTTGAACGCGGCTGGTATGCTGGGCTGCTCCTGCCACAAGTGCCAGTCGAGTGTGGATGGGATTCTGAAGAGTTCTTGTCGCACGCGTGTATGAAGGCTGGACTGACGCTAGACGCTTGGCTCGACAAAGATGTGAAAATAAGTAAATTTTCGGCGCAGGTTTTTAAAGAGAAAAGACCCGGCGGTGAAGTGGAAGAGCGCAAGCTTGTTGAGAAGTAATCATTTTGGAGATTAAACTCACGAAGAAAAATGAATCCGCTAAAATCGCTGGGAGGTTTGGCGCCGGGGAGAAGAGCCGTACCGTGGGTTCAGGTTTGGTGGCTTAAAACGGGATGCCTAGTGATAGAAAACGTGGGGATTGATTAGAGACCATAATGAACTATCAGCTTCGCACCAAAGCTCTATACTTGGCCGAAGGAGCTATATCCCATTTGCCACTTTTGCCTAGTCCGTAAGCAATTCTGAATCTATCTTCATTTTCTTTTCTTATTACTTCTTCTGGCAGTTGACGTAACTCGGGGTTTATGAAACAGAAGTAGCATAGGCATCGTTTAACATCATAGTTGTCAATAAGTTCTTCAAGTTTCTGGAGATCTTTCGTTTCTTTATAGAAGGGATACTTGAATTCCATTGCTACCAAAGGAACGTGCTCAATACTCCAGTATGAGAAACGCCAATTATCGAAATGCTTTTTATAGACGGTGGGATCGAGTAGTTTTATAATCGCTAAATCAAAAGACCTGCATTTAAGTGGCTTTCCTTCGCGCTTCAATAGTGGGTAGGGCGGATTTAAAACCAACTTTGCATCACTTCTTGGGTTTGGGGTGTATTCCAGTATCGGTATCAATCGGCATTCTTTACGAAGCTTGTCAAAATCCTCGTTCAACCGCAGTTGGTGATAAAAGGAGGCGACAATTTCCGCTTCTTTGCACCAAATAACTTCTCTGTAATCCTCATTTGTAGGACATTTCCAAACCTTCTTAATGATATCTTCTAGCTCACTTATTTCATATTCCTCATCCACGCTATACCCAAGGCGGACCTTGTTTGAGCAGTTGCATAAATCCCGTCCTATGTACCACTTTGGTGCCGTTAACTTACCTTTTTTTATCCCGCTCACGTCCGATTCGTCCGATCTCACGGGCGGCACACAAAGGACTAAACACCAGAGGGTCAAAGAGTACGAAGAGCGCTCGAAGGTAAAGACAGCCATTAAGGAGTATTCGATGAAGCTGGCGCCATCTATCCTAAGACCTTCAATCTTTTGGGTAAGCCACTCAAGTTCGTTTCTCTTACCATAAATCTCTAAATCGCCGGACATCAGTCAGTGCGTCATGAAACTTTCCATAAAGCCATCATTTCTGAACCGTGGTGTAGGCGCCGGGGCAGGGATTTGAACCCTGACGACCCGAAGGGTCAACAGATCTCGAATCTGTCGCATTAGCCTGGTTCTGCCACCCCGGCCCAACCAATTTTCAGCTACTTAAGTAAAATGGCTTCCGCTGAGGAGTGCATCTGCCACACTTTGATCACAGGAAGTCCGCAAGGCTGAGCTGTCGGCGGGCGTCGCTTTCAAACATCGATTTGATATCATCTTGGGCTAGACCCAGGCGCTGTTTGGTGTACTCGCTCACGTGGTAATCATCTGCCACCCGCATCGCGATCTGCAGGTACTTCTCGACACCCCCTCGTGTTACCGTCAAGATCAGCTTGCCACCGCAGCGCGTACAAACACCGTTCAACGGCACTCGGCGGTGAATCGAGTTGCAGGCCACGCATCTGAAATCTTGGCTTGCGAAGGTGCGGATGTTCCCCTTGAGATCAGGGATAAAGTGATGCTCGATGAGTCGCTCGGCTACATCCTGTTCATCCACGGCCCTTATCTTCTTGGCCAGATCGAGCTGCGCCTTCACCTTTTCCTCCATCATCTCCAAGGTTTTGTACCTGCTCGAGTGGGGCCCTGCCGCGATGTCGCTCGTGTCGAATGAAAACTTCAGGCCTTCGTACTGTATCTCGGTCCCGAGCCTGCGCTCAACCGTTTCCATCAGCTTCGCCATCTCCACTGGGTTAGCATAGCGTTGCGTTGCCTCGTAGAACTCAATGGGGTACCGCGCCATCACGTCCATGTTGTACGCTTCCTTGTCTATTTCGGTGGGGTTGATGCGGGTGCTGAAGATGAGCGGGGCATCCATGGTCCCACCACGCTTCGACGGCAGAAAACGCCTGCTGAAGTTCAATAGAGCGTCAAGTAACAACATGACGCAATCTTCGTCGCCGTCACAGTCGCGGCGCTTTGCTGCATGGAAGAACGGATGCGCGTAGCCGACAGTTGCGCCAGTGAAACCTATTATGCGCCCGGCAATCCCGACTGATGTGTGTGGGGCCAAGCCCATCACTATGTGGCCAACGAGATCGGCGGGCTGGGTGGCGTTGTAGTACGACGGCAAGCCATACAGCTTCTGCAACAACTCGTCCACGAATTTAGATGCCCTGATGAGATACTCCGCTCCCTTGTCGGAGATGATCACGTCCTGCACCTTCAACTCGACCAGTTGATCGTCGCTCTCCAGCGGGTCACCGCGGATATCCTTAGTGTACCCGAGCTCTCGCAACCGCTCAACCGGGGTACCTATCTCCATCGGCCTGAAGTGAGTGAGCGGAACATCGGTGGCATCAAACCTTATCGTCCCATCCTTGAACACGTAAACGCTGTGTTTCGCGCGCAGGATTCCCTTCTCGATGGGTTCAGGAATCTTGTACGCGCTCGTCATGCCCTGAACACCCTTAACCAACTCGGGCGGTTTCTCCTGAAGCTGTTCAAGCGCGGCCTCGAAAAGTGATTTCAAGTCGAGCCCGCGTTTGCTGAAATACTCCGCGCGAACATTGCACACCGGGCATCTGTCGTTTGCCACTGGGCGCTTGCACCTGGGACAAGCTTTCACGAACTCAGCTGTCGCCCCGCACTTACTGCATTTCCTCGTGAAACCGACCGATTTACATTTTGGACACTCAAGATTTGCCACCTCGAGATATGTCTCGCCCCCCTTTGCAGCCTTTACCAAGCTGCGCGTCATCCCGCCGCGCATCCCAACGGGGAAAAGTACATGTACAGGTGGCTTCATCTGCCGCGGGTTGGCCTTCTCCGGCCTACCCATCCTGGCCCCGACACGCGTTGTAGCTTTTTTTCTCAGCGGAAACCCGGCCAGCGTCTGAATTATCTCCGTTATGTCCTTGGCGGAACTCGAGCGCAACGCCTCTTCCAGTTTCTTTTTAGTCAAACGCTGCCCCTCGAGCAAACCAAGAGATCTGCAGAGTGGGAGGGCGTGGTCTTCTATAATCACCTGCCCGTCCTCAACTTTGTGCGGCACCCCGAGTTCTTCCAACACCCTTTTTGGGGTTTGGTTCGGCGTGAGTCGGAGCCGCTTGAGTTCGCCATCCTCAAATTCTGGCTCCCCTCCCGCCAGCCAGTTGCCGAGTTCTCCGAGTTCTTCTATTTTGATATCGTGGTATGGGTAGGTGTATGCTGGGTGGAGAGGCACCCCCAGCTCCTCGGATATCCTTATCGCAAGGGCTGGGGCTGGCCTCGGATAAGGCTTTGAAAGATACTGGCTCGGGTTTGGCTCAAATTTTTTATTTACCAATGCCCGCTCGACTTCTTGGGACCACCACTCCTCACAGTAGCCAGCGGGCATCAGCGGGTGATTGTTCTCCAAAAACTCCCCGAAGCCGACGAGGATGTCCCCCAAAAATAGTATCTCGTCCACCCTCTCTCTTAATTCCAAAGCCTCCTCTGCTGAGTTAACTTGGATTACTGATCCGTCCTTGAGTTTGACGATCGGTCCCTCGATTGAGTCAACCGGTGTCACGGCTCCGCCCTTCCCAGGTCGCTCGGTCTTGATCTGAGTGCCCACCGCCAAAAAATCGTCGCATATCACCATAGTCGCGGGGTGCAAGCCTACCGCAGCTATCCCCGTGTTCCTCGCCCGACCGTAGCGAAGCCTGAATCCTCCATCGCGGCCTCGATGACCTTCCGTTCCTGGATGGGAGAAAACAGGCCTCCCGGCGATCACCTCACTGAGGTAGATATCCCCTTTCGGGAAAACGGGTGTAGTCTTATCGGTCGCAGGCGCCTTCGAAACAAGATCGGAGAGCCAGCCCCACCCGTTTATGTTGAGCTTGTTCACGTGCTTCAATATCTTGGGAGCTTTCTGCATCACACCTTCGGTCAGCGCCAAGACTGCCCCACCCCTGACTAGATTGTGGCCTATGCGCTCAAGATCTCTGAAAGCTGTGACCGTGATATCCCTCTCGGTTGGCTCGCCAGTTATTTCCACCGGGAGGTTCTGCACCGCGAATCGGATGTCCTCTGGAGATGGTGCATACTGCTCGTGAGCTATGCTCGTGCGGTAAATCTCGACTTCCTCGACAAACCGCTCGACCTCTTTTTTGTCAGGCTTGTACGGGCTCAGGTATAGTCTCCGTCTCACGAAATCACCTGCTAGAACGGCCAGAGCTGCCGCGGTCCCACCAGCAGCCCTGATGGGGCTCGCGAAGTAAAGTGCGAGGTACGGGCTCCCATCGAAATTCTTCTTTATCTCGACGTGAGTTATCCCTTCGATGGGCGCTATCACTATTCCCTCTGTCAAGACCGCCAGCGCCGTCCGGATGGCCTGTTCAGCGGAGGCCTGTTCGTTTAACTTGCCGAATTTCCCATCAACGATCATCTCGGTCAGCTTGAGCGCAAGCTCCTCGCGGGGCATCACTTTATCGAGTTCACGTATTACCTCGGCGACACCTACCGGCCCAACAAGTTTCTCAACTCTCTCAGCGAGGTCTCCGGCACGCGGGATCTCTGGCTCAAGTTCGGGTTCGTGCCCCAAAGAACGAGCTTTTTTGGCTATCTCGTAGATCTCATCGATCTTCTGCTCCAATTCTCTGAAGTATCCTTCCATTTCTTGGCTCATGAGCTTCAATTCACCACATCCGCTATGCTTTTGAAAACGAAATCTGGGGCCATCTTAGTGTTCCTGACCTTTCGGACATCATTCTCCGTACATACACCGCTGAGCACAAGCACGGTTCTGATTCCTGCCATTTTTCCTGCTCTCACGTCTGTGTCGATGCGGTCGCCAATTATCACTGTTTCCCTCGGTCTCGCTCCGAGCATTTCAAGCGCAATTTTTATCATGTGAGTGGAAGGCTTTCCGACCACTAAACTCGGCCCCCTACCCGAACAGCCAGCGAGTGCTCCAATCATGGTTCCGGCCCCTGGAAAGAGCCCGGCCTCCGTTGGGTATGTGGAATCTGCATTCGTCGCGATGAACTCCGCCCCAGCCAAAAGAGCATGCAAGCCGCCCGAGATCTTTCTGTAGTTTATTTTTCGATCGAAGCCTGCTACTACATGGGTCGCCTTCTCGGCCTCTCCCTCGGAAACTATTTTTAGGCCTGCCAGCTTCAGCTCTGACTTCAACCCTTCCTCACCCATCACGTAAATTCTCGCATTAGGACATCGCTTTCTGAGATACACCACGGTAGCGTAACCTGATGTCAATATCTCGGACTCACGCGCCGGGATTCCCATCTGCGTCAGTTTTCTAGCATATCCCGCGCGGGTGCTCGTTGAGTTGTTTGTGGAGAAAATCAACTTCTTGCCATTTTCCCTGAATCGCTTGACAGCATCCGGAGCACCATATATCGGTCTATTGCCGGTGTAGAGAACGCCGTCCATATCCAAAATAATAGCCGATATGCCGTCAAGAGGCAGGATGGATTCACGCAAGACGTATCACCTTTGTCTGGTGTGTTTGGAGATCCAGTACTGGAACGATGCCCGGTGTCGGCTTAACCCCCAACTGCCGCATGTAATTCGTAATTTCCTGAAATGTCCCGGAATTGATCACCGAAACATCACGATATCGCGTGCAGCCCTGAACATGGACATGGCCGCAGTGAAAAACATCTGGCGCTTCCTCTATCACCATGTAATCCTGCTGCTCGGGGGATATCGCTGTGCGGCCGCCGTAGATCGGGGCGAGGTGCCGTTTCTGCAGGAGTTTGATCATTATCGATACCGGGTCATGGCGATCGAGTCCCGGCACAGCCGCGACGATGTCATCGAAGCTCCTCCCATGGTACACAAGAAAATTGACCCCGTGAAGGGACACCTTAGCTGGATTCCCAACCATCACCGAGTTCAACTCATACAGCCCTTCGGCCAAATTCTTGGAAATTGCCGGCTGAGGTTCAGAGGGGCGCACAGCATCATGGTTGCCGGGCGCTATGATGATGGTGATGTGCTCTGGGATTTGAGCTAGGAGCTTGGCCGCCGTCCCATACTGCTTGAAAATGTCGTCTATCAAAAGTTCCTCCTCCTGCCGTGGGTATACCCCAATCCCATCGACTACATCGCCAGCGAGCACAATGTACTTGACCCTGCTCGCAAGCTCCTGTTGCTCGAGACTGTCCGTCTCTCCGCGCAGCCATTTGATAAAGTTTGAAAACAGGCCTTCCACAAACATCTCGCTTCCCACATGCAAATCCGATATCAGTGCCGCGCAAACTGGGTCGCCAGCCCGGTGCAGTTCATGTTTCACTGGCAGGTCGGGCCATGTTATATCCCTCACGAAAAGTCGTGGAGCCCCGTCTCCGCTGCGCAATGACCCCACCACCCCGACCACCTCATCTAGGACCACTTCCGCCGCCTTCCGCACGATCTCTCCCCTCCCCTTGAAGATGAACGCGGATATCCTGCCGGTCGGATCCTCTAAATCCACTATTACGTTTCCTGCCGAAGACTCGCGCTTCTGTGAAACCATCCCGATCACCTTGACCTGTTCTCTGTCTCCGATGTTGCGCAGGCTTCCTATCGGGACCGAATCCTGCAGCTCAACCCTTTTTCGGAGGAGACGGCTCAGTCGTTCATATCTATCCTTGAAGAGCCCTACGAAATCCTTCAGCTCCCCCTCACTGTAGCTCCGCCCAGTGATGTCCTTCAACACCTCGACGCGGGCTTCGTATTCGGCGGCGATGGGCTTGAATTTTATGTGAGTAAGTTCAGGTAGCCGCTTTGCCTCAAGGTCTGGCTTGGGTTCTGCCTCAACTTCGGCAGCCGCTACCGTTGGTTGTATGGAGTGTAACTGTTCTGGCTGTGGTTGGAGGCTGCCCAGAATCTTTGTGATGACATCTGGAGTTATCATGAAAGGTCTGTCCTCTGTCTCCGTCAACGCCTTTAGCACTCGATCAACTGTTACCTCCGCGTCCTCACGCTCCCGGAGCATATCGAGCGCGCCCCTTGTCAACTGCATATCGGCGCCCATGAACCTTCGGACCAATGTGCCTTCATCCATTAAAATTTCCCCTATGCCTGCGTAATTTGGCGGGGGAGAGCCAGCGTTTCTAAGCTGCCTATGGAGTAATCCTCCTGAATAGCCGCCCTCGCCTGAGTCGGATGAATATTCAGTTTTATTTCTTTTGTTCTCCCGTGACGTCCCTTATTGACAATTTGTGCACTTATAATCCCAAGCATATCCAACTCCGAGACCAAGTCGCTCACACGACGCTGCGTTAGCACATCCAGTCCGCTCTGGTGGCACAAGTCTTGGTATCTCTCGTACACATCACCGCTAACTATCCTGCGCGGAGTTCTCTCCATCAACAACACAATGCTGTAAAGCACCAACTTTGATTGCGCGGGCAACGTCCGGATTATCTCGACCATCTTGTCCTGCTCTATCTTCTCGTACGCCCTTCGGACATGTTCAAGTGTGACAACTTCCGCTCCCTCGCGTTCCGCAAGCTCCCCCGCCACACGAAGCAAATCTAGCGCCCGCCTTGCGTCACCGTGCTCCCTCGCCGCGTGAGCTGCACAAAGTTGGATCACACCCCCGCCGAGTACACCGTCCATGAAGCTGATCTTTGCCCTTTTTTCCAAGATATCCTTGAGTTGAAGCGCGTTGTATGCAGGAAAAACAAGTTCCTCCTCGCTGAGGCTGCTCCTGACGCGGGGGTCCAGATATTCCATGAAATTCGTGTCGTTTGATATACCTACGATCGCGATCTTCGCGCTCTTCAGGTCCGAATTCATCCGCGTCAGATTGTATAGGACCTCATCACCGCTCTTTTGTACCAACTTGTCGACCTCATCCAGTACTATCACCGCAAGTTGTCGCTCTTCGTCCAGCGCCCTGAAGAGGCTGCGGTAAACCTCGTCTGTCGGCCAGCCGGTCATCGGGACGCGCTTCGGGAGCTCGATAGATTTTAGAAATTCCTCCCCCCGATGATTCTTCAGTTTCTCCAAGAAGATATCCGAAAGCGTCGCAAGTATTCGATATTTGGTGTTTACAACTTCGCAATTAAGGTAAATTACCCCAACCTTCAGCGGAGCGCGGTCGCTGACTTGCTCTAGTTCCTTCGCCACATACTTCACGCTCGCCGTCTTCCCCGTCCCCGGCTTGCCGTAGATGAAAATGTTTGACGGGGTCTCCCCTCTCAACGGTGCCGCGAGTATTCGAGCAAGCTGATGTATCTGCTCATCCCTATGCGGCAGTTCTTCAGGCGTGTAGCTCGGACGCAGGTATTCTCGGTTTCTGAATATCTGCCTCGTCTCCAACAGCGTGCCGAACAGGCCCCCCGAATCCATCTTTTTCCGCCTCCTCTCCAGCCTTCTCAAATGACTCGCTCAGCCCTCTTCCCCAGTTCTCAAGCATATCGGCCAAGCGATTGATCAAGAAACGTTCTTCGAGCAACAGCCCGCCAAGGTTGTCGGGTGAAAGAGCGAGCCGGACGAGCTTTGGGAGCCTGATCTCCACCAAGGCAAGAATTTGAGCCTTCAGCCCGTCCGCTTTTTCGATATCTCCGGTTGCCCGCAAGGTCAAAATCTCGCGCGCGACCGATGAGCAAAAATATTCTGGCAGGGGCGCGAGTCCAGAGCTGCGTTCTTCCATAAGAATCAGTTTTCTAAGTTCAGCAGCCGTGGGTTTCATTGTGAGCATGACTATCCCGTGACGCTCGAGAACCCCTGCCTCCCACGGCCAGAGTTCCGTTTCCTCCCCGGCTGTAAGTGGGCCCAGTTGCCTCCCGACCAGCTTTACCTCCTGCATATCTTTCAGCACGCGAACATGTTCTTTCATCCTACTTCACCGCCCGGCTGACCGTCTCTGGTGTAGGTGAGTAGAGAAAGCCCCTCTTTTTCTCCTCCTCGATCAACCACTCCACGAAATTATCCCTGATGCCCTCGGCTCCCGCTTTAATTTTCACCTGCTGAACGGGTGCCGCCCCACCGTACTCCTCTTCCAGCTCTTTGATTATCTCAAGGACCCGCTGACGCCTCTCGCGTTGGGACTTTGGTATCCCCGTCATTAGCAGGTCTATATCCATCACATTCGCCTCTGTATCCAGCCCCGCCTCTTTCAAGGAAGTTTTTACGAGGTTTATCGCACGGTTCGCGTCTTCGATTGTCACGTTGTTGCTCAGTCTCATTCTAGCGTTTGCTTTCGACATCCGTATGAGCGCCTCCAGCTGTCTAACTGTTATGGGCAGCGGGGCCCCCTCCGCCACGACTTTCCTCCAGTCCACGAAGAAATTCTCTATCGCTTTCTGGACATCTTTGTCTTCAAGTTTAGGGTCGATGTTCTTGCGCGCGTAGATGATGATTTTGCGCAGGAAATTCGGATCAAAAGGGGCCTTAACCACCTTTTTTGGCTCCGTGTGCATCTTCAGGACATGCTGCGCTATCGCGTGGTCGTAATCGGCGCACGGCTCATCACGCATTATCAACACCAAATCGAACCTGGAGAGAAGGACCGGATCCAAGGCAAGCTGCTGTACAGATGGTATATTTCTGTCAAACCTGCCGAACTTTGGGTTCGCAGCAGCAAGGATCGCCGTGCGAGTATTAAGGGTCGCAACGATGCCTGCTTTGGCGATACTAATCGTCTGTTGTTCCATCGATTCTAAGATAGCAGCCGCGTCCTCCTGGGCCATCTTCTCAAACTCATCGATGCTCGCCAGCCCGCCATCGGCTATGACAAGGACTCCAGCTTCCAAGGCCCACCCGCCGCTGATCTCGTCCCGGACCGCAGCAGCTGTAAGCCCGGCTCCAGTTGACTTCATCCCTGATGTGTAGATACCGCGGGGTGCGACGTTCGCCATCCACTTAAGGATCTGGCTTTTAGCAGTACCTGGATCCCCAGTTAAAAGAATGTGAGTGTCCCCGCGAATCCTCGTCCCGTCTGGCAGCTCGATTGGGTTACACCCGAAGAGCTGGAGCGCCACAGCCTCCTTTATCGCCTCGTATCCGTGTATCGCTGGGAGGACCGACTGAATGATTTTGTTTCTAGCCCACGGATCCTTGGCCAGCTCCTTTATTTTTTTCTCATCTTCCTCTGTCAGCTCGGACTCCTCAACTCCTTTCTGTAGGACCTCTATATGGCTAACAAACACTATCTTTCGAAAAGTCGTCCTGCGCTCCCCACGTTGCCTTTCTTGGAAAACGCGGAGCACCCCTGTTATGACCAAGTGATTACCGGGCACGGCTTTGTCGACGAAATCGTCCCTGACTATGCCATCCAACCTTCTAGGCATGCGGCCCCCGCGGAGTTTTTCCGGAGGTTCCTGGACGCAAATGCTCTGCCAGTCCCGGAATACCGTGCTTTCTATCACGAGATCAAACGGGCCTTTTCTACGGCAATTTGGATTTTCGCAAACGAGCGGCTCCCTGAAAAATTCGCTCACCTGCGGCACTCTGTTTTCCTCTCCACAGCGCCTGCATTTGAACACGGCTTCCTTAGCCTCTGGTTTCACTTCACCTGCCCGAGTCATTATGCCCTCAACTTGGACGAACTTACTCACGTGTTCAGCGCGAATGCTGCGAACTTCGATGCTTTCCGGTAAACCTTTAACGCGGAGACGTATGCCAGGAATCTTTGTTATGCCCTCAAGTACTGCGTCGGCGTCATCAAAAAACTCTATCGGGGAATCCAGCAGAACTTTCGCCAAATCTTTGTCGAATTCAAGGAGATCTCCAAACTCGACCACGAGCGATTTATGCCCGGCCGCAGTTCTCTTGCGAAGTTCTTTGGTAACCTCCTTACTGTGAAGGAAATCCTCTAGCCTCTCCTTTAACTTAGCCTCCAAAACAAACACCTCGGCAAACGATGGTACGAGAAGGGAGACTACCGTATAAATTAATTGCTGTGAAAAATTTGCGCTTTTGCTTTAAAATGAGAGAAAATTTTTTAATTTGAGCTACTATCCCTGCTACATTTTTGTTCAATGATGAGAGGGGCCCCCTACGGGCACGCCGAAAGTAATCCATGACGCTGTTTGGCACTTCACACAAGTTACATCCCGTATTAAACTTAATGGGGAGATTTTTTGCCGATTTGGAGGAGGGGTCGCCGAAAATAATCCAGATTCCGTATTACTGCCTTTTAGCAGTTTGTTTTAAAAAAACCCCCCACAGCGCCTATTTTTCCTAAAGAAGGTTCCACATCTTTTAGTTCGAGTGGAAACATAAGAAAACAGTGGAAACATAGGTCTGAAAGCTTTGGCTATAGGTTTAAACTTAAAATTTTAAAATTTTGAGTGGAACTCAGCGTATCTTCACGTACTCGGGGAAGTACCTACGATTCCCCAGCCACAGGCATCTGGTCTAAAACTCGCCTGAAATCCTCGTTTTCAATGATTTCCCTCGCCAGCTCGGGGTCACGCTTCAGAACCCTTCGGATGAACTCGGCCACAAGCTCCTCGGCCCCCGCGTGGGGCTCGGACGTCGGGATTTCGGCTCGCACCTCGAGCGTCATCGAGCACCTGCCGCAAAACTTGAATCCCGCTGGCGATTCGAACCCGCACCGGGGGCATTTCTTCGGCATTAGAGGTTCCTCGGTTATTTCGGGCGGCTCGATCTTGACGCTGTAGGCTTGGAGCAAAGTTCGATCGACATCTCTCCCCGAGAGGTGCACGTAGATCGAAGGCATGTCGGAGTTCTTGGCCCACCCGAAGAACTCACGCATCTGAGCCTCGGTCAGCACGTTCGCGAGGTGGGTTGCCCGGGTGTGTCGAAGCAGGTGCGGGTAGACGTGCTTCTTTATTCCCGCTTTCACAGCGAGTTGCATAAGTAGCCCATAAAATCTTTCCCGGGTTATGGCTCGGCGGGGGTTCTGACGACCTGACCACAGCGAAGTTTCTGGGTCTTCACGCTGGGGGTGTATGTTGAGCCATAGCTGAAGATCAGGCACGGATTCAATCAACCGGATTCGCCGTTCGCCCGTTTTTCCTTTAACCACAATGACAGCCCCATAACGATCGAACTCGACATCGCGCAACCTCAGCGATAGCAGTTCCCCGGCGCGAGAACCTGACTCGTAGCCCACGAAGACCAGGGCCCGGTCTCTTTGGCTCTCGCACGCGTCGACAAGCCTGCGGATCTCCTCCTTGCTTAGGATTTGCTTGCGAAACGATCTTTGGGGGTTCCTGTACCTGATGCAACCCAGCACCTTGGGCGCCTTTTTATCACTAGCATCGCCGTTGTGGCACCAACGCAGGAAGTGCTTCACCAACAGCTTGGTTAGGCGCACCGTCCCTTCCCCAAGCTCACCGTTGTTTCGCCCGTCGAATCTCAGCGATGGCAACTGTTGCATCCAAGCTATGAGATCTCCGCTGGTGAGCTTCTCGTAGGGCTCACCCTCATCCCCCATAGTCCGGATCGCTTGGATGTACCGCTTTCGGGTTCCAATCGAGATCCCCTTGAGTTCGAGGTACTCTAAGAATCCCAAGACTTTCCTCCGCCTCTGAGGGGGCAGTGCCTTGAGAAAATCGCTAACCCACGGCGGGTACGCTGGGTCTAATTTTATAGTCTGATCGAGAGGGGCCACTTCCTGCTTCCCGCCCCGTTTCACGTTTCTTGTTTCGCTAATCATTATATCCCTAAATCCCTATTTACCTTTTTATTATTTAAACCTTCCTTCTGCGCCCATTCCTGAATTTTCCTCATCTGGCGCTTGGTCGGAACCCTGCGCTGCTTACCGCACTTTCGGCAGAGATAGTTGTGAGCCGTCCACCCTCCCACGTATACCGTGCCATTTTTGATCATCACGCCTTGGCAGTCTGGGCACAAGACCGCGATGTCCGGGATGAACTCAAGGACGCCAGGGCCGTATTCTTTCACGAAATCCTGAAGCGCGTCCCGTTTCTTGCGTGAGTGCCCTCGATGGACACATTCAAGGACTTTCTGAGCTTCCACGAACGTTTTCTCATCGACATATACTAAGGAGGGATCTTCGGTGATTACTCCCAAATGCTGGGGCTTGCCCATGTAAATGGGGTCGGATAGGACACGCTTGATTTGGTGGCGGGCCAAAGGCTTGGGTAAAAACCCGCGATATTTTTCGTTAATAAACCTTCTCACGGGTTCTATTTTTCTGGTCCTCAAAAAGAGGGTATATCCATCTTTAATCAGGGGTTCCCAGTTCGGGTCGGGGATTCTCTCGAGCCACCCATCCTTAGCTTTACGGTAGCCGATGGGTACGGGTTTGTTCCAGTGCTTTTGTTTGAAGGCTTGGGCCTTGCCAGCCATAGCTTTCTTAGCTCTACTTTCATTCACTTGCTGGGCGGCCCAAGCCTCGATGGTAAACATCAGCAGGCGCGAGAGATCCTTGAGGTCGTACTCCTTCTCTGGTGTGCGAATGACGACACCTTCATCACAGAGGTTTAGGAAGAAAAGTAGGAGTTTTCTGCACTCTCTGCCAAGCCTGTCGACGTCCGCGACCCAGAGTTCGTCTATCTCTCCCCTCTCCTTCAGATTCATGATTGCGTTGAGTTTTCGTTTGTCGAAGTCCCTACCGGATTTGCCCGGATCGATAAACCAATAAACCCGAGAGGGGTTGCGAATCGCTTTGAGTTTCTCAAACTGTTCTCGCTGGTCATCTAGACTAAATCCCTTCTTTGCCTGCTTGCCCGTGCTTACTCTTAAATAAGCGGCGACCTTGGGGCCGTTTCCTCCCAGTTCCTCGACCCAATCTGTGAAAACACTTGGCCCCGTTTTGGCCCCGAGAGGTTCTTCGGTTCTCGATGTTTCGAAAAGAAAGCTGCCGAGATCCCTTTGAACTACGGTCGCCGCAATGGGGAATATCAAAAGCGGGAAGTATGATGGAAGGGTTCCTCCCAGAACTAAATGAGCGAAAAAGTATGATAGGAGGGTTCCTCCCGACAAAAGTATGATGTTATATAAACCCCTGCGAAAGGTATTTAGGGAAAATATGATACGGTCTGGCAAGGCAGACCGAATCATAGTATTCTTAAAAGCTTTCCGAAATTCATAAAAGAAACCTAGGTGGCGTGCCATTATCCTCCACCCCCTTTTATCACCGGGCATTCTTCGAACCCGCAGCCCCCAGCGGAGCCCGGGCGGCGACACTTCGAGGCTCCACGCTCATCCAGGAAGAAATGAGGGCAGGCCCGCTTGATCTCGCAATAGCGGGCGAAGTCAACCAGGAGCCGCACGCCCTTGGGCAGGTGTTCCAAACTTTCTGCTGACAGATTTATCCCCTTTTTGATTGACTCTGGGAATAGCGAAAATTTCAATACATTTGCGCACAATGTTTGTGCGGGTCAAGAATGAGCCCAGCAGATAGAGACGATACAATACGCGCAATCCTCGCAGATGGCCCAAAGTTGATGAAAGAGTTGATAGAAGAAGCCAAGCTGGCTGGTCTCTCCAGGGATCGAGTGTATCGATCTGTTAAACAACTGGCGAAACGGGGAGAAGTGCTCTGGGTAAAGCGAGCCGAGAATGTAAAGGCCGTGGCGGCGTTAAAGGAGCACGAAAAAGAAGCGCGCGGATTAGCCCGCGGGATTGGGGTTCCTCCGCCTGAGATCCTAGCTCTGTGGGTGGATATTGAAAGGAAAATCATCGAACCGTTATTGGATCAGCTTCCAGCTGTGACTTTGGACATGCGCTCGCCCTTTTTCGGAGTATACACCGTGCCTTATCCTCGCACCCAGTTCGGGAAGAACGTGAAACTAGACGTGGAGAAAGAACCGCTTTTCGAGGATCTCGGAAACTATCCCCGATTCAAACCCGTTCTCAAATCATTAGATCAATTCAGGCGGGGATCCGACGAGTTCTGGGAAATGAAAATGGAATCGCGTTT
>Ga0315280_10004469_pt1 | contig 20609 bp, 14 predicted proteins | sample YL17G06_40_MG_FD_203697 | JGI IMG/M metagenome (GOLD analysis project Ga0315280, IMG submission 203697) | Sediment microbial communities from Yellowstone Lake, YNP, Wyoming, USA - YL17G06_40 | ecosystem: Environmental > Aquatic > Freshwater > Lake > Sediment | place: USA: Wyoming | collected... | reverse complement strand
GCTTAATGCGGAGCGCGCCGTGCACTATCACCGCAAGGTACTGGAATCGCTGGGATACACCGTCATCCCACCTTCGGCCGACCAAGCGGCGTGAAATTTTCGGAAGAGCAGAGCGCGGCAATCTGTTCCCCATAGTCGTGGAACTCGCGAAGTGTCGTATTAGCCTCTCCCGAATCTCATTGTGCAATTGTGCTCAGCGACGACGGCTGGTATTGTGGGCATTCCACGAGCGGCAGGGCATGGTTCTTGCTTGCTCGGCAGACGATGGTGCAGGATAGATTGTCAACTGCGGATGCGCATAGATCGGAGGTGAATTGTGGACCAGCCGGAAAGCCACGGGACTTCACATTCGTCATTTTGTTGCTGTGGGCATGCGGAGGACAGGGGCCAGCAGGAGGGCATCAGTCGCCGGGAGTTCATCTCCACGGCGGGCGCGGCGACGGCGGTGGGTTTGGGTTTGCCCGTCCTGATGACGGGGGCCTTGGCGCCGTCCGGAGGCCCGGAGCGCCGGCCGCCGGCTCCTCGGCCGCTGAAGGTCCTGCCGGTCTTCAACTGCGAGATCTACCCGCGCAAGGAGGCGACGAGTTGGCGCGTGACCGGGGCGATTCAGAACGAGCAGCAGCTTCAGGACGAGCAGCGGCACATTCAGGCGGACCTCAAGCAGATGGCCTCCGCCGCGGATTTCCCCTTGGAGATCAAGCCTCTGATCACCGTGCGCGACGTGGACCAGGCCGCGGCGGCCACGAAGGAGGACTACGATGTCCTCATCATGTATGCGGCCCGGCGCAATCCGAAGCTCCTGGAAGTCCTGGCCGTGCCGGACAAGTGGAACCTGATGTTCGTGCGGCATCGCTCGGGGCCCCTCTATTACATGTACGTCGGCGCCCCCACCCACTTTCTGCGTAAGAGACGCGACGAACAGGGCCAGCCCGGCATGGATGTCCACGATATTGTTGTCGATGATCACGCGGAGCTTCTGTGGCGGCTGCGGGCCTGCTACGGCCTGAAGAACCTCCTCGGCAAGCGCATCGTGGCCATCGGCGACGCCGGGGGATGGGGGGCGGACGGCAGTGGGGCGCCCGACCGGGCCCGGGCCACCTGGAAGCTGGACATCGTCCCGGCTTCCTATGCGGAGCTGGGCAAGCGAATTGAGAAAGCCCGGCAGAACGAGCCTTTCCTGCGGCGGTGCCAGGCCCAAGCCCAGCAGTATCTCCAAGGGGCGGGAGTAACGCTGGAAACCCCAAGAGCATTTGTCGAGAAAGCGTTTGTCCTGTGCGAGATCTTCCGCGACCTGCTGGCGGAGGCCCAAACGGATGTGATTACGGTCAACAATTGCATGTCCACGATCATGCCGGTATCGGAGACCACGGCGTGTCTGCCGCTGACCCTGCTGAACGATGACGGCTATCTGGCCTTCTGTGAATCCGATTTTGTGGTCATCCCGTCGGGCATCCTGCTGCACTATGTCTCGGGCCGGCCGGTGTTCTTGTGTAATCCCTCGATCCCGCACCAGGGCATTATCACCTTCTCCCATTGCACCGCCCCGCGCCGGATGAACGGCCGGCAGTTGGAGCCGGTCCGCCTCCTCACGCACTACGAATCCGACTTCGGGGCCGCGCCCAAAGTCGAAATGAGCAAGGGGCAGGAGGTCACCGTTCTCAATCCGGATTTCGCAGGCCGGCGCTGGCTGGGCTTTGAGGGGACGATTCGCGATACGCCCTTCTTCGAGATGTGCCGCACCCAACTGGACATTGCCATCAAAGGCGACGACATGCGTTTGGCGGAAGAGATGCGTGGTTTCCATTGCATGATCGCCTATGGCACTTGTCTGCGGGAAGTGGGGTACGCGTTGAAGAAGGTCGGTCTCGATTGGCTGAGATTGGCATAGTCGTCCAGGAGTTCATCTTGGCAAGGATGGTTGACGATCCCGCACATTCGACAGGTGGCTTTCGCCTGGAGCGGCTGGCCAACGGCTGGCAGGTGGGGCGGTTTGCGGCGCTGGAGGCTGCCGGCCTGGTTCATTTGGTGACGACCCGGCAGGGGCCGGACGTGCAGCAGGTTCGGCACGATCCGGCGGCGGCGGGGCGGGAGATCGTCGATGTGCTCGGATTGGAGGACGCGGCCTTCCTGGAACAGGTCCACGGCGGCGAGGTCGTGGTGTGCGAAAAAGGCGGCTGTGCTGGATTTGCCGATGGGCTGGTGACCGTGGTAAAGGGGCTGGTGCTCATAGGCAAAAGCGGGGATTGTCCCGTCATCCTGATTGGCGACCGGCACGGGCGGGCGGTGGGGTTCGCCCACGCCTCGTGGCGGGCGACGGTCGCAGGGATCACGCCGGCCGTCGTGCGCCGGATGGTCGATCTTGGCTGCGCTGTGGGGGACTTGGTCGCGTGCATCTGTCCCTCTGTGGGACCGGAATGTTATGAGGTGGGCGAGGAAGTCCGTGCGACCGTGATCAGCGGGATTGGCCCTCATGCCGTGGCGTTCTTTCGACCGGGCTCTGGCGGCAAGCCCCATTTCGATCTGTGGCACGCCAATACGGACGCCCTGATTCGTGCCGGTGTTCCGCCGCAGTCCATCCATGTGTCTGGCGTCTGCACACTGTGCCGCAACGACCTGTTCCCCAGTCATCGGCGGGAACGGGACGCCGCCGGTCGCTTCGCCGCGGTGATTGCCTTGCCGTTGGACCGTTGAATGCGACGCGAGCATCTGATATGTTGGCCGGTCAGGACGCGTTGGATCGCTCCTGTGTGCTGTGGGTGAGAGTGTCACTTTGTTGAACGGGGTCAAGCTGTGGAGAATCTGCGAAAGGACGTGGACGGCGGGCGGGTGCTTTCCATCGATGCGCTGCGCGGTTTCGACATGTTCTGGATCATCGGCGGCGGGACGATCTTCGAGAGCCTCGCCGAAGTCTGGAAGCATCCGGTGACCGAGACGATCAAGGTCCAGCTCGATCATGTGCAGTGGGAGGGCTTCCATTTCGAGGACTTGATTTTTCCTACGTTCATTTTTCTGGTGGGGGCGGTACTGCCGTTCTCGCTCTCCCGACGGGTCGAACGCGCCGAGAGCCCTCTTCGGATTCACCTGCACGTGCTCCGGCGGGCGGCGGTGCTCATTCTGCTTGGCCTGATCCTCAACGGCCTGCTTCGTTTCGATTGGCCCCAGATGCGTTGGCCCGGCGTATTGCAGCGGATCGGCCTGTGCTATTTCTTCGCGGCCTTGGTGGTGCTCCACACGAAGTGGCGCGGCCAGACGATCGTCTTCGGCGTCGTCCTGCTGGCCTACTGGGCAGTCACCAAGCTGATTCCCGTTCCGGGCTGTGCGGCGGGCGATATCTCGATGCAAGGGTGCTTATCTTCCTATGTCGATCAGCAGTTGATCCCGGGCCAGCTCTACTACAAGCATGGTGACAACGAGGGTGTGCTCTCGACGTTCCCCGCGGTCTGCACAGCCCTGCTGGGGGCTCTGGCGGGGCAGTGGCTGCGGTCGAACCACTCGGGCTCACGCAAGGCCGCGGGCCTGGCGCTGGCCGGTGTCGCGTGCCTGATCGTCGGGTACCTCTGGGGGCTGGCCTTTCCGATCATCAAGATTCTGTGGACCAGCTCTTACGTGCTCTTCGCGGGCGGCTGGAGCCTCCTGCTGCTGGCCCTGTTCTACTGGGTGATCGATGTGCAAGGCTATCGCAAGTGGGCGTTCGGTTTCGTCGTGATCGGCGTGAACGCCATCACGATCTACTTCCTGCAGAACCTGGTCGATTTCGAGCGCATCGGCCGGTTCTTCCTCGAGGGTGCTGCTCACCACCTCGGCGTGTTCGCAGCCCTACTCCTGCCGCTGGGCGCCTTTGCGGCCCGGTGGCTGTTCCTGTGGTTCCTATATCGGCACAGAGTGTTTTTCAAGGTCTGAACCACCGAGGACTCTGTCCCCGGACCCCTGGCATTTTCCGCTTTGCGCCAATAGCATGACAATCTACACCAGGAGAAGAACAACAAAGGCACCGACCATCAGCACCAATCCGAGCGGGACGCCGATGCGGGCCCATTCGCTGCTCTTGATCGCCAGCTTGTTGGCGCAGATGATGTTGGGGATATTGCCGGGGATCAGCATGCCGCCGGCGATCAGCAATCCGAGCAGGACTGTTCGGATGGTCTGCTCGGACATCCGCGGTGTGATCTCCGCGGCCGTGACGGTGGCGTTGTCGAGGACGGCGGAAACGATGTTGATCCAGTAGAGTCCGGCGGCCGGGATGCGGGTGAGATACTTGTCCACGATGGGCGTGAACGCGGTGCCCAGGAACACCAGGGCCAGGATGAACACGTAGACCTTCAGCGCCCGGATCAGGATGTCTCGGGTCTGCTCGGGCTTGTCCTTCGTGAGGGCTCGTTCTCTCGCTTCATGCTGGTTGGGCAGCAGCATGGCCAATAGCCCAAGTCCGAAGATCAGGAGAATCACCCATCGGCCCAGCAGCCCCAGGAGGAAGAAAAAGCCCGCGTGATACGGCTCGCCCGAGAGCTTGGCGACCGCAATCGTGGACAGCGGCTCGCCCAGAGGTGTCAGGACGGCCCCGAGACCGATGGAAAAGCAAGTTATGACCACCAGGCGAAGCTCCACCGTCCGCGGTAGCCGCAGGGTGCTGATGACCTCTGCCAGGATCAACGCCGCGATGATAGCGGTGATGAAGCTGGAGAGCAGACCCAATCCCACGACGATGATAAAGAACAAAGGGGCGAACCGAATCCGCTGGGCAAGACGATTCGCCCCTATCCCGATCTTCGGCCGGATCAGCCGAAACAGCAGGCCGGCGATCAGGACCGCCAGTGTGATCTTGATGGGGTCGATAAGGGCTTCGTGCACCACGTGCCAGCTCCACTGCCCGGAGATGGTCATGGAGACCACGCCCGTGAGGAAAAGGAACAATTCGAGCTGCTTCTCCACTCGATGGGAGAAGAAGGGCAGCGTCAGGACCATCACCATGATGGCCATCAACCCGCCGGTCACCCAATGCTCGCTCATGGGAGTACCCTCGGAAATCGCCCAGCATCCCGCCTCGGCACGATTCCCTGCATCGCGAAGGGTCGTCAGCCCTGTACAGTTCTACCGATGAACAGGTAGTTGGCCGCATGAGCAATCGCCCACAAGACCACGGCGCACGCTGCCAGCAGGACCGCGTACCGGGTCCAGTCCGCCATCGAGGCAGGGCGGCCTGTAGCCGTCTGTCCATCGCAAAACCGGATGTCGATGTACCGCATGGAGACAAGGGTCGCGACGGTGATCCAAAAGACCCAGTCGGCGGGATGAAAGAAGCCACCCTTATTGAGAAGGATGAAAATGAGGGAAAAGGCAAAGACCATATTGCCGAAGAACATCCACCAGAATCTCGCCAGGAACCCTAATGCGGTGCCTTGCTTGTCGATGATTTGGTCGTTGTGCCCGGACATACGCCATCTCCTGAATAACGTCACGATATTGAATTCAGTAGATGGCGGCCCGACCACCCCACACGCCTGCAAGGTCGCTTCCGACCTCGCACCCTTAGCGGACCACGATAGCAAGATCAGATTTTGATGTCAAGACCGTGTTCGGCAAGATCAGGCGTTTCTGTGAAGGCGGTACGCGGGCTAACCTCATGCGCGGACGCCGGACGCGTCACCGTCCCACGTGTAACGCAACCGCCGCACACCGATTCACATCTTCCATCAGTCTGCTCACGGCGCGATCGGCTCACAGCCGGCGTTGGCGGCTTGGTCGGCCAGCCTCTGACGGGCCATGACGCTGTGGTGGCGGCCGTAGAGGAAGTAGATGAACATGCCGGCCGCCATCCACACGAATAGCCGCAGCCAGTTTTCGAAGGGCAGCGACAGCATCAGGATCGCGCAGAAGATCACACCAAGAATGGGAATGACCGGCACCCACGGGCAACGGAACGGCCGCTCCGCTTTCGGGTGGATATAGCGCATGACCAGCACCGCCAGGCACACGATGACGAACGCCAGCAGTGTGCCGATGTTGACCAGTTCGGCCAGAATGCCCAGGGGGACAAACGAGGCCAGGGTTCCGACCATCGCACCGGTAAGGATGGTCGATTTCCAGGGGGTGCGGAAGCGGGGGTGAACCGCGCCGAAGAAGCTCTCCGGCAGCAGGCCGTCGCGCGCCATCGCCAGGAGCACGCGCGGCTGGCTAAGCATCAGAACGAGCATGACGGACGTGATGCCGGCCACCGCACCCAGCGAGATGATGAATTGGGCCCAGCCGAGCCCGACCCGCTGAAACGCCATGGCAACGGGGGCGTCCACGTCGATCTCCCCCGCGGGGACCATGCCGGTAATGACGAGGGTCACGGCGATGTACAGAACCGTGCAGATCAGCAGCGAGGCAATGATGCCGAAAGGAACGTCCCGTCGTGGATTACGCGCCTCCTCGGCGTGCGTTGAAACCGAATCGAACCCGATGTAGGCGAAGAAGATCATCGCGGCCCCGGCGAGCATGCCCACGGGAGCGCCGTCGGCCCCCGTCTGCCCCCAGAGCGGCTTGCCAAAGAGGCTCAGACCTGCCCAGCCGAAGGGGGCGAAGGGCTGCCAGTTGGCCGTCTTGATGAAGAACGCCCCGACACCAATGACCATCAGTACGATGGCCACTTTGACGGCTACCATCGTGTTGTTGAAGCGGGCACTTTCCCGGATGCCGATCACCAGCACCACCGTGAGGATTGCAACGATAATCAAAGCCGGTAGGTCGAACCAACTTCCGGTCGCGGTGAAGACCCCTTGGGCCGGATTGAAGTCCATGGGGGCCTTGGCCAGGACTTTGGGTACCTCAAGGTTGAAAGGCTTCATGCCAATAAGACTCTGATAGTACTTCGACCAGCCGTGGGCGACAGTCGCGGAAGCGACGGTGTATTCGAGGACGAGGTCCCAGCCAATGATCCAAGCGAACATCTCGCCCAGCGTGACATAGGCGTAGGTGTAGGCGGACCCGGCCACCGGTGCCATGGAAGCGAATTCCGCATAGCACAGGGCGGAGAAAATGCAGGCTAAACCCGCCATGCCGAAGGAAACCACCAGTGCCGGTCCGGCCTTGTAGTGGGCCGCATAGCCGATGATCACGAAGATGCCGGCGCCGATGACGCAGCCGATTCCCAGGCTCGTCAGGGACCAGGGGCCGAGCACCCGGCGGAGGCGATTCTCGCCCTTCATCTCTTCGTGGACTAAGCTTAGCGGCTTTCGCTTGAACAGATGCTGCAACATAGTTCCGTTCCCGTGCGGTTTCTCCAAATCCATCCCGGCGACGCCGTCCCGATCGAGTATCGTCCGAGAGGACGGGCCCATCCTGGGATCGCCCAAGCGCATCGCTTCACGCCTGGGGACTCCTTGCTGGGGGGTATTATGGCCGAGCGCGCAGGGGGAAGCAAGGATGAAAAGGCATGTGGTCACGGAAAGCGGGTGTGTCAGCCGCACCGCAGGGCGGTACGCGGATTACACATGGTAGGTGCGTTCGTGGATGAGTCGCCGGCAAGCCTCGCCGCGTCCGCCGAGCCGGGAAAAGTACTGCCTCGGCTCGAACGGCCGGGAGAGGCTTGCCCCTGCGTACTCTATCGAGCATCCGGACAGCCGATTGTCCGGCGATCTTACCCGTGCCGGGATCGGTGTCTCAGTTACTTGTTTTCTTTCTCTTTCTTCGCGGCCGGTTTGGGCGCCGAAGTCTTCACGTCTTCCTTGCGAACCTCGTCACTGACGGGCTCGTTCTCCGTACGGATTTCCTTGCCCACGCGAACCTCTTCCTTCACCACCGGCTGTTTCGTGACCTCGACCTCTTCTTCCTTCAACGGGATCCGAATGTCCTCTTCCTGGAAGGTCTTCTCGCTCCTCTCCTCGGTCCAAGACTCCTCCGCCGGTCTACGCTCCACCACGACGTCCTCCTTCTGGACCGGAACTTCGAAGTGCTGCGTTTCCGTGCGGACCTCTTTGCGAACCTGAGCCTCGCTCTCTTTGGCGTGCTTCTTCGCTTCGAGCTCTTCCTCCCGAAGCGGGATCTTGGCCTCTTCTTTCTCTTCTACACGGCCTCGGCCGTAGCCCCGCATCTCCTCTTCGCGTCGGCCGCTATAGCCGCTCATTTCATCGCCGATGCGCTCGCCCGTCTCCTTCGTACGCTCGCGGGCCCGCTCGCCCATTCCGGACGCCCGGCCGGCCCGATCGGATTCCTCGGTATCCCAGGATTCCTCCCGCATCTGGTCCTCGAAGTCCTCGCGTCGTTGCCTGACGATCACCTGGTCCTCGCGGATATCCTCGATGTCGTCATACGGGATCAGGAAGTCCTTGTGGAAGAACCAGCCGCGTTCGATCGTGAGACTATTTTCATCCACCCGTTCGATCACGCCCAGCTTTTCACCATCGGTTGTATGTGCGCTCATACCCACCCGCACATCCGGATGCGTCTTCACGAATTCTTCTTTGGTCAACATAGTCGTACTCCTTCTTATTTCGATCTGCTTCCCTTTCTTTGCAGATTCCCCTTCGCTCTACCGCCGAAGGGGTCATCGTCTCATCATCCCATAGCACAGTACGCCCCCCTTCCGGGGCGGGATGGAACGCTGTTCGCCTAGAAGGGCATGCGGTTTTCCCTAACCAAAACCCGCGGGTGCCACGTATACTCGACCAGCGAGGCGTGCCGTACGCCGAAGAGACTCCCGAAGGACAGGAGAAGCGCGAGCGGCAGATGCAGGAGGTCGGCCGCTGAGTCCGTCGAGGGGGGCCCAGGCAGCGCAAAACTTTTTTTTTTGGAAGAAGGCTTGACAAGCGGGCGGGGGAAGGGGAGACTACCGACTGTGACTGAGGCGGACCGAGCCGGCTGAGAGTCGTGAATACTCCCGGGGGGAACCGGAAGTGTACGAACCAGGTGTCGGTATAGGCCGTAGCAGGCACACAGTATAGTATAGGCGCCCCGGCCGAAGTCGGTGTATTGACTTTGGTGACACCGTGTGAGTGGTGGCGCCGGCAACATGAGTGTTTGGTTGAAGGCAATAAGGAGGCCTGAAATGGCTCAAAACAAGACCCCAAGGAATACCGTTCCGATGAGCACCACTCGGTCCGGCGGTGCAACCACCACCACGCTCCGTCCGGCAGGCTCGAAGGCGCCGGAGGCGACCAGGACGGCAAAGATCACGCGCGAGCAGGTCGCTCAGCGAGCCCACGAGATTTGGGTGAAGGGCGGCTGCAAGCACGGCCAAGACGAGCAGAACTGGCTCGAGGCCGAGCGGCAACTGAAGGCCGAGATGTCCAAGTAATCATCTCGCCCCTTCTTGCCAAGGGACAATCTTGAAGGCCGACGAGGGTGGCTCTCGTCGGCCTTCATCCTTCAAACCGGCGTATCGCAGCCCAATGTGGGGGGATGTTGTGCGCTCTCTCGGCGTTGGAGACACCACAGGTCCTATAATCCTGGCTTCCCTGCATGTGACACATCGTTGGGGCCGTTGCCCGCTGCGACGGTGGGAAGCTCGCGGGTGATTGACGCGGTGGCTCGCTCCAGGGCCGCTATCTGACGCATCGCGTCTTCAAAGGCTTGGCCGCACACTTCCAGCATGGGCTGCCAACCGAGGCAGAAAGCCGGTCGCTCGGCTTTACCGTAGAGAGTACATTCATTCCTGTCGTTCAGGTTGGCGCAGCGTCTGCCGGCCGGCTTGCCCTGCGGCATGTTGGGAATGGAGGTCGCGATCGACGGTGCAATGCAGCACGCGCCGCATTTTCTGCAGTTCATCGTGGCCTCCGCGCTATTGGGGAGGCCCGCCGCAGCCGCGGGGGGCGAGCCGGGAGTTCGAAGGCGATGTTCTGCGTTCGAGCGCTCGGAGCTGCCCACGCGGGACCACCTGGACGAGGATCGTACCGGTGTCGCTCTTGGGCTGGCCTTTGGCCGGCTGATCCGTCACCTGCACGACAATGGCCGTCGTCATGGCCTGCTGGGGTGTCCAGTAAATGGTGTAGGAGCCGACCTTCGAGCGGTTGACGATCCGTACGCCCGGAGGGCCTTTGAGGATCTTGACTTGGGCGGGATCGCCGTCCGCGTCGTACCAGGTCCGCGTGTGGATCATCTGCTCTCCGATCTCGACGCGGATGCACGCCAGGAGTTTGCCGACAACGAGGTTGGGGTCCGCCGGGAAGGGACAATCCTCCAGCTTCGGGTACTTCGGCTCTGTCCCTTGGGGACTGCTGCCGACCAGCAACGGCAGCAGAATCATCAGGCTCGTTAACCAACGCATCATAGCTTGCTCGGCATCCAAAATGAGTAGCCGCTTGCGGACTGCCCTGCACTCTCCGGTAGTTTAACGCCTAAAATGTGTCAAAGCAATCAGCACCACATCCGCAGGGCCTGCGGTAGCACCTTGAAGTGGAACGCCGTGCCTTTGCGATAGATGCTGCCATCCACCTGGGCGTACCGCTCCCGCTCCATGGTGATCTGGATCTCCCGGGCCTTGCGATAGATGCCCAGCTTGTTCTCGTAGAGAAAAGCATTCGCCATGCCTCCGACGATCTCCGCCCAGCCGGAGTTCACCGCCAGCAGGTGCAGGTACCCGTCGTCGAACACGGCGTTGGGCACGACTCTCATCTTGTAGCCGTAGTAGGGGATCTTGGTGATGATCGCCGTGACGGCCTTGGGCACGATCAGCGTCTCGTCATCGAGAGAGATCGTCATGTCGGTCCGCTCGAGCTCGGTGAAGAACGAGCCGAACGCGGCCATCGCATAGGCCTGCGGCCCCTTGACGCCGCTTTCCCGCAGCGACTCCCGGCGGTGGAGGATGTCGGCTTCGAGCCCCACACTCGCCATAAACGCTTTGCGCGACTCGTCGCACAAAATCAGATCGTAGGAGCGCAGTTGGCCCTCCTTGATTCGCTTGGCCACCCTCGTAAGCTGCGGCGGCAGGTCCAGGGCATACTGCAAGGCACAGCCCGAGCCGAAGGGCAGGAAGGAGAAGACCGTGTTGCTGTCGAGGGCGTTGATCGCGTCCGAGAAGGACCCGTCTCCACCCGCGACGATCAGGATCTCAACCCGGCGGGCCAACTCGGCCGCACACTGCATGAACTCCTCGCGCGACCGGGTGTCCAGTCCGCGAATCTCACAATCGCCCAGGACCTCCTGAACGGCCTTGAGCGTTTCGGCCTTGCGGCTGGCGTTCGTGCCGCCGGCCGTCGGATTGACAATCATTCCAAACCGCATGGATTTACTATTTCCTATTTACGTTTTACGATGGAGATCATGATACTAAAGGGTAAATCGCAAATAGTAAATCCTGAAAGGTTTCGGGCTGGACAGCGCCAAGAAAATCTTGATTGTCGGCGGGGGGCCGGCGGGCTTAGGGGCGGCTTGGCGGCTCCACGAGGCCGGTCACACGGATTGGGAGCTGTTGGAGAAAGAGAGCCACGTCGGCGGGCTGGCCTCCTCGTACGTGGACGAGAGCGGTTTCACCTGGGATCTGGGCGGCCACGTCGTCTTCTCGCACTACGCTTACTTCGACAAGGTGCTCGACTCGCTGCTGGAGCACCAATGGGTCCAGCACCAGCGCGAGGCCTGGGTCTGGATGCGCGACCGCTTCATCCCCTACCCGCTGCAGAACAACATCCGGCACCTGCCCACGCCGGAGCTGATCGAGTGCCTGGAAGGGTTGCTTGATGCACAAGGCCGGTTCGCGTCGTGTGAGAATTGCGGATTGCGGATTGCGGATTGTGGATTGGAATCACCGGACCGAATCCGCAATCCGCAATCCGCAATCTGCAATCCAAGGGTACGCTCCAGCACCTTTGCCGACTGGATCGTGCGGAGCTTCGGGGCCGGCCTGGCGCGAGTCTTTCTGACCCCGTACAACGTCAAGGTTTGGGCGACCGATCCCTCCCGCATGAGCGCCTCCTGGGTGGGAGAGCGGGTCGCGACCGTGGACCTCAAACGCATTCTTCGCCATGTGATCGAGGGCCGGGACGACCTCGGCTGGGGTCCGAACGCCACGTTTCGCTTCCCCCTCCATGGCGGCACCGGCCGAATCTGGCAAGCGCTTGCCGCGCGGCTCCCCGCCGACCGTCTGCACCTCGGGACGGAGGTGGTGGCCATTGACAGCCAGAAGAAGATAGCTCGTCTCAGCGACGGCAGAGAAGTCCGTTACGATTGGTTGATCAGCACGATGCCACTCGACCGCCTGGTGGGCAGGATCACGGAGCAGGGCGCCGACCCGCATCCACAATCCGCAATCCGCAATCCGCAATTGGCCATCAACCAACTCTGTTACTCCGGCACGCACGTCATCGGCGTGGGTTTGGCCGGACCGGTGCCGCTGCAGTTGGCGACGAAATGCTGGATCTACTCCCCGGAGCCGGAACTGCCCTTTTACCGCGTGACGGTGTTCTCCAACTACTCCCCCCACAATGTTCCCCATCCGGGGCGGCAATGGTCGCTCATGGCCGAAGTGAGTGAGTCCGCCAGCCAGCCGATCGATCCAGCCCGCGTGGTGCAGCAAACGATGGACGGCCTGAAGGCCGCCCGGCTCATCGGGCCGGAAGTAGTCATCGAGAGCCTCTGGCACCGGCGCCTCGATCATGGCTATCCGACCCCCTCTCTGGACCGGGATGCCTTGCTCGATCGAATCGAGCCCACGCTCTATGCGCTGCACATCCTCAGTCGCGGTCGTTTTGGCGCCTGGAAGTACGAGGTGGGCAACATGGACCACTCCTTCATGCAGGGCGTGGAAGCGGTCAATCATGTCCTTTTCGGCGAAGCCGAGAGGACGGTGCGGTCTCCCGCCGTAGTCAACGCACAGAAACCGGACCAGCCCAAATAAGAAGGGCGGCGAGCTTGGCTCGCCGCCCTCATCGCTTGTTCGGAGGAAGTTCCCACCGTGTTACTGCTACCCTATCGCTCCAGAAGGGGGACAGGGTTTGTACCTCTACTTCGCGTTGATCACCACGAAGCTGATCTTGGAGTTGCTGGCAGCAGGGGTCGCGCCCAGTGCCGGCTTGATGGTCAGGCGACCATCCGCCACCGTCACGTTCACGACGTACGCATCCCACCTGTCGCCTTGCCCATCCGCATCCGGGACGATCACGCCTTCCACGTCAAACGAATTCATCTGGTCCGTGTTATCGGGGTCCCCGCCGACGATGAACACCTGGTAATTGCCGTTCGGAATGGCAATTTCCCAGACCGCGGGATCTCCCTTTTGGAGGTGTAGGAACGTGTCATACCGCTGGTCCGGCGAGTTCTTCGAATTGCGGTCGCGGGCATCGGCGGAGATGTTGCGGCTCCAGCCATAGCTGAACCCGTTGCCTTGGTCGGCAAAGGGCAGACCGTAATCCGGCAGATACCCATCCGGGACCACCTTGTCGCCTTGCGAGTTGGACTGGAAGTTGACCATGGCCAGGGAGGCCGTCGGAGCCGGGACGCCCAGGATCTCCACTTCCGCGATCTGCATGCTGTTGGCGGCACTGAACCGCTTGAGGCCCGTGAACTGGACCTTGTAGCTCGCATACGCCGCAGCATTGGCAAACCCGATCGGTGTGACAGTCTTCCAGCGTCTCGGCCAATCGAGCGGCCGGGCGAAGTCATCGACCGCGCCCTTGGCAATGAACTCCCAGGGCCCATCGATGCTCTTGTTCGAGCCCCAGAGCTCCCAGGCCACGGGATCGCGCTCCGCCGAGTCATTGGCCGTCGTGAACGTCAGGCCGGTGACGACCGTCGCGCCGACCGTCGGGGTGACACAGAAGCCGCACGGAGGTTGTGTCTTGCCGCCGAAGTTCAGGTACTTCGTCGTGATGCTGTCATCGATGGCCAGAGCCGGATACTCCGCCGCCGGCCAGGCGCCCGAGTAATCCGGGTAGCCCTTCAGGGAATCGCCCTTGGCTGTGATATCGACCGCCGTCGGATCCGGCAGGACCACCGGCTTGATGATCCGGATATCGGCGAAGTTCACCGTACCGGAGCCGCCGGCCTTGCCATCACCGACGCCCACATACAGCTTCGCGGCGTTCTTGAGATCCACGCCCGTGAAGGCGCTCATCGGAATCCGCCACAGGTCAGCGACCGTGACGTTCGTGGCCGCGGGATTCGTGCCCGCGACGGTGGCCATCTTCCCAGCCTTGTCCTCGATCGCCACATACAGCGGGGCAGGATCGGTGCTGGTCTGGCCGATATCGTCCGTCGCAAGGAATGGACCGGCGGGGGCGACAGAACCCGTTGTGGTGCAGATCTGGACGTTGTCAAACGTGATGGTCCGCGACGTGTTGGTGTCCACGTGAGAGGTCACCGCCAAACCGATGTAGACCGGGTCCACCATCGGAATGGTCACGGTCGCGCCCAACTGCGTCCAAGTCTGGCCGTCCGGGGAGATGTAGCCGGCGAAGGAAGTGCCCTTCCGCTCGATCTTCACCCAATACGGCGGGGCGACCTTCGTGCCGGAATCGCTGTTGGACGAGCCGCCGGCGGTCGCGAGACGCCGCTGGAAGCTGGCGCCGTTGCCGGCGCTACCGTCACTATTGGCCGTCATAGGCATATAGGCGTGCATCGAGCCGGCATCGAGGCTCTGGCGGATCATGACGCCGCCCTTCGCCCAGGTGTTGGCGCCGGGCCCGATATTGGTGACGCGTGCGACCATCGTGGCATCGCCGCTGAGGGTCTTGTACGCGTACTGGAACTGGTCCCCGTTATTCCAGATGTCCGTGCCTGCCCCGGTCACCTTGTACGTGGCGTTGGCATCGTTGTACACGACGCCGCCGCGCGGGCCTGCACTACCCTGGAACCGCAGGGCCAGGTCGGTCACGCCGCCCGCCGTCAGGTCGGCCGGCACATCAAAGGCCAACTGCGACATGTACGGGGCCTGCTTGTTGTTGAAGTTCAGCGTCACTTGGCCGGCGTTGACGGGGATCCAGTTGGCCGTCGTGAAGCTCCAAACCTGGCCGGGGACGGTCGTGCCATCCGCAGCCATTTCATCGACTTTCCAGTAATAGGTCGTGTTCCACGTGAGCAACTTGGCCGGCACGTACTTGGTGTCCTGGGTCGGCGCCATGGCCACCGACGGGTCGCCGGCCGTGACCTTCGCCTTATCCGTGCCGAAGTACATGGTGTGCACGACGGCCTTCGGACCGGGGGTGAAGCTCGGCGTGACCCAATCGCCCACTTCCACCGCGTTATTGCCTGGATTGGGCGAAATCGCGCACTGCGGAAGCTGCAAGGCACCCTGCGGAATGATTTCCTTGGCGATGCCCGGACCGGACCACCGCAGCCGCGCTGCCGCGCCACCGGTGGCCTCATAGTATTCCATCACGAGCACGTACGACTGACCGGCGACGAGATCCAGCTCGGCGCTGGCATCTTCCGTCTCCCCACGGTTGACCCAGCCATTGGTGATCTGGGCGCCGTTGAGGAACAGCCGCGCCCCATCGTCGGAGGCATCGTACAGCTTGTACTTGCCGCTGACCGGGACGTTCAATTGGGCCGTAAACCGGGCGGAGAAGTTGTCCACCGGGATCGCGGCGTCGGGGGAGTTCGTGCCCTTCACGCTGCCGCTGGGCCAACTGAAGTTGACATTCGGAACGGTCGTCACCACGGCGGGCATGCCCGTCAGGCTATTGTTGGTGTAGTACTCGGCAATCGCGCCACCGGCGGGATCGACGGTGGAGAAGGTCCACACCGGGCCGGCTGCTTCTTTGCCGGTGCTGTCGACTTCATCCACGCGCCAGTAGTAGGTCTTCCCGGGTTGCAGCAGAGCCGAGGCGTCCAGCTTCGCCTCCGTTACCGTGGCCAGGAGCGCGCCGGCAGCGCCGGCGGCTACAGCGGCCTTGTCCTCGCCGCCGTACACCTTGTGTTTCACGGCGCCTTGGCCGGCCGTCCAACTCACTGTGGTGTTCGTGCTGCGCCAGAGAGCCCCATCGACCGGGCTGGGGAAGTGGGCTTCCAGCGGCTGGGCCGTGAAGGACCACACATCGCCCACGTACTTGGTCCCGGTCGCGTCAACCTCATCCACGCGCCAATAATAGGTGGCGCCGGGGGTCAGACCGAACACGTGGAAGTACATGTTCGTCGGCCACGGTCCCATGAATTCCGCCGGGCCCGGGGTCGGGTTCGTGCCGCAATACACCTCGTGCATCACGGCGGTCGCGCCGGCCGTCCAGGTGAACAGCGGGTTGGTCACTTCCGTCTTGCCGTTCGACGGATCGGGGTTGGACGCCTTGAACAACGGCTCCGGATCGCGGAGGAAGGCGGCCAGGTACTTGCCGTCCACCACCACGGGGCCCGCGCCAATGCCGGGGCCGCCCCAAGCGACGGTGTCAAAGCCGCCGCCGGTGCCGTCCGAGAAGAAGACGTCGACATAGTACCTCTTGCCGGCTTCCAGCTTGATGGGCGCGGACTTGTAGGTCGTGCCCGGCGCGCCAGAAGTATACGTCCAGTCCTGGTAATTCATCCAGCCCGAGACGTTGCAGATCATCTTGACGTTGGCGGGATTCTCGTCCGTGCTCAGCCAGACCTCGCTTTGGTCATCGCTGGCGGTCCAGAACGTGTAGTCGCCGGTCTCCGGCGGATACAGATAGCCGCGCATGCGGGCGCCCCAGTAATCCTCGCCGGCATCCGGCCGATCCAACTTCTTGGCCCAATAGGCCTTGTTCGGGACCTTGCCCGCATTGATGTAGGCGTGAAGGGTACTGACCTGGTCGGTAATGGTGTTGCCCGAACTCGCTGTGAACCATTCTTCGATTAGAACGCTGCCTTTGCCCACTTGGGCGCCCGCACTGCCGGCGATGGCGAGCATCAAGCCTACGGCAGTCAGGCAAATCAACTTCTTAGACATAAAGTCCTCCCTACCAAAAAGACACCGCTGGTCGGGTCCTCAACGTGGGAAGCCGCGTTTGAGGTCCCTCGCTCTTGGTTACACACCAAAAAGCAGCCTCTCCACTCCGGGCCCCACATCCACACTATCTGAGGACCCGCTATGTATCATACAGATTCCCTTGCGATCAGATCCGCCTCCACCGAGTGAACCAGAGCAGGGCCCTGCGTGTCACCACACGGTGGAACTGTGTCCGTTACCTCCTTTCTGGAAAGAAAACAAGCGATTGTGACAACCGGTGGAATGGATCTGATACGCAACAGGAACTGTGTGCTACTCTCTTCCCTATCTCCACCACACGCTCACCCACGCTCTCCGACGCTGCCTCTGTTGTCCACAGGGCCCCAACCGCAGAAGGCCACGCTTGGGAACCCCAGCCATGCACCGACTCGCGGCGTGATGTTAGGCCAGCAAGTCGTAGCTGCCGAAGCAGGCCGTGCCTGGAATCGACCATAGTAAGTTATACCCCGCTTATCTGAAGGATGCAATTCCATTTTCCTGGTTTATCGCACATTCTTATTTTATCGTCATGTGGTATCCCCAAGCATTACAGATTACCCCGTTTCTCGCGTATGCGTCCTATAATGACTTTCGGTGCTCCGGTGCGGCGACGTACCCGCTTGCCATCGGCTGACCGAGAAGATCTGCGGTATTTGGGGTAAAAGGGGGATCTTGGCGAGGAGGAAGCTCTGAAGGACCGGCCAGGAAGCGTCAGAAGCAGCGTTGGTGGCCTGGAAACAATGATCTTTCAGCCCGAAGGCGTGTCTTCGCTCGAGTCCGGTTGCCGTGCGAGATCGTCTTGACCCGTTCGAGGCGGGTCCGAGACCGATGGACGCCCTGCCAGGTAGATCGCGACATGCGGCAGAAGCCGTTGTCCCAAGGCGTCCGCGGGGTGCACCCAGCCGGCCCAGACGATCTCGCGGCCGGCAATGTGCAGAGGCGGAGCACTCTCCATCGAGGTCTCCCAGATGTCTACGCTGTCTTGGCGGGACTCGAACGGCAGGGTGCCGCTCCAGGCGAGTCGCAGGTCCCGGCCTGACAGGTCGAGACCCACCTCCTCCCGCAATTCCCGTCGTGCCGCCTGTTCCGACGGTTCACCCCGCCGGGCGAAACCGCCCGGCAGCGAATAGCAGTCCCGGTAGCTGGTACGAATCAGCAGGATCTTACCCCTGTGCCACAGGGCCACACCGGCCCCGTGCGTCGCCGGCCGACGCACAAGCCACCACGCCCGCAGCCCCAGGTACGCCAGCCGGTAGCCCAGGCGGATCATCGTGTCCAGTGCCTCTCGCATCAGCGGAGCAGGAGGGATTCGAACCCCCGGAACCTTTCGATTCAGCGGTTTTCAAGACCGTCGCCTTAAGCCACTCGGCCACTGCTCCAAGTTCTGTAACAGAAAGGATTTACGTGCTTCTCAGCAACCGACGTCCTGCGGTCGCCACCACCTTGGCTACAACCGCCACCAGCGGTCGAGCAATTCCATGATGTTCGGGTGGGTGTCGAAAGCAGACGCTGGAGACCGCAGAGCATGGATGACTCCAAATCTACGAGAAGCACCCGTTCCGATAAGTTCCCCCTTACTCTACACCAGACGGGCCAATGCTGCAAGCACCCCCGCGAAGGCGGAGGTGCAGGACAGCCGCAGCAGCAATGGATTCCCGCTTTCGCGGGAATGACAGGGGTATCAGTCTGCCACCAGCATCCTTACATTCAGATTCTCCTCTTCACCCACCATTCGGGTCGTTGCGGGTGGCTGCAGCCGGGGCAGGCGGCAGTTGCAGGCGGATGTCCTGGGATTGCGTGAAGGGGCCAGGGGGGCTTACGTCACCCGTGGTGGTCACATGGGAAAGGCTGGCTTCGGCGGTCTTCTTGTTGTCGTTCGACGTCAAGGCCAAGCCGACGTAGACATCAGATGGCATGGCAATCGTCTGGGGGCTCCAAGCCGTTGGGGTCCAGGTCATGCCATCGGAGGAGTAAATGGCGCTGAACTGATCGCCCTGGCGCGCGATCCGGACCCAGACGGGGGCACGCAGCGCGGTCTGCTCCGGCGTCACCACGTGGTGATCATCCATGGCGTTGCGATTGGCGATCGCGCGGGCCTCGTGGCTAACGCCGCCGTTTGGTGTAACGTAGACGGCTGCAAAGGGCGCACTCGGTTCGAGGCTTGCCCGGATCATGACGCCGGCCTTGGCGCGTTGGTCCTCGTCTTCGAGGCTCTCGATTCTGGCGGTGATTGAGCCATCCCCGACGAGTCTCTTGCTGGCGAAGTGGAATTCGTCGATCGTACCCCCGATATCCGCACCACAGCCGACCACGGTATAGGTATCTGAGCCGCTCTCGTATCGGCAACTGCCCTTCGGCATGTTCGCCTGGGCCAGTTGCCGCAGCCAGGCCGCCCGTTCGTGCTGCCCTATGTGATCGTACGCGACGGCCAGATCGACCGCATACCCGGCCTGCTGTTCCACGGCCCGGCGCGCCAGGATCCAAGCCAGGGGCTCCAGGCGCTCGCGGAGTTCTGGATGACCGAGGACATGTATGGCGTGCATCCTGTGGGCATAGGGGTCGGCGGACCGACGGTCCAGAGCGAGGTCCACCTCTTGCAGGTAGACCGGAGCTTGGGGATGGCCGATCCACAGGGCCGCGGTGGCCCGCGTCCAGCGATCGACAAACGAATCCGGCGCCGCTTCCAAGTCTTGGGTGCAGGTCGCGATGGCCTCCCGACAGTGGTCCTCCAGAGTCTGGACGGGCCTCAGGGCCTCCGCTGTGGAAAGGTTCGGATCGAGATCGGCGACCCAGGTCTCCCAATAGGGTGGGCCCAGACCAAAGAGCAGTCGGGTCCGATCCGGCGACCAAGAGGCGCCGCTAATCTTACCGCTGAGCACTTTCACCGCCTCTTTCTTCGTGAGATCGTAGATCCACAGGCCCGTCCGCGCCCGAATTCCGTTAAGGCCCCACAGGTTGAGTTCGCGTCCGTCCGGGGACCAGAAGCTGGCCACCGTCGCTTCCAGCGGCGTGCACCACTCGGCCAGGCAGGACTGCGTGGCCAAGTCCGCGATCCGCAGCACGGCGCCTCTCCCGATGTCGCCTTCTACATAGGCTACGTAATTGCCTTGGGGCGACAGGGCCGGACGATCCGCGTAGCAGGTATAGACTGGCACAGGCTGCGCCTGGGGCTCCTCCATCGCAATCGAGCACAGCATGCAGTCTACATGGGAGTAGTAGTACACGCGCTGGGCGTCGGCGCTCCAGGAAGGAGAGTTGGCCTGCCGTGCCAGGCAGCGGGGCGCGCTGCCATCGGCCTGCATCACCCAGACTTCCTCGCCCAGGGAATAGCCTTCGCCTCTGCGCTTCGTTCGGCCCGTCGTCAGGTCGGAAGGACGGAGGGTCTGCGCATCGCGGACGTACGCGATGTAGCGGCCATTGGGCGACCAACTGGGGTCCTTGCCCGGGACGATCAGCAGGTTCGTCTCTCGCGACTTGAGATCATAGACGGCCACCCCGCTGTAGCCGGGAAGTCCCCGGGCGAAGGCCACCTTCGTGCCATCGGGCGACCAGCAAGGGGCAAAGCCATCGGCCAGCAGCGGGCGGGCCTTGGCCGACAGCTCGCGGTACATGGCCTCGGCTTCGAGCATGTAGAAGAAGGCCGGGCCCTCAGGCTGGCTCTCCGGCGGATGCCATCGGCCGCCGGCCACGAGCGTGTCAAAGACGTACTTCATGGACCGCAGGCGGACCTGGTCGTCCGTATCGTCCGGGATCTCGGTCAGAC